>Ga0316616_100000530_pt1 | contig 12538 bp, 13 predicted proteins | sample OWC_Aug_M1_C1_D1_FD_207660 | JGI IMG/M metagenome (GOLD analysis project Ga0316616, IMG submission 207660) | Wetland soil microbial communities from Old Woman Creek delta, Ohio, United States - OWC_Aug_M1_C1_D1_B | ecosystem: Environmental > Terrestrial > Soil > Wetlands | place: USA: Ohio... | reverse complement strand
ATAGGAATATTCCACTACTTCACCCTGTCTGCACGGAATTGTGGATGTAAGAACATAAGGGAAAGAAGCGGTAACTGGTATTGTTTCCGTAACATCCGAAACGATTGTATATTTTATCGGATTACCGTCACTGTCACTTGCGGCAGAGCAGTAAAGTTCTGTCCAAGCCGGAATGTAAATCTCGTCACCGGCACTGGCACCAGCAGAAGCTCCGATAGAAATTGTCAAGCTTGTCTGTGCAGAAATATATCCCTTCGGATTATATCCTCTCAATCTGGCTAACATATGAACCGTTTCATAAATGTCAGCTGTATCAATGTATTGGTTTTGTGCAACCTTGTTGATGTAGTATGTCGTGAGCGCGCCGAGATACGAAACCAACTCTATGAGGATAGTTATGTTAGCACCTTCATAGTCATAATCCCTGAAAATTGTGCTCTCAGACAACTGCGTTTTCAGTTGGTCTTTCAATGTTGCAAAATCAATGTCCAAATATTGCGGGGTTAATGTGTCGCTCATTATGCTTTCCTCAAAATAATTCTTAGTGTGTCTACTTTCTGTCTCCAACCTCTGAGATAATAATCAACTGTGATTGTATATTGATTAGTATCCGGTTCGGCTTCTATATCTACTTTCTCTATAACAATTCTATCATCCCACTGTTTTATAGAACCAATTATTTCATCACCTATTCTTTGTCCAGTAGTTTCATCCATCGGCTCAAATAGTAGAGCATCCATATTGGAGCCAAAATCAGGAACCATTCGCCTGCTGCCCTTTCTCGTTGCGAGGATGTTCTGCAGAGAATTTTTGATAGCTTCTACATCCACATCCTTTTGAATATCACCATCAACTTGCTTAGGAAGCTCTGCATCAAAATCTGAATATGTATATCCTGTAGCCATTTTTATGCTCCGTAAAATACATCAAGTGACCCGCTTGTGATAAGACCTTTATAACTACCATAAAAATGATCTCCTACGCGTGCCATTTTTAAACCATTAATAAAAACATCCAGCGCGCCGCTGTTTATTTTTGCCAGATGATGACAGTTAGCACGCACTTTATCATTATATCTGGCAGCTCGTTTTCCGTTAATAAAAACATCCAGTGAGCCGGATATGATGCGACCATATTCGTGGTAATGTCCTTTACGACATCTACCATCGGTTTTGTCTCCGTATCTTGCTACTCTTGCTGCCATAATTAGTTCAAATTAATAGGATGACCCTTTATATTAAGTGTGCCGTCTACATCGAAATCACAATTTCCGTGAACAGTTAATAGAAGATTGCCACTGATAGTTATCTGCTGATTACCACCAATGGAAGTTGTCTGCCCACCACCTATTCTTCTATTGTCACCACCCGATACACTTTCATCCTTATTGCCTCCTATATTTATGGTCTCATCGCCTGTGATATTTTTTGTCTTGTTTCTTACACCTGTAATATTAATATTTCCGTCATTGTCCACAATTATCTCTGTTCCTGATGAGTGATATACTCTTATTCTTTTTGCATCCGGGGTCGAATCGACCTCTATAATGTGTCCACCGTGAACATGGAAAACTACATTATGGGGATATGTTCCAAGTCCTTTGTCAAAATCCGCGCCTGTCTTGTCTGGATATACACCATCTGGATCATTGAACCCTTCGGTTGTTGTCGTGAGGCTTGACACTATCCCGGGCACTGTGCCAAAATATCTTGGCTGTAAAATGTTCCCCGCCTCAAAAAATACAAATACATGGGAGCCCTGCACTGGAACACTCCACACACCATAGTTAGAAATTGATCCCTCTATAAGACCACAAACCGGCTGGGCCCACGGCAATTCAGCAGTCGGAATACCATCCTGTGCTGTCTGTATTCTATTGGGCGAATGAATACCAAATACTCTTACTCGACATCTGCCGGCCTCAAGAGGATCCATATTATCCTCTACAACTCCGCGGTATATTCCCACCAGCTTATCACTGGGCAACTGTAAATCTGAAAATTGGTGTTTTAACATTATCTCCTGCTTCCTATCGCCTTTACATTTACATCAATATCAACAATGGTAGAGGCTGTCAATGTCCTGTTATCACAATCGGTATATGCGTTTCTCAAGAACACAACCTTATTTTTATACGGTGGCACCGCCTTGGCTGAAAGATAATGGGTGATGGATTTGATAAGATATTTTCCTTCCATCATCTTATTCACCTTTTCAGATGGCAGAGTGCTCGGCCATTCAATATAGGCCATCGTTCCTGCTTCCCTTCTCTCATGCCCCATCAGCGTAGCAATAAGAGCTAACTGTTTTGAGTATCTATGAATAAACTCACTATTATAAATGTTGTCTATTACTGCACTATCATTTTCACCTGTATTCGTAAATTTGGCTCCCGCATAATCCAATGGTGGATATAATGTCCTTTTACCATGCATAGTGTAATTTCTTATTGATGTAGTATAATTGTAACTGTTATCAATAAAAGTCTTAGTCTCAAAATCATATCCCATCCTGTGACCGCCTCTCAAGCCTGAAAGAGACAATTTATCAATAGAGGATAAGTTCCAATCCATGAGTGCATTGACATATCCCATTCCACCGGCAGCCTGACTAAATTTATAATAAAGAGGCACATTATCTGTTTCTGTTTTTTCTATATTCTTCTGCTGAAACAATTTTTCCATCGTAACAAAATTTGCTTTCTCTTTTATAATGTAAAAAAGATACCCAGCCGTGCCGTTTTCTCTGCTAGATGCTCTCTCGCTTAACCATCTAATCGCCTCTACAGGTGTCCAATAAGGCATATAAAAATATGGTAATGTCTCATTTGTCTCCTCAAAGTGCCCCCAGCTTGTTATATATAACATATTTTCCGTTATGTCTTTGATGATATCTGATATTCTTGTATTCGTCCATGATTTACTATATTCCAGCTGTGTCAATCTCTGAAAATGCGTATCGACAAAAATTATTTCTATCAAACTTTGAGCTGCTGATTCCGGTTGCTGAATTTGTTCTATATTTGTTATGCTCCATATATCAAAACGCATTTCCCTTTCCAGAGCACTACCGAAAACAACGGCTAGCTGTTCATGTCCTGTTATTGGCAAAAGTTCTATGCCGCCGACCGGATCAAGGAATATCATCTTGCCTGTAGTTGATATAGAAAAAATATCTTCTATAAAAAAACATTCCATTATAAGGTCAGACGGTATGCTAATTATCCTGTCATCCTTGCCGCCGGTATCGCGAGTAATTATTTTCACACCAAATACAGATTGTAAATCTTTTACGTTGTCTATAGGCATATTAGTATTCCGATACTGTTCTTATCTCCCTAAGTATTTGTGAGAGAAATCTCGATGATAATACTTTCAAGTTCTGGCCCGGCTCAAGCTCCTCAAATGGATTCGCGATGGTATTAGCGAGACAAATTACCCACCATAAACCAACCGTTCCATACAGTTTATAGGATATCCCATCAAAAAACTCGTCGTGTGTTGCCTCATATGTATCAAAATATAACATATCATTGAGTGTAGCTTCGTCCACTACATATGACCTGAAAATGTTCATAAATTTATTTTCATCGTCATCCTGTAGAATGTCAAACATTCTTAGTAGTGATGCGCTACTTAATTGCTTACCAGTTATTTCAGTATAGTCACTTCCAAGTTTTGTGATTGCCATAATTACCTCGTTACTTTGGAGATTTATATGCTTCCTTATAATTTACTTTCTTCGCATCAGGAAAAATAAAATCAGAGAATAATGGTTCTACATCTGTAAAAGATAACATCAACTCGCAACTTGTAGGCACACCTTTAATGAAAGGGCCTTTATATGTTGGTTGTATATTTTTTAATGCTGCCCATCTAAAATAGATTGTTTTTCCTGGCATTGTCCATACTTGAAAAACATGGGGCAACACTATATCAATCAGAGATGGTACTTCCACTTCAATAGTCGGGCCTACAGGATCATTTGTTGGAACTCTTTGTTTTTCCATTGCTCTCGCTGGAGATGAATAATACATTAACTGTTTTACAGGTCTTACAACATCTACATATCCCCCGCCTTCATTTATCAATGTTACGCTCACATCAAATCGCCTTCTTTCAGAGTTTTTATATACTAGCGGAAAATCAACTCTATAATTTGAGACGGCTTCAGTGGTAGCAAGTGTTCGTGCTGCAGTATAGGCCAAATTTTTCCAAGATGTTTCTGTAAATCCAGCTTTCTGCATTGCTTCAAATGCTGATGGAAGCGTTGATAATGTATTTCCCAAGGCGCGCCATTCTTTCCTGATATTTGTAAACAACTCGGCTGCTCTACCAATCATGCTTTCATATGAATCCCATGTATGATCTATTGTCTCCTGAAATTCATTTGGCATTAGGAAAGCAAGCTCGACACCTGTATCTGTAACTGTGGGCTCAATCCTTCCCATAGAAGCCTGTGATTCCAGTTTCAATGGTTTTATATGTAACCATAATGATTGGTCGCCGGTGTATTTGTATGTTCTTGGACTTCTGAGTATCATCTTTACCTCTAAACTATATCGTGTTCCTATGTAATATATAATTCAATGTCATTCCGCCTGTTATATCTACCGGCGGATTGTATTGTCCACTGATACCTGATGGTGTTGAAGATGCACCTATAGCTGTCGGTGGAAGCACGCCGGCCGTATTTGCCGCAAGATTATTTACAGCATTGGCTGTATTGGCTGCGTTCATCGCCTGCATATTTGCAATAGCGGCGGCCGCCTCATTTTCAAGAGCTCCTGTCCGGGCTACAGCTCCTTCCCCGGGCGCTCTGGACAACTCACCAGCAGTCAACGGCGCACCCTTGTAACCTTCTCTTTTCGCCATGGCCTGAATTAGCGTATTAAGTTCCGAATCACTAAGGCTGGCTATCGACCTACCGGCCAGCCCCGGAACTAATTCTCCACCATATCCACCGCCACTCCATTGTCTCAATCTTTTGTCAACTGACATATCACCGCTTCGGGTCGCGAGAGCTTCTTTCATAGCTCCCCATCCCTCGCCCGGAGAATTAAACATCAAAAATGTGCCGCCATCTAATGCTTTAACTCCACTATCTTTCGCACGACCAGCAGCAATAAGTTTCTTGCCAAAATTGGTTTGTGATTTAATGTTACCCGGATTGTTCAATCTGGATGCGGTTGTGCCGGCTGAACTGGGCGGAATAATTCCAGCATGAGCTTCAGATGCCCCCAATGCTTTTGCGGTTTTTTCAACGACAGCTTTCCCCATATTTGATGCTTTATTTATAGCTGCACTTGCCGCGCCGGATCCCTTTTCCAGCATATCATAGGCCTGCTCTCTGCTTAACATACCCATAGAAATCATAGATATCATTCCAGCGAACCAACCTAAAAGACCTCCTCTTTCCTTTTCCTCAAATCTCTTATCTAATGCACCTCTATCTATTTTTTGTCTATGATAACCCGTTTTTCTTTCCTGATCAAAGAACCAATCCTTCAACTTGTCTAACGCTTCAATTCCTATCTTCGCGTCCTTAATTTTATCTCTTGTTTCTTCTGCCCAATCCGCAGCTTTGTCACCCAAAAAATAATCCATAGCAATGCCGCCTATTGCCATGCCCCACGGCCCTAACGGCGCTCCCAAAAGTACACCAAGTGCTGTAGCCCCTCCACGACCAGTAGCTCTAGCAAGCGATCCGGATTCCAAATATTCAAGACCACCTGAAATAAGACCTCCAACCACAGGCGCTTTGCCTAATGGGCTACCCTTAGCGATCCTTAAACCTTTTGTTGCAGCTCTTTTATACCATGGCGCTTTTTTAGCTGCTTCACCAGCAGTTTTTCCACCAGCAGTAGCCAGTGCTCCAGCACCACCAGCACCAGCTGTTTTAGATCCACCTTTTCCTGTTTTCTCAGTTTTCTCCCCTGGCGCCGGCTGATTTTTACGGAGTATTGATGGAACCGCTGAGATAAGTCCTCTCCTAAGTAACCAATCTCCAAGTGCACCAGCAATTCTCATCGGTATAGATATGAGTGAAGATGCTAATCCACCTAAAAATAGTAATGCGCTCATCCACCACTTTTTACCTTCTTTGCCAGATTTTATAATTTCTTTCTTGACTTCGGTTGTTTCCTGTGCACCCTTTCTCTCCCAGCCACCAGCGAGCCCATCTTTAATCTCGTCCAGTTTTTCTACTGTTTCCTCCGTAGCATCTGCTGTTCTATCCTCTGGTGGTTTTGACGGGCCCTTCCTGAATATACCAATCAGTTCACCAACATTTCTAATAGCAGCATAACCAGCTTTTAACCCGGCCATAGCCAAATCAACATACTTTGCAAGAGGGCCGAGAATCTCATCAAACATCTGTCTTGCGTGATCTTTTAATTTTCCCCAAAAATCTCTGGCAGCATCCATAAACTTAGTGCCAAGAAACTTCGTCCAGACATCGCCCATTTTTATAACAGCTTTGCCCCACCACCTATCATACCAAGCCTTTATCATCGGTGGTTCTATACCCATTGCTTTTGCTGGGGCAACGCGTATTCTTTCATACTTTGCAAACCATCTGTCAATAAATCTTTCAAATCCCGTCAACATACGGCCGGGATCGATTGACTTAGCCAACAATTTAGATTCAGTATATCTGGTTGTTTTTATCTGCGTGGAAAGTTGTCGAATAGTATCCTGTAACTTTTTGGCAGAAACTTTATCAGATTTCTCCTCAGCTTTGCGAAGATCAATCTCGGCTTTCAACTGCTGGTCTTGCAGTTTTTCGATTTCTTTACCAATCTTTTTGTCGATATCCTTGAATGAATCAACAAGAGACTGACCCACCTTCCTGAGTTCAGGCAATTCTTTCAAGGCATATAAAGGAACTTGTGGTATATTTGGTGTAGCCATTTTTACTCCATTACTTTACATTCATCTTTGCAATCGCTAAATTATCCTTCGCTGACTCGGCTTTCTGCTTCATATCCCTCATTACCAGACCCACATATGCCTCACGCTCAAAGTCTGGTAATAGTGTGCTCTCCTGCAGGCTGATGCCCGCTCTACTCGATAAAACAAATTGATCTTCAGTTATACTTTCAATACTGAGACCAGAACACACTATGTGGATTAGGAGAAAAAATCTTCCAGCGGGATTTCCCTCCTCTCCTCGGTTCCGCAATGAGGACATTTGGCTGTGAATGCAAATTCCATACCGAAATCGTTTTCTTCATACCATTTGTTTATTTTTTCATATTCAAATTGAGTAAGATTTTCAAGTAAAAATACTTTATCTTCTACACTCACGTCCTCTCTGCCGTCAGGTGTTATGATAGACTTTATTCCCATCGCGGTTGAGAATGAAATACTCTCCACTCTCTTTTTTATCTCATCTTTCAAACTTCCCACAAGACGCTGAGCAGCTTCCTGCATTTCCCTTGTGAGGGGTTGCAACTCTACAGCGATGTTATCCCTGAGTTGAATAACATTCCACTTATCCAATTTCGGAGCTTCGGGTAAAGCTTCTGTTTGAGAAACAGGTGTCTCCGTCACTGGTTTTGCTTTTTCCACTGCTATTTTTTTCTTCGATGCAGGTTTTTCAGGCTTCTCTACCTTCTTAATTTCAGGTGCGCCATTCATCAGCGCAAGCCTCTTTTCTATAGAGAGCGTCTTTAGTGGTAACTGTGTAAGATCAACCTGCTGAACAAATTGAGAATTACAGTCAGTATTCTTACAAACCGAAGAATATATATATGAGTTACCTTTGGATATCTTCCTCAATTCTACCAGAAGAAAAAATCTATCCTGTAAATAACATTTCTTCACATCAAAATCTTTCGTGACTACACATTCGTTTATCAGAGTGTCAAGAATTTCTTCTATCTTCTCTGGATTTTCTGCTGCCTCATAGAGCAACAACCTTTTCATTTGTCCTGTAGTAATAGGCTTGATTTGCAATTCCTTACCACTACCGGGCAACGCCGTGTCAAATTGAAATACATTTAGATAATTTTTAAATGACATATTATCACATCCTCCTTATGTCGCTTTCCACCTTAATACCGGGAAAGTATTTGGTATTATTCCTACTGCGCTCTCAGCACCCTGAGAAACCACACTTCTCGCACCCTGCTTGAGATACTTTTTGAGAGTGCCTTCTTCCTGTTCGTAAACCATAAAATACTGAAAAGCAAAAGTTATATCAGTCGTGGCTATACTGTTATCATCATAACTCAATCCAATACCACCAATGGATCTGGGCCACGCGCCGTAAAATTTATACACGGCGACGGTCTGGCCTGTATTATCCAAAAGGTGTGCCTCTTGATCGACCATATAATCAATAGGTCTTGAAACTATGTTTGTCTGTGGGTCGTGCATCAAATCGTGCCATTCCCTGATTTTCCTTACAAACTCGCCCCTTTGGTCAAGATAAAATGTTACAGACCAATCATCAAATGTTTGCTTGCCGGCAGCTCTGAATGTTGAGCCCATCCAATGTGTTTGCTGTTCACCAAATGTAGATGATGGCAACTGTGTAGATTTTACATAATAGGCCCATTTCTTTGTATCATTATTCATCCCCGCAATATTGGCCGCGGCGGGAATGGCCAGCTCCGATGCTCCCCTTCCAACTTGTTGTATGGCTTCCGGGCTTCCTAAATCCATTCCGGGATTAACTTGTTTCAATCCTCCCATAAGGCCACCTTCTAATACCTGTGTCCAACCCGGCCAATTCAATCTAATATAAAAACTGTGGGCCTTTTGTCCGCCATCCATATTTGCTCTATATTCATCTATACTAAATGGGGCTTTCATTAGAACCTCCTCAATACTCTATTGATACCGCGCTTCATAGTTTCAGAGAGAATAAATGCGGTTTCCGTCGGTTTTACAGTATAGTATCTGTATGAAAAAGTTATATCCACTGTTGCAATATCTTCAGATCCATAATCAAACCCTACCTGTCCAATAGTTTTCGGCCACGCATCCACAAGAGTATATGCTAGCATAGTCTCTCCGGTATAATCAAGAAGATGAAGCTGTTGATCCACCACAACATCCTTCCATACACGGCGGTCACCCGTATCCATATTAAGTATACCATCGTGCCACGCAAGAAATCTTTGTAGAATTTCTCCTTTAGCATCTATATTGAATGTTATCGTCCAATCATCAAATGTTCGTCTTCCGGGCAATTTATAATCTGTTATTTGATAGGGTATTGGTATTTCTTCAAAGTTACTTGAAGGTAAACTGGTTGACCTTACAAAATACGGATAAAAATCTCTTGCGGCATTCATACCAAATGTCGTAAGAGCCATTTTAATACCAGTTTCCAAATTCTGTTTTAACATCTCTTGATAATTCTGCTGTGTAGATGAACCTATAAATCCTCCTACCGCCGCACTATTATCCGGCGAAGTTATTTTAGATGAACCTTTTCCTATATTGGTAAAGTTAGGAAAATTCATCAGGACGAAAAACAAGTATTGTTTTAATCCACCATCAAATCTTGTTTTATAAGTGTCTATGTCAAAACTGAATTTAGGCATCGTATTCTCCAAATGAAAAAGGGGCCTGAAGTACCCTTCAGACCCCTTTTTACAAGTCCATTAGCTCTCTGCTAAGCGTGGTACATTGGAATATAGGAAACTAAAACCTATTATCCAAATGTCGGTGTATTACCATATTTAATTTTATCCATAACATGATACACATATGCGAAAGTTACATCGAATGTTGCAACTTCGTTATTCATGTAATCCAATGAAATCTGGCCAATCATCTTCGGCCAAGCACCCACCAATTTATATCTTGCGATAGGATCGCCGGTGTAACTGAGAAGTTCCATCGACTGATCTGCTAAGATAGAGGGCACATCAGCGTAGATGTTCGTTGTCGGATCGTGTATCTGTCTCTGCCAGTTGTAATATGCTTCTTGCACTTTTGCATCAATGTCCAAATAAAAGGTGCAAGTCCAATCAGTGTATGTATATTTGCCCGGAATCTTATATTCGTGACCCTGCCAGTTCAACGGAATTTCGTCTATTGATTGATCAGGAACAGTAGTAGACCTTACAAGGTAAACTGTCTTTTCCACATCTATTGGAACAGAGGCTGGAAATCCTGGCTTCATATAAAACAGATAGGCTCTTGCGCCACCTTGAAATTGTGCTCTGAAACTGTCTATGTTAAATCTTGGCATTGTTTATACCTCTCTTGTTATTTATGCTCCAGCGCCAGTCAATTCTGTAAATGACGCGCCTGTTTTTGTGGCCACAAAGTTCAGAACAATATATTCTGCTGACCTTACGGGCTTAATGTAAATGTCACACCACAGTTCATTTCTGTCGATTCTTTCAGCTGTGTTGTTTGAAGAATCACATATAAGAAGATACTCATAGATACCCCTTCGTGACCTTACATCTCTCAAGAACGGCTCAATCATATTAATCAGAAGAAGTCTTGTAAGATCGTCATTTGGCTCAAAGAGGAAGTATCTGCACGCTGTGCTGATAGCTTTCTCAAGAACCATAAAGAGCCTTCTTACATTGATTCTATTGAATGCTGATTCTTTATTAAGCAGTGTTTTCTGACCCCATACAACCTTGCCCTGTCCAGCAAAGGATACGATAGGATTGATACCATTCTTATATAGAATATCCCTTTCGCCCAATGTTGGGTTCCAAGCCAATCTCCTTACATTACCAAGAAGGGCTCTGTTAAGACCGGCTGGTGCGAACCACGGGTCTGAAATATTGTCTGTGTTTGCATAGACACCAGCGACGTGTCCTGATGCTGGGATCCATCTGTATTTTCCATTCCACTTGTCATAAACTTCAAGCCAGTTTGCGTAAAGAGAAGCGTAGCTTGTATTTTCGTTTAGTGTGTTAAGTCTATAATTCCTGATATCTGTTGCTTCGTTGCCGCTGTTGTTGACGGCATCACCATACAGACAATCAAGAATAGCGACGGAATCTTTTCTGGTTTCACAAAGAGTAACCATATAGCTTTTTACGGTGGTTGATTTGTTAGCGTCGATGAAAAGATTTACATCAATTTCTTCGGCGTTGGAATACAAATCAAGTGATTGCTCGATGGTTGCATCCAATACGCTGTCACCATTGTTATCCTGTCCACCACCAAATGTCTGCCATGCACTTGTAGAAATCGTAATAGCACCGTCGATTACAGCATCATTCATAGCAATTCTAATATATGAGCTTTGCTGATTGATTACAATCGGTGCATATTTTGCGACACCGGAATCATCAAGTCTTGCTTCGACGGTAGATACATTCCAGACTTCCTTCGTGGTATATGATGTTTCACTCTGTTCCATTGCTTGCACAAGGATCAAGAAATCTTTAGTGTCTGTAAGCGGACTGTCAACGGCTGCAAGAGCTTCGTATGTTGTCCAATCTGAATGGCCGCCGGATGAGATTTCGTTATAAGTGGTATAGTCTATCACGGCTATCCTGATATTATTTCCCCATGCTCCTCTTGAATTAGCGATGATATAGAATGGGAATGTACCCGAAACAGTTACTTCATCATCAAATTCATCAGGATCACCACTTGTAAAATCTGATAGTTTATAGGCATCAGCTGTCGTAAATGCTGTGAATGTGCTTATAGCACCGCTGGCTGCTTTCGTTCCAGCAAAGGTAGCTGATACAGGCATTGCTCTTGTGCAATAAAGAGCGTTACCATATCTCAGATATCCTGTTGCGGCAAGCATATCCTGATAACAATTTGCTGTGCTTGTTGGTTTTCCAAATGTGTCAATAAGATCGTTGACCGTCGTGATTAGCTGTTTATGTGGTTTTTCGGGCCCCTTGTAGGTATCCCTCAAAACAATAACACCGATAGATGTAGCTACAGCGGGCACAGTAGTAGTCAAATCTATCTCATTAACATCAACCAATGGGCTAAGATAAAATGCCATTTTCTATATTCCTCCAGTAGAGATATTCGTTCCCTCAATATCTATTTATATTATTTATACGATTTTTATCAATAATTAATCTCGTATCTGTCATAAAGAAAAGTAGCATTACTTTCCAGTGTGCTCTCTCCTTCTCTCGTTGACATAGAAACTTCTCCCAGTGATTGTATCCACATATTTTTAAATGTAACCGTGAGAATACTTGCGTTAAAATTGTCCATTATTCTGAGGGTTGCGTCGATCACGGAGTCATCGGGAGCCTGACCCATAACATCCTTATTATTATTTATGTAAAATATCCAATTTGCTAAGACCTTCCAGTTCCTCAGCTCGGAGTCCACCATAAAATTGACCGTCCACGGATCAAATTGTAGTTTTCCTGATTGAAACCTAATCTTGCCTGCCTGATATGCAGCTTCCGCATCCTCAAGGGTCATACTGGGAATGATTGTTCCGTATATGTTCAACTTCAATTCAGCTGTGGCAGCCAAGGTTGTTTCCGATGGAAGTATCGGTATAGCCAGTTCAAAATTGGTTGGATTTGATTTACTTATTACAGTTGCTACGGCCATTAGTCCGTCCTCTC
>Ga0316616_100000529_pt1 | contig 12541 bp, 9 predicted proteins | sample OWC_Aug_M1_C1_D1_FD_207660 | JGI IMG/M metagenome (GOLD analysis project Ga0316616, IMG submission 207660) | Wetland soil microbial communities from Old Woman Creek delta, Ohio, United States - OWC_Aug_M1_C1_D1_B | ecosystem: Environmental > Terrestrial > Soil > Wetlands | place: USA: Ohio... | reverse complement strand
TACCCCGGGGATGCCGCCAGCGGGCTCGAGGTGGTGGACGCCGCCGACCGGGCGCTCTACCGCGGCAAGCAGCAGGGGGGCAACCGGGTGGTCCTGGCGGCGGAGGGCACAGGGGATTAGGCGGGACCCCGATCGCAGCACCGACACCCTGAGAGCCCGTCGGGCCGTGAGCCCGGCGGGCTCTCAGGTTTCGACACGGCTGTCCCCTCGGGGCGGCGCGCCCGCGGATTCGGCAGCGCGCATCAGGGTGGTGCCGCTAGGCATGCGCCGGCGCGGCCTCGGTTTCGCCCCATTCCCACGCCTCGGGGTGCACCACCCCCTCCACCACGAACCGCGCGCCGCCGCCGAGGAACAGGGCGTCAAACCCGTCGCCCTGCCGCTCGAAGGAGACGCGGAGGTCGCCCCCCAGCACGCGTACCCGGACGGGGGAGTCCACCTGGCCGTGCAGCGCGCTGATGACGCTCGAAGCCACCGCCCCGGTGCCGCAGGCCAGCGTTTCGCCCTCCACGCCCCGCTCGAACGTCCGCTGCCAGAGCGTGTGCCGGTCCAGCGGTTGGACAAAATTGACGTTGATGCCCTGCGGGAAATCGGCGTGGTGGCGGATGGCCGCCCCCAAACGATGGATGGCGTCCCGCGATGCGGTGGACGCGTCGGGCAGGTACACCACCGCATGCGGCGCGCCCGAGACGTCCACGGTGTGGGCAACGTGCCGGTCCCCGTCCGCCACCAGGGCGCGATCCCGTTCGATCCGGGAGGTCAGCTGGAGCTGGACGCGGACCTCATCACCCGCCACCCAGGCGTACACCGGCCCGCCCGGCGTGTCGATGGTCATCCTGGTCCCGGCGAGGCCGCGCGCATGGGCATAGCGGGCCACGCAGCGCGACGCGTTGCCGCACATCTTGACTTCGGTGCCGTCGGGGTTGATGGTGCGCATGGAGAAATCGCCGCCCGCCGTCGGCGGCTCGATGACCATCAGTTGATCTGCGCCCAGGGACATCCGTCGCGTGCAGACCCGGCGGGCGAACAGGTGCACGCCAATCGTATTCAGGATCCCCGCGCGGTTGTCCACGATGATGAAGTCGTTGCCCACGCCGGACATCTTGGTGAAGGGGACGGGTGGCATGACCAGGCTCCTCACGCGGGCTCGCTACCGCAATTCCTCGGCGTACGCGAACAGCGCCGCCGCGCCGCCTGTGTGCCAGAAGACGATCGTCTCGTCCTTGCCGAACGCGCCGGTCCGGATCAGGTCGATCAGTCCCGCCATGGCGCGTCCCGTGTACACGGGGTCCAGCAGGATCCCTTCGCAGCGCGCCACCAGAGAAATGGCTTCCCGCTCCGGCTCGCCCATGACGGCGTATCCGGCCCCGAGGTAGTCGTCGTACGCCACCACCTCACCGGGCGCGACGGCCATCTCCCACCCTAATCGGCGGATGGTGGCCGTGGCGATGGCCGCCACCCCGGCCTGCAGCTCGTCCCGGCGGCTGTCGATCGCGATGGCCGCCAGTTGCCCGCGAAACCCGACCGCCTTGGCGCCGACGCACAGACCGGCCTGCGTCCCGAAGGAGCTGCTGGCGAACACCACCCGGTCCACGCGGAGCGCGCGTGCTTTCGCCTGGGCGTCCAATTCCTCCAGCGCCGCCACGAATCCCACCGCGCCGACCGCGTTCGATGCGCCCACCGGGATGAGGTACGGATGGTTCCCGGCGGCGCGCGCCTGCGCCGCGACCTCGTCCGCCACGGCTTCCCGCGTGCGGTCACCCGAGAACACCACCTGCGCGCCGAGCAGGTGATCCAGCAGCAAGTTCCCGTTCCAGACCGCCGGCGCGTGGCCGCGCAGGACCACCACGCACCGCAGACCACAGCGCGCGGCGGCCGCGGCGGTTTGGCGGGTGTGATTGGATTGCACCCCGCCCATCGTGATCAGCGTGTCCGCGCCCTGATCCAGCGCGTCCGCCACCGCGAATTCGAGCTTGCGGGTCTTGTTGCCGCCGGTGGCGAGACCGGTCTGGTCGTCGCGCTTGATGAAAAGGCGGGGGCCTCCAAGCGCACGGGTCAGGCGCGGCAACTCCTCCAGCGGGGTGGGGAGACACCCAAGCGAAATGCGCGGCAAGTGATCAGTGAGCACGGGACTCCTCCTCCAAGATGACCTCCGTCTGCTGACGGACGCCGAGATACGCCGCCTGGACCGCCGGGTTCCGTAGCAGATCTCGCCCCAAGCCCTGGAGGACGATCCGCCCAACCTCTAGTACATACGCGCAGGTCGAGACCTCCAGGGCCTTGAGGGCGTTCTGCTCGACCAGCAAGATCGTCATGCCCTGGCGCGAGATTTCCTGGATCGTGTCGAACACCTGACGCACCAGGACCGGCGCCAGGCCGAGCGACGGCTCGTCGAGCAGCAAGAGCTTGGGGCGGGACATCAGCGCCCGGGCGATCGCGAGCATCTGCTGCTGCCCTCCGGAGAGTGTTCCGGCATACTGGGCCAGCCGCTCCTTCAAGACGGGAAAGAGCGAAAACACGTACTCCTCGTCCTTGGCGATTCCGGCCCGGTCGCTGCGCCGGTAACCGCCCAGCGTCAGGTTCTCGCGCACGCTGAGGTTGGGAAAGAGGCGTCGCCGCTCCGGGACGAGCGCGATCCCCGAGGCCACCGCCTGGTGCGGAACCGGCCTGACTGGTTGGCCATTGAACGTGATGGTCCCGGAGGCAGGGCGGAGCAGGCCGACCAGCGTCCACATCAGGGTGGACTTCCCTGCGCCATTCGCCCCGATGATCGCAGCGATGGTCCCCTCCTCGACCCCAAAGCTCACGTCGCGCAGGGCGTGGATCGCTTCGCCGTAAAAACAGTTCAGTCGCTCAACGGATAGCAACATGCTCCACCGTGTCTCCCAGATAGGCTTCCAGCACGAGGGGGTTGGCTTGGATCTCGCCGGGCGTTCCCTCTGCGATCTTCTTGCCGAAATTGAGCACGGTGATGCGCTCGCACAGGTTCATGACGACGTCCATGTGGTGTTCGATCAAGATGATCGTCAGGTGCCGTCGCTGGTGGACGCGCCTGAGCAGCGCGACCAGTTCGAGCGATTCGCGGGGGTTCATCCCAGCGGCCGGCTCGTCAAGCAAGAGGAGCGTCGGCTGCAGGGCGAGGGCGCGGGCGATCTCGAGCTTGCGCTGCAACCCATAGGGCAGTGTCCCGGCGACGCGATCGGCATGCGCTCGTAACTCCAGCAGATCGAGTAGCTCCAACGCGCCGTTCCGCAATCTTTCTTCCGTGGCCCAGACCGTCCACGGCCACTGCACCAGGGCGGCGAGCAGGCCGTAGTCGCCGGCCCGGTGGAGTGCCGTCTGCACGTTTTCCAGGACGGTCATGCTGGGAAAAAGCCGGATGTTTTGAAACGTCCGCGAGATGCCTCCGAGCACGATGCTGGTCGGCGGCTGCCCCGCCAGTTCGCGGCCACCGAAAAGCACGGATCCGGAGTCGACCGGGTAGACGCCGCTCATCAGGTTGAACAGCGTGGTCTTGCCGGACCCGTTCGGGCCGATGAGACCCACGACCTGGCCGGGCCACACCTCGAGGTCCACGTCGTCGACAGCGATCACGCCGCCGAACCGCTTACTCAAGCCGCGAATGCGCAAGAGCGGTTGGTCAAGGGGCACGGGCGGGTCCGGCGAGGGGGGGGCGATCACGGGGGCGGTCTGGGTCTTCCGTCCGCCGAGAACCCGCACGAAACCGGTGACGTGGCGATTCCAGACCGCCCCGAGGCGCGGCAGGGCCGGTCGCAGGAGCCAGGCCAGGCCATGACCCAGGTAGCTGATTGCCAGGGTCGCACCCAGGGTGACCGCGGCCGCCAACAGCCACGCCGGGATCTCTCCCCATTCTTGCACGTAGTCTTTGTAGAAGCCGGCGCCTATGGTCAGACCCGCGGTAAGGCCAACCATCATGAAGAGCTTGGGCAAATTGCTCAGGCTCAACTCTTCGTGGCCGAAGAGGCCCTTGGGGCGCAAGTTCATGATGACCACGAGGAGCACGCCGTAGAGCACCAGGCGCCACAGGGCCAAGCCGCGGAACAGTTCCGGCACGACGACGAACAGGGCCGTGGCCACGAAGGGGCCCGTCAGGCTGCCCATGCCGCCGCACACCACGCCGGCCGTTAACAGGCTGGACAAGTCCATGCTGAAGATGGCCGGCTGGATGAAGGTGATGTAGTGGGCGAGCAATCCGCCCGACAGGCCGGCACAGGCGGCGCTGATCGCCAAGGAGAGCATCTGGTTCGGCAAGAGTCGAATCCCGATCATCTCGGCGGCGACGGGGTCCTGGCCGATGGCGATGATCTTGCGACCGTAGGTGCTGCGCAGGAAGTTTCGGCACAGCCAGATCGTCAGCACCATCCAGACCGCCGTGTTGACCGGGTCCGCCAGCTTTTGGATGCCGGGCAGCCCGCGCGCGCCCTGCGTGAGGTCCAGGTTCTCGAGGACGACTTTCAGCGCCTCGCCGAATCCGAGCGTCGCGATGGCGAAATAATCCGAGCGCAGCTTGGCGCGCAAGGTGGGGTAGCCGACCACCACACTGACCAGCACGGACACGATCATGCCGACCAGCAAGGCGGGCAACAACGGCCAGTGGTAGAAATAGGTGAGGATCGCCGCCGTGTAGGCGCCCACGGCCATGAACGCCGCATGGCCGAGGCTGAACAGGCCCGTGTAGCCGGTGAAGATGGCCAGGCCCATCGCCGCGATGATATAGATCGCCGAATTGGTGAAGATCGCTTGCGCGTATGCCATGCCTGCCTCCTAGAGCTTCTCCTCGACGAACCGGCCGAACAGGCCCGTCGGGCGCACGATGAGGAGGATGGCCAAGATGCCGAAGCTGAACACATCCCGATAGGTGGACAACTGCACCGAGCCGATGGTGGTCACCGACACCAGCGCCTCGAGGAGGCCCAGCAGGATGCCCCCGACGATCGCGCCGGGCAGGCTTCCCAGTCCGCCGATGACCGCGCCGATGTACGCCTTGTTGGTGATCCAGCCCATGCTCGGATACACCATGTACTTGACGCCCATGAAGACCCCCGCCATGCCGCCGAGGCCGCCGGCGATGAGGAACAGCACCGCCACCAGCACGTCGAGGTTCACCCCCAGGACCGCGACCATTTCCATGTCGTGGGACGCGGCGCGGATCGCCGTGCCGACCTTGGTATGCATGAGGAGGAAGTGCAGCAAGCCGATCGCCACGACGGAAAAGACAAAGGCAAAGAGATCCATGCGACTGATCGTCGCGCCGCCCACTTCGAACGAATCCTGCGTGAACACCGGCGGGAGGGCGTAGAGCTTGGCGCCGACGGTGGCGTACAAGAGGTTCTGCAGGGCGATGGCCATGCCCATGGCGCTGATCATGAGATAGAGCGAGGGCGCGCGGCGGCGGCGGAGCGTCCGGTAGGCGATGCGCTCGTTCAGGAAGGCCAGGATGCCCGCCCCCACGATCGACAGCAGCAGGGCGGGCAGGAACGGCAGCCTGAAGAAGTGGACCATGATAGCCCACGCGATGTATGCGCCCAGGGTGATGATGGCGCCGTGGGCAAAATTGGAGAAATTCAGCACCGAGAAGACCAGCGAATAGCCCACGGCCATCAGCGCGTAGATGCTGCCGATCGACAGGCCGGTGATGATCGTTTGCAGGACCACCGGACACCTCACCGCACCGACGCGATGGCGGAGCGGTCCGAGAGGTCGGGCCGCCCCGCCATCGCGCGGAAATCAGCTCAGTCGGTTGTTACAAACGTCTTGACGTAGACGAACTTCCCGCCCTTGGTTTCCTGAATCACGGCGGGCTTGTTCAGGGGATTGTGCGTCTTGGGATCGACGGTCAACTTGCCTGTGAGGACCTGCAGGTTCTTGGTCTGCTCCATCGCCGCCTTCAGCTTCTCGCCGTCGGTCGTGCCGGCGCGTTTGATGGCATCGACCAGCCACAGCACGGCGTCATAGGCCAGCACGGGGTTCGGCAACACCGGGTCCTCTTTGTACTTGGCGCGATAGTCCTTGATGAACTCCTGAATCGCCGGATCTTCCAGGGCCGCGATATTGACGAAATACGACCCGTCGATCGCCGGCCCGGCCAGGTCAAAGAGGTCGGGGCTGCCCCAGCCGTCGCCCCCCAGGAGCTTTGCCTTGATCCCCAGGTCTCGGGCCTGCTTGGCCACCAGCGCGGCCTCCTTTTGCATGGTGGGAACGAACAGCACGTCCGGGTTGCCGTACTTGATCTTGCCGAGTTGGGCGCGGAAGTCGAGTTCGCCGGACCGGAACGCCTCGTTCGTCGTGATCTTTCCGCCGGCCTTCTCGAAAGCCTCCACGAAGTACTTGGCCAGGAACTGGGAATACTCGTCGCCCACGTCGTACAGGACGGCAGCCGTCTTGGCCTTCAAATCCTTGAACGCGAATTGCGCGGCGACCGTGCCCTGGAAGGGGTCGATGAAACACACACGGAAGGTGTAGGGGACCACCGAACCGTTGTCGTTCACGGTGACCTTGGGATTGGTGGCCGTGGTGGCGATCACGGGCACCTTGGCAGAGTTGTTCACTTCGCGAATGGCGTTGGTCACGCCGCTCTGCGCCGGACCGATGATGGCAACGACCTTGTCCTGTTCCACCAGCCGCTTGGCGACATTGACGGCTTCCAGGCGGTCCGCCCGGTTGTCATAGGCGACGATCTCGAGCTTCCGCCCCAGCACGCCGCCCTGCGCGTTGACTTTGTCCACGGCCATTTTCACAGCGTTGGCCTCCGACTGGCCCCAGGTGGCGTTGGGGCCCGTCAAGGCGACCTGATGGCCGATCTTGATCGTTTGCGCGGACGCCGGTGCGCCCAGAAATGCAACGCCCAGCACTACGGCGAGGCACGACAGGCCGACTCTGGTATTGACCTTCACTGGAATCCTCCTTCCGTACGGGTGTGAATGGTGCCAGCAGGAACGCAGGGCGATGGTTGTGGACGTCCGGATCCGCGACCTCCTTTCGGTAGACATTCAGCAATGCGGTTGTCGTTGACTGCGCGTGCGCGTCAAGACGGCCCCAGGCGCACCATCTGCCCGAGAGCGCCTCGACGAGCGCTTGGCTTCCCGTCGTGACGGCGATGGATCGGTAGAGGTGTTTGTTGCGGTTGCGCGATCTGCCGGCCGGGCCGGAGCGCACAGGCGATGATCACGTTTCCGATGGTCTCGGAAACGTGATCGGCCAACGATTCGGCCGCCATGCGCACCCCTGATGACCCGGCGTCCGCGATGAACTCCTCCCAGTCCCTAAAGGCGGCCAATGCACCACCAATATGTCTCTAATATATTATTTGGCGCCGACTCGTCAACAGCCGATTTCCTCCGGGGGGCCGGCTCTTCCAGGGGCACACGAGAAACGTGGGCCTCGTGTGGCAATGGGCAGAGAACAGGAAATCGGCTTGACGACGCGGCGTCCGCGGACGATACTTCTTCCAGTCGAATCGCGATGGAGTTCGCGTGTCCCCGCCCCGAGCGGGGTGATGACTCCTACTGGCAGCGCCGGTGGGAGTTTTTTGTTGTCCTCGTGACGGCCCCCGCTCGTACCAGGCGGGGGGCGCCCCTGCAGGAGAGGTTGGGTATGGAGCAGGCATTCGGCATCGCGACCCTGTGGTTCGGACTCGCCCTCGTTGCTACTTTCTTGGCCTCACGCCTGAAGGTGTCGGGGGCGCTGACGGAGATCCTGGTCGGGGTCGCCGCGGCAGCGATCATCGGGCCCCTTGCCGGCGCGGAGGCCATGGGGTCCAACCAACCCTGGTTGAAATTCCTGGCCGCGACCGGGGCCGTGGTCCTCACGTTCCTGGCCGGGGCCGAACTGGAGCCGGCGGTCATGCGGCGGAAATGGCGCGAGGTCACCGTCGTGGGGATCGTCAGCTTCCTCGCGCCGTTCCTGGGGTGCGCCGCCATCGCGCGATACGCGCTGGGCTGGTCATCCGGGGCGAGTTGGCTGGCCGGGATTGCCATGTCGACCACCTCCATGGCCGTCGTGTACGCGGTGATGCTGGAGACGGGGCTCAACCGCACGGATTTCGGCAAGGGGATCCTGGGGGCCTGCTTCATCACCGACCTGGGGACGGTCCTGGCCTTGGGGGCCATGTTCGCACCCTTTACCTGGCGGACCCTGGTGTTCGCGGCGGTCTGTCTTTTGGCCTTCACCCTCTTGCCCGTGGTCACGCCTCACCTCATGAACCATTACGCAAACCGCACCGCGGCGTTCCGCACGAAGTGGGTGCTGTTCGTTCTTTTCGGGCTGGGCTCGCTGGCCCTCTGGGCGGGGAGCGAGGCGGTGCTGCCCGCCTATGTCGCCGGGATGGTGCTCGCCACTGCCCTGGGGAGCGACCACGCGTTCATCCGGCGGTTGCGGACGCTGACGATCGGCTTCCTGACCCCCATCTATTTCCTGCGTGCCGGCTCCTTCGTCTCCCTCCCGGCCCTGCTGGCCGCTCCAGTCGCGTTTCTCGCCCTGTTTGCCGGGAAGGTCGCCACCAAGATCTTCGGCCTGCACCCGGTCGTCGGGCGGTTCCGGGCGGAGCGCGCGGAGCGCTGGTACTACACCCTGCTGATGTCCACCGGGCTTACGTTCGGCACCATCTCGGCCCTCTTCGGTCTGACTCATGGGATCGTATCCTCGGAGCAGTATACCTACCTGGTGGCGGCGGTCATCGCCAGCGCCGTAGTGCCCACGCTGATCGCCAACGCGGCGTTTCTGCCACGCCACCTGATGCCGGGGCGGACACCAGCACCGGGGCCGGTGGGGGCTGCGACCCGGTCCAAGTCGTCCGCCCCTGATGAACCGGTCGAGGTCGGGTGAGCGGCGAGACGCTCTCGGCGGGAGGTGCGAGGTGCCATCGCCCAGTGTGCGCGTGCGTTGGCACTGGCACCGAACGACGTTTGCGAATTGTCGGGAACCGCCGGCCCTCAAATACCACGAGATTCATGACAACCGTGCTTCGCGATCTCGGGTGTTCCGCACCTCCTGTGGGTAGCCTGCCATTATGGAGCCTCGCAAAAGGAGGCTCCCATGGGACGGCATCCCGAGGAAGAACGACGCTGGGCAGTGGCCCGCGTCCAGGCGGGCGATCCAGTTACAGATAGCGCGATTCGCCGCGTTGCATGCACGCACGGTTTGCGCTACCCTCTGCCACGGCGTACAGCCATATCCGAGAGGTCAAGACCGAAGGCCCGCCGGCGAGGACCGCGATGGAGGACGGACGGTGAAGATCACGAAGATCGAGACCTTCAAGTGTTGGATCGAGTGGTGCAACTGGTTGTTCGTCAAAGTGTCCACCGACGAGGGGCTCCACGGCTGGGGTGAGGGCTCGCTCCACGGAGCGATCGAGTCGGTGGAGACGGCCATCCGCGAACTGACGCCCCTGTTGGTCGGCAAGGACCCGTCGGGTCCGGAGCGGCACTGGCAGGCGATGTATCACGCCTGGCGCTGGCGGGGTGGCCCCACGCTCTTCACGGCCATGGGAGCCATCGACATCGCCCTCTGGGACCTGGAGGGGAAGCGGCTCGGGGTGCCGGTCTACCGGCTGCTGGGCGGGCCATTCCGCGAGCGGCTGCGGGGCTATGCCAGCCACTGGCTGGTGGGGGCGGACACGCCGGAGAAGGTGCAGGCCGCCGCGCGGGAGGCGGTCCGACGCGGCTTCAGCGGTTTCAAGTGGGGGGCCTTCAACGGGGAGAGGCTGCGCCAGAACGAGGCGGGGGCCATCGCCCGCGCCGCGGAACTGATGGCCGCCGCGCGGGAGGCGGTGGGGCCCGAGGTGGAGATCTTCGTCGAGTGCGGGGAGAAGCTCTCCCCCCGCACCGCGGTGGCCGCCGCGAGGGCCTTTGCCCCCTACCGACCGGGGTGGTTCGAGGAGCCGATCCCCTTCGAGAACGCCAAGGCCATGATCCGCCTGCAACAGGAGATGCCGGTGCCGATCGCCACGGGGGAACGGCTGCTGTCGCGCTGGGAGTACCGGGAACTCCTGGAGGGGGGCGGCTGCAAGATCGTCCAGCCGGACGTGATGCATGCGGCGGGCATCACCGAGGTGCGGAAGATATGCAGCCTGGCCGACACCTACTACATCCCCGTGGCCCCGCACAATCCCGGCGGTCCGATCTGCATGCTGGCCGCCATGCACCTCGCCGCCGCTATCCCGAACTTCTACATCCTGGAGCAGATGGAGGCGGAGCGGCCGATCCGGGATGCGCTCTGCACGACGCCCGTCCAGTACCGGGACGGGTTCTTCGAGCTGCCGACGGGGCCGGGTCTCGGGACCGATCTCAAGCTGGAGGTGATCAAGGAGCGGGCCTTCCGCCCCCAGCCCGTTTCCGGCACGACCGAGTCCCTGTGGCGATAGGCGAGAGTGTCCGGTATCGCAGGCGGAGAGAAGGAGGCGAGACGATGACGAATCGAAAATCCGATGGATGGGCCAAGTGGGGCGTGTCGCGCCGGCAGGTGCTGCAGGGGCTGGCGGCCGCGGCCGCCACCACGGCGGTGGCCGGTAGTCGTGTGGTCTCTGGGGCGGCGCCCGCCGCACGGAGCGGCAGCATCGTCCTTCAGTACCAGACGGCGAACCTGACGGAGGCACAGTACGAGCCAGTCTGGAAGGCGATCATCGCCAAGTTCGAGGCGCAGAACCCCAATATCAAGGTCGAACCGATCCTGGTGGCGCGGAAGGACCACTGGACGAAGTTCGTGACCGCGTCCAAGGCGAACCAGGCGCCGGACGTGGTCTCCGTGGACATCGCGACGGCGGCCTACAACGGATACCTGCGGCCGCTGGACGACCTGTGGCAAGCCGAGCCGGCATCCTACCGTCAAGCCTGGACAGCCGACGCCATCAAGACGGCGAGCTGGCAGGGCAAGTTCTATGGTCTGCCGAGCTGGGGCGGAATCTACGGCGAGATCTACAACAAGGAGATGGTGAAGCAGGCGGGCCTGGACCTGTCCAAGCCCCCCGCCACCTGGAACGAGTACCTGGACTGGTCGAAGAGGCTGACCAGGGAAGGGCAGCAATGGGCGCTGGCCATCCTGGCGGGCAAGACCGACTCCACCACCCGGATGCTCCTCATGTGGATCTGGTCGAACGGCGGCGAGGCGTTCAATGCGGACATGACCCAGGCCACCTTCGCCGGCAACCCGAAGTCGCTGGAGGCGCTGGAGTTCTACCTGAACCTGGACCTGGTCCACAAGGTCGTCGCGCCGGGTGCGGCCAGCATCAACTACCTGGAGCAGACCAACCTCTTCGCGCAGCAGAAGATCGCCAGCATGCGGAACGCCTACTGGGGCGTGGCCAAGGTGGTGGGGGACAACCCGGCCATCAAGGACAAGATCGCCGTGGCCTTCCCGCCGATGAACGCGGACAAGAAGGTGACGATGGCCACCATGGCTGCGGACAGCATCTCCAAGGACTGCAAGCACGTGGAGGCAGCCTGGAAGTTCGTCAAGTTCGTCAATGACCGGGAGTGGGGGATCAGGCGGGCGCTGGTCTCCAACTGGATGCCCATGCGCACCGATCTGGCCACCGACCCCGAGGTCAAGAAGGACCCGACGCTGGTGCAGTTCCTGGAGTACGGGACGGTGGCGCGGGCCTACCCCCTGCCGCACCCGCTCTGGGCGGACATCGCGGCCAACGACATCGTGGCGGCCACGCAATCAGCCCTGCTGAGGCGGATGTCCGTCAAGGACGCCTTCACCAAGCTGGATGCCGACCTGAACAAGAAGTTCAAGGAGATGTAGGGTGCCCCAGGCCGGGTGGCTGGGACGAGGGCTGCGGCGGGAGCGGTGGCTGGGGTATCTCTTCGTCGCCCCCATGCTGCTGTTCCTCCTTGGCATCATCATTCTCCCGCTGGCCCACGCCTTCGTCACCAGCCTCTACCGCGAAGCCGGGGTGAACGTCCGCTTCGTGGGCCTTCAGAACTACACGCGCCTTCTGGACGACACCGCCTTCTGGAACTCGCTCCGCGTGTCGGTCGTCTTCACCGCCGCCTGCGTGGGGCTGCACCTCGCCATCGGCATGCCGGTGGCGCTGTTCCTCAACACGCTGCGCCGCGGGCGGACCACCATCCGCCTGGCGTTCCTCACCCCCTGGATGGTGACGCCGGTGATCGGGGCCATCGCCTGGGTGTGGCTGCTGGATCCGCACTTCGGCGTGGTGAACCACCTGCTGCGATCAGTCGGGCTGATCGCGGCCAACCAGGTCTGGCTGGGAGAGCCGGCGCTGGCGCTGTGGTCCGTCATCGCCGTGGACGTGTGGCGAGGCTTTCCCTTCGTCATGCTGATCCTGCTGGCTGGCCTCCAGACCGTGCCCAAGGAGGAGTACGAGGCGGCCTCCATCGACGGGGCGGGAGCCCTGCAACGGTTCCTCTTCGTAACGCTTCCGCACCTCCGTTACCTGCTCGTGGTGGCCACGACGCTGGACGTGATCAACACCATCCGCACCTTCGACATCGTTGCGGTCATGACACGGGGCGGCCCCATCAACGCCACGGAGGTGCTCCCCGTGCTCATCTTCAACACG
>Ga0316616_100000528_pt1 | contig 12555 bp, 8 predicted proteins | sample OWC_Aug_M1_C1_D1_FD_207660 | JGI IMG/M metagenome (GOLD analysis project Ga0316616, IMG submission 207660) | Wetland soil microbial communities from Old Woman Creek delta, Ohio, United States - OWC_Aug_M1_C1_D1_B | ecosystem: Environmental > Terrestrial > Soil > Wetlands | place: USA: Ohio... | reverse complement strand
CCAGGCCGTGGCGGCGAGCCGACTGACCTCACCCTCGGTCGCCCAATACTTGTTCTTCGCCGTCTTCAGCGCGTCTCGCAGCCGGGCGAGTTCCTGGACGTCCTTGTCCGCTGCCGCTGGGTCGCCGCTCCGAGCGGCGCCGAGAGCACGCGCGAAGTATGTCAGCGCATCGGCAAACGGATACTTGCTCGGGATCGGCTGGACCGTCGCCGCCTGGCGCCAGTCGCCGCGCTCAATCGCGTAGCGCGCCGGGATCGCCGCGAGCGCGTAGGACCCCGAGAAGCGGTTGGCCCCCAACACCTGGACCGCCTCCTCGACAACCCGTCGCGCGTCGTTGTCGCGCGCGAGTTGCAGGTAGGCGTATGTCATGTAGTCCATCGCATGCAGCTGGTTGTCGGCGTCGTTGTCGCCTTTCGCGGCCGTCGCCGAGCGCTGATTGGTCGCGGCCGAATCCGCCCACGCGCCGACACGGGTAAAGATGTGCGAGGGCATGTGCAGCGCGTGCGGGGCCGAGGGCGCGATCCCAGCGTAGCGTCGTGCGGCCGGCAAACCCTTCTGCGCGATCGGCTGGGCGTCGTAGCTGTGGATCAGGTAATGGGCCACGCCCGGGTGGTCCGGGTGCTTTGCGAACTGTCGCTCCAGAATCTCTGCCGCCCCGAGATAGGTCACGTAGCTCTGGTCCGCCAGCGACTGCGTTGCCGCGAGATACAAGGCGTAGAAGATCTGGGCTTCGTCATCGTCAGGATAGCGTGCCGCCAGCGCTTCGAACGCCTTGGCGCGGGACTGCTGGCGGGCTTGCTCCGGGCGGTTCGCCCAGTCTTCATAGTAGGCGGCGACGGCTTCGATGTAATCGCGCTCACGCTGGGTCTTGGCGCCGATTCGGCGACCCTCGTCGATCGCCCGCTGGGCCCGCTCGGCCCACTGCGGTGATGGCCCGACGGCGGCGAGCGGGTTGTCCATCAGGATGGCGGCGATACCCCACGTCGCAATGGCGCAGGGCGGATCCTGCGCGAGCACCTCACGGAAGGCCTTCTCGGTCTCGGCGTACCGGAACGAGTGGAGCATCGCGACGGCGCGCTGGAGGCCCTCCTGCACTGCGGGGCTACAGGAGTTCTGGAAGTCGACCCTGCCAAGCCGATCCTTGGAATGTGCCTGCCGGAACGCCGGAATGCTGATCATCAAGGAAACCAACAACACCATCAGGAACTTATGCGTATTCATCGCGCCTCCTGTCTTGATTCGAAGCCTCCTTTGTCGTGTCCGCCCCACATGACGATCGGGACGGATTGGGTGGATCGTTTGGCGGCGAGGACTGCCGGGTGCTCACCGCTACGATCGCCATACTCGGGATGCACAGAGCCACGACGCCGATGAGCATCGCTGTTGGCCAAATTCGAAGCTCGAATTTCGAAATCCGAACTTGCCTCACCGGATTACCCCGTCCGCCCGGATCACGAGTGATTGCGGAATTCGCGAGACCCAGCGCGTTGGCGGCCATCAGGTTCATGATCTGCCAAAAGCGGTAGGGCTGCTCGACGGGGAGGTCCAGCGGCTGGGCCCCTCCCCGTACCTGGCGCCGATATGGCGCACCCTTTCTTGCGAAGGCGAGCCACCTTCAGTCTCACAGGCGAGTTCCCCGCCGGGCCGGTACTACTTCACCGTGCTCAGGTACTTTGCTCCTGCCAACTCGCCGATTTTCCTGCCCATGGCTGTGCCGACTTCGGTGGAGGTGCGGTAATGCACGCCGTCGTAGATGCGTGCGTCGGCCACTTCCTGGACGAAATCGTCAATCTTCGTCCACGCGCGAACCATGCCCGGCGCCGTGGGGCTGGTCGTGCTCAGCGCTGGCGTGGGGCCTTTGCCAATCTCCACCTGTAGTATGGTGCCGATGGTCGCGGCATTGATGCAGTGGGCGCATGGGTACTCCGGGTGCATCGGGGTGTCGATGAAGGGCGCCCAAGAGACATCACGCTCCGTCGCGTCATTGCCATCGAGGTCGCCGTTGCGGATCGCGGTGACGGGCCGCCAGAACTCGTAGTGATACTTGGCGTCAAACACCGCGATCAGGGCGTCGTCCATCCCCTGGCCGGTCACGGCAAACAGGCGGGCGTTTTGCGTGATCTCCCTGCCTACCATGTTGGCGACGGAGCGCACAACCGGGTAGTAAACCGTGGGCTGCGTGGCCTCCCAGAAGCGGGCGATGGCTGTTTGCTCCGCGGTGCGCTGCGCGCTGTTCTTCGCTCCCAGGCGCTTGATCTCGTTGTAGTCGCGAGCCCAGAGAGTGCTGGTCAGGCTGGGGGGTGGTCCGGGGCGGAACTGGCCAGCGTTGCTCATGACCCACGGCGTACGACGAGGCCAATGGGGCACGGCCGGTACGACGGTGGGCACGTAGAGGCCTGGGGTCGTCCGCGGGCGATAGCTTTCCGGCGAGACGGCGCCGTCGTCGGCGCGGAGTGCCAGGACGGCGGCGGCAGCCTTTTCTCCCACCGCGATTCCTTCCGCCTTCCCCGCGCTAGCGGGGATCCCCGATAGCGTAGCCTGATAGGCGCTGTCGATCGCGGGTTGTTGTGATGGGATCATCTTCGACAGGACCGCGCGGTTCGCTGCGGCGACCGCAGCCTCGACCGACGCACCGGGCGCCACGTCCAGCTTCACGCCATTTGATGGGTAGCGCTTGGTCACGGCGTTGACGGCTTCGTAGACGGCACTCTGGACCATGGCCATGACTCGGTAGGCCGGCGGCGGGGGAAGTTTGGCAGCCACCACGATATCGCCTGCCGTGATGTTCCAGTCGGTGACCACGTCAGCCGTCGCCAACGAGCCGGCGGCCAACCATGCGGCAACAGTGAAGAGCGTCATCCGAACGAGCCTCATAGTCCTTCTCATGATTGCCACTCCTTTTCCATCTACAACGTCCGCCGCGCCGAGCGATCAGCATCGAGACGCCTCTCAGCAGATCACCGCCCCGCGAACCGAGAAGGTGACGGGTGCGATCGGGATGCAGGGATCCGTCTCGCCGGAGCCCGTGCGAGCGAGGAGCGAGACACCTTGCATCATCGCCGGCGTCGCTTCGTTTTCCTGCCCGCGTGCCATCTGTTCTTGCTCCGCACGAGGCACCCGCGGGTAGCTCTGATTGGTGGCAACCAACTTCATGTCCCCAAGCATCCCGAACGCCGCTCCCATCAAAAGCATCCCTGTCAAGACCGCCCGAGTGGTTCCGTTTGTGCGCTTCATGGCTTCCCCCTCCCTTTTCGGCCATCCCGATTTCCCCTTTCGGGACGATGCCCCGATCCTTCGCAAGTCGGATGCCAGCTGTCACGAGCCATCCGCACCGAGGCTGGAATGGGGAGAGGATCGTTGGAACTTGTTGTCTTTTCCGGGGATTCTCCTCACACCGGGAGATTAAGAGAACGCGAGCCGGTCACCCGACTCACATCCGGCTGGATGCGTCCGAATTCAGGTGGTGGAGCCAGACGGATTCACCTTGCCGTGGATTCCAGCTCACGGATCTCCAGCGCGCGCAGGAGCTTCACAAGGTGGGTGCGCTGGAGGCCGAGGATCTCCGCTGCTTTCGTCTGGTTGCCCCCCGTTTGACGCAGGGCAGCCCTGATGACGGCTTGCTTGTGTGCCTTCACCTGGAAATGGAAGTCGCCGTTTCCTGTGTGAGGCGCGATCGGGAGTGTCGTCGGGGGTCCAGTGCCCGGCAACGCCAGGTCGTCAGGCCCGATCCGATCCCCGGCGCAGAGGACCACGGCGCGCTCGATCACGTTCGCTAGCTCGCGCACGTTCCCTGGCCATGCGTGCGCTTGGAGCCGGGCCAGCGCCTCCACGCTGACGCCGCGCACGATCTTCTTCGTCTCGGCCGCATACTTGATGACCAGATGCCGGACGAGAACAGGCACGTCCTCCATGCGGTCGCGAAGCGGGGGGAGGGTGATCCGCACCACGTTCAACCGGTAGAACAGATCCTCCCGGAACCGACCATCCTTAGTGGCCTGGTCCAGATCCCGATTGGTGGCGGCGATCACGCGGATGTCGGCCTTGATCGGCCTCGTCCCGCCAACGCGCTCGAAGGTACGATCCTGGAGGACCCGGAGCAGCTTCGCTTGAAGTGTCGCCGGCATGTCGCCGATCTCGTCCAGGAAGACGGTGCCGCCCTGGGCCAGCTCGAACTTCCCCTTCTTGGTCTGATGGGCCCCCGTGAAGGCGCCCTTTTCGTGGCCGAAGAGTTCGCTCTCCAGCAAGTGTTCCGACAGGGCCACGCAGTTCACGATGACGAGCGGCATCTCGCGTCGCTCGCTCCAGCGGTGGATGGCGTGAGCGAAGACCTCCTTGCCGGTGCCGCTCTCGCCGAGAAGCAGTACGGTGGACACCGCCGCGGCCGCCTTCCGGGCGACCTCTATGGCTTGCCGGATGGCCGGGCTGTCGCCCAGGATCTCCGAGGTGCGGGCGTCCAGCGAATCCCGCAGCAGTCGGTTGGTTTGAACGAGCCCCCGGTGCTCCAGGGCTTTCCGGACAACGATCTCGAGATGATGCGGATCGAACGGCTTGGGGAGGAAATCGTACGCACCCTCCCGCATCGCCTCGACCGCTGCTTCGACGGAGCCGTGGGCCGTGATGACAATAACGGGGAGGTCCAACGCGTCCCGGCGCAACGCCCGTAGAACCTCCATGCCCCCCATCCGGGGCATTTGAAGGTCGAGTAGCATGAGTGCCGGAAGCTCTTGCCGCAGGGTGGCCAAAGCCTCCTGTCCATCGGCCGCCGTGATCGTGTCGCAACCCAGGGCCCGCAGGCGTACGTCGAGTAGCCGGCGGGAAGCAGCGTCGTCGTCCACGATCAGGATTCGCGCCCCGACAGCGTCCATGGCCGTCCCTTTACGGCATCGCTTGAGTGGCGTCAGGAGGAGCGGATTGGATGATCCACTTTTATAGCGGAGTCACACACTCTTGTATGATATGCCAGACAATGCCCCAGCAAGCTGTTGTTGTCAACTCAGGAGGGGTGGCCGGCTCGAATCAGATCGGGAGCCGCGCTTTCGGGGCTAGGCTGGGGTGGGCTCGATCGCTACGCGAAGCCAGTGGGCGAGAGGAAGCGTGAAGAAGATCACGAGGGCTAGAACTGTGAGCGTCACCGGGACGCCGGCGGCATCGGAGAGCAGGCCGAAGAGGGGCGGAGCGAGAGCGCCGGAGCCGATGCCGATGGTATAGAACAGCCCGTAGACGCGCGATCGCCGCTCCGGCGTTACCAGCTCAGCGACCGTGCCGTAGAGCACAGAAGAGGTACCGTTCAGGGCCACGCCGAGGACGGGAAGGAGAGCCAGGGCCGGCTGGATGGGGAGGAAGAGCAGCGCGAAGACGCCGAGCCCCGTGGCGGCCTCGGTGAGAATGACCGTGCGGATGATGCCGAGACGCTCGGCCAGCACCCCGCACACGAACTTCCCCGTCGCTCCGCCCGCAAAGGTGAGCCCCAGGGCGACCCCCATCATGTCCAGGCGCAGTCCCTTTTCCAGCAGCAAGAACGGTAGATAGGTGAGGAACACGGTCCGGGAGCCGTTGTCGATGCCGTGGATGGCGGACAGGAGCGAGAAACCCCGCGTATCCCGGATGCCCCACCCGTTCCAGGCCTGGCGGAGCGTCTGGCGGGCCGCCGTCTCGGTCGGCGGCAGCGCGATCCGGGCGAGAATGAGAAAGATGCCGACGGCCGCGCCGAGGACGAGGATGCCCATGCCCTGCGTCGCCCAGCGCCATCCCGCCCACGCGGTCACCAGCGCCACAAGCGCCGGCCAGGTCACCTTGCCGAGGTCTCCCGAAAAGTTGTAGGTCCCCAGAGCGACGCGGCGGCGTCCTTCTTCGTATGCTCGGGAGACCAGGGCGGAGCTCAGGGGATGCTGCGTCCCGGACCCCAGGCCGCCGATCACCAGGAACGCCAGGAGAGGAACAAATCCCCCCGCCGTGCCGACGCAGAGGAATCCGACCGCGGTGAGGAACGTTCCGGCGGCCAGCACCCGGGGTTCGCCCCAGCGCTCGGCGAGGAACCCCGCGGGAACCTGGAACAGGGCCAGCGCGCCGGAGTACCCGGTGCGGAGCAGCCCCACCTGCGCAAAGGAGAGCGAGAACTCGCGCGCCCACACCGGGAAGAGCGCGTAGAGGAGATCGGAGCAGCCGTCGTGCAGGAAGTGGATGGTGCAGCTCGCGGCCAGTGTCGCGCGGGCGTGGCGTTGACTCATGGCGGCGATTCTTTCAACCACGCCGCAAACTGTCAAGCCCGCCCGCGAGATTGAGCGGCCAAACCATCAAGGGAGCGTTACGCAAAACAGCTCTCTCTTGAATTAGCCTTTTGAATTAGCCTTGACACCTGTCGGAGCGCGGTGGTAGATGTCGCACTCTCCATCGAAAGAAACGGGAACGAGCAGGGTCGTGCACGCCCGCGCTGGGTGTGCATGTGTCGACAACTGCCGGGTTGGGTGACCTCACGAGTAGGAGGGTAGGACATGAAAACGCTGAGGAGTCCCCGTTTGTGCTCGTGGCTGGCCGTCGTAACGCTGATCTTGGCGCTCACGGGGGCGCTGGGCGTCTCGCAGGCAACGGCCGGTCAGCGCGCCGCCGGGAAGACGCTCATCATCGCGATGGACCAGGCGGACATGAAGACGCTCGATGTGAGCCGCCAGTTTGAGTTCGCGGCGGCGTTCATCTGCCTCAACACCTATGACTATCTCCTCAGGTCAAAGAGCCCCGCGGAACTTACCACCTACACCCCGGTCCTCGCCACCTCGTGGGACCTCTCCAAGGACGGCAAGGAGTACACGTTCAAGCTCCGGCCGAACGTGAAGTTTGCGAGCGGGAACCCCTTCACGGCAGAGGACGTCCGGTTCACCTTCACCCGCCTCAAGAATTTAAAGGGGAACGCCAGTTGGCAGATGGACCCCCTGAAAGAGGTGCAGGTCGTCGATCCGCTGACCGTGAAGATGATCCTAAACGAGCCCAATGGGGATTGGCTGGCGATCATCTCCGGACAAAACGGGGGGGTCATCGACTCGAAGCTTGCCAAGGAGCACGGGGCGAGCGACTCGCCTACGGCGGACAAGGACGACAAGGCCGAGGAGTGGCTGAACCAGAACTCGGCCGGGGGCGGGCCTTTCATCTTGAAGAGCTGGCTCAGAAACACTGGGATCACGTTCGAGCGGAATCCGAACTACTGGGGTAAGGCTCCCCAGTTCTCCAAGGTCGAGATCCGCGACGTGACCTCGCCGGCAACGCAGAAGCTCCAGGTGGAGAACGGCGACGTGGATGTCGCCTTGAACCTCACGCCCGACCTTGTTGCCACGATGCGGGGCAACAAGAACGTCAAGATCATCACCGGACAGTCCCTGGACGACATGTACCTGGGGATGACCTGTGACCCGAAGATTCACCCCGAACTGGCCAAGAAAGAGGTCCGCCAGGCGATCCGGGCCGCCATCGACTATGATGGAATCATCGCGCTCACGAACAACCAGGCGGTGCGTGGACCCGTAGTGTACTCCATCGGCATTCTCGGCCTCACGCCAGCCGACGCCGAGCGGATGAATCCGAAGACGGACATCAAGAAGGCCAAGGAGCTTCTGGCCAAGGCGGGCGTGCCCAACGGATTCAAGTTCCCACTCCGCTACGGCAGCGGGCCTTCGCCGGTCGGGATCACCTACGACGTCATCGCCCAGAAGATCCAGGCTGACCTGAAGAAGGTCGGGATCGAGGTCGAGTTGCTGCCCGAGGAATTCGGCGCGATGATGACCAAGTACCGGGCCAAGACCGAGGCCGCCGTCATCTCCTACAATACGCCCGACTTCCTGGGGCCTTCGGACTGGGTGGGACAGATGGTCCTGCACACCTGGGGTCCGCGCCTGCACTACGACAGCGCCAAGGCCAAGGACTTGGCGAACAAGGCCGCGGCCGAGAGCGACCCCAAGAAGCGCGTCCCAATGTACCATGAGATCATCAAGCTGTTGCTCGACGAAGGCCCCTACGTGATGCTGTTACAGGGAAAGGTCCAGGTGGTCACCCGGGCCAACATTAAAGGCTACCAGTACTTTCCGCTGGGATATGCGCACCTCGCGCCAGTGACCAAGGACTAGGGAGGTTGTGGGGATACCGTGGGCCGATACATCGCGCGGCGCCTGGTTCTGATGGTCGTGGCGGCGCTGGGGGTGACGCTGATCTCCTTCATCGTCGCCCACAGCGTCCCTACTGACCCCATCGTCTCTAATCTCGGGCAGATCGCGTCGCAACGGCCAGAAATCGTCAAGGCCTTCCGGGAGAAATGGGACCTCGACAGGCCGCTGCACGAGCAGTATTTTACGTTTGTTCGCAACTTAACCCGGGGGGAGTTCGGCACGTCCATCAACACGCGGCGCGCGATCACGAAGGACCTCGCCCTGTTCCTGCCGGCGACGGTCGAACTGGCGACGGCGGCGGTGGTGTTTGCCCTCCTCCTCGGTCTTCCGCTGGGGATCTTCGCGGCTGTCCGGCGAGATGGTCCGATCGACCATCTCGCCCGGATGGTCTCCCTCATCGGCGTCTCCATCCCGATCTTCTGGCTGGCCACGGTCTCGCTGGTGCTGTTCTATGCAACGCTACACTGGACCGTCGGACCGGGGCGGCTCGGCCCCCAGGTCGAGCGTCCGGATTACGTGACCGGCCTCTTCACCGTCGACAGCCTCCTCGACGGGGACTTCGAAACCTTCAAGGACGCGGTGTCACATCTGATCCTGCCCGGTCTGGTCCTGGCGAGCTCCATCATGGGGATCATCACCCGGATTACCCGCTCGTCCATGCTGGAGGTACTCTCGCAGGACTATACCCGGACGGCCAGGGCCAAGGGACTCCGCGAGTCGGTGGTCGTGGCCCGCCACGCACTCCGCAACGCCCTGATCCCGACCGTCACCGTCCTGGGGTTGGCCTATGGGGGTCTGCTGTCCGGAGCGGTGATGACCGAGACGATCTTCGCCTGGCCGGGACTCGGCCGCTATGCGTTCCAGTCGGTTCGGACCAATGACTTTCCCGCGATCATGGGCGTCACATTCGTGATCGGGATCGTGTATGTAGTGGTGAATTTGTTCGTGGATCTCCTCTATGGGTGGCTGGACCCCCGTATTCACTACTCGTGACCTCGCATGCCAACGACCCCACGTCTGAAGCGGCCATGACGGCAACATCGAGCGCTGGCGAGCGCGCGAGGGCCGTTCCTCCGGAAAGCGAGTGGCACCTCGTCTGGCGCCGCCTGATCCGGAACCCCATGGCCGTGAGCGGGGCGCTGGTCATCCTCCTGTGGATGGCGATCGCCGCAACCGCTCCCTGGATCGCCCCCTACGACCCCATCGAACAGAACATCCCCATTCGACTTGCTGCTCCGTCTGCAGATCACTGGCTGGGCGTGGACGGATTGGGGCGAGATGTCCTGAGCCGCGTTTTATACGGTGGCAGGGTGTCACTGCCGGTCGCAGCGGTGGTCGTGGTCCTGGCCTCGTTCTTCGGCACGCTGTATGGGGCGCTGTCGGGGTTTCTTGGCAGGTGGGCGGACGAGATCGGGATGCGAATTGTGGACATGGTGCTCTCGTTCCCGGCGCTCATTCTGGCCATGGCCATTGCGGCCGCGCTGGGGCCGAGTATCCGGAATTCCATGCTGGCCATGTTGATGGTCTGGTGGCCCCCCTACGCGCGCGTCGTCAGAGGAGAGGTGATTGCGCTCAAAGAGCGCGACTTCGTCCCGGCAGCCCGCGCGCTCGGAATGTCCAATCGTCGCATCCTGCTTCGCCACGTCTTGCCGAACGCGCTGGCGCCTTCACTCGTGCTCATGGCGATGGATTTCGGCAATGCCATCATCATCACGGCGGCGCTATCTTTCCTCGGCCTCGGCGCCGTACCGCCAACCCCGGAGTGGGGCGCGATGGTCGCGGAAGGGCGCGAGTTGATCCAGCAGTGGTGGATCTCGACCTTTCCGGGGCTAGCCATCCTCACCGTGGCCATCGCCTGCAATTTCATCGGTGACGGGCTGCGCGATGCCATGGACCCACGAATCAACTTGCGGTAGCAGATCGACCATACGGCAGGATTATCACAGCGCAGTGGAGCCATCGAACGCCGCCGTGATTTCGATACCCGTCAGGGACCAGCCGGACGTAGGACCTCCATCATGTTCTTGAACCGGAAGGGCACCCGGCCCCCGGCGATGATGAGGTCAGCCATCACCCGGCCTGTCCCCAGGCTCATCATCATAACGAGTGTTCCGAATCGGGCAGCGATATAGACGTTGTCCCATTCGGGCAGACGCCCGAGTACCGGCTGGATTCGCCTCGGAGGCGGAGACCAGCCTTCAAAATCGCCCCGCTGCTCGACCAGCATCGCCTCAGTCAGTGTGGGAAGCAGATCAAGAGCGTCACTCAGCAGCAGCATCTTGGCGTCTTCGGTAGTCAAGTTGACATCAAAGCTGGTTTGCAGGTCAGCTAATCCCGCATGGCCCAGGATCACGTCGCCACCGACCTTCGGGATGATGGTCAGGCCGTTTGGTGCTGTCAGTCCGTATGGCGGAAGTCCCTTGGGCACTTCCATCCGCACGCATTGCTCCCGGTTGATCAGAATGGGCATCGTCTTTCCCAGCCAGGACGCACTCCGACCGCTCCACGGACCCGTGGCCAAGACAAAGACATCAGCCGTCACCTCGGTTCCTGAAGCCAAGAGAGCCGCAGTGACCCGAGACCCCTGCCGACGGAGCCCAACGACGTCTCCGTTCCTGATAGTCACCCCTCGTCGTTCTGCTGCCTGCGCGAGACCAAGGGTATAGCGGTAGGGCTCCACTTGGAGATACGGGAAAACCATTCCCCCTCTCACCTGCGGGTTGATCTCGGGGAATAAGCTCTTCAGGTCGCAGGCCTCCATCCAGTAGCCTTCGTGGTGCCCCTGTGCTCTCTGCGCCGCTAGCGCTCCCTTATACATCTCTTCCTGCTGTTCTGTGAGAACGACTCTGATCCACCCGAGTTCGCCGTAGCCGATGTCAACTCCGGCCGTTTCTCTCAGTTCCAGCGCGATGTCGGGCAAACGGTGATAGCCCAACCAGATAAGGTCCAGCCATGGGGACACGCTCCCGACCGGCATGGAAAAGAGCAGCTCCTGGGGCTGGCCTTCCAGGCCCAAGAACCGTGGCGGATACGCGAAGACCGCCCATGACTTTCCTGAAGCTCGGGCGGCAATCGATTCCCTCTCAATGATCTGAGAAGCGACCCCCTGCTTCGCCAGGTGATACGCGATGGAACAACCAATGGCGCCGGCACCAATGATGACGATTTCTTTGTGGGGCGACACTGGCGACCTCCTCTCGGGCAGGATGGCCAACCCACTCCCGTCCACGCGGGCCGGGCAGCGGACGGTGGGAACCCGGGGGACTTGCGTCCAGGAAGCCGGTTGGGCGTCGGCGAATCGCGGTCGAGTCGCTCTCGGTCCTTGGCCCGTGACGGCACCGGACCGGTCCGGTGCCGTCACGGGCCGTCCTGCGAGCCGTCAGGAACGAACCGCGCCAGGCGTGCGGCCATCCCACGGAGGCCTACGCCCGGTCGGGCAGGACCGCCGCGAGGGCACCCCGCATACTGTCTACCAGCTTGTCCACCTGAACCTCGGTGATCACCAGGGGCGGCGCGAAGGCGATGATGTCGCGCATGTTCCGGGTAAAGACTCCGCGGGCTTCCAGCGCGGCCTTCATCTTGCCGATGATCCCTTTGGCGGGATCAAAGCCGGCCTTGGTGGCGCGGTCCGCCACGAGTTCCACCCCGACCAGCAGCCCCAGGCCTCGGACTTCGCCCACGGCCTTGAAATCCATGAGGGTCTTCATCCCCGCGAGCAGCCGTGCCCCCATCTTCGCCGCGTTTTCGACCAGCCCTTCCTTCTCGATGAGCTCCAGATTCCGGAGGCCGACCGCGCAGCAGGTCGCGTGGCCGGAATAGGTATAGGCATGCATCCAGCGATCGGCGTAGGGGACCGAGACCATGGCGTCCAGGATCTCTCGCGAGACCATGATCCCGCCGAGGGGGAGGTAGCCGCTGGTGATGCCCTTGGCGAAGGAAAGGATGTCCGGCTGGACGCCCCACCGTTTCAACGCGAACCAGTCCCCGGTGCGACCGAAACCGGTGATCACCTCATCGGCAATGAACAGCACGTTGTGCTTGGTGCAGATCTGGCGAACCAAGGGAAAATAGTCGTCGGGAGGGACGATCACTCCACCCGCCCCTTGGACCGGCTCGGCGATGAACGCGGCCACCGTGTCCGGCCCCTCTCGCAGGATGGTCTCTTCCAGCATGCGCGCTGCGGCTTGCCCCACGGTCTCGCCCGGCTTCACCCCTTCGAGCCGGTAACCGTACGGGGTGGCGGTGTGGATAAAATTGGGAACCAGCGGCTCGAACATTTTGGCGTACCCCGGAACGGCGGTGGCGCTCATCGCCGCCAGGGTAACCCCGTGGTAGCCGAACTGGCGGGAGATCACCTTCACCTTCTGCGGCTGCCCCTTGGCCTTCCAGTAGAAGCGCGCGGTCT
>Ga0316616_100000526_pt1 | contig 12558 bp, 14 predicted proteins | sample OWC_Aug_M1_C1_D1_FD_207660 | JGI IMG/M metagenome (GOLD analysis project Ga0316616, IMG submission 207660) | Wetland soil microbial communities from Old Woman Creek delta, Ohio, United States - OWC_Aug_M1_C1_D1_B | ecosystem: Environmental > Terrestrial > Soil > Wetlands | place: USA: Ohio... | reverse complement strand
CGCGGATGTACGATGAGAACCGCGCCCTGGCCCTGAAGTCCCGAGCCCTCGAAGACCTGATGTACGCAGACGCGCACGACATGGAAGCCCGGCTGAATCGGGAGTTGATCAGACTGGCCAAGGACGCCCGGATGGGGATCACCGCCTACCGGGACAAGTACGGCTACAGCCAGATCCCGGTCAACCTGGCTGGGGTCTATGCCTGCCGGGATGTCCAGTACACCTGGGAGTTGATGGAGAAATACGAACGGTGGGGGGTGTCCAGAAACTACAGTCGTATCTGGAAGACCGAGATGGCGCTGATCGAAGTGCTGGGTGAGATGGAAGAGCGCGGGATGCTGGTGGACCCGTACTACCTCAACACCCTGCACGATGCCACCGGGGCGAAGATGGCGGCGCTGGAGGATCAGATTCGGTATGTCCTTGGCGCCGACATGTTCAAGCTAGGGTCCGACATCGAGCTGCGGAACTTCATGACCGAGGTGATCCACCTGCCCCTCCACCGGCGCACCAAGGGGAAGCAACTGTCGGTGGATCGGGAGGTGCTCTCCGAGTTCGCACCCTCGGATCGCACAGGGGTCCTGAAACTCATCCTGGAGTGGCGGGACGCAGAGAAGATCCACAGCACCTACACCAAGTCAATCCTGGACAAGTTGGATTCCAGGAATGTGCTGCACGGGAGCTTCAACCAGGCGGGCACCAACACTGGGCGCATGTCCAGCTCCGACCCCAACCTTCAGAACTTCTCCCAGGATGACGATGATCGGGCGATTGCCCACTCAGGGAAGCCCCTGAAAGAGGGGGGTGTGGACCCCTGGTCGGTGCGTCGGGCTTTCATCGTTGAGAGCCCTCGGAAGCCCCGTCTATTTCTGGACTACTCCCAGATCGAGCTGCGGGTCCTGGCGTACTACTCCAAGGACCCGATCATGGTTGAGACCTATCTGGCCGGGGGTGACATCCACAAGCGCACAGCGGAAGAGGTCGGGGTGAACAGGCGGACGGCGAAGGTCATCAACTTCGGTCTGTCGTACTGTTTGACCCCGATGGGGATGGCCCGCCAGGTGGGGATCTCGGAACCTGAGGCCGAAGAGTTCATGAAGCGGTTTTTCGAGCGGTACAAGGGGATCACGGAGTTCCGTAACACTTTCTGGAACCAGGTCCGCCAGAACGGCGGCCAGTTTTCCAACCGGTTTGGCCGGACGCGCCGGGTGCCCGAGATCAACAGCACCCAGGACTGGCAGCGGGGGCGGTCAGAGCGCCAGGCAATCGGCACCCTCATCCAGGGGACAGCGGCGGAGCTGACCAAGGAGTCCTTGGTACGGATCCACCGGTGGCTGAAGGCGGAGAAGCTGCCGGCACACTTGGTCTCGACGGTCCACGATGAGGTGTGGATCGATACCGATGTGGAATGCTTGGCCCACGTAGGCCGGAACGCCAAGCGGTTGATGGAGGATTTTCCAGAGTTCGAGCCCATCCCGATCACGGTCTCGGGGGCCTACACCGTGACCAACTGGGCAGACAAAAAGGAGGCCTTCTAATGAACGCTGACCAGAACGTGTTGGATGCCATCGCAACCAAATTGGCCAACATCCAGCCCTTCAACATCTACTCTATCGATGAGTCCAAAGATGAAGCCAAGCCCTGGTATCAGGTCACCGGGGCCATCGCCAAGGAGCTGATCATCAACGAGGCGATGATCGAAGAGCAGGTGCAGAGCATCGCCGCCCAGATCCAGCACTGGGGTCGGCTGGAGGCCCAGGCTCGGCGGGTGTGGTCGATGACCGACCGGAAGTATCGGATCTGGCGGGACAAGAAGAAGGTCGAGTTGCTGACCCCGCCGGCTGACCCGAAGGCTGCCAAGGAGTGGAAGCGGCCGACCGAGGCAGCCCTGGAGGCCGGCTATCGGGCAGATCCCGGGTACCCGATCCAGCAGGCGGCCATCGAGCGGGCCGAGGAAGCCTTCAACGCCACGCATGCGGTGCTGGAGGGGTGGCGGGCGAAGCAGGAGCTGATGAAGATCGCGGTCTGGCGCCGGCGTGAGGACGGAGCTGCCCGCCAGAGCACGTAGAAACCTTGGACCAAAACTTCTGGAATGGAGTTATCCAGAGAGAGAGAGAGGAGAACAAACCCATGAGCGATCCGCGTTACCCACAGGCCCCCGCCGGTTACCCCCCAGCGCCCGGATACCCCCAGACGGCCCCCGGCGCCTACGGCTACACCCAGGCCGCCCCAACTGGCTATCCCCCGATGCAGCCGGCCCCGGCCGCCGCGCCGGCTCCGGGTGCCATGCCGAGCTACTACATCCCCGATGAGAAGGCGGTGTTGGCCGGATACGTGGCGGCCAGGGAGGCGGCGGCCCGAGCCGCGAGCGGAGGCCAGCGTGCCCAGTTCGTCAAGTTCCTGGGACCCCGGGGTGAGACCAAGCGGGGACTGGGGGTGGGGATCGGGTTCGTGAGCAACCTGCCGGTCTACATTCTGCCGGCGCCCCAACCCAAGCCGGGTCAGCCCCCGACGGGGATCTACCTGGAGACCAGCACGCACTTCTACAAGTCAGCCGCCCACCCCCAGGGACAGCAGATCGGTTGCCCGGGGCCGGGGAAGTGCCTGATCTGCATGGCCCGGGAAGCGGGTCTCGCCCACCAGGACCCCAACGTGCAGAAGCGGGCCAAGGAGTTCGGAAGGGTCAGGACGCAGTACATGTACCAGGTGGTGCTGCTCCAGTACCCTCAGGCGCACATCGGCCCGGACGGCATCATGCGCCCCCAGATCCTGGGGGCGGGGAAGAAGCTCCATGTGGCGATTGGGGACCTGATCGCGCTGCGCGGCCTGCCCCGGATCGTGGACCCGTCCAACGGCCGGCCCCTCATGCTCAAGAAGGTCAAGACGGGTCCGGAGGAGCGGGATGTGGAGTACGGGGCGAACGACCTGGAGCCCCAGCCGCTGCCCACCCAGTTCTGGCCTGCGCTCCAGAACTTGTATGATCTCAACGTGTTCCGCTCGAACCCCACCCACGAGGACATGATGAAGGCGGTGATGGAGATGGGGTTGCCCCTTCCGGGGCACTTGACGGCGGCCCACAACCCGGCGCCGGCGGCGCCGTGGGGCAACCCGTACCCGGCCCCGCAGCAGTTCCAGGGCTTCCAGCCCCCTCAGCAGTCCCAGGGATACCAGCAGCCCCAGGCGGCCTACCAGCCGATGGGGCCTCCCCCGTTGCCGGGCCAGGCCCCCGCCTATCAGCCCCCTGGGGATCCCTACCAGTTCCCGCCGACGGATGCGGGTGCCTTCCAGCCCCCGCTGGCCCCGCAGCCGCCTCCGGCGATGGGGCCGATGGGTGGGTTTGCGGCGCCGGCAGCGATGCCCCCGCCGGTCACCAGTCAGCCGGGCTACCAGACCCCCTACCAGCCCCAGCCCGGGAATCCGGGCCAGGTGCAGGTGACTCAGCCCCCGCAGACCCCCCCGCAGGCGTCAGCGCCGGCTCCTGGTGCTCTTCCTCCCCCTCCGGCGGCCCCCATGACCGCCCCGGTGGCAGCGGTGGGCGCTGAGACCCCGCATCAGATCACGATGCCGGTACCCCCGGGCAGCTTGCCGGTGGGTCGAGACCGGTGCTTCAGCAAGCCCAACCCGACCGACCACTGGTGCGTGAATTGCCCCGACTGGATCAAGGGGCAGTGCTTCCAGGCGGCAGCGGCGACCGGGCAGGCGCCGGCGGCAGCCCCCGGCCAGCCTCAGCAGGGTGGGGACCAGTTGGCGAACCTCCAGGCGCAGTTGAGCGGACAGAGCCGCTGAGCGATGCGACCGAAGGCCCCACCCAAGCGGCGACCGGTTCGGAGTCCGGTTGTCCGGAAGGATCCGCCGAAGATCAAGCGGGATGCCCTGTCTGAGTACCAGGCAGCGGTTGAGAAGGACGGCCACGCGCATGTGGTGACGCTGGGGGGCGAGGATTGCAGCTCCAGCGTCACCCACTGGTTCAGTACCGGGTCGATGGCGCTGGATAGGCTGTGCAATCGACGGGGGATTCCGGCGGGGCGATTGACCGAAATCTTCGGGCGGTCCTACGTGGGCAAGTCCACCGTCCTGGACCACATCATGGCATGGTGCCAGATGTCCGGGGGTGTGGCTGTGCTGGCGGATACCGAGTTCGCTCGGGACGTGCGGTACAGCACCCGGATCGGAGTGGACCCCGCCAAACTCCAGCTCATCGAGTTCGAGCGGGGTCAGCTCACGGTCGAGAACGTGCTGGACAAGATCCGATTGACCGCTGACTTCTGGATCTCCAAGTACCCGGAGACCCCGGTGGTCATCGGATGGGATGCCCTTGGGGGTACTCCCACGCGGGAAGAGCTGGACAAGCCGCTGGGTGCCGAGTCGGGTAAGGACCAGGAGCACACCAAGCCGGGTGGTGCCGCGAAGGTCCTGCGGCAGGCGTGCCGGCAGCTCGTGGGGACGATTGCCGGCAGCAAGGTGGCGGTGGTGGTCTGCAATCACGAGTACGAGCAGATCATGAAGTTCGGGTTCGGAAAGAAAAGGGAGACCTACGGAGGGGAGGCCATTCGACTGGCGGCCACCTACCGGATCGAGCTGTATAGGTTGGGGTCTATCAAGGGACCGGGTGGTGGGTCGATTGGGGACCAGGTAGGCGCTCGCTTGATCAAGAACCGACTGGGGAAGCCGTGGGGGCAGACCACGTTCGCCTTGGTCCCGGGCGTGGGCGTGGACAACACCTGGGATCTGTACGAGGGGCTACGGGATCGGGGCATCATGGTCATCTCTGGAAGCTGGGCCACCATCAACCTGGATGGGGTGGAGCTGAAGTTCCAGGGATGGCCAGGGCTTCAGGCGCGGTGTAAAGAGGATCCGACTCTCTTCCCCCGGTTGGTGTCGGTCTACGATGCCTTGTTGGCCAAGCTGGAGGTGCCGGAGAATGCCCCTGTATCAGTTCCAGTGCCCGAAGTGCGGGCATGAGCAGGATGAGCTGCTGGAGATTGCCGAGCGGGATACCCATGTGGTGCCCTGTGAGAAGTGCGCTTCCCCTTGCCGGCGGGTGCAGACCTCGCAACAGGTCTCTGGTAAACCCAGCTATCAGTTCCGGATGTACGACAGCAAGGGCAGGACGGTGGTGACGGGGCGGGGCGGCGACAAGAAAGGAAGATGGTACAGACCATGAGCGAAAAAAAGGAGTTGCTGGCGAGTCTGAAACGCTTGGACGACGAAATCGAAATCCTCGAAAAACGTCGGCGCCAGATCGCCGCGACGTTGGGGAGACTGAACTGCCCCTTCAAGGTTGGGGATCGGATAGAGGCGTCGAGGACTGGGATCGTTTGGCAAGTCACCAACATCGGTCCTGGGTACGACGCCACGGACTATCGGCTGTTCGGTCGGAAGGTGCTGAAGGGGGGCGGTCTGGGGAAGTTGGAGCACCGGCTCTATCCCGAGTGGGATTCCTACAAGGCGGTGAAGCCGTGACCGTCACAGCTAAGTCCTTCTGGGAGTTCCACGTCACCAACCCCCGGGTGTGGGCGTTGTTCAAGCAGTTCACCCAGGAGCTGGTGGCGCGGGGATTCAGGCATCACAGCGCCGATGCCATATACCACCGGATTCGATGGGAGACGGCAGTGGCGGCCAAGACCGGGGAGTTCAAGCTGAACAACAACTACCGGGCGTGGTACGGGCACCTATACAACCGCATCTATGGAGTCGATTTCTTCCGGATGCGGGCTCCCAAGGACTTCACGGCGATTGAAGCATCGTTCGCAACCTACCCCTGGTGAGCCATGATCATCTTCTCCGACCTGCACTTGTGCGAGGATAGCGCCGACACCGTGTTCAACGAGGTGCTTCCAGGCATCGAGTTGGCAGCCCTGGAGCGCAAGGACTGGGAGATCGCATTCCTGGGGGACTTCTGGCACATCCGCTACCGGGTCCCCGTCCTGTTGCAGAACATGGTGGGGTCGGTCTTCTGGCGCTGGCGGAAGGCGGGTCTGACGGTGCGTCTGTTGCCTGGCAACCATGACCAGGTAGACATCGATGGCGAGAACGCCTTGGAGGTGTTCGACGAATACGAAGGGGTGCGCGTTTACAGCACACCGATGTGGGACAAGGATGGTTTTTGGATTCCCTACCGGCAGAACCCGAAGGACATTGAAGAGGCCCTGCTGAATAGTGCGGACGCGAAGAAAAGGGCAGAGGTCTCTGGCAAACTGCCCACCATCCCCCAGGTCCTGTTTCTGCACCATGGGATTCGTGGCGCCATGATGAACGAGAACAGACAGGACACGGAGGGATTGCCCATCGGGATGTTCAAGGAGTTCCAGAAGATCCTCTGCGGGCACTACCACAAGCGGCAGAACGTGGGCAAGAATCTGTACTACATCGGCTCTCCGTATCAGACCAAGGTGGACGAAGCCAACCAGGAGAAGGGCTTTGCGGTCTGGAAGGACGGCAAGCTGGAGTACGTGACCCGGCAGTGGGGGAAGCGGTATCACATCGTCGAGGTGGCGAACTACCGGAGTGGTCCGGTGCCTTTGCCGGCTGACGTGGACTTGAAGCGGGATGAGGTGCGGGTGACCACGAAGCTGGGGGTGAACCCGGAAGCAGTAGGCCGGGCGTTGGCCGAGATGGGGGTCCGGGAGCATGTGGTGACCCCCGAGGTGGCCCCGATGGAAAACCGGCTCCAGGTCCAGCCCAATGCCAACCTGACCGAGTTCGCTCGTGCCTATGTGGCTGAGAAGGCGAAAGGCCCGGAGGGCGAGGCGGATCGGTTGTGGCGGGTGTTCCAGGAGATCACGGGGGTGGCATCGTGAAATTCCTGAGTCTGGTGCTGGAGAACTATGGGTCCTACTACGGGCGCCACGAGTTGGCTTTGTCCGGCCTGGGATTGGTCCTGGTGCTCGGCAAGAACCTGGATGAGCCCCGGATGAATAGCAACGGCTCGGGTAAGTCCACGCCCTGGGAAGCCTTCGATTGGTGCCTATGGGGGGTGATCCCCCGAGGCGATCATGTGGACAGCATCATCAACGAAGAGGCGGGCAAGAACTGCCTGGTGGGGGTCCGGTTCGAGGATGACCTTGGCCGGCTGGTGCAGGTCGAGCGATTCCGGAAGTGGAAGGACGCCCCCGACGGCAAGGAAACCGGCTTGCGGCTGACCGTGGGCGGAGAGAACCAGACTTGCCTGGACGTGGATGAGACCCAGGCGAAGCTGGAGGCCATCCTGGGGTTGGACCGGGAGGTGTTCCACGCGGCCATCCTCTTCGGCCAGAACGATAACTGGCGGTTCGCAGACGGGACGGACTCGGAACGCATTGACATCCTGACACGGGTGCTTCAGCTCGGGGAGATCGATGGATGGCTGGAGAAGGCCAAGGGGTTGCAGGCGCGGGTGGAAAGTGAGCAGACCCAGTACGATCAGGCTTTGCTCCAGCGGAGGGCCGAGCTGGTTACCCTGGGAGGGATGGATTTCCAGAAACAGATCGATGAGTGGGAGGCCGGGCGACGAAACCACCTGGCGACCCTGGACACGCGGATCGCGGAGTTGCGGGCGAGTGCCCAAGACCTGCGAACTCGGGCTGGAGATGAGAACGGCTTGCGGGAGCGGGTTCGGTTGCTGGAGGCGTCGGCCCCCCTGAGCCCCGCCAGTTGGGATGTGACGACTGACCGGGCGGACGCGGATACCGAGGCCAAGATCCGGGCGTTGGTCCTGGCAGCGAAGCAGCGGATGGATGAGGTCGGGAAGCGGATCCTGACCATTCGGAACCACTGGACGGGGACGTGCCCCGAGTGCGGCCAGGTGGTGTCCAAGGAGCATGTGGACCGGGAGGTCGCACGGCTGACTCAGGAGATGACCCTGGGAGAGCAGGGGATGGCCCACCTGCTGAGCGAAGCCGAGCGGGTGATGCAGGCGCGGGAGGCCAAGCGGCGGGACTTCGAAACCCAGACGGCGGTCTACCGGCAGGCACTGGCCAAGCACACGGCGGACTTGGCTGAGGTCCAGAAGTTGCTGTGGGCGGCCCAGCAGTTCCGGCGGCAGGCTGAAGAGGCCGATGCCTTGATGGGAAAGATGCTGGGGGATCGGGCCGGTGTGGAGGCTCAGGCCAACCCCTTCGTGGCCAAGCGGCTGGAGGTTCAGAAGGCTATCGAGGGGGTGCGGACGGCCATCCTGGAGTTGGAGGGTCGGCTGAACGGGCTGAACGAGCGGAGGCGGATGCTGGATTTCTGGGCGGACGCCTTTGGCCCGAAGGGACTGAAAAACTACATCCTGGACACGAGGCTCCAGGAGATGACCGACGCGGTGAACCAGTGGGTGAAGCTGCTCACCGGCGGGACCTTCTGGGTGCGGTTCGAGACCCAGGTCATGGGGCGGTCCACGGGGCGCTTGGCCAACAAGCTGAACATCCGGGTGTTCCAGTACGGCAAGGACGGGCGGATTGTTGAGCGCAACTACAAGAGCTGGTCGGGCGGTCAGAAGGCCCGGGTGAGCATGGGGGTGGACTTCGGGCTGGCGCGACTGCTGGCGGCCCGAGCCCGGCAGCGGTATGATCTGCTCATCCTGGATGAGGTGTTCAAGCACCTGGACCGGGCCGGCCGGGAGGCGGTGGTCGAGATGCTGCACAACCTGCGGGCTGAGAAGTCCAGCTTGATTGTCATCGACCACGATGCCGAGTTTGGGGCGGCTTTCGAGAACGTCATCCAGGTCGAGTTGAAGGATCGGCGGAGCACAATCCATTCGGGGTGATTGATGGCTGAGATCGTGAAAGAGGTATTGCCCAGTTGGATGTGGTCGGATGAAGGGACTGCTTGGCAACGTGTTACCTCTTATTGGGGATTTTACGCTTGAGGGAGGTGTGCGGTGCGACGAAACAGGCAGCAGAGATACAGCACGGTGGTTCACGAGCTGGTACCCCTCTTCCACAGCGACAGCCGCAAACCGCTGTCCGTTGAGGGGGTGGGGATTCCCACCCACATGGAGGGGGAGCTGGCCGCCTACGTGGTGGTGTCGGTGCCCCCGACGGAGACCCACGCGACGGCAAAGGTGATTCGGGACACGCTGGCCAAGACGTTGGGGCGGCCGGTCCTGGTGGTGTCGCACAACATGCAGTTCCTGGTGACGCGGCGCCTTCGGCCGACTGAGGCGGCGAAGGTGATCAAGAGCATGGAGGATGCCCTATATGGAGAATCCAGAAAAGACGCCGGTGCCAGCGAACCCGCCCCCGGAGCAAATCCACCTGAAGCGAAGGGCTTGGGTGACATCCCCAGAGCTGTGGGTGATGGGGGTGGATCCGGGCCTGGGGATGACGGGGGTGGCGGTGCTGCGGCAAGTGCAGGGGAAAAAGCCGACGGTGATGGAGCTGGCAGTGGTGGCCACGGAGAAGGCGGAAAAGAAAGCCCGGCATAACCTGCGGGTGGCCACCGACGACAAGCGGCGGTTCACCGAAATCTGGGGCAAGCTGTCCGGGATCGCGGAGAAGTATCCCTTGGATGCTATCGCGGTCGAGGTCTATTCCCCCTGGCAGCGCAAGTGCAAAGGGAAGGCCGCCGGTGGGGGCTTCGCCACGGCTTGGAAAACGGCAACGGTCTATGGCTTGGGCTTGGGCTTCGGGTTTTCTCGGGGCCTACTCGTGTTCCCGTTCCTGCCCATGGACCTGAAGAAGGGGATCGTCGGGAAGAAGGGGGCCAGCAAAGAAGACGTGAAGCAGGCCTTGTTTGAGAAGGTGGCGTTCCTTGGGGAGCACCTGAATACGCTCGCCAAGTCCAAGCACGAACATGTGACCGATGCGGTGGCCCACGCCTACCTGGGGATCTGCGAGATGCACACCATGCGGCAGATGCTGGGGGTGACGCTATGACGGTGATCTTGGTGAACCGGGAGCGGGTGGTGTTCGAGTGCCTGGAATTGGCGCGGCTCAAGATTGGCCGGATGCTGGGGATCCTCCACACCTCAGTGTCGGCAAGCTGTTCCAGTGGGGAGAAGGGTAACCTCCAGATCAAGTTCGAGGTGGTTGAGGGCGCGGTGAAGGATCAACCCCCCGAGAAGATCCAGTCCGTGATTGCCGGGGTTTACGCGGAAGTGCGGACACGGATGGATGAACGCTTTGCGGGATTGGGAGCGCGACGGCATGACGAAGAAGAAGAAAAAGCCACCCCCACCGAAGGGTGACGTGTTCGGTGGTGAGGCGGGCAAGGTGGGGACGGCCATGACCATCGTGCATGGCCCCGGTGAGGCCCCGCCTGGTGACCCGAAGGATCGGGCGTACCTGCGCTATGCGGCCGGGGTGTACTACACCACCGACCTGCATGGTTGTTCGCTGACCGACATGACCAAGCACCCGATTTACGGGGTGATTCCCTACGGAACTCTGGAATACTGGAGCAAGCAAGATGAGTGGGTAAAGCGGCGGGAGGCGAATCGGGAGCAGTGGCGCAAGAAAATCGAGGCTGCCGTTGGCAACAAGTTGGCGCAGGCCCGGGTGAAGCAGCTTGAATCTCTGGAGCGGGTCTATCAGAAGGTGCTGGAGAAGTTGGAGAGTGACGCGGTTGCGGCGGGTACCTACGAGGGGCTGACCAACGCCCTGTTGCGGATCGCGGAGGTCATGGATGAGTGGCGGTCTAAGTTGGCCATGGAAATTTGGCCGTCGATGGCGGAGGCCTCGGCGGAAGGGAGCCAGGGGCAGGCGTTGATGCTCCGGGCGAAGCTGAGCCGGGAGGAAGCCAGAGCGGCAGCGACGCTGATCATCCAGAAACGGCGGGAGCAACTGAAGGCGGAGCAGGAAGCCAAGTCTGAGGGGGAGGGGTGAGTGGCTCGGCGCTGGACCAAGCAAGAGGCCCGGCAACTGCTGCTGGGTGCCGGCGCCTTTGGGATCTCGTGGTTGCAGGCCCAGACCGGCCCCGGGCACGATTGGCCAAACGCCCCAGAGCATCGAAGCTATCAGGCCATCAAGGACAAGGCTCGGCACATGGGGCTGGGCGGGTTCACGCGGGGGGCCATGTCGCTGGCGGAGATGATTCGGACCACTGGCTACACCAAGACCCAGCTCTTCCGGGCGATGGGGGCTCTCAACCAGAAGTGGAAACGGACAGGCCCCCAAGGCGACTACCTCATTACGGACGATCAGATCGACGAAATCATCGAGTGGCTGAGGCACGATTTTTGGTGCAAATGCAAGCATTTGTATGCTTGCCTGTGGTGTTCGGGGCAGCGTCGGCCCCATCGAGCGATGGGGCTCTGCGAGTCTTGTTTCTGGAAGCATCGAAAACTGTGTCTGGTCTTACGGGTCCCTTCTGGGGTAAAAAGGCAGAAGGAGATGGTGGATCGGCTGCGCGGGTTGGAGTTGCAGCCCGAGGAGCGAAAGTTCCTGGAGCGAGCCGCGTGGAAGTTGGGCAAAGGACTGGCGCTGGAGCGTGAGCAGGTGGAGTGGCTGTCCCTTCTCACCCCGGGAGAATGGCATGCAGATCGACATCCCTGATGCTGACCTGCAAACCATTATTTCTGGACTGGGAAGCGCCCTGGAGGCGATGGCGGCGGACAGCGTGGAACGGGATGCGCTGAGGACTTTGCTCCGGAGGTTGACCCATGGCCGAGAACAAGACAGAGCCGCTGGAGCTGGTGATGTTCGCGGATCAACAGGCCCGGCAGTTGATCCACGAGTCGAGTCGATCCGGCTGGACGCTGGACGAAGCACTCCAAGTGTCGGCAATGACCTGGGAGCTGATGTGCCGGCTTCAGACGGATCGGCAACAGGTGGTCGAAGCGATGTTGATCGCTAAGGCTACCCTGAAACTGGTGTCGGGGGACCTGGTGGCGAACTGATGGACCTGAAGGCGGCCATAAAGCTGGCGGTTCGGTTCGCGGAACGGGAGTCGAAAAAACCGACTCATGGCGCCGTGGCGCAATCGTCTCTACTCCGCCAGTACGTGCGCTTCATCCCGGCCGGCGAGACGGAGCCGGCGAAGCTGTGTGCTCAGAACCCCCGCTGCGGGGTGATCGCATTTCTGGACTGCGATGTGCCCAACACCCTGGTGGCGGCGGAACTTCTGGAAAAGGTGGTGAAGGAAGCCAAGTACGGGGTCGAGATCGTGACGGGGGAGTACGGTGAGGTAGTGCTGAAGAGCGGGTCGGCGTTTTGGCGGGTGCCGCCCGACGGGGTGCCCCAGCTTGCATGGTTTCCAGAAGTTCCCTCGATACCATCGGAGTTCCGAGCCATCGAGGGAGAGGTGATCGACCAGGTGGTCCACGCGGCTTCCAGGGATGAGAGCCAGCCCGCGCTCCAGACCCTGCACTTCACCGATGGGTGCGTCGAGGCCACCGACAAGGCCCGCTTTGCCAGGGCGGCCATTTCTGGACAGTGGCGGGGTCTGCTGCCAGTCGAGTTGTTCCAGAAGTTGCCCAAGGGGGATCTGCGGGCGGCATTCACTCTGCGGTTGGCCTACCTGCGGTGTGAGGATGAGGTGCGCTTTGCCCCTTACGTGGCGTTGCCCTATCCGGAGTGCCGTGCCCTTGTCCCAGTGGAACACGTCGGTCCTCAGGCGATTGCTTCGGTCGAGGCGTTGACCCGGGCGGCCAAGCAG
>Ga0316616_100000524_pt1 | contig 12567 bp, 10 predicted proteins | sample OWC_Aug_M1_C1_D1_FD_207660 | JGI IMG/M metagenome (GOLD analysis project Ga0316616, IMG submission 207660) | Wetland soil microbial communities from Old Woman Creek delta, Ohio, United States - OWC_Aug_M1_C1_D1_B | ecosystem: Environmental > Terrestrial > Soil > Wetlands | place: USA: Ohio... | reverse complement strand
TTCCCATAATCTTCATCATCTTCTCCGTAGGGGGATAGTTTGTTGGGTCGACCCTCCGGGCCACGGCCTCGACGAAGTCAGTCGAGTTCTTACAGAAATCAGAGGTGTATTGCTCTTCGGAATAAAAGGGGTGTTCTTGAACAGAGAGATACTTCCATTCCCCGTTCTCAGAAACGGGCCATCGAAACTTCACGAGGCCTGAACGGGCGATGGATTCCGGTCTCGCCGAAAAAAAATATCCCACACTTAGTTTTCGAACCCTCACGGGAAGTCCCGACTCCCAAGTTTGAAGAGGATGGGCTTGGCTTCCGTCGAGGAAGACATGGCCGATCATCCCGGTATGGGATTCTGTCATCAAGAATAGCGTTCCGGGGGTGACCGAATCGGAAGAAATCCGAATGGGATAGGTGTCGAGGGGGAGGGTGCCTGTCCAGGTCATCGGAAGGAGGTAACGAAGCGCAGCGCGGAAACGTTCGTCCCTGTGCCACTCCGGGTGGGTTGGAAGATGTTTCCACTCCGTGGACCAGTGGCCGATCCATCTGCCTTCCCGTGTCGTAGCAGCAGCGGGAAGATGGTTGATCCGGGCATAGATCCAACGGATCGCATAAACAGCATCCGCGCAATCCGTAGGGATCTGGTAGCGGATAAAGAAATCTTCCGTAATCGTTTCCTCCACCCATTTTTCAAACCCGCGCTCTTCTTCAACCGTCCAGCGGCGATCGCCGACCTCCCAGACTTGATCCATGGATTCCCGGACTTGATCGGTGGATTTCCAAAATTGATTCGTAGACTCATCCAGCATCTGGCCGAGGCCTTGATCCATAGATTCATCCAGCATCTGACCGAGGCATGGAGTGGAGACAAGAATGACCAGCAGGAAAACAAGAAAAGGCATAGCTCCATATTAAGAAAGATACCAGAAGATTGTCAACTACGAAGGCGTCAAGGGCCTTGATTTATGAAGTGCTCAGGCTATAATAACCAATCTGTTTCAAATACCGTTGGATGTCAGAGGAGGTATGTTATGAGGACATGCTTATTTTTGATCAATCTGCTTTCCGCGATCATGGTAGTTTCCGCCCTTGCTCAACAGAAATTTGAGACGGATATCATTAAGACGTCGGCGGGCGACTTAAAGATCACCTTCATCGGCCACGGCACATTGATGTTTAGCTTAGGGGGAAAGGTGATCCATGTGGATCCTTACAGCGACGTGGCTGACTATGCATCTCTTCCGAAAGCCGACTTGATCCTCCTGACCCACGAGCACAGGGATCACCTCGATCTCAAAGCCTTGAGCGCGGTCCGAACAGATAAGACGGTGGTGGTGTTAACCGAGGCCTGTGCCAAGCAGGTGCAGGGAGGAATGGTGATGATGAACGGCGATGTGAAGACAGTGGAAGGATTAAAGATCGAGGCCGTGCCCGCTTACAATCTTGTCCATAAACGGGACACGGGTCAGCCTTTCCACCCGAAAGCGGCGGGGAATGGCTATATCATCACCTTCGGAGACAAGCGGGTCTATGTGGCAGGCGACACGGAGAACACCCCCGAAATGAAGACCCTGAAAAATGTTGACATCGCTTTCCTGCCGATGAATCTTCCCTACACGATGACACCCGAAATGGTAGCGGATGCAGCAAAGGCCTTCAAACCCAAGATCCTCTATCCCTATCATTTCGGTGAAACGGATGCATCGAAGGTAGTGAGCCTGCTGAAGGGAATTCCAGAGATCGAGGTCCGCATCCGAAAAATGAACTAGCAGGCTGCTGAAAAACGCCCATCTGCGGTGTTACCCTCATCCTTCGTCGTTGCGGCGTACATCCAAGTACGCCTCACTCCTCAGGGTTTCGGGCGCCCCCGTAAACGGGATTTCGCAGACTCAACTTGGATCTGGGCATTTTTGAGCAGTCTGAGAAAAATGACTTTTTCAGCAAACTGCTAGTGTCCTGAGTCAGAAGTTCGCTTAAAATCTAGGAGGAACTCTATACTCCTTTTTCACATTTAACTGGCTTTCGGTAATCGTTATTGAGTCCCAAATATGATAAAACGCTCGATTTTAAGCCCCCCAGTGCCCAATTTCACGGATAGAGGAAAAGAACACTTTTTCAACGAATTAACGACTCAGGACACTAGGATACAAATGGAGTAATTTTTTCTATGCCCCTGATATCCCCCCTCACCCTTCCCCTCTCCCCGATGGGGAGAGGGCGGGGTGAGGGGCCTTGGGGAGCTAAATCCTTCTCTGTTTTTGCCTTCCGTGGGGTATCCCGAGCTTCCTCATACGGTGCCGGAGGGTACTGGGATTTATGCCGAGCAGTTGTGCGGCCCCGGCCGATCCATGAATTTTTCCTTTGGTCATCTCCAGGGCTTGTTGAATGTGTTTTGACACGGCGTCGTCAAGGTTGGAAAAATCATCCTTTTGGGTTGTCAATTTTCCGTGATCCTCATTGTCATCCGGCCAGACGATGTTATCGAAAGTTAGGGGCTGGCCTTTGCTCAGAATCAAGGCCCGCTCGATGACATTTTCCAGTTCCCTTACGTTGCCCGGCCAGGCATAACCCATCAGGGGCGCCATGGCTCCTGGAGTCAGTCTTGGGAGGAGGTGCATCTGCAGTTCCTTCGACTTTTTTTCAACAAAATGATCGACTAAGGCAGGGATATCCTCCTTTCGATCTCTTAAGGGTGGGATGGCGATCGGAAAGACATTCAGCCGGAACCACAGATCATCTCGAAATAGTCTTCTCTTGACCATTTCATGAAGGTTTTGGTGGGTTGCAGCGATGATGCGGATGTCTACCTTGATTTGGCCGGTGCCCCCCACACGATGGATATTCTTATCCTGTAAAACCCGCAACATTCTGACCTGAGCCTGGAGTGGCAGTTCGCCCACCTCATCCAAAAAGATTGTTCCCCCGTCGGCGCGCTCAAAGCAGCCTCGCTTTTGAGAAATGGCGCCGGTAAAAGCACCCTTTTCATGGCCGAAGAGTTCGCTGTCGATGAGGGTTTCAGGAATGGCCCCGCAATTCACCTGGATGAAGGCGCCGTTCTTGCGACGGGACAAACTGTGAATGGCATTCGCGATGATCTCCTTTCCCACCCCAGTCTCTCCCTGCAACAGTACCGGACTGTCCAGAGGAGCGACTTCTCTCACCATTTCCATGACTTCTTTTAGGCCGAAGTCCTCGCCGATTACATCCCCGGAAAAATGCTGAAGTCTGCCCTGGAGATAGCGTAGATCATCCGCCATAACCTCTTTGAGCTGATTCAACTCATCATACCGCAGGGCATTCGAGAGGGCGATGGCAAAAGGTTCATACAAGATTGAGTATAATCGCAAATGTTCATCCGAGTACCGGTCAAGTCCCTCTGCAAACAGGACCAAGTTTCCAAGTTTGGTTTCTTTGACGGCCAGATGCATCACCATGATGGAATCGTTCCATCGCCCCGTCCTTTGTACGATGGGCCTTGCAACCGGATCCATGAGCACACGATTCCGTATCATGACGGGTGGAAGGCCGGGGCCATCAAGGAACTTCTTCCCCTCATCATCCAGTGGCAGGACTGTATTGAGTCTGCTGGCTTCTGTGGGGGTGGCTACCGCAATCGTCCTTAACGCACTCAATCCCCGATCATAAAGGCTGAGTTGGAGTCTATCCGCTGGCATAAAGGATCTTAGAAAGATGAGACAATCCTTCATGGCCAATTCAAAATCTAGATTTCCACAGATGCGCAGGGTAGCCTGGCGGAAGAATTCATTTTCGTCGATCATCATAGTCTTGACCACTCATAAGCAAGTAGAAGTTGCGAGATATAATCATTTATCATATTTGACAATTTAATGCAAAATCGTCTAATATGACAGGGAATTGGTCATATTTAACAAATTTAAAACGGCAATATTTCTATGCAGTTGATATTACAATGTAATTTTAATGGCACATTTTTCGCAATTATCTTTGTAGACGTCGGCATCGCTGTCAATTCATGATCCCGGGCATCCCATTTCTTCATGTCCAATCAAAGTTCTGAGTCTTGATTTCTATGAAAAATACTATGCCCACGGTATGACCACCGAAGAACAGAAGAATCACAGTGAGTTATGGTATGGACATGAATGAGCGCCGGAACGGAGTGCAAAGAACGAAGAAGATCGCTCTCGAAGAACTCTGGGCGAATCAGGAGCTGAACGATCTACGGACGGAGTGGGGGAAGAGAACGGGATACCCCGTTACCATCGATCCAAAGGCCATCGGATATTCCTTCCCCAGGGCGCCGGACTTCGAGGAATACCGTCTTCCTTTCATGGACGAATTTGGCATTGCCATGCAGGTGATTTCAACAGGCTCCCCCGGCATTCAGGGGTACGCCGACGCGCAGACCGCCATCACCAAGGCTAAACAAATCAACGACGCACAGGCGGAGATCATCCGGAAGTACCCCGGACGCTTTGCGGGCTTTGCGGGCTTGCCCACCCAGAACCCGAAAGCCGCCGCCGATGAGTTCGAGCGAGCGGTGAAAGAGTTGGGATTCAAGGGCGCTATGATACAGGGCAGCACCGGCTGGGAGTACCTCGACGAATCGAAGTACTGGGTGATCTGGGAGAGAGCTGAGGCCCTGGACGTGCCCATTTATCTCCATGTTCAGGAGCCGTCTTTTGACACGGCCAAGCTGTATGAAGGCCACCCTGAACTCACCGGTGCTACCTGGGCCTGGGGGGTCGAGACGGGCACGCATGCGCTCCGTATCATTAACGCCGGGGTCTTCGACGCATTCCCCAAGGCGACATTGATTCTGGGACACCTTGGTGAATCTCTTCCGTATCTCCTCGGCCGCCTGGATGAGGGGTACATCATAGCCGCCAAGAGTGGCAGAAAGCTCCAGAAGCGGCTTTCCGAATACATCAGGGGTAACATTCTCGTCACGACGAGCGGCCTTTACAGACCGGAGGCGCTGCTATGTGCGATAGCCGCCATGGGCGAGGACCGCGTCCTCTACTCCATGGACTATCCCTTCGTGCATCCCCAAGCCTCCATCGACTGTTTTGAGAACACCCCGATGAGCGATGAGGTGAGGGAGAAGATAGCACGCCTGAATGCTGAGAAGTGGCTAGGCCTGCCCCGGACTTGATCCGTGGCTTTAGAGAACCGAGCCTCCGGACGGCGAAATCCTGTGACCGGACAGTGAGAAGGAAGCTAAAAGCCTTTTTGGAAGGAAAAACCACTTTAACCTACCGATCCAATTCCACCCCGGAACGATGACGGGTGGATCCCGGTTTTTTGAATAAGGAAAAGTTCCGGAGAAAGGGGGTGCTAACTCTTAGGAAGAAGGAAAATCAAATCTCGGATGAAGGGCTGTGATCATTAATGAAGCAATCATACGAAGGAGGCATGTCATGATGAGAAAGCAATTGATCGGAATTACACTGTGCGTTTGTCTGATGCTATGGGTGGCCTGGGTACCTGCGTATGCTCAGCCGGCAGCACCCAAAGCGATTAAGATTGGTATTATGATTTCTCTGACAGGGCCCGATGCTGCAATCGGAAAGCCGGCAAAAGACGGATACGAAATGGCAGCGGCAAAAATCAATAAGGACGGCGGTATTTTTGTCAAACAATATGGGAAGAAAATACCTCTTGAAATTTCAATCCTCGATATGGAGACCAACCCGGAGAAGGCGATTGCCCGAGCGGAAGCATTTAATCAACAAAACGCTTCTATTGTTTGCGGCACCACTATGATGAGCGGGTCTTCCGATGTCTTTGAAAAGAATAAGTTACCTGCCATCACTTCATTGGTGACCAATGTTGGGCTTTGGGAAAGGGGCTTTAAGTACTATTTCGGCCTCAGTAAGCTCAACGATGGGATAGTAAACGCGATTTTCGGTGCTTTTGGAAAAATCCCGAAAGACCAAAGGCCAACCAAGTGGGCCATGTGGCAAGAGCAAACCGATTGGCTCGCTGAGATGTTCAATCTCGCGAAAGAGAAAGCGCAAGCAGCAGGTATTACCTTCGTATCCCATAACAATTATCAGGTGTTAACTCCGGACATGAGCAAACTCATCCTTGAGGCAAAAAAGGCCGGTGCGGAGGTGGTCTTTTCTGGGCCCGTCCCTCCCGATTGCATTACGATGCTTAAGCAAATGAAGGAGCTTGATTATAATCCGAAAGCCATCATTATGATCAGGGGGTCCGATGATCCCGTCTGGGTGAAGATGACAGGCGCCATGGGTGATTATGTCATCGGATGTCCTGACTGGCATCCTGCGTTAAACTACCCCGGCGTGAAGGAATTGAATGCTGAATACAGGGCCAAGTTTGGAACGGATACTCACATTGTTGTCGGGAACGCCTATGCCTCGATTCAGGTCTCAGCCGCGGCGATTGAGAAAGCCGGCACGCTGGACAGAACGAAAATCAGGGATGCGATTGCCAGCATCGACGTACCGACCGTTTTCGGACAGATCAAGTTTAACGAGAAGTGCCGGCGAATCGATGCTCCCCTGGTCGCTACGCAATGGCAGAAGGGAAAAATGGAGATGATCTGGCCGGACAACATGAAATCAAAGGCGATGATTTATCCCCGACCTAAGTAGCATGACAATCCGGAGCGGGGGACGCGGATCTGCCTGCCCGTCCGGCAGGCGGGCGTTCCCTACTCCGGGAAGCACCAAATTCCAAATAAGGCACGCCTGCCTACCGGCCCCGGTCCCGCACGTTCAATAGACCGAGGGCGGGGCAGGCAGGAATGAACAAAATCTAAAATAAAGTCGTTTGGGTTATTGGAAGTTGGAGATTGAAGTTTGATATTTAGGATTTTAGGACATGAAACTGCTTGAGTTAGACAACGTATCGAAAGCTTTTGGCGGGGTGATCGCCGTTAACCGGGTGAGCTTTCATCTTAACCAGGGAGAGGTGCTGGGACTGATTGGTCCTAACGGAGCGGGCAAGAGCACGCTGTTTAATATCATCTCGGGAATATTCAAGCCCAACACAGGGACGGTGAGGTTCAATAATAAAGATATCACTGGGATGGCTCCTTATAAAATATGCGAGAGCGGCATCGCCCGGACCTTCCAGTTGGTTAAACCTTTCAGCCGGTTGACTTCGCTGGAAAACGTGATGATCGGAAGGGCTTACGGCAGCCATCCAGCCCGGGATATAAGAGCGGCCCGTATCGAATCAGAGCAGATATTGGCTTTTACCAGCCTGGCAAACAAGCAGACAAGGACAGCGGGCATGCTTAGCCTGGTGGACCGAAAGCGGCTGGAAATTGCCCGAGCCCTGGCCACCAAACCCAAGTTGCTCCTATTGGATGAGATGATGGCAGGGTTGAACCCAGCAGAGTTGGATGACGCCATCGCGCTGGTCAAGGCCATCAGAGATTCCGGCATCACCCTCATCGTTGTGGAACACGTGATGAAAGTGATCATGGGGATTTCGGACAGGATCATTGTGCTGAAAACCGGGGAGAAAATAGCAGAGGGGTCCCCTCAAGAGATCGTCTCCAATCGCGAGGTTGTGAAGGCTTATCTAGGAGGAGAAGTCTCGTGTTGAAGATTACCCATATTGATGTCTATTATGGCGACCTTCAGGCGTTATGGGATGTCTCGCTGACGATCGGAGAAGGGGAAATCGTGACGCTCGTCGGTTCCAATGGCGCCGGCAAGAGCACCGTCATGAATACCATCTCGGGATTGCTCAAAATACGAGCCGGATCCATCGAATTTCGTGGGGTTCGCCTGGACAGCTTGCCTGCACACTCAATTGTAGAACATGGCATTTCCATGGTTCCTGAGGGAAGAAGAATATTCCCGCAGATGACCGTCCTGGAGAACCTCGAGATGGGTGCTTCGATTTACGCAGCGCGCAAGGTAAGGCAAAAAACGCTTAAAGAGATCTACGAGGTCTTTCCGATTTTGGGAGAAAGAGCCAAACAAAGGGCGGGGACGCTGAGCGGGGGAGAGCAACAGATGTTAGCCATCGGCAGGGCCCTGATGTCACAACCGAAGGGTCTCCTCATCGATGAAATGTCCCTGGGCTTAAGTCCCCTTGTGGTCCAGGAGCTCTCCCGTGTTATTCAAAGCATCAATAAGCAAAACAACCTGACCGTTTTCGTTGTCGAGCAGGATGTGCCACTGGCTCTATCCATGGCTCACCGTGGTTATGTGATAGAAAATGGGCGTATTATAGACGAGGGTGACGCGAAGTCTCTGTTATGCAGTGCACGTATTAAAGAGGCCTATCTGGGGACGGCGTAGAGAAGAGGGAAGTGGTTCCATGGAAATTGTATTTCAAACGATGGCCAATGGTTTGCTGGTCGGGGCTCTCTACGGCCTGGTCGCTCTTGGGTTTGCTCTGCTGATGGGTGTCATGAAATTCCTCAATACGGCTCACGGGACATTCATCATCCTGGGTGGCTATCTGAGCTACTGGCTCCTGGAGCTTTGGGGGATCGACCCATTCCTTTCGCTACCTTTGGTCGTCATGGCCATGTTCCTTATCGGGATCGTCTTTTATAAGTTGGCTCTTTCACCTTTGCTGAAATTACCGAATATTGGAATGCGAATTAACAGTTCCATGCTGATTACCTTTGGCTCGATCTGGGTCCTGGATAACACGATGACCGTGCTCTGGACCCCTGATGTCCGAAGTATCATGACCTCCTATACCGGACAGACCTTAAAGCTTCTCGGCGTTAGATTCAGCCTCACCGGTCTCGGCGGGGTGGGCGTTGCTATTCTGGTGGCATTAGTGCTCTATTTTATTCTCAGCGGGACTTATTTTGGCAAACATATCCGGGCGGCGACACAGGATGTTGTCGCAGCCAGCCTGTGCGGAATCAATGTTCAACGTACCTATTTATTTTCATGTGGCATCGCGATCGCGCTGGCAGGCGTGGCTGGGATGGTGGTCGTTTCAAGTTATTCCATCAGTTCGACCGCCGGCATCGGTTGGTTATCCTCAGCGTTTGTGGTCATGGTTCTTGCGGGGGAAGGAAACATCAATGCCATTATTCCTGCCGGTATGGTCCTGGGGCTGATTGAGTCGGCAGGTCTTCTGGTGATGGGGGTTTCGTACCGCCAGGCGATCGCGCTGATCGTCTTCATCATCGTCCTCATGATCAAACCCCAGGGTTTGTTCGCAAAAAAGGAGTATGGATCCTGATGAATTGGAAGAAAGTGTCCATCTTCGGGGTTTTAGTCATGGGGTTTCTGGTTCCTCCTTTGATTTGGGATCTCGGGACCAGTGTCCTGAATCTCCTGAGCATGCTGTTTATCTATATCATCCTCGCTCAGAGCTGGAACCTGATGGGAGGCTATACAGGGCAGATTAATCTAGGTCTAGCTGCTTTCTTTGGGTGCGGGACGCTGGTGACACATTTCATCTGGAAGGCGGGGGTCCCCTTTTATCTGGCGATGGCAGCAGGTGGCGTCGCTGCCATGGTGTTGGCAGTGATTATTGGCTTGCCGACCCTAAGGTTGAAGGGAATGTATTTTGGCATAGGCACATTCGCATTAGCAGAAGTGTGTCGGATCGTGGTGGGAGGCACCTTCCACCGGATGCTTAAGATGCCCAGCTCCTATGTCGCTTCCTATAGCCTTATTTCCCGTTATTACGTTGCCTTCGTCGTAGCCGCCCTGGCCGTCGTCGTTGTTTACCGGGTGACGCATTCTAAGCTGGGACTGGGAATGGTTGCAGTTCGGGACGACGAAACAGCAGCCCAGGTGACCGGTGTCAACACGTTCAAATGTAAGGTGTTGGCATTATTCATCAGCGCACTGTTGGCTGGACTGGCCGGGGGCGTCTTCGCTTATTTGCGGCTCTCCTTCCATTTTATCCACATGATGTTCAGTCCCGTCTGGACGTTTGAACCCCTCATGGCAACGATCATCGGTGGTGCCGGCACGTTAGCAGGACCGATTATCGGAAGCGTTTTCCTGGTCATCCTTTCAGAGATCTTCGCGCTTAAATTAGGAGAAGCCCATCTCATCGTATTCGGGTTTCTGTTCGTTCTGGTTGTGATGTACTTCCCACAGGGACTTGTGGGCTCCCTGGATCGGATTCGTCCTTGGTTTCGCCGGTCCTGGTCTCGTCGCGCGGCACGGGAGGGGCAGGGGAAACCGTGAAGGATTCTGCTTGAAAACCACGAGAAGGTCGATCGAGCGCTTTCCGCCCTGGATTTGCCCAGAGTAAAGGGACGGATCCCGCAAGGCTGATTTTTCGACCGTAAGGAGGGATCGATGAAAAAAATTGTGGCTTTATCGTGCGGCAGGAAGAACCGGGTCACCGAGAGTCTGATCAAAGAGGCCGCCATGGGGGCCGAAGAATTCGGCATCGAAACGGAGATCATCCGCGCCATGTCCCTAAAGGTCCTGCCGTGTAGGGGATGCGACAACCAGTGCACCAGAACCGGAACGTGCTGGCAGAAGGACGATGTGGAGTGGATCCTGCAGAAGACCTGCGTCGAAGACGCGGCCCTCGTCATTGGCGTACCCTGCTACCACATCAGGGCGAACGGCTTCTTTACCTGCATCCACGAGAGGATGAACCACGTCTTTATCCACAACTGGGAGATCATGAGGAAGACAAGGGTGGGTGCCATCATCGGGGTGGGAGGCGGCGGCTATGACGGCTGGACGAGCCTCAACCTGCCCCTGGTGGATATCTTCGTCCAGCATACGAGAAAAGTCGTCGACAGGATACAGGTCAACTTCTGCGGCCTGCGGGAGTGGAACCTCTGGAAGAGGACGGACATGACCCCGGTAACCCATAAGGCGAGAATCACCGATATCGCTTACGAGGAGGCATGGACGGTCTTCGGCCTCCAGGATGACAGAATCGAGTTCTACCGGAAGGCCCTTGCACGGGCAAGGGAACTCGGCCGCAACGTGGCGAGGGCCGTGAACATGCCTATCGAGGATGTGAAATACGTGGGCGAAAGAAGCGGCGTCGAGTGCCCGGTCTGCCACTGCAATATCCTCCACGTTCACGAGGACCTGCCCTACGTGACATGTCCCACCTGTGCCGTTCGGGGCGAGATCGTCGTCGAGAACGGAAAGATGAGGGTCAAATGGAACGAAGCGGACGCCCGGGTTCCCCGCTTCTCTCTCGAGGCCGACCAGCACCATGTGGAGTGGCTGGGCAAACATTATTTCAGGAATCCTCAGTATTTCGCCGGGGCCGCCGAGTTGACGGAGAAGTACAGCAAGTACGGCAAAATCATCCGGCCTGAAGGCGCGTCTCCGGAAGAGGAGGGATAGCAGGGGCTCGGCCAGGGCGTCTCCTGCCCGGTCTGCCACTGTAATGTTGTGCAGGTGTTTGAGAAATTGCCCGATGTATATTGCCCGGTCTGCTGGGTCCATGGTGTCCTATCTGCCGAGGGAGGCAAAATGAAGGTGACGTGGAATGAAGAGGATGCCAAGTATCCCCGGTTTTCCGAAAAAGGCGTTTTCACGCATCTGGAATTGATCAAAAACCTGCAGAAAAAATTCTTCACAGAAGATCAGGACAAAGTCAAAGCACTGATGCCGAAATACGTCTCATACGGGAACATTGTAAAACCCTAACCCCACCCCCACCCCCACCCGTCCCCTCCCCCTGAAGGGGAGGGAAATCGCTATCTTCCTCCCCCTTCAAGGGGGAGGTTAGGAGGGGGATGGGATTTGTTGAAGTAGTATAATTCTGTCTTCTCAATGATGGACTTATTTGTAGCTGTTAAATGGAATCGAAGCGTCCTCCTCAAGTCAGAATAGCCCTTCGCCATTGCGGGGAGATCGACCCTGGAAATATCAATGACTATATCGACCGCGGCGGGTACAGCGGACTGGTCAGAGCTCTGAAAATGGCCCGAGAAGAGGTGATCGAAGAGGTGGGCAGGTCCGGGCTCAGGGAGCGAGGCGGGGACGGATCTCCCGCGGGAGAGAAGTGGCGCCTCAGTTTTAATGCGCCGGGCACTGAAAAATATGTGATCTGCAATGCTGCAGAAGGCGACCCGGATTCTCTCACATCCCGGACCCTGCTGGAAGGCGACCCCCATTCCATCTTAGAGGGACTGGTCATTGGTGCCTATGCCACTGGGGCCACCCTGGGGTGGATCTATATTAATGCTGAATACGGATTGGCGATTAGCAGACTCAGGACTGCTTTGAAGCAAGCGGAGGATCACCGGTTTCTTGGGGATCATATTCTGGATTCGAACGTCAGCTTCCGCATAGAGGTTAAAGAGGGGAAGGGCAAACTTGCCTGCGGCGACGAGACGTTCCTGATAAACGCTATCGAAGGTAAGCAGACCATGCCTTTCGTTTGTTCTTCTCGCCTTCCCATATCTGGGCTGGGAGGTAAGCCGACCCTCATCCATCAGGCAGAGACCTGGACCCATGTCTCTGCTGTCATGGAAAAGGGCGCAGAATGGTACGCCGGCTTCGGCACCGAGCAAAGCAGGGGAACCAAGGTTTTAAGTTTATCGGGAAAGGTGATGCGTCCCGGGCTGATTGAAGTTCCCATGGGCACACCTCTCCGTGAAATTGTTCATGACATCGGAGGAGGCCTCCCGGATGGCAAGCCT
>Ga0316616_100000523_pt1 | contig 12586 bp, 10 predicted proteins | sample OWC_Aug_M1_C1_D1_FD_207660 | JGI IMG/M metagenome (GOLD analysis project Ga0316616, IMG submission 207660) | Wetland soil microbial communities from Old Woman Creek delta, Ohio, United States - OWC_Aug_M1_C1_D1_B | ecosystem: Environmental > Terrestrial > Soil > Wetlands | place: USA: Ohio... | reverse complement strand
CAAGGCGATCCGGCGATGCCGTTCATCCAGGCCGTAAGCAAGATCCGCCAGACGCCGGAAAAACCAGATCCGCGCCGAAAGAGGGATCCGGTTGGGGAGGGCCAAAAAAAGGGACTCCCAAAAACCTGGAAGATTTTCCGCCTCTTTCATCCCTTGTTCCCCAGCCCTAATTTGCTCCACAAAAAAGCTTCAAAAGGCTCTTGTTCCATGCCGACGAATTCATGCCGAATCGAAAGAACCCACAGGGGGGGTTCCCCTTTGGGAAATCCCTCAAGGCGAATCGAGTCCTTTTCCGTCGTCACCACCGCTTCGGCCCCTCCCTCCCGGGCATCCTGGAGAAGCATTTGAAAATCTTCGGGCCGATATGGATAATGATCTCGAAAGGATTGGAACCCCACAATTTCGGCGCCCAAATTCTCCAGCGACCGGCGGAAGGAAGCCGGGCTACCGATTCCCGCAAACCCCAGAATCTTTTTGCCCCGCAAAACCTCCAGGGGCAGGATTTGCTCCTGGAAAAGATCGCGGACGGCGACCGGGGCATACCGAACGGCGAAAATTGGACACCCGGGCGCCAACCGGTGCAAATGATCTTTTAATATTAAAATGTTATCAGCCTGATCGGCTTTTGTCAAAATGATGGCGTCGGCCCGCCCGGCCTGACCCGGAGGCTCCCGCAATACCCCGCGGGGAAAAAGCCATCCGTTTCCAAAGGGCAGCCGGGCCTCGAGCAGGAGGAAATTGAGATCGCGCTCCAGGGGAAGATGCTGAAACCCGTCATCCAGAATCACCGCCTGAACCTGAAACCGGTCCACCGCCGCCCGGCCGGACAGACGCCTTTCCCTGCCGATGAAAACCGGCACCCCCGGCAAACGCCTGGCGAGAAGGCTGGGTTCGTCGCCTGCCTGGCGCGCATCCATGAAGGTTTTCCGCCCGTCCGAAACCATCCCGGAGGGCCCGGAGAAACTGCCTTTGTATCCCCGGCTCAGGATCGCCACCGGGATTTGCCTGGAGCGGAAAAGCTCGGCCAACAGGATAACAAAAGGTGTTTTCCCTGTTCCCCCCAGGGTGATGTTCCCAACGCTGATGACCTTGCAGGGCAGGGAGGCGGATCGAAAAAAGCCCGCGCGGTATAAGAAAACGCGGGCCCGAACCAGAAATCCATAAAAAAAAGAAAGCAAGCAAAGGGGGGAAAGAAGCGCTTTCCCGAGCTTACCTTCTTTCGATTCCGAGAAAATAAAGTTAAACCAATCTCCCACGGTTATCACTTTATCAAATTAAAATAATTACTTTCTCCTCGCGATTAAAAAGAAGCTCACCCTTTTGAAACCCTCGAGGAATCTTCATAATCATTATCGAGGAACTGCAGGAGGTAGAGTTTCCGATATTCGCCGTCTTTTTCCAGAAGCTCCTCGTGGGTCCCCTCTTCCACGATTTCCCCGCCGGCAATGACCACAATTCGGTCCGCCTTTCGAATTGTGGAAAGGCGGTGGGCAATGACCAAGGTGGTTCGACCTTGCATCAGGTATTCGACGGCCTTTTGAACCTCCACCTCGGATTCCGAGTCGAGCGAGGAAGTAGCCTCGTCGAGGATCAGGATCGGGGCATTTTTCAGGAGGGCGCGGGCAATGCTGATCCTTTGCCGTTCCCCTCCGGAAAGCTTTACACCCTGCTCGCCGATCCGCGTCTGGTATCCTTCCGGAAGATTCCGGATGAAATTGTGGGCGAAGGCGGCCTCGGCGGCTTCGACGATTTTTTCCCGGGGCTGGCCGATGTTTCCGTAGGCGATGTTTTGTTCTACCGTATCGTTGAAAAGGATGGTCTGCTGGGTGACCATGGCGATTTTTCCCCGCAGGGATTCCACGGTCAATTCGCGGATATCCGCACCGTCGATCAGAATCCGGCCCGAGTCCACGTCGTAAAAACGCGGGACCAGGTTTACCAGGGTGGTCTTCCCGCCGCCGCTCGCGCCGACAAAGGCCACAACCTCCCCCGCTTGGATTTTGAGGTTGATGTTTTTCAGAACCCAGCCTTCCTCGTATTTGAACGAGACGTCCTGAAACTCGATCCCCCGGCGGATCTCGGCGAGATCCCGGGCCCCGGGTTTATTGCGGATCTCGGGCACGGTGTCGAGAATTTCGAAGATCCGGGAGGCGCCGGCCAGACCCTGCTGAATGCTGTTGTTCACGTTGCTCAGCCTTTTGACCGGCTCGTAAAGCATCAACAAGGCCGCCAGGAACGAGAAAAAGGTTCCGGCGGTGGCGGTTCCCTGGATGACGTTGTAACCCCCATAAAAAACGATGGCGGCAATCCCCAGGCCACCCAGCGTTTCCATCAGGGGATGCGAAACCGCCCGCACCCGGAAGGATTTGCGCATGAGCCCGAAGAGCTTCTCGTTCACCTTCGAAAACCGCTTCCGCTCGTACTCTTCCATGTTAAAGGCTTTGACGATCCGGCTGCCCGAAATCGTTTCCAGGAGCAAGGTGGAAAGGTCCGCCAGGGTCATCTGCGAGCGGGTGCTGTAGGAACGAAGCTTGCGCCCGAATTTGACGATCGGGTACACGGCGATGGGGAAAACGACGAGGGCGATCAGCGCCAGCTGCCAGTCCCGGTAAAAAACCACAAAAACCAGCCCCAGAATCGTGAAGATGTCCTTGAGCAGGCCCGTGACGGAGTCGCTCACCGCGCCCTGAACGAGATTCACGTCGTTCAGGATGCGGGACATGAGGACGCCCGTAGGGTTTTTGGTGAAAAACGGGAGGGAGAGGGAGTGCACATGATGATATATTCTTTCCCGCAGGTCGGTGATAATCCTCTGCCCCACGAAAGACATAAGGTACCCCTGGCCGTAGTCAAAAAGTCCCTTGAGGAGGAAGAGCCCCACGATGGCCAGAGGGATCAGCTTCAACATGGCCAGGTCTTTTTTAAAAAACACGTCGTCCAGGACCGGCTTCACCAAAAAAGCCGAGGCGGCGCTGGCCGCCGATACAAAGATCATGCAGACCATGGCCCCGGCCAGGCGGACCCAGTAGGGTTTAACAAATTGGAGCAGGCGAAGGTAAAGGTTCATAACAGTTTTAATTTGTGGTTGCGCTATCCGCCAGATTCTGTGCGCCCTGTGATTTCCTGGCCAATTCCAGGGCGATAGCGGCCACCCGGGCGGCTGCCCCCGTTTTTCCCAGCTTTTTCCGAATATCGGCCAGGGCGGTCTCCATGTTTTCCCGATACGGAGTGTCGGAAAGAATTTTAAGGGCTTCCGCGGCAATCTTCTCGCCGCTCGCGTCTTTCTGGATCAGCTCGGGGGCGATCTTCCTGCCCGCCACGATATTGGCCAGGCCGATGCACTTCACCCGGATCAGCAGGCGGCCGATCCAGTAACTCGGGGAAGAGACCCGGTAAACGATCACCATGGGTTTTCGAAGGAGCGCGGTTTCCAGCGTGGCGGTTCCGGAGGCGACGACGACCAAATCGGCGGCGGCAATCGCCTCATAGGTTTCGCCTTCCAGGATCGTCAGGTCGGGAAAATCCTCCGGGATCCATTTCCGCACTTTTTCCCGCCCGATCGTAGAGGCGAGGGGCAAGAGAAATTTCAGGGCGGGACTTTTCCGTTTCAGGATCTCCGCGGCGCGAATCATTTCGGGAAGGAGAGAGGAAATCTCCCTTTCCCGGCTTCCCGGAAGAAGGGCGATGAGCGGACCCCCGCCGAATTTCCTTCCCCCGTCCGCCCCCTTTTTCGCCTCCCATTTTTCCAGAACGTCCATGAGGGGGTGGCCCACAAATTCGGCCGGCACCCCCGCAGCTTCGTAAAGGGGCACCTCAAAAGGGAAGATCACCGCCATTTTTCCCACGAGCCCGGCCATTTTTTTTATTCGCCCCGGCCGCCAGGCCCAAACCTGGGGACTGATATAATAAAGAACCGGGACCCCCTCCTTTTTTGCCGCCCGCGCCAGCCGCAGGTTGAAATCCGGATAATCGACCAGCAGGACGAGATCGGGCTTTTCCCGCCGGACAAACGCTTTCAAAAGGGCCAAGGCTTTCAGGATGGGCCGCAGGCGGCCGAAAACCTCGGTGATGCCCACCACCGCCAAACCGCTTGCCTCGACGAGAATTTCCGCTCCGGAACGGCGCAGGTTCTCGCCTCCCATGGCATACAGCTTCACTTCCGGGGAGAGAACGCGAATCGCCCGCGCGACTTCGGCCCCGTGGAGATCCCCCGAGGCTTCCCCGGTTACGATCAGAACTTTTGGTTCTCTCGCGTTCAAAGGGCTTTCGTTTCCGCCTTCAGCCTCCCCGTTCACGCAGGATCCCGAAGGTCTTGTTGCCTTTCGTAAAAGGAGCGGATGGAGGGGATTTTTTCCAAGCCCTTCCGGATTTCCGCGCTGATCTTAAGGGCCAGGGCTAACGCCCTCTTTCCGTCTTCCCCCGAAACCAAAGGGGCCGCGCGTCTCTGGGAACAGTGGATGAAAGAGCGGATTTCCATCTCCAGCGCGTCCCCCGCTTCCGCGGGGACCGGTTTGGCTTCGATGTCAATCCGGCCGGTGGCGGGGTTCAGGCTGCGTTTGTAAAAGAGGGCCTTCTTGGCGGCAAAATCGACCGTCACGAAGCTCTCCGGTTGAAAGACCCGAAGCTTGCGGATATCCTGGCCGGAAACCCGGCTGGCCGTGATGTTGGCCACGCAGCCGCCGTCGAATTCCACGCGGGCGTTGGCGATGTCCACGTTTTCCGTCAAAACGGGGATCCCCAGGGCTTGAATCCGGCAGGCCTCGGAACGGACGAAACTCAAAATGATATCCAGGTCGTGAATCATGAGGTCCAGGATGACATCCACTTCCATGCCTCTGCCCCGAAAGGGCGTGAGGCGATGGACCTCCAGGAAGAGCGGCGCCCGGATCCGTTCGCGGACCGCCAAAAATGCCGGATTGAACCTTTCCAAGTGCCCCACTTGGAGAACCCGGCGAAAACTTCGGGCCGTCGCAATCAGCTCTTCCGCGTCCCGCAGGGTCTGGGTAATGGGTTTTTCGATGAGGACGTCGCTGCCCGCATCGAGGAAGGCCCGGGCGATGGAGAAGTGCTGGTCGGTGGGAACCACGACGCTCACCGCGTCCACTTTCCCCAGAAGATCGCGGTAATCGGTATAGGCGCGGGTCCCCAGTTTTTCCGCCCATTCCCGGGCCCGTTCTTCCCGGGAGTCCACGAGGCCGACAAGCTCGACTTCGGAGATCTTGGCGTATTTTTCGGCGTGGTATTTTCCGAGATACCCCACCCCGATCACCGCGGCCCGCACTTTTTCCCCGGACGTTTTCATATGCCGAAGAGGCATACCCCCTTCCGGTTGGCTTCGCCGACGACCTTCTCTTTGTCCATGACCAGCGTCTTCCCGGCCTCCACCGCCAGGAGGGATCCCCCCGTCTTGGAGAGCACCCGGATCGTGGCCGGACCGATGACCGGGAGGTCGAACCGTTGGTCTTGAGTCGGTTTGCAAATCTTGACCACCGCCACCCCTCCCCGTCCCAGTTTCCCGCCCCGGCGGATGGTCGCATCCGTCCCTTCGATGGCTTCCACGGCCAGGATGATCTGGTCCTTCACCACCACGCTCTGGCCGATGTCCAGCGCGCCCATTTGCTTCGCCAGCTCCCAGCCGAAGCGGATGTCCTTCATTTCCCGGTCCGTGGGCGGACGTTCGCTCCAGCATCCCGGAGGGGCCATGTGTTCCCGCAAATAGCCAGCCGGGCCGATGACGCGCAGGCCTTCGCTTTCGATCTCTTCCGCAATGGCCCGAAGGAGGGCGTCATCCTTTTTGTCCCGCAGACGGCTCAGGACTTTCAGGGCGCGGGCGTCGGGCTTGAGGCGGGAGAAAAAATGGGTCTTGGCAATCCCGCCCGCCAGCAGGACTTCGGCCACGCCCTCTTCCTTGAAAAAACGGATGATGGGCTCCATCTGGCCGATCTCGACCCATTGGAGGGCGTCGACATAGGCCTTCAGGTCCTTGCGCGTTTCGCCGGCGTGAGCGGCGGCCACCACCCGCTGGCCTCCCTGGCGGACACTCCGTCCCAGGAGGATGGGAAATTTCCCGTTTCCGGCAATCAGTCCGACGACGGGTTTCACCGGCAGATGCCTCGTTTGGAGTTCTGGAGAAATTCCAGCAAATGGCGGATTTCCGGAAGATCCGGGACTTCCAGCCGAACCGTTTCAATTGCCTTGCGAAGAGGCAGATGGGAGCGGAAAAGAAGCCGATAGGCCTGCTTCAGGGCGCCGATCGTCGCTGCGGAGAAGCCGTGCCGTTTCAACCCCACCAGGTTCAGGCCGTAAAGCTTGGCGCGGTTTCCCGATGCCGTCATGTATGGGGGGATATCCTGGGGAATGGCCGATTGGCCCCCGATGATCGCGTAGCATCCGACCCGGGCAAACTGATGGATGGCCACGACCCCCCCGACAATGGCATAGTCTTCCACGGTGATGTGCCCGGCCAGGGTTGAACTGTTGGCCAGGATCACCTGGTTGCCGATATGGCAGTCGTGGGCGATGTGGGAGTAGGCCATGACCAGGTTTCCGTTCCCGACCACCGTCACCCCTCCACCTTCCGGAGTCCCCCGGTTGATGGTCACGAACTCACGAATGACGTTTCCCGACCCCACGGTGAGGCGGGTGGGTTCTCCCCGGTAGCGGATTGCCTGGGGGTCCCCGCCGATGGAGGAAAAGGGAAAAATGCGGCACTTTTCACCTATTTCGGTCCAGCCATCGACGACGACATGGGAACCGATGACCGTACCCGGACCGATCCGGACGTGTTCGCCGATGGTGCTGAACGCTCCGATTTTAACCCCGGAACCCAATTCGGCTCCCGGATGCACAATGGCTTGGGGGTGAATTTCCAAGGCGGACTCCTTAGCTGCTCTTTGGCTCTCACAAACGGGGTTCAAACCGCGGATGGATCGGCTGCTACTTCTCCTTTGCCGGTTCTTCCGGCCCCCCCAGTTTTTTTTCCAGATCGAGGATGCGCTTTTCCAGGGCGCTCAGGCCTCTTCTGATTTCCGGCAACCTGGGAAAGAGGGCCTGGGCCCGCAGCCATTCCCGATGGGGAAACGCGGGGCTTCCCGAAAGGATCTCCCCGGGTTTGACGTCGTGCGCAACGCCCGATTGCGCTCCGATCCGGGCTTGATCGGCGATCTTGATATGCCCCACGACGCCCACCTGGCCGCCCAAAGCGACCCATTTGCCGATTTCCGTGCTCCCGGCGATCCCCACCTGGGCAACCAGAACGGTGTTCTCGCCGATGATCACGTTATGGCCGATTTGAACGAGGTTGTCGGTCTTCACGCCTTTTCGAATCAGGGTTTTTCCCATGGCGGCCCGGTCGATGGCGCAGTTGGCCCCGATTTCCACATCGTCTTCGATTTCGACGGTTCCCACCTGGGGGATTTTCACATATCCGCCTTGATCCGGCGCAAAACCGAAACCGTCGCTCCCGATGACGGTCCCGCCGTGAACAATGACCCGTTTGCCCACCCGGCAGCGGTCCATGACCGCGACCTGCGGATACAGAACCGTTCCTTCGCCGATCTCGGCGCCCTCGCCGACATAGACCCCCGGGTAGAGCACAACCCTCTTACCGATGCGGGCCTTGCTGCCCACAAATACAAAAGGGTATATGGAAACTTCCTCCCCGACCTCCGCCCCGGATCCGATAAAGGCCCGCGGGTCGATCCCGAGCGGCTTCCGGGGCCGCGAAGAAAAAAAGGTTTGAACTTTGGCGTAAGCCGCATAAGGATTCGGGGTCCGGATCAGCGGTCTCGGAAAGGGAGGCAGGCCGGGCGGCACGATGAGCGCGGCGGCCCGCGTCTTTTCCAGGCGGGAAGCCTGCTTCAGATCGGCCAAAAAACTGATCTGGCCTTCCCCGGCGTCCTCCAGGCTGGCCAGGCCGACAATTTCCAGGCGGCCGTCTCCCTCCAATGTGCCGCCGATCAAGGCGGCCAGTTCGGCCAGGGTGGCTTTTTTGGGAAATTCTGCCGAGTCGCCGGGGATCATTTTTTCTTGAAATTCCTGTCCGCGATTTTGATGACTTCCTCGGTGAGTTCGAGGGTTCCGGAGATGTAAACCAAAGCGGGCTGGTTCCGCTCCAGGATCATCGTGTATTTACCCTCTTCCCCCAGTTTTTTTACGATCTGCTCCAATTCACGCAGGATCCGATCGGTAAGCTCGCGGTCTTTGCGGCGCATATCTTCTTCATAATCCCGCTGCAGGCGCTGCATGTCGCGCAGTTTGGCCTGGTAGTCCTTCTCCTTTTCCCGGCGGACGCTTTCGCTGAGCACGGCGCCTTTCTTTTCCAGCTCCTCTTTCAGCTTCTCCAGTTCGCGCTGCTTGGCCAGGAAGGATTTCTCGATTTTGCCGACCTCTTCGGTCATCACTTTCTTGGCTTCTTTTCCGGCCTCGCATTGATTGAGGGCTTTTTGCATATCCACATAGCCGATCTTGATGGCATCCGCGGCCAGGGCCGGCAAGCCCATGCTCATCCCCAAGAGCGCCAATCCAGCTAAAATTGAAATTTTTTTCATTCGTTTCCTCTCCTTGCGGCATTTTTCGAAACTACCTTTTCAACCGTAGGGCTTCGGGCCCAAGATCGGGGAATCCTCTTTCTGTTGTATTTATATCACAGTTTGATCTTTTCGGTATCAGACCCCGCTTCCTTGCAAGAAGCCGACTTCAAATGATATTCTCAAAAAGAGAAAAATGCCTGCAAATAATTAGTATGGCATTTGCAATTTTCATTCCCCATATCTGCCAAGATTATTTTACCGCATCGGACCGAAATCGTCGAGTTTCCTCTAAAAGAAGGTGCCGATGGCGAAATCCCAGGCGGATTGTTTTTCGCCCGGTTTCGGGTTCAAATTATACCCCCATTCCACCCGTATGGGCCCCACCGGGGAAATCCAGCGCAGGCCGAAACCCGCGCTCGTCCGGAGATCGGTCAGGTTGTAGGGAACGCCCACATCCCAGGCATTTCCCGCATCGAAAAAAACAACCCCTTTCAGCTTGATCTCCTGGGCAATGGGGAAAACCAGCTCGAAGTTAAACAGCAGCTCCTTGTCCCCGCCGATGACCTCCCCGTTCTCCGCCTTCGGTCCGATCGACCAGGCCTCGAAACCCCGAACCGTGCTCATCCCTCCCAGCCGATACCGCTCCTGCAGGGGAATTTCTTGGCCTCCGAAGGCCTGAATATAGCCGATGCGCGCCCGGGTCATAATCGTCAGCCAACGGATGGGGGTATAAAAATACTTGCCCTCGGCTCCGTACCGGGTGAAATCGTTGGTTCCACCGAGGGGCCCGCCGGCGTAATCAAAGAGCAAAATCAGATCCGACCCCGCAGTGGGGTCGAAATAATGGTTGCGGGTGTCGCGCCGGGCCGAAAGGCTGATCATGCTCGTGGTGGTGATGCCCGCCGAGTCCTTGATGATCTGAGAGGCATTGGCGGCGATGTCGGTGACATCGTCTTTTTCGTATTTGTACCCCAGGAATCCGCGGACCAGCTCGAAGATGGGATAGCCGAAACGAACCGCCCCGCCAAGCCGGGCCACGATATAATCGGTGTAATCCCTTTTGGTGTTGTAGAGATCGGCGCTGAAGGAAAGCGGCGTATCGAACAGATAGGGGTCCGTGAAACCCACGTTGTAGTACTGGGAGATGCTCCCGAGGGACGCCGAAAGATAAAGCTTTTGCCCCCGCCCGAAAAGGTTGGATTGATTGACCGAGAAGATGGCCATGAGTTTGTCGATGGAGCTGTACCCGGCCCCGACGCTGAAAGACCCGGTCGGAGCCTCCTCGACCTGAATCTCCGCGACCATCTTGTCGTCGCCGCTCCCTTTTTTGGTGTTGATGTTGGCTTCTTTGAAAAACCCCAGGGCGTTCAGGCTGTCCCGGCTTCTCTTCAGGGCGGTCAGGCTGTACAGTTCCCCTTCCAGGATGCGCAACTCCCTCCGGATGACCTTGTCCCGGGTTTTGACGTTCCCCGAAATCGTGATCCGTTCGAAAAAGACTTTGTTCCCCTGGCGGATGTCGAAGGTGATATCCACGATGCTTTTCTGGGGATGGGGCACGTTGATCGGATTCACGTCGACGAAGGCGTATCCCTGGTCCGCATAGCGGTCGGTCAGACGGACAACCGAGTCCCGGACCCTTTCCCGGTTCATGATCTCGCCCACCCGGACTCCCACGAGCTCAAGGAGCTCCTGCTTCGGGGCGATGAGGTCTCCCTGGATATCCACCTTGCCGATTCGAAACTGCCGCCCTTCATCGACGGGGATCTGGATGGTGATCCCGTCGGCCGCAAAGAGAACCTGGGGCTTCCCGATTTTCACCTCCAGGAAGCCCTTCGTGAAATAGAAGGCCAGAATGGCATCCAGATCCCTCTCCAGGATCTCCTCTTTGTAAATCCCGGTTTTCAAAATCCAGGAGAGCCAGTCTTTCTCCCGCGTTTCCGGGAGAAGGCCCTTCAAGGTGCTGTCGGAGAAGTGCAGGTTCCCTGAAAAGGCGATTTTCTTGATGCGGACTTTCGCTCCCTCCTTGATCTTGAAGTGCACGGCCACATCGCCCTTGCGGGGCGTTTCCAGCTCGGACACGACTTCGGCGTTGTAATACGCCTCCTCCCGGTATTTTTTCAGGATCTTGTTCTCGTTTTCCTTGAGGGCGTTGGGATTCAAAATGGTCTTCGCCTTCAGGTCAATGGCCTCCAGGAGATCGCTGGTTTTGATCTCCTTGTTCCCCGAGAACCTGATCTCGCGGATCACCGGCTTCTCTTCCACCACGAAGAAGATCGCCTTTCCCCTTCCCCAGTCCCGCTTCTCCGCGCGCACATCCTGGAAATAGCCCAATTGATAAATCGATTTCACGTCCTCCCGCAGGGCGCGCGGAGAAAGAGCCTCCCCCGGTTTCATCTTCACCACGGCCATCACGGCGCTCTCCTCGATGGCCCGGGTTCCTTCGATCGCGACATGGGTGATGAGCTCTTCCTTCAGGGCCTTGACCCGAATTTCCCGGCCGACCCGGGCCATCACTTCGGGGAAATCCTCGGGTTTCCCGGCCTGGCCGAAGGCGGAGGCCAGGATCCCGGGCTGATCGGGGTCCACGACCCGGGCGTCGACGCTGATCGCGCCGTCGATCTGGGTGATGGATCCGAGGATCATCAAATCCGCGTCAATTTCCCTGCCGATTTCCCTGGCGACCGTTTCATCGATTTCCGGGTTTCCGGCTTTCCGAAGCGCCTGCTCGATCCGGTCCTCCGGAATCAACACCACCCGCTCATCTTTGCTCAGATCCGCGGTGATCGTCGGCAGAATAACCTTCGTCCAGGCCCAGCCCTGCATCTTCTCCGCATCCTGAGCGTAAATCCGAAAGGGAAGCAAGCCCACCCTGGTCACAGTCTTGGTTTGGGCGCCAGCTTCCCCTCCTTCGCCGAAGGTCAGAACCAGGGCCAAGAGCAGGAAAGCCCTCCAAAACCAACGGGGCGGGAGGCAAAGCGGAGCCCCCGCCTTATGCGAGGCCCGGCCGTTCCTTTCCCCTTTGCAGAGGCAAACCCGGGGAGACGGTTTCTCTCTTTTTCCCGTTTCGACGCGGGCGCCTTCAGTGATTTTCATAAAGTTTTCCGTCGACCAGCAACACCCGCCGGGTCATCCGCGAGGCCAGGGCGGGGTTGTGGGTCACAACGATGATGGTGATTCCGAGATCCCGGTTGATCTGCCCCAGGCGGTTGTGCACTTCCTCGCCGGTCTTGGTGTCTAGATTTCCGGTGGGTTCGTCGGCCAGAATAATCCGGGGGTCCAGCATGAGGGCCCGGGCCACGGCGACGCGCTGCTGCTCCCCGCCGGAAAGCTCGCCCGGCTTGTGAAGCAAGCGGTCTCCCAGCCCCAGGTCTTCCAGGAGGCGCTGCGCCTTTTTCCCCGCCTCCTCCCGGGTCCGCCCCTGGATCAGGGCCGGCATCATGGTATTTTCGACGGCGTTGAACTCCGGCAGCAGATGGTGAAACTGGAAGACAAAACCGATATGGCGGTTGCGGATATCGGCCAGCTCCGAATCGCTTCGCCCGAGAAGATCGGTTCCCTGGAAGCGGATGATCCCTTCCGTGGCCCGGTCCAGCGTCCCGAGAATGTGCAGGAGGGTGCTCTTTCCCGCGCCCGAGGCGCCTTCAACGGCCATCATCTCTCCCGGCAGGATGGTCAGGTCGATCCCCTTGAGGACCTCGATGACCTTCTGCTCCCGGCCCAGGACAAAAGATTTCTTCAAACCTTCGATCTGAAAGAGAGGTTGATTCTGGCTCGGGGGAAAGGATTTCAGAAAAATCGCTCCTTCTCGGGGCTGTCCCGAAATACGCCCAGCGCCTTCAGCTTGTTCCCTAGCCGGTAGCGCAAAGATTCTTCCAGGACCCCGAGAATCTCCGGGTGGGTTTTGAGGATTTGGTTAAAGTCTTCCCGCGGCAGCCGCAAAAGCTCCACGGCCTGCCGCGCCTTCACCGAGGCGGTGCGCGGCCGGCCGGTGATCAGCGAGATCTCGCCGAAAAAATCGCCTTCCCGCAGGCGGGCCAGCGGCAGCAAGTTCCCCA
>Ga0316616_100000520_pt1 | contig 12596 bp, 16 predicted proteins | sample OWC_Aug_M1_C1_D1_FD_207660 | JGI IMG/M metagenome (GOLD analysis project Ga0316616, IMG submission 207660) | Wetland soil microbial communities from Old Woman Creek delta, Ohio, United States - OWC_Aug_M1_C1_D1_B | ecosystem: Environmental > Terrestrial > Soil > Wetlands | place: USA: Ohio... | reverse complement strand
CGGAACTGTCCGTCCACCGTCCGGTACTTCCCACAGTATCTCCATTACCTTCTCGAAGGTTGCTTCGGCTGCCAGCAGAGGAACCGGATGCCCCCGATAATAGAAGGTTTCATCCCCGATCAGGGTAATTGCCGATTCCAGGATTGGAGCACCCCAATCGGTGGAGCTTTGCAGTGCCAGTGCCGGGGCTTTGTGCAGCTTGCTGCGTGTGGCCATCCGATCAACATCAAGGGCATGATATTGACTGGTTTTTGCCGCAGGACCGGTCGGCTCGGAGCGGATCAGTCCTCTGCTGACGTAGGAATAGAGCGTGTTTCGAGAGACTCCCAGCCGCTCGCTGGCCTCCTGTGCTGAATAAAAACGGGGCATATCCTTGCTCCTGATACGTTGATTGTGCAATCAAGATTGACAGCATATCTATCATATTTGATGATGCAGTCAATATATTCACCTGGAGGTGGCAAATGATTGATCGGATTGACCACATCGTGTTTACAGTGGCGGATGTAACGGCAACCTGCAATTTTTATGAGCGGGTTCTGGGGATGAAGGTTGAGACGTTTGGCGAGGGGCGTAAGGCGCTCTGCTTTGGGGTTCAGAAGATCAACCTGCATCAGTACGGGAAGGAATTTGAGCCCAAGGCGAAGGCCCCGGCGCCGGGGTGCCAGGATATCTGCCTTATCACCGGCGTGCCCATTGCCGAGGTGATGCAGCATCTGAAGTCATGCGGCGTTGAGATCGAGGAAGGGCCGATCAAGAGGACCGGCGCCACGGGAGCTATCAATTCGATCTACTTCCGCGACCCGGACGGGAATCTGATCGAGGTGTCTAACTATCTGTAGTCAGCAACAGGCACACCCAATAAATTTCCCCTACCCTGAGAAAAGCGGTGAATGGGAAAGCAGCTTCCGGGCAAGGCCGTCGAGTTCACTGACCACTCCCCGGTCGAGCCGCTTCAGCCAGCGCGGCGGAATCCTCTCTATCCCGTAGTACGCCCCGGCAAGGCCGCCGATGATGGCGCCGGTGGTGTCGGCGTCGCCGCCCTGGTTCACGCAGCCGACCAGGCACTCCTCGAAGTCGCGGCCGCGGAAGAAGTAGTGGCTGACGGTCTGGAAGGTATCCACTACGTAGCCGGTTGCCAGACCCTTGTAGGGATCGAAGCGAAAGGTCGGGAAGCGTGCTGTCAGATCATCGACCTCACGCCGGAGACGGGATTTGGATGCCCCGCAGATGGCAAAGTGAAGGAGCCTGCCGTAGCACTCGCAGGCGGCATCGGATACGACATTGTTATGCGTCAGGTGAGCCTGCTCGACGGCACAGCGCTGCAGCAGTGAGGAGTCTCCCACCGTGAAGAGCGCCACCGGAGCCATGCGCATGAGTGCTCCGTTGCCGGCGTCCCATTCATTGGGGGATGTTTCGATGTCTCCCTTGAGCATGAAGTTACGGATGCCGCGGCGGCAGGTGTCGCCCACATCGATGGGCTTCGACTTGAGCCATTGGGCAAACTGTCCGGCAATGCCGTGCAGGTCCCACATGCCTGAGGAGCAGAGGGCACGGGCAATGCAGAGCGACATTTCGGTGTCGTCGGTTACCTGTCCCGGCTTCAGCCTGAGCCACCCGCCCCCCACCATCTCCCGCAGGGTTCCGTGCCTGGTCTTTATCTCGCCGGAGGTCATGAATTCCACCGGGGCGCCGAGGGCATCCCCCACCGCGACCCCGAGCAGGGCGGCCCGTGCCCGCGAAACAATCTCATCGGGATGGATCGGCAGAGGCCGGCTCATCGTCCCGGGAGGATCTCGGACATGCAGCCGACCAGGAAATCGAAGACTTCCTCGCGGGCCTGTATGAAGCGCGGCAGGTCGCGGATCATCAGTTCCTCCACGCGGTGCAGGGTCTCGCCGTCGTCCCGCCCCAGTGCATCCATGACCGCCCCCAGCATGGGGAGCACCTCATAGATGTCGTCGCGGTTGAACGGCTCCCGGTCCGGCTTGCCCCGGAATTTTGGACTGTCCCGGTGTATGACGTCTTTGGGGTATCTGTAGTAGAGGTCCGATGCCTTGACGACGAGCCCCATGAGTCACCCCTTGCATCCGCAGCCGGAAGAGCAGTAGGTCCGGCATCCCTGCTCTGCCTTCATGTCCCTGCCGTGGGTTATGCAGCATGCCAGCGACCCTTCGGTCACATACCACTCCCCGTCGACCTGCATCCCTTCCAGCGCCTTCTCCTTGAGCAGCATCAGCACCCTGACCGGTGTGGTCTTGAGCCGGGCGGCTGCTTCGCCTGCAGTCACGCAGGCAACACCATCAATCATTCTTTCCATGAGTCCCTCCATTTCCCGCCTGGGCGGGGGGCGTTTGTGTTCTGAGTTCTCGAATTGAGGGATACATGGAGCATGCCAGCGTACAGAAGCACACCAGCAGCCGGTCTGCATGGAATGCCCCCGGTGCCCGCTGCCCGGAATGCACATACTCTGGTCACTGCTGCACGATTTGAAGCATTTTTGCGGCATTCGCGCGGCAGCATCATCGCAACATACTTGAATTACTGAACTTGCAACTTTAATGAATGCATGGCACGGGCTATGCTAAACAGAATAGGCAATCACTGATACGACGGGGTATCAACACCGACAACTTCACGCAAGGGCGCTGACCATAACGGTCAAGCGCCCTTTTTTCGTCCGTGAGGCAGATCAGGGGAATCGAAAGGAGAAGCGTATGGCTACAGCATGCACAGAGAGGAAAAACATCCAGGGACATCCCTGCTTCGGCGGCAATCATCACAAGAACGGCAGGATGCACCTTGCAGTTGCACCGAAGTGCAACATCAAATGCGGGTACTGCAGCCGCCGCCACGACTGCGCCAACGAATCCCGTCCGGGCGTTACCAGCCAGCTCCTGACCCCGGCCGAAGCGCTTGAAAAGGTCAGGCTGGTCATGGCCAGCGAGATCATGGGACCGATCATCAAGGTTATCGGAATTGCCGGCCCCGGCGACCCCCTGGCAAACGAGGAGACATTCGAGACCTTCAGGATGATCGGCGAGGAGTTCCCGCACCTGATCAAGTGCATGAGCACCAACGGGCTGCTGCTGCCTGAAAAGATCGACCTCCTCCAGGAGCTTGACCTGCACAGCCTCACCGTGACCGTCAACGCGCTCGACCCGGAGATCGGCGCCAGGATCTACAGTCACATACTGTACCACGGCAGGCGCTACACTGGGCCTGAGGCAGCCGGCATCCTCATCGCCAACCAGCTTGAGGGGATCAGGCAGGCAGTCGGGTTCGGGATGACCGTGAAGGTAAACACCGTCTATATCCCGGGCGTCAACGAAGACCAGGTCCCCCTCATCGGCCGCAGGATAAAGGAGCTTGGCGCATTCGTCATGAACGTGATGCCGCTCATCCCGCAGGCCGACTTCGCCTCGGTGACACCGCCAGCCCCGGAAAAGCTGGAAGAGGTCCGGGCGGCAAACGAACAGATCATCGGCCAGTTCAAGCATTGCAGGCAATGCAGGGCCGACGCCGTCGGCTTGATCGGTCAGGACCTGCAGTTGGCAGACCCCGGCTGCTCGGTACGGTAGCAATGCAGGTCGATCAGTTCCGGCGGGATGACGTACAGCCCTTCCTCTCCCTTGCAGGTGAGGAAGGATGGCTCTGCTCCGAGCAGGAATTCGCCTTCCTGCTCGACTCGTTCCCCCAGGGGTGCTTCTGCATGCGACAGGGAGGCGAGCCGGTCGCCTTTGTCACCTCGATCAAGTACGGCACGAGCGCCTGGATCGGCAACCTTATTGTCAAGAGCGGCCTGAGGGGGAAAGGGATCGGCGGCACCCTCATGACTGCCGCACTGGATGCCTTGGAGAAGGCTGGGGCGGCAACCGTCTGGCTCACCGCCTCGGCCCAGGGGGCTCCGATTTACGAAAGGCTCGGGTTTGAACCGGTTGACACGATACGTCGATGGCAGGGCACCATCCCCTTCTGCGACGAGAACAATCATCCAGCCTCACATCTGGAATTCCTGATGATTGACAGAACCGGCTGGGGTGACCGGCGCGACCTGCTCCTTTCAACCCTGCTGGAAAAGTCCGTCACCAGATCTACCGCAGGAGGATTCATCTTCCTTCAGCCCATGGCCAACGGAATACAGCTCGGGCCATGGGGCTCGATCTCGACACTTGCCGCAACGGCACTCATTGACAGAATCCTGGCTTCAACATCCCCGGCGGTTCCAGCATTTCTCGACGTTCCCGCTCTGAATGAACACGCAGCGCTCCTTCTCTACCAGCGTGGATTCACCGTCCGCAGCAGCACCCTGCTCATGATCAGAGGCGAGAAGCCCCGTTACAAGCCCCAGCACATCTATGCCCTTGCAAGCATGGGGAGCATGGGGTAACCGCTCCCTTTACCTCCCCGGCAAATCATGTACAATGATGGACTGACCGGCAGGAAGCAGCATCAGGCCGGGATATGTCCATTGATGTGCCGGAGGGAGCATGGAAATTATTGACATTCTTCGCAAGTCCCTGATCTATGCGGGACTGAGCGATGAGGATCTTCAGGAAGTAGCGGCAATCGCCACACGCCGGAGCTTCAACAAGGGGGAAACCCTCTTCTCGGAGGGAGAGACGGCCAGCGGATTCTACCTGCTGGCCAGCGGGGGTATGAAGCTCTGCAAGATCTCGCCGGACGGCCGCGAAAAGGTCCTGCACTTTACCCATCCCGGCGAAACCTTCGCCGAAGCCGCATTTTTCGGGGACGGCCGCTATCCGGCCGAGGCCCGTGCCATTGAAAAGGGTGAAGCCCTCTTCTTCCCGCGCGACGCCTTCATGGGCCTGCTGGAGAGGAATCCAAGGTTCTCTATGAACCTGATCATCTCCCTGTCGCTTCTCCTGCGCCGCTTTGCCCGACAGATCGAGGAGCTCTCCTTTGCAGAGGTTCCGGAACGCCTGGCAGCCTATCTCTGCGAAGTGATCGACCGCAAGTCGACCAGCTTCCAGGGGAAAACCTATATTGAGCTGGAAATGAAAAAGGGGGAGCTTGCATCACAACTGGGAACCGTCAGCGAGACACTTTCCCGCTCGCTGCGCAAATTGAAGGAAGAAGGGATGATAGAGGTCGAGGGGAACCGGGTGATCGTATTCGACCTGAAACGACTCAGGGAGCTTGCCGGAAGATAGAATGGAATACAAAAAGCCGGGAGGCTCTCCTCCCGGCTTGTATGTAAGCATGAATACAGCTGCTGGTCAGTGGGCTCCCTGCAGGCACCCTGAGAATTCGTTGACATGTCCGCCTTCCGGGGCGATGCTCTCGGCAACCCCTGCAAGTGACTGCTCAAGGGATTCGACAGATATCTTCCTGAAATGAAGGCCTATACCGTCATCCGTCACCCGGACCACCTGTCCCTCCAGTCCCAGCGAGAGATTGGCACTGCTCCCCTTGAATGTCAGGGTGATCCCGACCGTCTCGTTAAGCCGGACTTTTTTATCGGTATTGATAAAAAGCCCCTTGAGGCTCAGGTTTTCCACCCTGCCGGTAAATGTCATGTCGCCGTGGGCAACCTGAACTTCTGCATTGAAAGCCATCCTTCTAAACTGCCTGTTGTTCACGGAAGCGTGGCCCTCCTTCCCCTGGGGATTCTTCAATTACACCTATCTATCGGCACCTGCACGGATATCTTGAAGGAGAATTGCACAAACAGTGTCATTTGACGGGAAAGAAGCGCGACGCGTCAGGTATAACAGAAAATGACGGTCGTTAGCAAGACGTAAGGCATATACGAGGTGAGCAGATTGCGGGGTGCCTATCCCCGCCGCTGGTCAACCACATAGCAGCTGCCGCTGGCCTTCTTGGCAAGCGACTTGAGCTCTGCAGCAACCTCCGCAACCTTGCCGTAGTGGCAGATCAGTGGGCTGTCGGTATGGACAATGGCTATGGAAATGCCGAGGAGAGGAATCTGCTCTTCCTGGCCGCGGCGGTTGACGCCGACATAATAGCCGCAGGCCTTTTCCTGTTCGCCGAAAAGGTCTGAAATGATGGTTGTGAAATTGTCTATGATCTCCTGGCTCACCGGCTCGGCCCGCTCGCCCGGCACGATGAAAACATAGTCGTCGCCCCCGATATGACCCGTGAATCCCCCTCCCGAATCCTTTACCGCATTGAACATGATCCTGGCCAGCATTCTCAGGACCTCGTCCCCGTGGGAAAAGCCGTACACGTCATTATAGGGCTTGAAGTGGTTTATATCGATATAACAGACCGCCATCGGATGGCCGAGCGCCTTTTCGATGGCATGCTGAATGGAGGTATTGCCGGGGAGCCTGGTCAGGGGATTGTTATCAAAGACCCGCCTGATCCTCTGGGCAGAGAGGTCGATCCGGGTAAACAGCTCCGGGAAGCTAATCGGCTGAAAGAGGAAATCGTCAAGCGGTAGACCTTCCCAATCCAGGGTGCGCACCATTGCCTCGTCCAGAATGCCGATCACCGGGATCGCGCTGAAGTAACTGTCCCCCTTGAGCGCCCTTATGACCTGGAATCCCGCGGAATCAGCCAGCGACAGGTCGAAAATGAAGATATCCGGGGGATCGCTGTAGGCGACACCCAGCAGGTTTTCACTGTAATCCAGGGAGTGGACCTGATATCCCTTGCTCTGCAGACGGATTTCCATCTGGGCAGTCTGCTGGGCAAGGCTCCCTATGAGGTAGATTCTAAGACTGGGAGTCATTGGCAGTCTGCAGTTCGATGCTGAAATTGCGCGTCTCGATCAACCGGTCGTCAAGGTCGGCGACAATTTCCTCAAGGAGCTGTTCGCTCATGCCAAGGCGATCCCATGCAACCTTCTGGATCTGCGGCACGTAGTCGTCCCCGCTGAAACCGAATCCCCCGGCCTTGACCAGTACATCCGCCAGATGGACCACTGCCGTCTTGACCTGATGCTCTCCCGAGCTTGCGACGTCATGGTGACAGGCAATAGGTTCCAGGAGCTTGTCGGGAAGAAACCACGACTTGGCAAGCCACTTTCCGACCTCCGCATGGTCGATCCCGAGAATCTCGAGTTCCGCCATCCGGCAGGTCATCTCGCGCTCCTGGACAAGGGATTGCAGGTGATCGAAGTCTTCCTCGAACTTGAGCTTGATGATGACCTTCCCGATGTCGTGGAGCAGGGCTGCAGTGGATATCTCCTCGGCCTCGGGGAGTTGGAGACGCCGCGCAATGATGTTGGCGGCCACTCCGGCCCCGAGCGAATGCTCCCAGAGTCCCAGGATACTCTTCTCCATTATCTCGAAGATGGAAGAACTGAGAGCCAGGCACTTGACGACATCAACCCCCAGCAGAATCATGGCATTGGAGATGGTTGCAACCCGGTAAAAGCCGTAGGAAGGTGAGTTGACAAGCCTGAGCACCCGGGCGGAAAGCACCTGGTCCGACGACACCAGCCGCGCCATTTCCTGGATGGGGGTCTTGCGGTTGGCAGCCAGTTCATTCAGGCGTGAGATTATCCCGGGAAGGGTCGGAAGCGACTTGGTATCCTTGATGATACGGAGTATTTCCTGGCGCTTATCTTCCATCGTCCCCCCAGGATTCATGCAGCCGCTTTTTGTAGATATCCTTAAGCTTCGCCATCAGGGGGTCATCAGCCACCTTGCAGAAGCGGCGATCGAGCTCCTGCAGGAGTTCATCTAGACCTTTTTCGCCCTGAAGGGTTACCGGGTGCCCCTCAACGGTCAAAGTCTGGATGCCGAGCGTCTTGAGGCGGTCGAGCAGCGAATCGGTCAGGACAATCCCGCTCCCGCAGATCGGTGGGCCTGCAGGATTGTCGGGACGCCTCACTTCGCGGGCCAGCACCATATCGGCAGCGGCAAGGACAATGGGAATGCTCTGCATGCGACTCCTCTCGTACAACGATTCACTGTAACTGGATGGCAATTCGTCACACTAGTAAACCACGAAATGCGATTTCGGCAAGTCCCTGACATTACCCCATGTGCGGCAGAAGCTACCCGAAGTAAGGCAATAAATCGTGATAAATAAATTCGGCATCCTCGTGGAATGCCATTTTAAAGGGGCTCGCACAAATACATTGTTCTTGGCACGCCCCCTGCTTTACTACAGGAAAATCCACCAAGTGAGGTCTGAAATGAAAAAAGTTCTCTCCACCATCGTAGCCGCTCTTGTAGCCCTCTCCTTCGCCGCTGTTGTCAGCGCTGCCGAGCCTGCAGCTGCTCCCGCCATGCCTGCTGGCCACCCGCCGATCGCCAAGGACGAGAAAGCTGCTCCGGCCCCCAAGAAGGCCAAGAAAACCAAGAAGGCCAAGAAAGCAGAAGTCAAGAAGGAAGAGGCTGCTGCTCCTGCCGCCCCTGCAGCAAAGTAATTTCTCCATCGGAGATAAAAAAAAGCCGCATCGTTGCCGATGCGGCTTTTTTTTATTCAATCCCCAGAATTCAGGTCAGGGACGGCACGAAGCGCAGACCGAACGGAACAGGGAAGTGCTCAGGTAGCGATCGCCGCGGTCAGGCAGGACTGTCACGATGGTCCCGCTCTCCATTTCGCCGGCAACTGCCAGCGCCCCTGCCACCGCAGCACCGCTGGACATCCCCACAAAAAGCCCTTCATGGGTTGCCAGTTCGCGGGCAATGGCAAATGCCTCCTCATCATGGACGGTGATCTTGGCATCCAGCGAGGCCTCCCGGTAAATGCCCGGCACGATCGCCTCCTGCATGTTCTTCAGCCCCTGAACCCTGTGCCCGAGACGGGGTTCGACCCCGACAATCCTCACCCCGGGCTTCTGCTCGTGCAGATAGCGCCCGACACCCATCAGGGTCCCGCTGGTTCCCATCCCTGCAACAAATACATCGATATCCCCGCCTGTCTGCCGGAGTATTTCCGGACCAGTGGTCTCGTAGTGTGCAAGGATGTTATTGCAGTTTTCGTACTGGTTCGGCATGTAGTAGCGATCCGGCTCTTCCGACAGAATCTTGTGCGCCATGCGGATGGATCCATCGGTCGCCTCGTCGTGCGGGGAAAGGACCACCTCGGCACCAAATGCCTCGAGCACGCTCCTCCTCTCCATGCTTACACAGGCCGGCATCACCAGCTTCACCCTGTAGCCCTTTGCAGCGCCAAGCATGGCAAGAGCTATTCCGGTATTGCCGGATGTCGGCTCCAGGATTATCTTGCTCCGGGTCAGTTCACCGGACTCCTCGGCCTTGGTCAGCATATACAGCGCCGGCCGGTCCTTGATCGACCCGCCAGGGTTGTTCCCTTCCAGTTTGGCCAGGATCCTGACCCGCGGATTCGGGCTTATTGCTGAAAGCTCGACCAGTGGGGTATTGCCAATGTTGTTGACCAGGGAAAATGAATTGGCAGTCATACGCAGCTTTCCTTACCCATTGTATAGTGGCTTCTCCCAGATAAGCAGCCCGGTATCCTGGTCAAGAACACGCCGGGGCGGATCCCCGCTGAACGGAATGATGGTGTACTCGACGGCATAGACCGTACACCCCTCGAGGCAGTGCCCCCCGACCACCGCTCCGTCACTCCCTGCAACTGCCAGATGCAGATGGACGAAGGGCTTGTCGTCGCGCAGCGAAATAGTGCCCGTACAGGCAACGATCTCATGGGGAGCGTCGAAGTCAAGTTCGCGGTATGCACGAATCTTCTGGTCGTAGAACGACAGACGTGCCCGGCCGATCGAACCGGTCACCTGAACAGACCCGGCATTGATCCCCTGGGCTGCAGTAAGCCGGTTCAGCTCGCGCAACAGATCTGATTTGAATGGCAGCTTGCCCATCAGCATGATTGATTCCTCCTTAAGCTTGTTGCATACAGTACCGAAACACATAATACTCACTCGCGGCTGAGATGCAAGACAAGAAGCTCTCCGCATTGCAAACCAGCCGGAATACAGGAGCATAGACAGGCTGTACAGACTTCACATCGACTCGACAGCAGCTGATACGGAGCGACAAGGGAATGACCCTACGATTCGGTTCAAAGATCATCAAGCTCCTGCTCATCGCAGGCATGGCTACAGCTGCAACAGGGCTCATTCTCTCTGCCGGGAACCTCTCGAATGCCCCCACAAATCCCGCGATTCTTGTTACCGGTTTGCTATTTCTTAATCTCGTTATCATGGGTGGTATCTACTGGATTTACTCCAAGAGGAACCTTCTGCAGCGGGTCAGCCGCCTTGCAGGCGCCCTTGAACGTGGGGCTGACGGAGACCTGAGCATCCGTGTGCCGGCAAGCGAAGACGACGAGATCGGCCAGCTCGGCCGCAACCTCAACACCATGCTGGGAAAGCTCTCCGAGTTCGTCGAACGGGTTAACGGCGCATTGAGCGAACTTCGGGCGATATCCCACAGGACTACAGATGCAGCAGAACAGCTGGTAGGTGCATCCGAGACCCAGTCAAAAGCGGTCAAGGAAACCTCCAGTGCAGTATCCGACATTGGAATCTCTATCGATGCCCTCTCCCGCGAGATTGACATCCTTGCCCAATCGGCCACGCAGAACGCGGGAGCCATCAGAACCATGTCGGGCAGCCTTGATGTGGTCGGGCAGAATGTCGAGGCCCAGGGACATTCGATTGATGAGGTCAGCTCATCAATCCTGGAGGTGGCGGCAGCGGTGAAGCAGATTGCCGGCAACGTCAACAGCCTGATGGCCGCAGCCACGGCAACCAGCACGTCGGTTGCGGAAATGGACCTCTCCATCAAGCAGGTGGAGCAGAACGCCCAGGGTGCGGCAGCCGTCACCGAAACTGTCCGGAGCGATGCTCTGACCGGGCAGGAAGCAGTTGCCGCAACAATAAGCGGTATTGGCGAAATCAGGGCATCATCCCAACTCACCTTTGATTCCATAGACAGCCTCTCCAAAAGGGTCAAGGCCATTGGAACCATCATCTCCGTCATCAATGAAGTGGCGGAACAGACCAATCTCCTTGCACTCAATTCAGCGATCATCGCTGCCCAGGCGGGCGAGCATGGCAAGGGTTTCGCCGTGGTTGCAGACCAGATCAAAAGGCTGGCCATGCGTACCCGCAGCTCGACAGAGGAGATCGCCGACCTGATTACCGCAATCCAGAAAGAAACGGGACAGGCAGTAACCGCCATCAATGCCACCGAGCAGCGTATCGTTGATGGCGAACGACTTTCCCAGCGATCCGGCGAAGCCCTCCAGAAAATAGTCAACGGAATGGAAGTAGCCCTTCAGCAGGTCCACGACATAGCAAAAAACACCATTGCGCAGGCCAAGGGAAGCCAGCAGATCCGCAATTCGATGGCGCTGATCTCCGACATGGTCGCCCAGATAGCCGGTTCGACCCGTGAACAGGGGATGACAAGCGAGCTGATCATCGCTGCCGTGGAAAGGATGAAGTCACTCACCGTCAGCGTACGCTCTTCAAGCGACGACCAGCGGAAAATTGGACTTTCAATTGCGGACTCCACCGGGAAGATGAGCGGAATAATCAGGGAAGTAGAGAGACTGAAAAGTGACCAGGCCAGCCGGAGCCAGCAGATTCGCCATTCGATGCAGGAGATGGACAGGGCGACAAACGAGGACCTGGCAGCTGTCCGGATTCTGGAGGACGGGGTGGAGAACCTCTCCCGTCAGATAACTCTCATTCAGACGGAGATGGCAAAGCTGAAGATTCATCAGTAAGAGATCGAGGCTGTGTCCAGTGGTGCAGCCGGGGAGTTCCCTACTCGATGACCTTGGGCACCCGGAAGAAGTCATCCGCACGGTCCGGGGCTGCCGCAAGTGCCAGGTCAGCCCCGAGTGACGGTCTTATTTCGTCATCCCGGAATGCATTTTCCAGCGGCACGGCATGGGCCGTCGGGATTATATGGCCCGTCTCAAGTTCGTTCAGCTTGTCCACATAGGCTAAAATGGCATCCATCTGACCAGTAAAGGTTGTCACTTCCTCATCGTTCAGCTCCAGCCGCGCCAGCTGCCCAACCTTAACCACGTCTTCCCGGGTAATTTTCATCGCAACGCCTCCCTGGTTTTCCGGCTGTCCATTCATACCATTCACCTTGACAAAAGACAAGCCAAACGCCCCAAACAGTCGCGTTGCCTTGAAATGGCAGACCGTGATGTTATACTGAATACTCTTAACCGGTCTTTATTTAGTTGGAGGGGATTTGAACTTCACGTGCTGCTGGCAGAAGGCGGAAATTTCTCCCGAAGAGTGCCCCAGTATCGAGCAAGGAGAAGAGGAACTCTACTCCGCCCACCGCCGGCGCGTTCTGGAGAAATGTCTCGAGTGCCGGCTTTTCACCGCAGACATTGAACAGCTCCGTGAAGCCGGGGACCCGCTCGCCGTACCCCTTTCATTCATTTCCGACGAGTTCCTCGACATGAAGCTTCGCCTTCAGTCGATGGACAGCTTCCTCAGCAGCAAAACCCGCGAAATTCGCTTTCTCCATGAACTGAGCACGGTCCTGCAGACGACACTGGACCTGGACGAAGTCCTCTCGGTTGCAATGACCGCCATCACCGCAGGCAAGGGGTTCGGCATGAACCGGGCCTTCCTCCTGATGTGCGACAGGGAACAGAAATACCTCCGAGGCTATCTGGGCGTCGGTCCCCGCAACTAC
>Ga0316616_100000516_pt1 | contig 12620 bp, 11 predicted proteins | sample OWC_Aug_M1_C1_D1_FD_207660 | JGI IMG/M metagenome (GOLD analysis project Ga0316616, IMG submission 207660) | Wetland soil microbial communities from Old Woman Creek delta, Ohio, United States - OWC_Aug_M1_C1_D1_B | ecosystem: Environmental > Terrestrial > Soil > Wetlands | place: USA: Ohio... | reverse complement strand
CTGGCTGCCGGGCACGAGCTCCACCGGGAACTCGGCCATCACGCCGCCCCGGCCGATGTCGCGGACCGTCCCGGACAGCACCTTGCCGGGGTATTGCGCGGCGCGCGCCACGAGGGGCAGCGTCACGGGAAAGCGCACGAAGCGCCGCCGCCCGAGATCCCCGCTGTAGTCGCTCGTTGTCACCGTGTTCCCACCCGCATCATGATTTTGCAGCGCCTGCCCCTCGCGCTCCCGTCCAGGTCACGCCGAGGGCACCCATCCCCTCCTGACCACGCCACCCGACCACCCGGGTTCCGCAAATCGGGCCGCGGCGTGGCGGGTCCCCCCGCTCGACCTGGCCCGCGGGCCCATTCCGGATGCGAGCAAGCGGCCACACCCTATCCACGATTCCTTGTCCCGTCAACCAGAAAGCATCGGTCGGACCTTGGAGACGGACGAGTGCCGCCGGTGTCTCTCCCCGGAATCCTTTGCCCGCGAGCGCCCCGGTATCACCGGTGTGCCGGCCGAAGCGAGCCTCCCTCCTTCGGACCAGGGCTCACCGGTACCGAGGATGCCACTCCTGGCCGGTCCAGGTCCGCACCCGGGCCGGGGTGATGCGCACCAGGACGCGCGGGCGCTCGTGGGTCTTGGCGGCGTAGGCGGGCCCGTTCGGCCCGAGGTAGCGGAGCGACATCCGCTCGGTGATCTCGCGGACCTTGGCGCTGGCCGCCGGCGCCACGGGCCCTTCGAGGACATCGGCTTGCCCCTGGACGAGCACGCGGGTGTGCTGGACGTGGATGTCGTCCGCCACGTGGAGGGCGACCTTCGGGCTGTGGCGGATATGGCCCACCCACTCGGCCCGCTCCCGCCCGACGACGTAGAAGCAGCGCCGCTCCGGGTCGTACTCGTACCAGACGGGGGTGACGTACGGCCAGCCGTCCGGCCCCAGCGTGGCGATCCGCGCATTCCACGGCTCCGCCAGGAAGCGCACCATCTCCTCCTCGGTGAGACCCCCGATCTGGTTGCCCGGCTCGTAGGGCATGTCAGGTCACCTCCGTGCGGGGATCCAGGGCGTCCCGGAGCGTATCCCCGATGATGTTGAAGGCCAGGACCGTCAGCATGATGCATCCGCCCGGAAACAGGGAGACCCACGGCGCCAGGGCCAGGAACTCCTTGCCCTCGTTCAGGATGGTCCCCCACGAGGGGGTGGGCGGCTGGACGCCGACGCCGAGATAGGAGAGCGCGGATTCGATGAGGATCGCGTAGGAGAGACAGACGGCGGTCTGGACGATGAGCGGGGAGAGCACGTTGGGCAGGACGTGGCGGACCAGGATGCTCCCCCGCCCCGCCCCCAAGGCCTCGGCCGCCTCGACGTACACCTGGGCGGATTCGACCAGCACACCTCCGCGCACGACCCGGAAGAAGAAGGGCGCGTAGACCACGGCGATGGCCACGATGGCGGTCCCGGGCCCGGCCCCGAGGACCGCCGAGATGCCGATGGCCAGCAGGATCGGTGGAAACGCGAAGAAGACGTCCATCACCCGGCCCAGCAGCTGGTCCGCCCCTCTGCCCAGCCCGGCCAGCAGACCCAGGACGCCCCCGACCGTGACGGCCGCCAGGATGGACGCCCCGGCGATGCCCAGCGACACCCGGACCCCGTAGATGATCCGCGACAGGACGTCCCGCCCGAAGCGGTCGGTGCCGAAGACATGGCTCGCGCTGGGACCGCGGAACACCTGCAGCGCATCCACGCCGGTCGGCGAGTACGGCGCCACGAGCCCGGCCAGCAGCCCGGCGAGGATCAGCCCCGCCAGGACGGCGCACGCCCCCAGGAAGAGCGGGCTCTGGCGGCAGCGACGCCACCAGGCGCGGCCGGCCTTGGGCTCAGCCACGGCGAAGCCTCGGGTCCAGCACCGCGTACAGCAGGTCCACGACAAGATTCAGGGTCATGAAGATGGCCCCGAGCAGGAGGATCACCCCCTGCACCACGGGATAATCGCGCTGGAAGATGGCGTCCAGCAGCAGCCGTCCCACCCCCGGCAGCGTGAACACGTCCTCCACCACGACGATGCCGCCGACGATGTAGCCGAGCTGCACCCCGGCCACCGTGACCACGGGGATCAGGGCATTGCGCAGGCCGTGGTGGAAGGTCACCCGGCGCTCCGCCAGGCCCTTAGCGCGGGCCGTGCGGATGTACTCGCGCCCCAGGACATCCAGCATGGAGGAGCGCGACATCCGGGTGATCATGGCGGCAGTCGCCGTCCCCAGCGTCAAGGCCGGCAGGGCCATGCTCGCAAGGTTGGCCCAAGGACTCCTGATGAGCGGCACCCACTGGAGCGAGGGCATCCAGCCGAGGTACACCGAGAACAGCAGGATCAGCACCGTCCCCTGCCAGAAGGCGGGCAGGGAGAGCCCGAAGGTTGCGCTGACGCGGATCGCGGCATCGCGCGCCCCGCCGCGCCAGACGGCCGCGGCCGTGCCGAGGGGGATCCCCAGCAGCAGGGACCAGCCTACCGCCAGCAGGGCCAGCTCGGCGGACACCGGCAGGCGCTCGAGGAAGAGCCCCAGGACCGGCTTGCCCGAGAGCCAGGAGACGCCGAAATCCCCGCGCAGCACGCCCGCCAGCCAGTCCAGGTACTGGACGTGCAGCGGCCGGTCGAGTCCGAAGAACTGGCGGAAGCTGGCGAGGACCTCGGGCGAGGCCATCGCCGCTTGGCCCAGGAGTTGTTCCACCACGGTGCCGGGGATCAGACGGACCATCCCGAACACAACGAGGCTCACCCCGAGCAGGGTGAGCCCCGTTGCGATGATCCGCCGCAGGACGTAGTGACCCATCGCCCCGGGCCCGTCACCCTAGCCCGCAGTATTCGCGAACGCGGTTCGCGAATACTGCGGGCTTAACAGAAGCCCTTGCGGTTTGGGGGCCTCAGGACGGATAACGCATTCCTGCGGCATGTCCACACCGCGGCCATCCTGTGGGACGCGGGCCCGGAGCTCGGTCCGCCGACCACCATGCGTCATCCTGAAACAACATTGGCCGTTTTCAGGTAAGCCTGAATTCTTCACGGCTTTTTCGTGAAGAATCCAGGCTAGCGGTCGAGCCAGGCGAAGCGCAGCCCGTAGTAGAAGCCCGTCGGGTGGGGCTGGAAGCCCTTCACGTTCCTCTGCATGGCGTAGAGCAGGTCCGGGGAGTACAGCGGGATGGTGATGGGGTCCTCCGCCATCAGCCGCTGCACGTCGTCGTAGATCTGCTTGCGCTTGGCCCGATCAGCCGTCTCGCGGCCGGCGTCGAGGAGCTCGTCCGCCTTCTTGCTCTTCCAGCGGCGGAAGTCCTTGCCGGCGGGCGCCGAGCGGAAATGCCGGTAGAAGGCCTGGTCGGGGTCAATGAACCCGCCCCAGTCGTTCATCGTGGTCGGCGACTGCGGGACGATCCAGTCCTTGATCCAGACCCCGCCGTCCACGGTCTCGACGGTCACGTCGATGTTCGCCTCTTTCAGGTTGTCCACGATCACCGGCAGCGAGGCGGCCAGCGCCGGGAAGCCGACGATGTTCCGGATCTTCAGCGGCAGGCGCCCGCTGTAGCCCGCCTGCTGGAGCAGGGCCTTGGCCTTGGCCACGTCGCGCTGCTGGTTGGGCAGCTCCTGCCAGGGCATGGCCCAGGACTTCATCCCCGGGGGCAGCACGCCGAGACGCTGGCCGAGGCCCGAGCCAGCGATCTGGAGGATCGCCTGGCGGTCGATCGCCAGCAGGATGGCCTGCCGCACCTCGGGCTTGCTGGTCGGCTCCTGGTCGCCGGCCAGGTCGAGGACCACCCAGCGCGTGGAGGGCGCCTGGATGGTGGCGAGAGATGCCACCCCCCGGGCCACCTGGTAGTTCAGCGCCGAGGCGAACTCGGCCATCGCGATCTGCCCGGTGCGCAGCCCCGCCACGATCGACGATTCGTCGGGGATCGCCTGGAAGACGATCTCGTCCAGCAGCGGCTTCTGCGGACCCCAGTAGTCGGCGTGCTTCTTGAGCGTGAGCTTGCGGCTGGGATCGAAGTCGGCCACGGCGAAGGGACCGGTGCCGATCGCCTTGGTGAGCAGCTCCTTCCCGTCCCCCCCCGAGCCCTTGGGGATGACCCCGTTGTACTTGCCGGCGAGGTTGACGAGAAACGTCGCGATGGGCGCGCTGAGGAGGAAGCGGACGGTGGAGCGGTCCACCGCGTCGATCTGCTTGATGAAGAACAGGTCGTTGGCGCCCGGGCTGACCTTCGGATCGCGGATCCGGTCGTAGGTGTACTTCACGTCCTCGGCATCCATCTCCTTGCCGTTGTGGAACTTCACCCCGCGCCGGAGAGTGAAGATCCATTCCGTCCCCGACTTGCGCTCCCACCGCTCCGCCAGCTCGGGCTTGGGCTCGAGCGACTCGTCCACCCAGGTGAGATTCTCGTAGAGCAGGGGCTTGCGCTTCTGCCAGATATCGAGCCCTTGCATGTGCGGCTCGATGTTGGGCGGCAGCGCCGTGGTGGCAAACACGAGGCTGCCCCCCGGCTTGGCCTGCGCGGCCGCCCGCCTCGGGGCGAGGACGCCGGACAGGCCCGCCGCGCCCAGGGCGGTCACCTGCAGGAACTCGCGTCGCTTCATGCCTGGTCTCCGCGGCCGCGATCTCTCCATGGTCATGTCTCCTCCCTGTCGATGGGCACTGCGGTGTTCGTCCCGTGTCGCCCGCGCGCGACGGCTCGCCCCAGACCCCGGCGCGGCCTGCGCAGGCCCGAGGATGCCCCATGCGCGGAAGCCCTGTCAAGCGGAACCGCGGCGGTTCGATCCCCGGCTCACCTCGGGCGTCGGCGGTCTACCCCTTGATCGTCTGCCCCGAGGGCCCCGGAGCCGCCATCGCCCCGCGGGCCGTGCTGCATCCAGCGGCTGTCTGCCCTCGTAGGCCAGGCGGAGGTTCGCCGGAGATCTGGGGGCCGCCGTCTGCAGGCCGGCGCCTGGAGAGCGCCGGCCAGCCACGGGACCACGCCGCCAGGCGTTCCTGCAGGCTCGGCGGCCGGGCGATCAGCCGCACCGCGCCCCCGAACCCCACCTGCTCGGCCAGCCGCACCACGGCCTCCCCGACCCGGATCCTGGGGTCCCCGATCTCCCCCACCCGGAAGATGACGCGGCGCACCGGCCGCGACAGCCCCTCGGCCCGGAAGGGCCCGCCCGTGTGGTAGAGCTCGTCCACCTCTGCCGGGCCCACCCGCGGCGCCGGGCGGCCCGAGGGGTCGGCGAACGTGATCCGGGTCAGGTGCAGGATCCCCTCCCTGGCCTCGAACACCTCCGTCACCTGCAGGCCGAACAGGGAGTTCGTCCAGGTCAGGGTGACCTCGTCCCCCTCGCCGAGCACCCGGGCGAGGATCCGTGTCCCGGTATCCGCGTTTGTCAACTCGACCCAGGTCTGGCCCACCGGCGCGGCAATCCGCGCGGACCCCCACAGGGCCAGGGGGAGCGCCAGAGCGGCGAGCCAGGTGAGCCGTGCAGCACGCATCTATTTCAGCGCACCCTGTTCCTTGAAGAACCGTTGGGCGCCGGGATGCAGGAACTTGACCGCATCCGGGGTCATCTGGGTGATCGACTTCTCCGGGGTCAGCCGCAGGGCACCCTTCCAGACGGCGGAGATATCCTTGGTGTTGGCGAAGACCGCGGCCAGGATCTGATACAGCTTGTCCGCGGGGAAGCTCTCCATCGCATCCAGGACCGCCGTGATGGCGATGGTCTCGACATCCTTGTCGATGCCGGCATAGTCCCCCTTGGCAAACACCGTCTTGTGGAAGACGGCCGGGTTCGCCTTCATGATCTTCTCCGCAATCTCGCCGCCCACCGGCAGCAGCACCATCGTGAGGCCGGGGGTGTTTGCCAGATCGATGATGGAGGAGGTCGGTACCGCGCCGCTCCAGAAGAAGGCATCGATCTTCCCGTCCTTCAGCGCCGCCACCGACTCCGAGGCCCCCAGCTTTTCCCGCGTGAAGTCCCGGTTCCAGTCGATGCCCAGGGCCTTGAGCACGTAGTCGGCCTGCTCCTCCGTCCCGCTGTTGGGGGCCCCGACGGACACCCGCTTCCGCCTGAGGTCCATGACGGAGCGGATGCCGGTCCCCTCCTTGGTCACGATGTGCAGCGGCTGCTCGTAGAAACTCATGACCACCCGCACCGGCTGCGCCTTGCCCAGCTCCTTCGTCATCTTTCCTTCGTTGGCCCAGACCGCATGGTAGTCGTAGGCAAAGGCCATCCCGGCCTTGCCCGCCACCAGGAGCTTCAGGTTGTCGATGGCGGCGGTGGTGGCCTCTGAGGTGGCGTCCGTGTTGGGGACGTTCTTCCCGATGACGCCGCCGAGGGCCCCGCCCAGGGGATACCAGACCCCGCCGGTCCCGCCCGTGACGATGCTGAAGGCAAACTTCTCCCCTGCCGCCGCGGCACCCGCCAGCAGCGCCAGGCTGAGCAGAACGACCAACGCGGCCGAGCCGATCCATCGCCTCATTGCTCACCTCCTGAATGGGTTGCGAGGAGTTGCCGGTGTTCGATCCGGGAGGCTCAGACCCGGACCGGCTTCGCGCTGCCGCGCTGCCGCGACGCCCGCAGGTTCCAGGCGACGACCCCGATCCCGGCCGCCAAGGCCCCGACACCCGGCGCCGAAGGCCCGACGGGGAACAGCACCATGACGCAAGCGATCACGACGAGCAGTGCCCGTTCCGCCACGGGGATCTCGCCGCGGAGGTATCCCACGATGCCCAGGGACAGGAAAAACAGCGCCGCGGTGCTGCTGACCGTTGCCAGGGCGAACCCGGACAGGCTCGCCCCCAGGATCAACAGGTTGGCCCCCGTCGGTGTGGCCGAGAAGAGGAAGGGGACGAGGAAGGCCGGCAAGGAATACTTCCAGGCCTGCATCATGGCGCCGAATGGATTCCCGCCGGTGACCGCGGCGGCGGCGGATGGGGACAGGCCGACCGGGGGCGACACCTCCGAGAGGACGGCGAAGTAGAACGCCAGCAGGTGGGCGACGTGCATCGGCAACCCCACCTTGACCAGCGCCGGCGCCACCATGACCACTGTCATGATGTAGGTGGCCGTGATGGGCAGGCTCAGGCCGATCACAAAGGAGGCCACCATGGCCAGGAACAGGGCCAGGACGGGCACGCCGCCGCTCCAGGACATGATCAGGCTCGAGATCTTCAGCCCCAGGCCCGTCAGCGAAAATGTCCCCACGATCATGCCGGCCGCCGCGAGCAGCCCGGCCACCGGGAGCATGTTCGCAGCGCCTTCCGCCGTGGCCGCCCAGAGCCGTCGAGGAGTCAGCCAGTCGCTCCGGTCCTTGCTCAGGAGGCTGGTCAGGACGGTGGTGAGGATCGCCCAGATGGCCGAGTCCTCGGGCGAGCGACCCATCCCCAGCAGGATGACCAGCACGATCAGCGAGATCAGGTGGTAGCCCCGCGTGCGCATGACCGCGGCCACCGTCTTCCCGGAGGCCTCGGGCGGCGTGAAGCCGTACTTGCGGGCCTCCATCTCGACCATGAAGAACGTGCCGACGTAATAGAGCAGCGTGGGGATCGTCACCATCACCACCACGTCCCAGTAGGAGACGCCCAGGAACTGCATGATGAGGAAGGCGGCGGCCCCCATGAGGGGCGGGGACAGGACGGCCCCGATGCCCCCGGCGGCGATGAGCCCCGCGGCCATGTTCGGCGAGTAGCCTGCCTGCTTCAGGATGGGCCACATGACCGGGGACACCGACATGGTGGTGGCGACGCCGCTGCCCTGCGGGCCGCCCAGGAGGGCAGTGGTGACAACGGCGCCGCGCCCGGCGCTGGCCGGGCCGCGCCCCATCACGGCCAGGGACAACTCCAGCCAGAAGCTGCCCGCCCCGGCGGCGTCCATGAGGGTGCCGTACACCACGAAGAGGGTCACGAAGGAGACGCTGACGGACAGCGGGACCCCGAAGATGCCCTCCAGGGTCATGTACTGGTGGCCGATGATGCGGTCCAGGTCGTAACCCTTGTGCGCCAGGGGCCCGGGGATGTACTTCCCAAGAAAAGTGTAGAGCAGGAACCCGACCAGGACCAGGGTGAACGCACCCCCCACGACCCGCCGCGAGATCTCGACGAGCAAGACGATGGCCACGACCCCCAACCAGAAGTCGGCGAATTCGGGAACCGTGGAGCGCCGGATGAACTGGTCCAGATCGATGAGGGCGTAGGCGATGCACGCCACCCCCAGGAGGGCCAGCCCCACGTCCAGCCCGCGCCCCCAGCGGCCTTCCCTTTTCGAGAGCGGATAGACGAGGAACGACAGCGCGTAGATGCATGCCATGTGAACCATGCGGAACAGGTAGGTCTCGACCGGCACGACGGCCCCGTAGAGGGACCAGCCCACGAAGGCCACGAAGAGCACCGACTTGACCCATGCGGCCCGACCCGCTGACGGTGGCACGGTCGATCCTCCCCTGGCGTCCCCGCAGGCGCTCGGCGCCCGCGCGGAAGGGAGACGGGACTACTTGTCGAACCAGGCGGACTCCAGCATGGGGTACGAGTCGAGGTTGCTCTGGTAGCCTCGAGCGAACCGGTGCTGCACGTTCGGGCGGGGCTGAGGGGCGACGCACAGGGTGAAGCACTCGTCGATGATCAGCTGATTGATCTCCTTCAAGTACGGCTTGGCCTGTTCCGCCTCCATCTGCGCGGATGCCTTGTTGACCAGCTCGGTGAATCGGTCCGACTTGAACCGCGCCGAGTTCCTGTCCGTCCGCCACACCACCGCCTGCTGGAACAGGCTGGCCGGCACCTTGTTGTTGCGGCCGAAGGTGTGCGTGGCGATCTGGAAGTTCCCGTCGAGGAACTTGGGCCGCCAGGCGGCCTCGTCCTGCAGGTCCAGGGTGATCCGGATGCCGACCTCCTTCAGGTCGGACTGCAGCTGCTCGGCCAGCTCGGCATAGCCCGGCCGCGAGCGCGTGCAGAGTAGCTTCGCGTCGACGCCGTTCTCGTGGCCGGCCTCCTTCAGGAGCTGCCTGGCCTTGGCCAGGTCGCGCTTGGCGTAGAAGCGGTTCAGGTCGGCGTCATGCGCCGGCGAGAAGGGAGGCCAGGGCAGGCTCCAGGGCTGGACCAGGCCCCGGAGGTACGTGTCGCAGAAGCGCTGGCGATTGACGGCCCAGCTGACGGCTTGGCGTACCCGCTTGTCGTCGAACGGCTTGGCGGTGGTGTTCATCACCACGTCAAAGACCAGGCCGAACTTGTCCTGCGTCAGCTCGTACTTGTCGATGCCGGAGAGCCGCTTGGCCTCCAGCGGAGAGACCGGACTCGCCATGTCGATCGTGCCGCTCTCCAGGGCGACCACCATGGCCTGAGGATCGGGCCACACGCTCACCTCGGCCGCATCCAGGTGCGGCAACCCGGCCTGCCGGTACTGCTCGAAGCGCCGGTAGACCGATTTGGCGTTGGGCTGCCACCGCTCCAGCCGGAAGGGGCCGGTCCCGTTGGGTTTGTTCTTCAGGCCCCCCACCTCCCTCGGGTCGATGATGAAGAGCAGATCCAGGCCGTCGAAGAGCGTCCCGGGCGGCTGCTCGAAGTGCAGCTCGACCGTGTGGCGGTCGACCGCCTTGGGGCTCTTGATGCTGGCGGCGAACGGCAGAATGTTGGCCGCGTTCTGCTTGTCGGCGTAGAAGGCGATCGTGCCGAGGACGTCCTCGGCCGCGAAGTCGCGGCCAGTATGGTACTTGACGCCCTGCCGGAGCTTGAGGGTGACGGTCAGGTTGTCGGGCGAGAACCGCCACGATTCGGCCAGGCGCGGCTCGAGCGTGAAGTCGTCGCCGATCCGGACGAGGGTATCGTAGACCTGGAAGAGCATGGGCTCGTTGCCCTGGGACAGGTTGCTGGGGTTGAAGTTGAGGACGTCCTGCACGCGGCCCAGACGGTACAGGCCCCCTCGCTTGGGTGTCGCCGTGGCCGCCCGCGTCGCGGCCGGGAGCGCGGCCATCAGGGCGAGGCCTCCGGCGCCGAGCAGCTTCAGGACGTCTCGTCTTGCAGGCATGGGTTGTGTCCGGTCCCCGCGCATCGCTCCTGGCTCCTTTCGAGTGGTCTCTGCCGGGCGTCACGCCGCGGGAATCCGCCGCCGTGGCAGACCCGCGAAGCCCGCCCCCGCCGCCCCGCTCTCCTGCGGGTGCGCCCGGGTCCCAGCGTTCGGTGGAGTATCCGGCGTCCCCCGCGAGAAAGTCAACGGAAAACCTCCCCGGACCGCGGTGGGCGCGCGGCCGGGGTCGCCCGCGGACGCCCCGACGTCTGCCGCAGTTGGGTCGTCTTCGGCAGCCCATCAGCCCGGAGAATCCACGGGCTCCTTCGTGGATTCTCCGGGCTGGGGGCGAAGGAAAGGCTTGCACCCCGCACCCTACCGGCGCAGAATCCGCCAGCCGTGTTGCCTCAACCCACGCAAAGGAGAGACTGGTGAACCCCTACGCGACGTACCTGGAGGATCGCGATCCACTCGCCGTCGCGGCCGCCACGCCTGCACGGATAGCATCGCTCATCCGCGGGCTCACACCCCGCCAGCTCGCCAAGCGCCCGGCCCCCGGCAAGTGGTCGATCCAGGAGATCATCCAGCACCTGGCGGACGCCGAGACGGTGATGGGCTGCCGCGCGCGCTGGATCGCCTTTGAGGATCACCCCACCCTCGTTCCCTTCGATCAGGAGAGGTGGGCCGCCGGCCGCGCGCGCGAGAGAGAGCCCCTGCCGGAGACGCTCGAGCGGTTCCGGCTGTTGCGCCGATCACAGATCCGGTTGTTTCGCCGCGCCTCTCCGAAGGACTTCCGGCGGACGGGATTCCACCCCGAGCGGGGAATCGTCAGCCTGCGCGTGCAGCTGGAAACGCTGGCCGGCCACGACCTCAATCATCTGGCGCAGATTGAGCGGCTGGCCGCCCAGCACAAGGCCAGGCGTTAACCGGACGGCTCGGGCTCCGCGTCCTCGCTCGTGGCCTGCAGGCTCTCCAGGGCCGCTGCCAGCGCGCTTTGCTGCTCGGGGGTGATCCCGGTGAAGGCCAGGCCACTTTGGTAGTACTGATGCCGATCGCCCTCCAGCGTCTGCTCGCCCTTGTGGAGCCTCGTCCACACCACCCGCCCGGTGAGCCGGAGCCGCCCGAAGGAGCGGGGCAGGTCCACGTAGCAGACCAGACCCTCGTGCAGGTGCCCCTGGTGCTCGATCCGGGCCCCGGCGGGGCTGAGGTCCAGCAGGTGCACCTGCCGGAGTTCGAGTTCGAGACCGCCCAGGTGGCGTGGGACATACAGCCGCGCGGCGCGCCGGCGCTCGGGCATCTCGGTCATGGTCTGCTCCCTCCCTCCGTGCGGCTCGGGATCGGTCCGGCCGCCAACGCGATGGGCCCACCGGCCCACCCGCGGCGGGTCCGTCCCTCACCGCCCCTGCGGCAGTCGTCGGGACGCAACGCCTCGCGCTCGCTCTTTGACGGTGTCACGTCTCCTCCCGCCTGAACATGCCCGGTTGGTACGGCAGATACTGTCCTCGCTCCCTGAACAGCCGGTGGTACTTCGCCACCTTGGCCTCGTCCACCCTGACCCCGAGGCCCGCCCCCACCGGGACACCCCACTCGGGCCCCGTGGCGATGGGCAGCGGCTCTTCCAGCACGTCATCCTGCATCATCTCGGCGGTCTGCTGGTTGCCCTCCACGAGGTTCGGGAGCGTGAGGCAGAGGTGGTGGTGGGCGGCGGCCAGGATGCCCAACTCGCCGTGGGTGTGCCGGCAGACGCGGAGCCCTTCGAGATGCGCCAGGCAGCTGAGCCGGTGGAAGTTGGCGAGCGTGCCGACCCACGGGCTGCTGAAGCAGAGCACATCTGCGGCTCGATGCCGGATCACCTCGTACACATCATGGACCCGCCACAGTCCCTCGTTGGCGGCGAGGGCTACCGGCGTGCGCTGGCGCAGCTCCACCATGTTCCGGATCGGATCGGGCCACACCGGCTGCTCGGCGAAATCGATGCCGTAGCGGTCGAACTGCGCCAGGTGGCGGACGGCCTCGTTGGGCGACCAGGCCCCGTTGGCGTCGATCCGGATCTTGCGCGCGGGGCCGATCGTCTCCCGCAGGGCGGCCACCATGCGGAGCTCCTCCTCGACGTTGATCCCGACCTTTATGTAGAAGACGTGGTAGCCCCGCTCCTCGCCCCGGCGGGCCTGCGCCGCCACATCCTCGACCGTGGTGTGGGCCAGATACCAGAAGTGGTTGACGCTGCGGCGCCGCAGGCCCCCGAACAGGTTGTAGAGCGGCTGGCCGCAGTCCTTGCCGCACAGGTCCCACAGCGCCATGTCGATCGCCGCAAAGGCGAAGTTTCCGGTCATGACCCGGTTGTACCAGTGCCCCGTCTCGAAGAAGTCGGCCGCCGCCTGCTCGCGGTTCCACGGGTCCTGGCCCAGGAGGTACGGGATCGCCGACTTGACCGTCTCGTAGACTCCCTCGACATTGGAGCCCGGGCAGGTCTCTCCCCATCCGACCAGCCCCGTGTCGGTTTCGATCCGGACCAGCAGGGCCGTCACCCCGTCCCGCTGTACCCGCGTGCTGACTTCCCGGTGCCGGTAGGGCACGTTGACGACGATGGGCTCGATCCGTGCGATCTTCATCAGATCCTCCCCTTGC
>Ga0316616_100000515_pt1 | contig 12626 bp, 11 predicted proteins | sample OWC_Aug_M1_C1_D1_FD_207660 | JGI IMG/M metagenome (GOLD analysis project Ga0316616, IMG submission 207660) | Wetland soil microbial communities from Old Woman Creek delta, Ohio, United States - OWC_Aug_M1_C1_D1_B | ecosystem: Environmental > Terrestrial > Soil > Wetlands | place: USA: Ohio... | reverse complement strand
CCCCAAGGAAAGGGATTATCCGGTTTCTCCCCTACGGATATAATACGTATAACGCAACGTCCCCTAAGACAGACGCAGAGGGGACGTTGCATTATTTGTATTATATCTGAGATGGAGGCCCACCGGCTACCCGACGGCCCGGCAACGGGCCCGGGCATTCGGCAGTTGAGGCATCAGGATCCCCGCATCCTTGGCGCTCTTGGCGCCTTGGCGGTTGACAGAACCTCTCGGATCACGCCGGGGGACCGGGGCGGGGCGGGAGGGGGATGCGGCCGTCGCTGATCCGCTGGAGGGTCTCCGCGTAGAGCCGGTGCTCCTGGGCGAGGACCCGCTCGGCGAGGGAGTCGACGGTATCCCCCGGCAGGACCGGGACCTCGTGCTGGGCCAGGATCGGCCCGTGGTCGTACTGCTCGTCCACCAGGTGGATGGTCACCCCGGTGACCGTTTCCCCCGCCGCCAGGACCGCCTCGTGGACGCGCTTGCCGTACATGCCCTGCCCGCCATGCTTGGGCAGGAGCGCGGGGTGGATGTTCAGGATCCGGCCCCGGTAGGCGCCGAGCGTGGCCGGGCCGAGCTTTTTCATGTAGCCGGCCAGGACCACGGTGTCCACCCCGTGCCGGCCGAGAACGCGGAGGATCTCCGCGTCCTCGGCCGGGCCGGGATGAGTGACGCCGCTGATGTGATAGGCGGGGATGCCCGCGCGGCGGGCCCGCTGGAGCGCGGCGGATTCCGAGTTGTTGCTGATCACCACACAGGGGACGGCATCCAGGCGCCGCTCCCTGCAGGCGTCGAGGATCGCCTGCATGTTGCTCCCCCCGTGCGAGGTTAGAAACCCCAGCCGCAGCGTTGCCATCCGCACTCTCCCCCATTCGCCCGGGCTGCTGGGATACGCGCTCTTCGCCGGGCTGCTCAAAGAGGCCCAGATGCAAGGCGGCACGCGATCCGCGGGGTAGCCACCGCAGGTGGGTCGGAGGCGTACTCGGCACGTACGCCGCAGCCCCGCGGGAGCGGGCGGGGTACCCGTCCGGAAGATGGGCACCCATCGGAATGGGTACCCGGCAGGCGGGCCTCTTTCAGCAGCCTGCTACAGGACGGCGATGGCTTCGACCTCGATCAGCCAGTCGGGGTGCGCCAGCGAATCCACCGCGACCAGGGTCGAGGCCGGCAGCTTCTTGCCGAAGAACTCCTCCCGCGCAGGCAGGATGTCCGCCCGGTGCCGGATGTCGGTGAGATACGTGTTCAGCTTCACCACGTTGGCCAGGCTGCCGCCCGCCGCCTCGACCTGCGCCTTGATCGCCTGGAATACCACCCGGGCCTGGGCGGCGACATCGCCGCGATGGGCGGGGTTCCCCTGGGCATCGTAGGCCACCTGCCCGGACAGAAACAGAATCGTCTGGGCCCCCGTGACCTTCACGGCCTGGGAATAGGTCGGCGGATCGTAGACCCCCTTCGCGCAGTACGCCTGGATCGTCGCCATGCTCGCCTCCTCGGCCCTCGCAGGGGCCACCTGGGTGGGTTGTCCGTGCCTCACAGCTGGTAGCGGCCGTCCCGCAGTCGCAGGATGATGTCCGTAGCGATCCGGGCGGCGACGCCGCACACCTCGGGGCAGCCCTCGCGGCTGTGTCCCCCGGCGGCGTGGAATGCCCTCAGCTCCTCGGGGTCATACAGGCGGTAGGTCCGGCCGTAGCGGATCTTGTGGATCTCGGCGCACACCGTGTTGCCCAGCTCGGCGTGAAAGCGCTGGTACATCTCCTCGGCCGGCTTCTTGGCCTTGCGGAACTGCGCGATGTCCTCGAGGCGCTCGCGGCCCACCTCACACCCGATCGCCATCAGGCATCCCGTCAGCGCCCCGCAGGTCTCGCCGTGCCCCACCATGCCGCCGGACAGGGCACTGCCAGCCTTGAGCACCTGGGTGTCCCCGACGCCAAGCGTGGCTTGCAGAGCTGCAAGCACTGCCTGGGTTCAGCCGTAGTAGTCCATCTCGTTGCTGACGGCGAGCTCGTAGGCCTGTTGCTGCAGCTCCTCTGGTGTAGCCATGCGCGCGGCTCCTTTCTGCCCCTCGACCGCGATGCCAGCGGTCGGCGGCGCGGGCGGTTCCTCGCCCGCGCCCCGCATTATGCCCTGAGCCCCAAAGAATGCGCAAGCCCCCGGGAGCCTCCAGGTACGTCCCCGCGGAGGACCGGCGGTGCCTCTCCGGGGCTGGGCCTCGCGCGGGCAACCCTTCGTGCGCCATCTGAATCGTCTGCTTGAACAGACCACTGGCCACCTGCTATTCTCACGGGAAACTCCTTGAGGGAGAATGCCTCGCGACTTATGATGGCCCACCGCCCGGGACGGGGTGGGAGGGGGGCCCTTGAGGGCGTTGCTACTATAGGAGGGAGCGTGCCATGCAGGGTGCCTACAACGGCAAGTTCTTGCGCGTGGATCTGACGGCGGGAACCACTCGGGTCGAGGAGGTCCCCGAGCTGATCTACCGCATGTACCTTGGCGGCAGCTCGATGGGTGCATACTGGCTGGCCCGCGAGCTGAAACCCGGGGTGGATCCCCTGGGGCCCGACAACATCCTGGTGATCTCGACCTGCCTCACCACAGGCTCGCCCATCTCGGGCACCAACCGGTTCAGTGTCGTGGCCAAGTCCCCACTCACGGGTGGATACGGCGAGGCGGAGGCTGGCGGCTGGTGGGGACCGGAGCTCAAGCTCTCCGGCTTCGACGGCATCATCGCCACGGGGCAGTCGCCTCGACCGGTCTACCTCTGGATCAAGGAGGGGCAGGCGGAGCTTCGGGACGCCTCGCACCTCTGGGGAAAGCTCTCGGGCGAGGTGCAGGACGCCCTGAAAGCGGACACCGACAAGCGGGCGCGGGTCCTGCAGTGTGGCATCGCGGGCGAGACGGGCGTGCGCTTCGCCGCCATCGTCAACGAACTGAAGCACTTCAACGGCCGCAGCGGCATGGGCGCCGTCATGGGCAGCAAGCTCCTCAAGGCGGTCGTTGTCCGCGGCTCGGGAAAGCTGGAGGCGAAGGATCCCGCCGGCCTCGCTGCCATCACCAAGTGGTTCCGCGAACACTACGACCGCAACGCCGACATGCTCCACAAGTTCGGGACCTCTCGAAACGTGGTGAACATGAGCAAGGACGGGATCCTGCCCACCCGGAATTTCCAGGAGGGGCAGTTCGAGCAGGCCGCCGACATGAGCGGCCAGCGCATGGCCGAGACGATCCTCACCGATGAGGGCACCTGCTTCGCCTGCGCCATCGCCTGCAAGCGCGAGGTGGACGTGCCCGAGCTGGGGGTCAGCTCCAAGTACGGCGGGCCGGAGTACGAGAGCCTGGCGGCGGGCGGCTGCTTCTGCGGCGTCGGGGACATCAAGGTCCTGGCCAAGTTCAACCAGATGTGTGGCGAATACGTGATGGACACCATCTCCTGCGGGGTGGCCATCGGCTTCGCGATGGAGTGTTTCGAGCGAGGCATCCTCACCGCGAAGGAGACCGGCGGGCTCGACCTGCGCTTCGGCAATGCCGAGGCGCTGCTCAAGATCACGGAGCAGATCGGGAAGCGCGAGGGCTTCGGGAAGGTGCTGGGCGAAGGTGTCAAGCGTGCCGCCGCCATCATCGGCAAGGGCGCCGAGCAGTATGCCATGCACGTGAAGGGGCAGGAGCTGCCCATGCACGAGCCCCGGGGCAAGCAAGGGCTGTCTCTCGCCTACGCGACAGCTCCGGCGGGAGCTGATCACATGCGAGCGCCTCATGACCCTGCCTATGAAGGCTTCCACCCCTCCGGGGGACACGCGCTGGAGCCGCTGGGTCTGATCGAGCCCCTCCCCCGTCTCGAGTTGTCCCCGCGCAAGGTCCGGGCGTACTATTACGCGCAGCACTGGTGGAACATGGCCAACAGCATGGGCCTGTGCCACCTGGCCTGCGCCCCCATCGACGTGCTGCCTCCCACCGAAATGGTGAGCCTGGCCCGGGCCCTCACCGGGTGGGACACCAGCCTGTGGGAGCTGTTCAAGGTCTCCGAGCGGGGCGCCGCCCTGGCTCGGGTCGTGAATTGCCGCGAAGGCTTCACGCCACAGGACGACCTGCTCCCGGCCCGGATGCATACGCCATTCCCCAACGGTCCCCTCAAGGACGTGCGGATCGATCCCGCGCAGTTCCAGCGGGCCCTCCGCCTCTACTACCAGATGGAAGGCTGGAACCCGGAGACGGGCTGGCCGACCTTCGCCAAGCTGTCCGAGCTGGGCATCGAGTGGGCGGCCAATCCGGGGGAGACCTGGTAGCGCCGCCACGGCGGGACGGGGGGATCCCACGCGGGGGGAGCCCGCGGAAAGGACCGCACCATGCGACTGAAAGACAAGGTAGCCATCGTGACCGGCGGTGCCATGGGCATCGGGCGCGGGATCGTCCTCTGCATGGCCAGGGAGGGGGCGGACATCGCCATCGCCGATCTCGAACCCGAGGTGGCCGGGAAGGTCGCCGACGAAGTGAAGGCCCTGGGCCGGAAGGCCCTGGTCGTGCGGACCGACGTGACGAAGGAGGCCGACTTCGCCGCCCTGTTCGAGACGGTCCGCAAGGACATGGGCAAGATCGACATCCTGGTGAACAACGCCGGCGTCGCCAGCCGGCCGGGCAACCCCTTCACCAACAACGTCGAGGCCGACTGGGACCAGGTCTGGGCGGTGAACGTCAAGTCCATCTTCTTCGCCTGCAAGGGGCTCGCGCCCTACTTCATCGAGCGCAAGGCGGGCAAGATCGTCAACATCGCCTCCATTGCGGGCACGATGAATTCGCCCAACATGCCGCCCTACAGCGTCTCCAAGATGGGCGTCGTCACCTTCACCAAGATCGTGGCCAAGGACCTGGCCGCGCACGGCATCAATGTGAACGCCATCTGTCCGGGGATCCTGTATACCCGGTTCTGGCAGGAAACCGCGGCGCGCATGGCCGCCGCCGGCGGGGCCTACGCCGGCATGACCCCGCGCCAGGTGTTCGAGAGCCGGGTCAATGCGCTGGTACCCCTGAAGCGCGAGCAGACCCCCGAGGACATCGGCTGGGCGGCGGTCTTCCTGGCCTCGGACGACGCCCGCAACGTCACGGGGCAGGTCCTGCACGTGGACGGCGGCGTGGTGATGTAGCCGGGCAGCCGCCGGGGACCAGGCAGCGCCAATCACGGGGTTCCGGCAACCGCCGGGACCCCGTTTGACTTCGGTCGCACCCGCGGAGCGGCGGCAGCCCACAGGGATGCCACAGTGATGGAAGATGGCGCCGGATCAGGCGCCGGCCTTCCCAGGAAGGAGTCAGGCGATGAAGGCAAAGGCGGCGGTACTGTTCGAGCCCAGGCAGAAGCTCCAGATCTGCGAGGTCGAGGTCCCGGCCCCCCGAGCCGGCGAGGTGCTGGTCCACATGGCCGCCGGGGGCGTCTGCCACAGCGACCTGCACGTCATGAAGGGTGACCTGAGCGCGCCCCTGCCGGCGATCCTGGGGCACGAGGGCTCGGGCATCGTGGCCGATGCGGGCCTCGGGGTCACCACGGTGAAGCCCGGCGACCACGTCCTCCCGCTGTGGCGGCTGAGCTGCGGCGAGTGCGAGTTCTGCGGGCGCGGCCGGCCGGCCCTCTGCACGGCCGGCTTCGAGATCCGGCAGAAGGGAACCCTACCCCTGGGGGGCACGGGCTTCCGGCTGAACGGGACGGAGATCAAGCGGTTCGGCGGGGTCTCGACCTTCGCCCAGTACTCGGTGATCCCGGAGAAGGCCCTCCTCAAGATCCCTGAGTCCATTCCGCTCGACCAGGCGGCCCTGCTGGGCTGCGCGGTGATCACCGGGTTCGGGGCTGTGGTCAATGCGGCCAAGGTGGCCCCGGGCCGGACCGTGGCCGTGTTCGGCGCGGGCGGCATCGGCCTGAATGCCATCCAGTGCGCGGCGCTGGCGGGCGCCGAGAAGGTCATCGCCGTGGACCTCAAGGACAACAAGCTGGCCTACGCGCGCCAGTTCGGGGCCACCCACACCGTGAACGCCTCCGCCGGCGACCCGGTCGAGCAGGTCAAGGCCCTTACGGGGGGGCGGGGCGTGGATTACGCCATCGAGGCGGTGGGCTTGCCCGTGACCATCCGCCAGGCTTACGACGCGCTGGCCAAGTGCGGCGTCGCGGTGGTGATCGGCATCACCGCCAACAAGGCCGAGGTCAGCATCCCGGCCCTGTCGCTGTCCTGGGAAGAGAAGATCCTGACCGGCACCCTCTACGGCTCCGGCCACTTCCGCCAGGATATCTTGAAGCTGGTGGATCTGCTCAACGCCGGGAAGCTCAAGCTGGGCGAATTGCTGACGCGGACGTACCCGATCGATCAGATCAACGAGGCCTACGACGCGCTGGAGCGGGGCGAGGTGGCCCGGAGCGTCGTCCTGCACGGATGAGGCAGGCGGGACGGCTCCGCCCGGGAGGCTCCCCCGCAGCCTCCCGGGCGGTCTCCGAAGCCGGATGGTTCTCTTGCGTGGTCATCTGTGATTGGGACGTGGTCTTTCCCTTAGCAGTCGCGACTTCGTTCGCGAATGCTGCGGGCTAGGGCGTCGGGCTTCTGATGATGACGCCCTTCCCCCCGGTGCCTTCGATCTTGACGGGGCCGCCGGGGGAGATGGGAGTGCCCTTGGTGTCTGCAGCCTTGACCCCCGGCGCCACCTGGGCGGGGGTATCCCGCCGGCCTGCGATGGGAATGTCGTAGCTGAGATCCTTGCCGCCCGCATCCCGCAGGGCGCACACGACCCGGCTTCCCGCAAGATTGGCGTCGGAGACCGAGACGCGGAAATAGACGAACCCGCTGGCCACCTGCCCGGGCTGGACCTTGGTCTCGCGAAACGCCCGGGCCTCGAACTCCTTGAGGCGCTGGTCGTTCTGGATGCCGACGGCCGACTGGCCAAGGATCGGCAGCAGCGCCCACGCGCCGACGGCCTTCCTCACCAGGGTGAAGGCGTCCCCGGGGGGCAGAGTGCCCTCCTGCTGCCCGTTGGGGCGCACCAGCCGGAACTCAAAGGGATCGACCTGGACCTCGCCGTCGCTGTTATTCTCGATGACGACCTGGACGGGCAGGAGCCCTGCCTCTGGGAATTGCTCAGCCGTCTGGAACACCTCGCGCGCCCGGTCCACCTGGAAGTAGGGATCCAGGGCCACCTGGACGCGGCCCTGTGCCTGCTTGAATTCGTAGGACTGCATGGGCTGGGTCTGGACGGCGGCAGGCGAGGCACACCCCGCCGCCAGGAGAACCGCCAGCCAGCCCTTGCCCATGACCGCCCTCACTGCTCCCTTGCCCATGATCCCCCCGCCCCTCCATCCGGCGCGTCCTTGGGGACGCGCATCCCGGCCGGGGCGTTCCAGACGCCCGCTATGCCTCGCCCACAGTCAGGGCACCGCCCCGACTGGACCCGGTCCTGCGTCACCCCAAAGCCCTGACGCTGGATGAGGAGCATACCACATTCCGGGCACGCGGTGTTGGAGGAAGGGTGCCCGGGGACGTTCCCGATGTACACGAACCGGAGGCCGGCCCCCCTGCCGATGCCCGCTGCCCTTTCGAGTGTGGCCACGGGCGTCGCAGGAGCGGTGAACCGGAACGCCGGGAAATACCGGGTCAGGTGCCAGGGAACCTCCTCGCCCAGATCGGCCAGGATCCGCTCCGCCATCTCGCCCAGCGAGGTCTCGTCGTCGTTCACCCCGGGGATGACGAGGGTCGTGACCTCGAGGTGGACGCCAGCCGCACGGGCGGCCCGACACGTTGCCCACACCTTCTCGACCTCGATGCCCTTGCAGTGGCGCCGGACCGGCCCCGCCCGGCCCTTCAGGTCGACGTTCATGGCGTCCAGGCCAGCGCCGACGCAGAGCCGGAGCGCCTCCGCGGTCAGGGCGATCGTCCCGGGATGGACGTGGTAGAACGGCTTCTTCTCGATGGGATTGGCGGAGCGCGAGGAGACCCAGCCATAGGTGAGCGTGTGCACGGTGCCTGCAATGTTGCGCCGGGTCCGGCACCAGCCCGTCCCGCCCTCCACCAGCCGGCAGCGGCGCTCGCAGGTCAGGCAGACGGTCCAGCGCCCCTCCCGCTGCTGGAGTAACCCCGGCCTCACGCATTGATCCCGGATTCCTTGGCCCTTTCCTGGGGTCTCCACCCCCCTGCTCCTCCGCCCCTCCGCTCCTCTGCTCCCTATGCCTTCGCCATCCCCACCGGGATCAAGTACATCGGCACGTGATCGGCGGGCGCCCCCAGCACCAACCGGACCGCCTCATCATCGAACGCCCCTACCGGAACCGCCGCGAGCCCCAGCGCCACCGCTTGCAGCAGCGCGTTCTGGGCGGCATGCGCCGCATCCATCGGGACGTACCGGGCCCGCCCCCGCTCCCCGTACTTCCCCGTTGTCCGCGCGTAGACGGCGCTGATGGCGAGCACGCAGGGCGCCTCGGCCACGAACCACTGGCCGTATGCGGCCTTGGCCAGGGCCTGCCGTTGATCCCCGGACCGCACCAGGACCAACCGATGCCCCTGGGGATGGTAGTGAAATATGCCTTCCCGGGTGACGAGGGACACTTCCAGGGGATGCAGTCCCCCCGCCGACGGGTGGGCGCGAAGGGAGGCGGTCCCACCCGTGATGCCTTCCGTGGCCCAGAGGAGCTGCCTGACTCCCTCCAGGCCCAGCGCCTGCCCGGCATACTCCCGGATGGATCGCCGGCGGGCGATCGCCTCCTCCACCGACATCTTCCCAGTCCGGCTGGGCCGGGGAAGCTGGATCTCGCCCTGATCCGTCCCGCCTGCTACCCCGCCCCGCGGCATGGACGCCAGGCCTGCCGCTACCGCTCCACGAATCACGGTCCGTCGGTTCATGGCACCGCCTCCCGACCACCCTGCATTGAAGAGTTTATGCCATTCCGCCGGGAACGCAAGATGCAAGGGGTGCGAGCGAGGAAAGCACGGGTCGCTGGCATGTACGTCGGCGGACCTGGCCGCCACCCACCAAGACCATACCAGGTTGCGCAAGAGCCGGCTTTCCCCCAGGCTGCTCACAAAGGCCCAGATGCAAGGCGGCGTCACCCATCCTTCGAACGGGTACCCGGGGCGGGGCACCCACCGCAGGTGGGTCCAGGCGTACTCCTGGTATGCCGCAGCGAGTGCCCAAGCGCACGGGGTGCTCGCCCGGAGGATGGGCACCCATCAGAATGGGTACCTGGCAGATGGGTCTTTTTCAGCAGCCTGCTACGTTCCGACCACCAGGGGCGCGGTGAGCCGCCGCAGCAGCGCGATCGCTGACAGCGCGGCCATGTAGCTGGTCTTGGGATTGTGGGGGCTGGGGACGTTTTCCATCCGGGCAACGAGGCGGCCGAACTCGCCCTCGGCCTCGATCTCGTGGACGTTGCGGTCGCCGGTGGGGTCGGCCACGATGCGGACCTGGGTTCTGTCCGCCCCGATCCCGGCCAGGCTCAGGGCGGCCGCCACGTTGATGTTGGCGGGGAAGGCAGGCACGGCCTCGCGTGCCGAGCCCGAGAAGATGACCGTGGGCTTCTGCAGGGTCGTGAGGTCGATGCGGTTCTGGACCACGTAGGGGGCGCCCTCCAGACCCTTGGGCGGCTTGGTCGTGGTGAGGGAGACACGGGACAGCGAGGCCACGCAGGCTCCCTTCACGGCATCCAGGGCCGCGATGGCCCCGGTCGGGACGTAGATCCGCCGGCCCTGGCGCCGGGCGAGCGCCACGAACTCATCCACCTGTTCGAGGAGTCCCCCCACGCTCATCACCATGATGTCCCGCCCCCGCTCCAGCGTCGCGCGGATGACCCCGGGGGCCACCGCCCCGGACACCGCCTCGACGACCAGGTCCGAGGCCCCGATGAGATCGCCCTGGGGCAGGACCGGTGGCGCACTGCCGAGGCTCTTCGCCAGTGCCTGCGCCGTGGACGTATCGAGGTCGCTCACCCCGGCCAGGGCCGCTTCCACCATCCCGCGGTCGATGGCCCGGCAGATCTCCCCGCCGATCGTCCCGCATCCGATGACCCCTACTCGCAACATGGTCAGGCTCCTCTCGTTACAGATCCCGCCGCGCCCGGCTGGGACCCCCCCATCCGTTCAGGTCCGGCAAGAGATGTCGGGCCGCTCTGCCTCCCGCCTGGCAGCAACGGACCGTAGCACATCCCCTCACGCCGAACAAGCGGGGGACACTCGCCGCGCCGGGCCCACTTGCGCGCAGGGCTGAACCTCGATATAAAGGGAAACAAAGGGGGAGACCCACCATGACCACACCGCTGCCCGCCGACGCCCTGCGCAAGATCTGCCTCCCGGACTCCCTGCCCTTCGAGAGCACCGAGGCCCTCGAGTCCCTGGGGGAGATCGTGGCCCAGGACCGTGCGGTCCAGGCCATCACCTTCGGCGTCGGCATCCGCAGCACGGGATTCAACCTGTTCGCCCTGGGCCCACCCGGGACCGGGAAAGCCACGGCCGTCCGGCGTTTCCTGGCGCGCGAGGCGGCCAAGCTTCCGGCTCCGCCCGACTGGTGCTACGTGAACAACTTCACCGACCCGCACCAGCCCAGGGCCTTCCGCCTGCAGCCCGGGCGGGCGCGTCCCTTCCGCGAGGACTGCGAGCGGCTCATCGGCGATCTGAAGACCGGCATCCCCAAAGCGTTCGAGACCGAGGCCTACGAGCAGCAGAAGCAGAGCATCGTCCAGGCGGCGGAGAAGGAGCAGGGCAAAGAACTGGAAGGGCTGAAGGAGCGGGTCGAGGCGCGGGGATTCGGGCTGGCCAAGACGCCCAGCGGGCTGGTGGCGGTCCCCGTGCTCCGGGGCAAGCCCCTGGATCCCGATGCCCTCAAGAACATGGACGAGGCCGCCCGCCAGGAATTCCAGGGCCGCCACGAGAGCGTGGGGGCCGACGTGACGGCCACCGTCCGGCGTCTGCGCGAGATCGAGAAGGCTTCCAAGGCCACGCTGGAGGCCCTGGACCGGGAGGTGGCCTCCTCGGCGGTGGCGCAGCTCATCGAGGAGACAAAGGAGAAATACGCCGATACGCCCGAGATCGTGGCGCACTTCGAGGCCATGCGCGAGGACATCGTGGGCCACGCGGAGCTCTTCCGCAAGGCCGCCAGCGGTCAGGCCGGCCCCGCCGAGATGCTGGCCATGGCCCAGCTGGGCCGGGACCCCTTCGACCGCTACCGCGTCAACGTCCTAGTGGAGCGCTCGGACGGCAGCGGGGCGCCCGTGGTCATCGAGCCCCACCCCACCTGCGGAAACCTGCTGGGCCGGATCGAGCACCAGGCCCACATGGGGGCCCTCTTCACCGACTTCACCATGATCAAGGCCGGGGCCCTGCACCGCGCGAACGGCGGCTTCCTGGTGATCGAGGCGCTGGAGCTGCTGAAGCAGTACTTCTCCTGGGACCCCCTGAAGCGGACCCTCAAGAACAAGCGGATCAAGATCGAGGAGCCGGGGGAGCAGTTCCGCATGATCAGCACGGTGACCCTGGAGCCCGAGCCGATCCCGCTGGACGTCAAGGTCGTCCTGCTGGGCAGTCCCTGGATCTACTACCTGCTCTACACCTACGACCCGGAGTTCGCCGAGCTGTTCAAGGTCAAGGTGGACTTCGGCTATCACGTGCCCCGGACCCCGGAGCACATCCAGGCCTTCGCCCGCGTGCTGGCCACGTGCTGCCGCGAGGAGGGGCTGCGGCCCTTCGACCGGACCGGGGTGGCGAAGCTGATCGAGCACAGCTCGCGCATGGTCGAGGACCAGGCGCGGCTCTCGACCGGCTTTGGCGAGATCCTGGACGTCGCGCGGGAGGCGCATTTCTGGGCCGAGCGGAGCGGGCACGGGCGGGCCACGGGCGAGGATGTCACGGCCGCCATCCGGGCCCGCATCTTCCGATCCAACCGGATCGAGGAGCTGCTGCAGGACCTGATCCTGGAGGGGACCGTGCTCATCGACAGCCAGGGGGCCGTGGTGGGCCAGGTCAACGGGATCGCCGTCATCCCGCTCGGCGACTACATGTTTGGCAAGCCCTCCCGCATCACGGCGCGCACCTACCTCGGCCGCGGCGGCATTTTGGATATCGAGCGCGAGGCCCGCACCGGCGGCCGCATTCACAGCAAGGGGGTGCTGATCCTCTCCGGATACCTGGGCGGCCGCTACGCGCGCCAGGTCCCCCTCAGCCTGTCGGCCAGCATCGCCTTCGAGCAGCTCTACGAGGAGGTCGAGGGCGACAGCGCCTCCTCCGCAGAGCTGTACGCCATCCTCTCCAGCCTCTCCGGCCTACCCCTGAAGCAGGGGCTCGCCGTGACCGGCTCGGTCAACCAGCACGGCGAGGTCCAGGCCATCGGCGGGGTCAACGCCAAGACCGAGGGCTTCTTCGACGTGTGCAGGGCGCGGGGACTCAGCGGGGACCAGGGGGTGCTCATCCCCGCCAGCAACGCGCGGAACCTGATGCTCCGCGAGGACGTGGTGGAGGCGGTCCGGGAGGGGAGGTTCCACGTTTACCCCATCCGGACCATCGACGAGGGCATCGCCCTCTTGACGGGTGTCCCCGCCGGCGAGGCCGGGCTGGACGGCAGCTACCCGGAGGGCACGGTCAACTGCCTCGTGCAAAAGCGCCTCCGCGAGTTTGCGGAGCAGGCCC
>Ga0316616_100000514_pt1 | contig 12627 bp, 20 predicted proteins | sample OWC_Aug_M1_C1_D1_FD_207660 | JGI IMG/M metagenome (GOLD analysis project Ga0316616, IMG submission 207660) | Wetland soil microbial communities from Old Woman Creek delta, Ohio, United States - OWC_Aug_M1_C1_D1_B | ecosystem: Environmental > Terrestrial > Soil > Wetlands | place: USA: Ohio... | reverse complement strand
GCCCTCGTCCCACTGGCGAACGGCCAGGGCCTCGGTGTGCCGGGCCTCCATCTCGGCGATGCCAGCCTCGACCTCGGCGTTCTCTTCGTCCCAGCGGCGGCGTAGCTCCTGGTAGGCGTCGGCCACCGGCATGGCCCCAGGCTCGTCCGGGCCGCAGCCGATGCACGTATCGCCGTCCTTGAAGCGCCAATCGGGATCGCCGTGGAAATACGGGTTGCCGATGAACGCCCAGCCGGTCTTGACGCCACTGCACCGGCTGTCCAACACAATGACCTCGCCATCGCTGGCGACCAAGCGAACTTCACCTTCGAGCCGCAACATGGTTTGGGTTCCTCCGCCCAATGGTACACAGCGACCAGGGCAAAGGTTCGGTCACGTTGCGATATATCCTGTGGGATATATCGCAGCCATCGGCGATATATCCTGTGGGATTATTCTGCAAAGCCTGCCACCGGGCTGGCCCGGTGGCAGGCTGGCTGTGGTCTCGCTGGATTGTATGTGTTCGATCCAGTCCCCACTCACGTCTGCCACGTTGACGGGCCGCTTTATGGGCAGCCAGGGCCACTTATGTTGATGCCTGCCACCGGGCTGGCCCGGTGGCAGGCAGGGCGAGCGGCTCTAGTCGTTGGCCTCTTCGTCGGCCTCTTCGTCGCCCTCGTTCGGTTCCTCCGGGTCGGTGATCTCCCACTCGGACCAGCCATCGGCGGCTGCCAGGGCCTCGGTGAAGGCGTTCAATTCGGCTTCCGTGTCGAACTCGTAGACATCGCCCTCGGCCAGATCGGGGTTCTCGTCCCTTGTGGCCTGGGTGCCCCACACGACACGCACGGCGAGCCGGGGAGCGTCCAGGTTGATGTGACGGCGGGCGTCCACGTCTTGGAGCAGGCGGCGCAACAGGCGGCTGCCGATGATGCCGCTGCCGCTGGTGATCTCGATCTGCGGGTTCTCATTCGTCGGCTCGTGAATGACCACGACGCCCATGAAGAACTTGCCGCAGGCGGCATCGGTGTCCACCTGGATCGTGCCGTCCGGCTGCGGGCGATAGATGAACGTGCCACCGTAGTTGCCGTTCGACAACGTGTGGATGACCTTGATCCCATTGGGGGTCGGTTCGGAGCGAGTAGGCATGGTTTGGGGTTCCTTTCTGCCCCTAGTACACAGCGACCAGGGCAAAGGTTCGGTCAGTCACAACAGAGCAGGGCCAAGACTTCAAGCGGCTCGTTTTCCAGCGCCCTGCGGATCGCATCGGCATCGTGGACTGCGCCTTGATTGTTCACCGCTGCCTCAAATGTTTCCAAGTGCAGCGGGGCAACGTAGCCTGGAAGACTTGCGAAGCAATCCAGGCAGTGGCTCGTGTGGATGCTATGGGAGCGACCGCAGCGGCGGCAGGTGTTGTCGTTGGGGATCAAGGGATGTCCCCCCCAACAAGGTGCGTCTCGATGGCGCTGCTGTCCGGTCGAAAGAGCGGATCGGCGAGCAGGGCCTTGAGTGCTTCCTTAGCCCTCAGATAGTCGGCGATAGCCTGATCCAGGGCTTGGCACTTGTCGGGTTGGGCGAGGGCCTGCTGGCGGGCCTTGTTGCGTTCCACGGCGGCGGAGAAATAGGCCGTGTTGTGTTCCTCCACCCAGGCCGCATCGACCACGACGTTGACCGTGGTATAGGCCAGGAGCAGACTGCCGCCTTGATCGGGATCGCTGGCCCTGCCGTAGCCGCCCCATTCCAGGTTCGTCATGTTGGCCACGTAATGCAGCCGGAACTCGTAGCCGGGCACCAGGGCGTTGAGCTTGGCAAGGTGGACCTTGGTGATCTGCTTGCCGTCGATGGACTTCAGGTAGGCCAGGGCGCTGGTCTGCGGCTCGTCCGACTCGATTCGCAGCCGGATGAACTCGGCGACCGTTTGGGCAGGCGGATTGACTTCAACCAACTGATCGAGATCGACTTCAGCGCCAAATGCTCCGCCAGGGCATTGGCAATCAGCATCCAAGTCGATTTCCAGCGCCTCGGCAAGGTAGCTGCGGGCCTCGTCCAGGGTCGTTGGATCGTCCACCCTTAAAATGAAGGGCGCAACAAAAGTTTGCATGGTGGTGCTCCAAATGTTTGGGGTGCTAGACTCTGCCCCTAGTACACAGCGACCGGGGCAAAGGTTCAGTCGTTTAGCGGCTCGACCAGGGCCGTGTCATAGGTCCAGTCGTCATCGGTGCTCGGCTCTTCGATGGTCAGGTTATCGACACCGTGGCGCTTCAGGCAGGCCACCAGATCGGCGTCTTCCAGGCAACTGACCAGATCGCCAATGTTAAAATCTTCGCCAGCGTAGCCCATCGTGGTTTGAGCGCCTTCACTGCCAGCGTTGGCCCATTCGGTCACGGCTGCGGTGATGCGACGGCGCAGGCCGTTGGGCCTCGTGTGATTGGGAACGTCAGCGCTTACCAACCGAGGCAGGTTGACACCGATTCCCTCGTGACGGTAGACGAACACGGTCAGGCGCATACCCTGGTCCTTATACATCTGAACTGATGCGAAAAAAAAGACCGCAGCGGCGACGGGTGCAACTCCCCAAAAAATCCCGTCCCCGGCTGCGGTCGATTGTACGGTGCCCGGCCTGAACTCATTAGCATCCAGGCCGGGCCGGTCCCCAAACCGTTGTACTCCCGATGTGCCACACCGGCCCCCCTGGACCGGTGTGGTGTTGGGGTACGTGGATCAGGCCACGGCGGCGACCGGGGCGGGCGGCTCGGCGGCGGCGGCGACCGGGGCCTGCTCGGCGGGCTTCTTCTTGCTGCCGGGCTTCTTGGCCGGGGCGGCGGCGACCGGGGCCTGCTCGGCGGGCTTGGCCGGGGCCAGGGCGACCACGGCAGCCATCAGGGCATCGAGGCCACCGACCTTGGCGCTGGCGGCGCTGACCGTGTTGAGCGTGGCCACGGCCTGATCGTAGCCGCCCAAGCTGGCGACCACACCCTGGACCTGCTGGACCTGGGCATAGGCGGCGGCGAAGTCCATCGGCTGCGCCTCGACCACGGCGGGCTTGCGACCGGGCTTCTTGGCGGCGGGCTTCTTGGCGGCGGGGGCCTTCTTGTCGGCCTTGCCTGCGGCGAAGTTGTAGCCGCACTTCTCGCAACTCGCACTGCGGACGCCACACTCGGCGCTGCACTTCGGACACACTTTCTTACCCTTCGGCATGGTTCTGTCTCCCTTGGTTCGAGAACTGGTTGAAACTCGCAATCCTAGTACACGTTGACAAGCAAAAAGGTTCGGAACATTTTGACCGCCCAGGCCAGCGGCCTGGGCGGTCTGTTTTGATTCAATCAGGCGGCGGCAGCGTCGGCGGGCGGATCGCCCAGGACGTACACTTCGCCCTCGTGCCGCACTTCCTCGATATGGTCGATGCGGAACTCACGATAGTCGAAGTCGTGCGGCTGCTCTTCGTCACGCTCGTAGGGCTTCAGCCAATCGGCCAAGCTGTTCGGCTCGTCGGCCTTCAGGCTGTACTCGGTGCCGGTGCTGGGATCGAAGTAGGACCGGCTGATGTAGCCGCTGGGCCAGGACGGGTTATTGCCGGTGGAGATCATCATTTCCACGTACAGCTTCGGCTCGGTCTCGCCCTTGGGCGTGTGCCGGATGAACGGCGTGCCCAGGACACGCTGGCCCCACTTGCGGGGGTGCAACTCGTGCTTCTTCGGGCCTTCCTGCTCCAGGGCACGGGCACCGTTCTCGTCACCAGCCTGCCGCAGGGTCTCGACCTGCCGGGACCACTCACGGGCGTTGTCGTTGTTGCGGGCACGCTCGTACTCGAAGCAGGTCATGCCAGCGACGTGCTGCCGCTTCATCACGGGCGGGCACGGCTCGGCGTCCTTCTTGCGGCTGCCGCCCTTGCGGGCGTAGAAGCAGTTCGGCTCGGTCACGCTGACGACGCCGATGGCACGGGCGGACATGATCCGCAGCAGGATACCGGCCATTTCGTCGGCGGACACGTAGTTCTTGCCGTTGACAGTCTTCATCGCTTCGTTCCTTTGGGTTTGGGGTTGTTACTGCGTCCTTCGTTGCCCTTAGTACACAGCGACCTGGGCAAAGGTTCGGAACATTTTCAAATCTATTGGAACGTCCCAGAAATGCCTGCGCCAGCGGAGTGACCGATAGAAGGCGTACCACTGGCGTTTGGTGCTCGTCCCGTTGACTCGTCGCTTACGGCTTCCATCCACGGTTCGGCAGTCCATTGTCTTGTGCTCCATGCTGTTGTCGTTGACCCGAAAACCGGCCTGCCAAGGCCCCTGGCGTTGCGCCAGAGCGACTCGGCAGGGCCGGGGCTACTTCGGGATCATGCCGCCTTGCGGAGCGGCTGGCGGGCCTCGTAGGCGGCGGAATTGGCAGCCGGGTGGCAGCGGTGCTGACTCACGCATCCGGCGCACTGGCCCACGTCGAAGTTGGGATTGTCGTCATCGCACGGGGCGCTGCCGACCACGGGCATCTGTTCCGGTCCCCACTCGCCGTGCGGCTCGGCACAGGCCGCTTCGGCGGCGTGGACGCCCATCGAATGGTTGGCCGGGGCCACGGCGGCGGACTGCGGCTTGCGTTGCCCCAGGTGGACCACCAACATACCGGGCAACTGCTTGACCTTCGGCGACAGGTTCAGGCCCAGGCCGAACATCATCGCCAGCACTTCGACCTGCATCTTCATCAGCATGGCCGACATTTCGACCTCGACCAGGGGATGCCAGCCGACCACCACTTCCATGTCGTACACGTCCGCCCCCACGGTCATCGTCTTGACCTCGACGGCGACCACGGGCTTGTCGTTGACTCGGACGCTGTAGCGCTCGGTCACCATGCTGACTTGGTGGAAGCCGGGCACGGCCAGGACGTGGCTGTTTCCGCTGGCCATGAACTCGACCTTGTGCTTGCGCTTCACGCCACCGCTGGCCACCATGTCGGCGTCCTGCATCCGGGCCACCATGCGGTCCAGGTACGGCAGCATCGGGACCACCATGCCGACCACGTAGGGATCGCTCATCATGGCGGGCTGGGGTTGACGGCGGGATCGGGGAGTGCTCTTCATCGCATCGGTCCTTTCTGAGGGGTTTGGAAACTTAACTGTCGGATTCGCCAGTGGTACACAGCCACCGGCCAGAAGGTTCGGTCAGGCTGCGGCTTTTTTTTGCAAATCGTGCCGCCGCCAGATCGACACCCAGGCGGTCTTGAGCACCGGGTTGCAGGCCAGGAACAGCCGGGCCTTGCGTTTGCTCGACACGGCGCTCGGCTCGCCCATCCGGGCCTTGCGGGCTTCGAGCCACCGCAGATATTGCGGATGGTAAACGTGATCCGGGCGGAGCACGTCGGCAGCAATCAGCGGCGGAACAGCGGGCTGCGGGCGAGGCATGTTAGTACCCTGTGATGGTGATAACGTAGTTGTCGCCTCGGACTTCGGCATGGAAAGCCAGTCCTTGGCGTTGGAACTCGGCCACGGTTTGGCCGAACAGTTCGGGCTTGTTGATCGGGATCGTGATGTCGTTGCCGGACATGGTGTTGTCCTATGCGTCGGTGATTTCGATGTCCCAAAACGTGCCGCCTCGCAGTTCGACCGTATAGCCCAGGCGGTTGCGTTGCAGTTCGGCAACCACCAGGACCATGCGGCCCACGTCGCCCACCGGGATGCGGATCAGGCCGGTGTGCGTCTTCTCGACGGGCGGGGGTGCCCTGCGGCTCGTGCGTCCTTCATCGTGCATGGTTCAGACTCCAAGAAAAAGACAGCCCTGCTCTCCCCATGTCGGGACAGGAGAGTGACCCACCGAATAAATCTGAGTTCAGGGCTATTGCCGTTTCAATCAGGCGGCTGCCGCCTCGGCCTGCCGCTTCGAATCGACGAAGCGCAACTCGCCGTTGACTTCCAGGCTGACGCACTCTTGCGACATGCCGTAACCGATTTCGTAGGCCAGCGCCTCGACACGGTGCAGGTGCTCGGCCAAAGCCTCAGCGGTCACGTAGCAGTAGACCAGCACAACCGGCTCGACGACCAGCGTGCCGTCTTCCATCACCCAGGCCCCTTGGCCTTCGACGGCGGTTGCGCCACCGAACCAAGTGGCCAAGCGGCGCAGGCTCTTCTCGACCTGCTTGCGTTGCTCTTCCAGGTCGATGCGGCCTTGCATGGTGCTCGGCACGTACAAAGTGATCTTGTTGTTCAGCATGGTTTGGGGTCCATTAACTGAGGGTGCGAGTGGTGCGATACGCAATCAAGAAACCGATCAGAGCTATCACGCCCAGGATCGTCTTTTTGATCGCATACCAAGTCAAAATGGCGTTCATGCCAGTGGTACACAATGACCGTCAAAAAGGTTCGGTCATTCTTTGGCGGCGGCTGCAATCATCACAGCGATGCCCAAGGCAGGCCAGAAGCCCAGCGACATGGCCAGGACCACGCCACCAACAACGAACACCGCAGTTTGCAAGATAGACCAGGATGCCATTGTGCCCTCGTGAATCAAAAAGGCTCGCTCTTCCTGCTGTCTCGCAGGCGTGCCCCGAATTACACCAACCGGCCCACACTGATGGCAGCCGGTGCGAGGGGGATCAGTGTTTCAATCAACCAGGGTGACACGGTGCCGGAAACACCGCTGGCACTCGGCCAGCGCCTCGCCGTCGATGCCACCACTGAAGTACACGCACTGCCACCGGATCATACGTGCAACGGATCGCACCGTGGCAGCCACGGCCTGGAACGCCGGAAGGGCGAAGCCGATCAGCGAATCGAACTCGGCATCGTCCAGCGGCTCGTCGCTGATGGCCAGGGCATACGCTCGTTGAAACTCAACTTTCGTCATGGTTTGGGTTCCTTCGCCCCCTGGTACACAGCGACCGGCTCTAAGGTTCGCTCGATTTCAAAGGTATTTCGCCGCCCTGGACCTGGGCGATCAATGCGTCCAGCGTGTCATACAGCGGATCGCCGGGGAACACGCCGCCGCTCGCCTTGCCGGTCACTTCTTCACCGGCGCACATGAAGTCGCTGCGCAAGACCTTGATGAAGTCGTAGAGACCAGCCCACTGGATCAGGTACGTGCGACCGTCCGAACCGTCCACAATGGCACCTGCGCCACCGTAGGTTGTGACCTTCGGCTTGCCAGTGGTGACCCTCGTGAACCGGTAGCCCTTGTTCGGGTTGAACTCGATGCCGAACACGCATCGACCACGGCGAGCGCCACCGAGGGGCCAGTTGTCAAAGGTCGCTGTCAGTCTGGGATTCGAGAACGTAATCATGTGATTGCCTCCGCCCCTGGTACACGCCAGCCAGCGCAAAAGTTCGCTCGATTTCAAAATTATTTCCAGGCCACCGGCTCGGCCTGGACCAGCGCAGCGCCAGGGCGCAGCCCGGCGCTGCGCTTGGCCGAGGCCCAGGCCACTATACAACTGGACTCGACCTCGACTCCAATTCATGGTTATACACCTGGACTCGCATCGCAATAAATCGAGCGACAAATCAAAATAAATCGAGCAATAAATTGCCAAGAGATCGAGTTAAGAATTGCGCCAAGAATCTATGGGCGCAAGAGAAAGGCCCGGCTGGAGCACCACTTCCAGCCGGGCCTTATGAATACAGAGGGAGACTGTGGGCACCATGCTGACCCTGCTCGACCTCTGTACAGCACCACGCTTCAATATTGTTTGCCGATGAGTAACCTTGCCCAGGTCCGTTCGCCCTCGGTGCCTGTCCTAAGCTTGACTCTTACGCACAAGCGGCCTCCCCGTGGCATCGGGTAGGCCGAGGCCGCTCGCTCCACTCACCGGCTCAACGTTCATCTCCTTTGACAGGGAAGGCTCGCTTAAATGCCTCAAATGCCGCCGTAGCACTTAAGCTGTCACCCTCGGCCCATGAATGTTCACATTTATCATGACAACCTTGACCGGCCTCGCAGAAGCCGTCAACAATCTCGATGCAATTGTAGCCGCTGTGTTCTGGGAAGGGACATTGGGCATGTCCACATGTCCCCGTCCTAGATCTTGTCTCGCAGGCCATATGCATCTCCCGCTCCTCCAGGCCCCTGCGCCTGATCTCGATGTGACCTGTACACTGCACCGGAGCAGTTCTACCCCCTCTTCGGAGGTGATCTCTGCTCCTTCCATCAAGATCAGGCGCAGGGGCCTGAGGTGTTCAACTCATCATGCGGCCTTGGCCTTGCGGCTCTTGCCCTTCGGTTTCGCTGGCTGTTCGTCGTCCTCGTTGTCACCACCGTTGTCACCACCGTTGCCCACGGCTTCCTGGTGACCGCTGTAGCTCAAGATCAAATCGGTGGCCTTGGTTGCCGCCGAACTAGCCTTGAAGATGAACGAGGGATCGCCGCCCATCGCCTGGAGCCAATGGGCCAAGTACCGCTCGTGGTTGTCCATCACCTGCGATTGGGGGATGGCGCACGCCTGGGCCAGGAAGCACGACGCCATTTCAGCGACCAACTCGTTGAAGGCGTATTTCTCATCCTTCTGGCCCAGCCGAACTTCACTCCAGTGCCCCAACTCGTGGAAATTCGTGTAGTAGTAGTCCGCAGGCGACACAAACATGGCCGGTTCCGGCACGTTGATCCAGTCGCCTTCCGTATGCTTCGGCCAATCTTCGTAGGGGGTCGGCAGACGGTAGAAGGCTCGGTCGCCACCGTGGCGGATGTCGGCCTTCGTTCCGGCGATCACTTCCTTCGCCATGTCGAAGATCGGATCGTCCACGGCCTTCGGGTCGATCAAGGCCGAAGCCTTCTCGTCGATCCGATACTTGGCCAACTTGCCGTCCGGGTCGTCCACCTGTTCCAGGTTGAACACCACGTAGGTCCGCAAGAACGGCACCTTCTTCGGAGTCTTTTTCTCGCCGTCCTCGTCGTCGTCCTTGCTCTTGATTTCCTTGAACTCCCAGAAGACGATCCGGGTGCCCCAATACTTGGCGTCTTCAGGCCGCTTCTTGACTTGGCAACCCAGGTCCGCCCACTGCTTGTACGTGCCCCACCACCGGTGGTTGAAGCCCATGTCCATCGCTGTGCATTCGAGCAACAGGACGTTGATGCCCCTGTACATCTTCTTGCTGTGAATGTTGGTCCAGCGGCCTGCGTTCGGGTCAGTGGCCCACGGCTTGCGCCACGGGGCCTTACCCAGCTTCAGGGCCGCAACAATCCGCTCAGTCATCTCGGTCTGGATTTCCGACCGAACCTGCTGACCGGTCTTCCTCGGTGCTGTCTTCTTCATCTCATCCTCGCATGGTTTGGGATTGGAAGGCATCAGCCGGGCCGGGAAGCGACACCCGGCCCGGCTTTAGCCTCCGACACAGACACCCCCAGACAAGGATACGGAGGGAGCCGGGGCGGGCGACCTGTCGGCCCATTTCCCACCCCGACTCCAGAAATGTTTCGTTGGTGCTCGTTCCTGTCTGGTTCTGCCACTAGTACACAAACAAGCTGCCAAAGGTTCGGAACTTTTTCAGAAAATCTACACGGCTGTCGGGTCGGCCTGTTTTCGCTCCAGGACCAGGGTGAACTTAAAAGGCCCTTGAGCGTCCTCGCTGTGCCGGACCAGCGGCTCACCTTTCGTGAACCGCTCGAACTCGGCGGCTGTCAAAACAACGTAACCGCCTCCAGGTTGCACGTCAATGGTGACTTGCTGCTGCGTGTTGCTTGGGTGACTGCGGCCTAGTGTCATGGCAGGTTGCTCCTGGATCATGGATATATCCCAGCGATATATCCTGGCGATATATCCTAGTCCTTGTTCTTCTTCAGGGCCTCTCGCAGGGCGCTGCGGTACTCGACCAGGAACTTGTCCCAGCCGCCGTACTTCACCACGGCCAGTTCCACCTTGCGCATCAGGACCAGTTGCCCCTGGACCTCGGCCAGTTGGTCGATCAAGCGAGTCACGCTGTCGGCCACGTTCTGGCCCCATTGCGCCGGGTCGTTCGAGACGTGGGCCGTCCGGCTATGCAGGATCAAGCCGCCACCAGTGGCCACGTTGATCCGGGGCGTCCGCTTGGCATTGGCGTCATTGGGATCGCCCTCGACCTGGAACACTTCGGCCTCGGTCAGGATGCCCAGCTTGACCAGCCCCCAACAGAAGTGTTGCGGGTAGTGCTCGGCGACCAGTTCCTCGAACTTGACTGACTCGACGTGCTCCGCCAGTTCGGGCGAACCGATCACAATCTCGAAGCGGTCGTGGCCGGGCAGCGTATGGGCCATCTTGAGCGCCTGATGCGCCACTGCCAGCGTCGGAAACGGCCCCCACCACGGGCACTTGTTGAAGTTGGTGCTCTCCTGGGGATCACCAGCCTCGTCGGCATAGCGGCTCATGCTGTGCTCCAGCGGGGAGCAGTGAACCACGTAGAAGCGGACACGGGCATCGCCCTTGACAACGTGCAGCCATTCGGCCCTCGTCAAGTGATTGGTGCGGAGGAACCAGAAGTTCCAGCCCTTCCGGTGGCAGTCGTCCCACTTGTCCACCATGTTCGGGGCCACGGGGTCCAGATCGTTCAACACGGCGGGCGTGGTCTTGTATTGCGGCTCGCCGGTGCCCCTGGGCACTTCGACCAGCAGGCCATCGGCCACCAGACCGGCCAGCAGCTTCTTGCGCCGCCGACCATCGTGTTCCAGCGCAACGGTGTGAACCATCGGCTCGTGATTGTGCCACATGCCGAACAGTTGCGATTGACGAAGACGATCCACAACGCTCGCATCGTAAGGTTGCATGGTTTGTTCCTTGTGTGGGTTGGTGTCTGCCCCTAATACACGCCGACCGGCCAAAAGGTTCGCTTACTGCGGTTCCCTTCTCAACAAATCGGCAATGTACTCTCTGGCCGCTTGCATGTTCTCCAGGGACAGGCAGATGCCGCAGCCGGGAACATGCCCTTCGTGAAGGTCGTGGCAGATGCCCATCGCAGCACGCATCGCCCAATCCTGGGAAAACTGGATGGGCGTGAAAGTGTCCTCGACGATGTTGAACAGGCCAGCCATGCCGTATACGTCGTAGCAGTTCTGCAACTCGGCCCTCAACTCTTGAAGGGCCGCAGTGCGATCCTCGGTCTCGGTGTCCCAAGCGAAAGTCGCATCGACGTAGTAGGTGCCCTGGGCAGTGCGGCGAACACTGCCCAACTGATACTTGTTAATCAGCCGCTCGTTGCCGACAAGCTCCATGCCCAGTTGCCCTCGCAACTGATCGGCTTCGGAATCACCGGGGAAATGTTTGCGAGCGAACTCAATGTCGTCGCCAAACTCACGTTGGAATTGAACGTTGAAGCTGTGTCGCATGTCAGTTCCCCTAGACCTGATCGGCGTACTGATCGGCCAAAGCGTCGGCCTGTTCCAACACCGACTCCAGATTCGTGGTGTAGTCGTTGATAACGTCCCAGCCGTCGTTGCCGTAGACGAAGTACACCCAACCCACTTCCCTGCCGTCCTTGATGAACAACAGGTGCTCGTCGTCCGTGGCGAAGAGCGTATCCATGACGAGCTTCTGATCGGTGGTGGGTGAGATTTCCGGCTCGTCGCCGCCGTTGTTGACGCTCAAAGCGTAGCCAGCGGCCAAAGCCGAGGCGACTACCTGCTGGACAATGGCACGTTCCATTTCCTTGCGAGTGCTGACGTTCATGGCATGGTCCTTAGTGGTGAGTGGTGCTGTTCAGCAGTGGTACACGCCGAACCGTTCCACGGTTCGGCGTATTTTGAAAATTATTGTCAACGTTCCAGCGGGTGCTCTGGCCATCGCATCAGGCCGAGCCGCTGCGGGAAGTAGCCACCACCGGCGTGCGTGTCGTGCGCTGGATTCAATCGCTCCCAGGTGAAGCCGTTGTGGCAGAAGCCGAACGAATCCGAGAGCGTCTCGCTGATGTTGTCTTCCAGTTCGACTTGATCCACTTCGTCCGGCACGTCGAGCATGACCACGACGGTGGGCAGGGCGCACTCTTCGAGGCCCATCCCTTCATCATCCCACTGAATGTTGCTGATTAACAGGTGCATGGTGATCCTCAGTCGGTGTAGCCAGCACTCCGCACAACAGGCGTCTCACGCTCCTGGCGGAGGGCCAGCTTGGTTTCGTGACGCAAGCTGCGATTGGCCAAGAAAGCACCACGCTTCCGCTTGTTCTGGCGATGCTTTCCGGCTCGACACTGCTTGCAAGAACAGAACTTGATGGTGCGCATGTTACGGGGCCAGTTCGGGGTGCTCGATCCAATTCCGACCTTCGGCGGCAGTGATGGCAAACCAGTAGTCGCCACTGGTCATCTGGTAGCTGCCGGTGGTGACGCAAAAACTGATGTACCACCGACCATTGCCGATGCTGTAGATTTTCCGCTTGGCATCGGAAAGACTCGGTACGACGGGTGCTCGCTGACTGACGGACGGGGGTGCCATTGTAGTAGGCATGGTTGTGTTCCTTTCAACCCCTAGTACACGCTGACCGGCCAAAAGGTTCGAAATTATTCAGGCAGCCTTCCGGCGAGCCGCCACGGCGTCCTCGTATGCCTGGATCAATTCGGCGGCATCGCCACCTGTTGAATCAACAGGTGCTTCCACGTCAACGACCGTCCGGCTCTCGAACCGTCGCAACTTGCCCTTGGCATCCATGCCCTGGGTCTCACTGACCTTGGTATAGACTGCCGTGCCAATGGCGAACTGGACGTGCAACGGCAGC
>Ga0316616_100000513_pt1 | contig 12636 bp, 15 predicted proteins | sample OWC_Aug_M1_C1_D1_FD_207660 | JGI IMG/M metagenome (GOLD analysis project Ga0316616, IMG submission 207660) | Wetland soil microbial communities from Old Woman Creek delta, Ohio, United States - OWC_Aug_M1_C1_D1_B | ecosystem: Environmental > Terrestrial > Soil > Wetlands | place: USA: Ohio... | reverse complement strand
CTGAGTCGCCGCCTGGCGGCGAACGCGGCGACGGCTTCGACATCCTCGCCGTTCAGGAAGTCGGACCCGAGCGACAGAATCACCTGCGACTCGTCGAGCCGCGGGGCGATCTCCACCGGCTGGCCGAACGCCTCCCTCGCAGCTTCCTCCGCCGCGTCGCCAGCCGCGGCGTCCCAGGCCAGGTGCCTCAGCGTCGGAAGCGCCGCCGTCAACTCCGCGATCAACGCCTTGCGTGATGGCGAGGCCACGGCGCCGGTGAGCAGCAGGACGCTCCGGTTCTCCGCCTTGGCCCGCTGCAGCGCATTGCCCAGCCGCGACTCCGCCTCGGTCCAGCCGATGGCACGGCCCTGGAACCGGGGGGCCCTCAGCCGATCCGGATCGTAGAGGCGCAGCACATCGGCCATGGCGCGGGGGCTGGTCTTCCCCTTGACGCCGCCGTGCTCGTTGTTGCCCGTCACGTGGATGGGGCGTCCTTCGCGCGTCTTGACGAGCACCGGGTAGATGCGCCGGCCTTCCTGGAAGGAGCTGGCGTAGTAATTCGCCACGCCGGGGATCACTTCCACCGGCCGCTTCGTGTAGGGCACGACGGTGGTCTGTCCCCGGCGTTCGCACGCGACCGATGCGGCCAGCGCCGTGGTCGCTGCGACGAGGCTGAAGAAGTCCCGTCGAGACAAACCCGCTGAGAGCGGCAGATCGTCGAGTGTCACTCCTCGGTTCGTCGTGCCCATCGTCGGTCTCCCCGTGGTGTCCTCGGCCAGGCGAACGGCGCCCGGGTCTTCAGCGATGGCACGCCCCGCACTGCTCGGCGGCCCTGGTGATCGTCGTGTCGGATGGCAGCGCCGCCCGCGGGTCGCGATGGCACCCGAGACAGTTGCCCATGCGCATCCCCATCTCGCGGGAGATCACGCTCATGGTCTGCACTTCGCCATGGCACGTCTGACACACGATGCCGGCTTTGACGTGCGGTCGGTGATCGAAGAAGACATGGTCGGGCAGCGTGTGGACGCGCTGCCAGAGCAGCGGCCGCCCCTCGTTGTAGATCTGCGCCAGCGTCCGGATCGCCGGCCGGTCCGTGCGAGTGACCGTGTGACAGCCGATGCACACCTCGACGGCGGGAATCCCGGCGAACCGGGACCGGTCCGCGCCGGAGTGGCAGTACTCGCACGGCATCTTCAGCGTTCCGGCGTGAAGCTGGTGCGAGAAGGGAATGGGCTGTTCGGGTGAGTAGCCGTGCGCGAACCGATCGGGCTGCGTGTACCAGCCGACCGCGAGCACCGTCGCCAGCACGGCCACGGCGCCGGCCGGGAAGACCAGGCGGAAGGCTCGGTCGTATGGATGCATGCACAACCTCGGCGAAGCTGCGGGCGTTCCATCCGGAGCACGGTCACGTTGTCGGGACCCTGAGCATCATAGATCAGGTGGCCCAGGATGGTCACAGGTTCGAGTGGGTCGAAGCCGCGGTCAGCCGGCGACGGCGGCCGCAGCTCGACGCCCGGACGCGACGCGCGCGACGACGAGGGCCGCGAGGCCGTCAATCACCGCCTGAACGCCGTTCCAGAGCAGTATCGTCGCGGGCGGATACGCACGCATCGCGTCCACGGCAGCTTCGTGGAAGAAGACCGGCACCGCGAAGAACAGGTCGCCGGCGACCATCAACGACCCGCGGAGCAGCACCGCGCCTGCGAGCGCCACGAACCAGCGGCTGACAGGCAACGGCGGCGGCACCGTCGCCGCGGCTCCACCGGGAGCTTCCGCACGGGACGCCACGGTCGCGGCCACCACCGGCGCCGCAACCGCGGCGACGCCCAGGTACACCGTCGCGCCGCCCAGCAGGCGAAGGGTCAGGGCCGTGCCGCCGGCCGCGAGAAACGTGGACAGGCCCGCCAGGAGGATCGCGGCGCGGGTGGTCGTGAAGCGGAGCGCGAGCATCGTGCTGAGCGTGGCGGCCAACTTGAGCAGCGCGCCGATCGACCCCGACGCGTCCAGCGCCCAGATGCCGACCGCCGTTGCCGCGGCGACGCGCACGCCGCTGCGGATCCCGAGGACGGTGCTCGCGAGAACCGCCGGGATGCCGACGGCATCCACGTACATGAACCCGGCGTCGTAAGAGGTCGCCTCGTGGATGCTCTGGAGGGCGACCGCCGCAGCGATCAGGCCCAGTTCCCATGTCTGCGACCGGCGAGCGGCGTTCATCGTCACAGGCTACCACGCGCGGCCGGAAGGGCCACGCCGTCACGGCAGCCCGCGCCCCGACGCACCGCACGGGCCCGCCGGGGAGCGGCCCGCGCCGGTCCCCGGCCCCTCGCTCACCCTCTCGCGGGCATCAGCGCGAGGACCTGGCCGGCGGCCTCGTCCAGCGATCGGCCGAAGGCGATCACGCCGTCCTGGTGGCCGCCCATCACGATCGCGCCCTGGTCCGTGATGGCCGTCCGCTTCCTGAGCCGGAGCATCTCGTACGCCATCTCCGGCGTGCCGTAGGCCACGTCGTACCGCGTCGTCGGCAGGCGGTCGCGCCAGGCCGACCAGATGGCGTTGGAGTGCACGTGCACGACCGCGCGGATCGACGAGCGCGACTGGTAGAGGGCGGCGTGCGTGAGCGCCTCGGAGGACGGCGGGAGTTCGCCGATCGAACGCAACGCGTTCCGGTCGAGGTCGATCACCGTAACGCGCGCGAAGTGGCGCTGGTCGATGTCGGCGAGGCCGCTCGACTGGCTGCCCGTGATCAGGAAGCCGGGCGACGAGTAGAGGCGGACGCTGATGTTGCCGTAGCCGATGCCCTGTGCGTCGGCGCCGATCAGCCCCATCTCGCGGAGCCTGCGGCGCCACGACAACAGCTCCGGCAGGTCCGGCGGCAGCGCGATTCGCGCCGTGACGTGCCGGACGGTGTACTTGACGACCCCTTCCTTCTCGCGGGCCTGCTGCATCTGGCTTCCGCCCCCCGATTCCGGCCCGCCGACGACGAACGCCGCGTCTCGGGTCTGCCGCTCCGCAAAGCCCCCCGCCGCGATCAACTCGGCGGGGAAAGGCCAAGGCTTTGCAACGGGCAGATCCCTGCGGCGCGGCATGAATGCGGGCTGACGAGTCTGAATCGCAACGTCCCGCCTAGCTTACATGGACTCGGGCCCGGCCGGGCAGCGGGATCTCGGTGGCAGGCCCCGAGGTCCGCCGAGGTCAGTCGACGGTCCGGCCGACCGCGCCGGGCCGTCCAGCGAGCCGTTCGGGTCCGTTTTTCGGGTCATTCTGCGCCGAACCGGTGTATCCTTCCCTGACTGGGCCTGGTCTAAGGTGACGTATCCCCGCCCGCCGGGCGGGGGCGGCATTCACCAGGAGGACGCTGTGAAGGTCATCTTACGGGTGGTGTGTCTCGTGGCGGTGGGTATCGTCCTGTCGGGCTGCGCGAATTCGGGAACCACGCCGACCGCGCCCAGCCAACCGGCGACGACAACCACCACGACGACACAGACAGGCAGTGGCAGCGGCGTGGCCACGCTCGCCGACCCCGACGCCAAGCTGTTCGCGGTCACCCCGGCGGACTCGCCGAGCGGGCAGCCGCCGTGCCAGTTCAACCCGGCCACGGGCGAGTTCGAGTGCCCGTCTCAGACCCGTGACGGCATCACCTTCACCCGCCAGTTCACGCTCTACGACGCCAGGGGGAACGTGCTGCCCCAGTTCGGCAGGGACGTCGCGGCCATCCGGACCGAAACGACCGCGGACGGCACGACGACCCGCGACGGCGGCGCCGTCGCCACCATCCACCGCGCGGGCGAGATGATGACGACCGGCCTGGGGCCGGACGCGAAGGCGCACACTCTCAACGGCCGCGAGCACGGCACGATCACGACGACGATGACGGCGCCCGATGGGACCAAGGTCACGGCGAACGCGACGATCGACGGCGTGACGGTGAACCTCGTGGTGCCGGTCCGGCCGGGCGACCGCACGCAGGCCTACCCGCTGTCGGGCACGCGGATCCACACCACCACGACCATTGCGCCGGGCAAGGGCCCGCTGACCCTCCGGCGCCAGGAGACGTTCGACGGCACGAACATCGTGAAGGTCGAGTTGACGGTCAACGGCGTCACGCAGTCGTGCACGTTCGACCTCGCGACCAAGACGAGCACCTGCCGGCAGAACCCGTAGATGAAACCGAAACCCACCATCGTCAAGCGGGAGCGCGAGAAGGCCAAGCGCGCGAAGCAGCAGCAGAAGCAGGCGCGCCGCGCGGAGGCTGCCGCGCGCAAGGCGGCGGAGCCGGGCGCGGTGACGAACGGCGAAGATCCCGATCTCGCCGGCATCCGTCTGGGCCCGCAGCCCCCGCCGGACTGGCTCAAGGACTGACGCCGGCCGACCGAAATCCCTCCACGCCTCCTCTGCGCGGTCGTCTCGGCCGCGCTCTGGGTACTGGCCGTCGTCACCATCGTCCCGATCGTGTACGCGGCGATGCTGGGCGTCTTCTTCTTCGTCGCGCAGGTGATGTTCGTGTGGCACGTCCGCGAGACCGTCACGCGCGTCGCGGCGAACGTCGGGATGACGAGGGTTCCCGAGGTCTAGGTCATGCAGGCGGGCGGCGCGGAAGCCGACCGCGGCCGCGAATTGAGCTGACGACGGCCGCGATCGGCGTGCGCTCACCCCGGCGCGGGCCGCGTGCCCGCTGACCTTCCGACGGGATCTCCGGCGTCTGGGGAGTGAAGAAGATGTGGCAGGCTCGCGTCGTCGCCGTCGTCCTGACCGCGGCATCGTGCGCCGCGGCGCCCGTCGAGGCGCAGACCCTGTTTCCGCCCGACCGCGCGAGGATGGTGAACCCCGACGTCCAGCTCGCGCTCACATTCACGGCCGCGCCCCGCGCAGGCACCCGCGGCACAATTCGCATCTACGACGCGGCGGACGACCGCCTGGTGGACGTCCTGGACATGAGCGTTCCGCCGGGACCGACGAAGCCGGTCGATCCCGCGGTTCGGGCCAGGGACTACCTGGCGTTCCCCTACCCCTATGCCCGGGTGTCGCGTCCGACGAACCGCGACACCAGGCCGGGAACGCCGTCAGCCGGCGCGGTGCCGACATCGGGCGACTACCAGCTCACGATCATCGGCGGCTTCACCGACGGCTTTCATTTCCATCCGGTCACGGTCGACGGCAACACCGCGACGATTCACCCGCACCACGACCTGCTCGACTACGGCAGGACGTACTACGTGCAGATCGATCCGGGCGTGGTCGAACTTCCGAACGCCGGCTTCGCAGGCGTCACCGGGAAGAGCTGGCGCTTCACCACGAAGCCGCGTTCCCGGGCGCCGCGGCCCGACGCCACCGAGGTGACGGTCAGCGCCGACGGCACGGGCGATTTCAGCACCGTGCAGGGCGCGCTGGATTTCGTCCCCGACCACTCGAAGAAGCGAATCACGATTCGCGTACGGCCCGGGCTCTACGAGGAGATCGTGTACGTTCGGAACAAGGACAACGTCACGCTCGTCGGCGAGAGCCAGGCGCGGACGGTCATCCGGTACGCCAACAACGAGGTCTTCAACCCTCATCCCGCGAACATTCGCACCAATCCCCAGCCCGGCACGTTCCCGTCGCGCCGCGCCGCGGTGGCGATCGACAACTGCAACGACATGCACATCGCCCACGTGACGCTGCAGACGACGGCGCCCGGTCAGGCGGAGGGACTGCTGATCACGGGCGATCGGAACATCCTGTCGCACGTCACGGTGATCGGCGCCGGCGACGCGCTCCAGGCCAACGGCCGCATCTACATGGTCGACAGTACCGTCGTCGGCACAGGCGACACGATCCTCGGACGCGGAACGCTGTTCTGCGAACGCTGCACGATCAGGTCGACCGGCGTCATGATGTGGCCCCGCAATCCGAAGGACGTGCACGGCAACGTGTTCAAGGACTGCACCTTCATCGGCACGGCCGGGCCGACGACGCTCGCGCGGTCGCCGCTCAACGAGGGCCGCTTCTCGTACCCCTACGCCGAGGTGGTGTTGCTGAGCGCCACGCTCGTCAACATCGCGCCGGAAGGCTGGGGCGACGCCGACAGGCAGGGCGAGGTTCGTTTCTGGGAGTACAACAGCCGCCTGCCCGACGGGACGCCAGTGGACGTCAGCCGGCGTGTGGCCTGGTCGCGACAGTTGGACGGAGTGAAGGACCGGGGGGTGATCGAGGACTACGGTCGGCCGGAATTCGTTCTCGCGGGGTGGACGCCCAGGCTCGAGGCGAGCGTGAAGTGAGCGCGCCGCCACCTCGAACGTGGCCCGCGGCGGGGCGGACGAACCGCCCCCGCCGCGGGACCGACAACTACCAGCGCGGTTCGGACCGGCGCCGGCTCCCGCCGCCGCCGCCACCACCGAACCCGGAGCGCTCCGGTCTCGGACGCGCCTCGTTCACGGTCAGGTTGCGCCCGCCCAGTGAGTGATCGCTGAACTGCGTGATGGCCGCCCGCGCTTCGTCCTCGGTGCCCATCTCGATGAACGCGAACCCGCGCGCGCGGCCGGTGGCCATGTCGCGCATCACGTTCACGGTGTCCACCGTTCCAGCCGCCGAGAACAGCTGCTGAAGGTCGGCTTCGCCGATGTCGTACGGAAGGTTGCCGACGTAGAGTTTTCTGCCCATGTGCTCAATCTCCTCCCCGCGTTTCGCGGGTGGGATGGCGGACCGTCAACGTCCGTTCATCATTCAACGATCGGCCGCAATCCAGAAGCGGATCACGCCGGGATGGAGAAAGGCCTTCCAGCAGATACCGTCGGTGAAGGAAGCAAGAGGGTGAGTCTCGATTCGGACCCGGCAAACAGGGAAACGCGGTTTTCCACCTGACCGTTCTAGTGTATCACGGATCGTCCACGCGCACGTTCGATAAGCGCGTTGGACCCGCTGGGGCCTGTCCTGCCCGCCGGGCAGGAGTCGCGATGCAGTTCGTGTGTGCTGGAGTGAACAGATCTCGCCCACGCGAACGACGTACCGTGGTCGAGCGTCAGGGACGTGTGCCGCTCGACACCGAGACCGCCAGAGAAGGCGAGACCGATCCCAGCGCCCGGTCTCACCGCCGACTTGAATGCGCGCTGACGGGCGCGGCTGGCGGTGGGGCGGGCCGGGGAACCGCGCGGCCGTCGAGGCGTCGTTCGTACTGGGTCTGTAGGCGCGTTGGAAGGAGTCGACGATGACCATGCTCGCGACGACAGCCGGGCCGCGTGGAGCGGTGATCGACCGCCGCGTGGTCCGAGCGCCCGATGAGATCCGCTCGCTCCTCACCCGCCTGTACGAGGAGTCTGGCAGGCAGGTGCCCTTCGCGCAAGCCAGACTGCTGCTGCGGGAAGCGGCCTCCGCGATCGAGCGGCTGGATGCGGAACTCGCCAGGGTCGCGGCCGAACTGGACGGGGAGCGGGCAGCCGCAGGGCACGGGCCAGGCCTTCTTCGCTGCGGTTGAACAGCTGATCGACGACGGATGTGGACGACGCTGGACGCGGGATCGCCCTGAGCGAGCACCACCCCACCGGCGTGGGCAGGAAGGAGAGACGACCGCGTGGCCGTTCCGGGCCCGACGTCCAGACAGGAACCAGCCATGAATGACGCCACAGCCGCAGAAGAAGCCGCGTGCTCACAGACGGTCCGCGAATTGCGTGAACTGGTGTTGGCTCTCGATCGCCGCGTCCCCCAGGTACACCGGATGGGGGAAGTGTCGATCGCACAGGCCGCGCTCGCGCTGAGGGATGCAGCGCTGCAGCGCATCGAGGAACTCGAACGGGAATAGCTCGGCCGCGGTCGTGGCGACGACACCGGCTCGATCGCGTCAGTACCGCTCGCCGCGCATCGCGACCAGGAACACGAGCGTCTGCTGGACACCGCGGATGAGATTCCACCCGAGTTCCAGCGGATTGACACGCCTGCGCTCCGGCCGACCTGCGGCACGATGAGTCCGGCGCCAGCAGGCGGCGAGCCCCGAGGTGCGATCGATCCGGTCCAACGAGAAGGGGTTCACCTGCCTGAGCCTCGTCGCGAGCCAGGAGGCCTTCGGCACGGATGGCAGGCCGGGGAGCCCCAGCGTCGCGAGGGCGGCTCGCACGGTGTCAGCCTGGTCGGCCTCCCGTTCTGCGGCCTCGCCGGACGCGATGTCGCCTTCGCCGCCCGGCCGGCCCGCGGGCACGGTCATCGAGGATGACGCCGTCTGCGCGCGAGCCCCGAGAGCGCCGCACACGGCGTCGATCCGTTCGGTCATCGTCTCGCTCAACCCGCTGACGCTCGAGCCCAGGCGTTCCTGCAGCGAGGCCAGCCTGCTGGCGACGGCAGTATGGACGCGGCCCCATGCCAGCTTGAGCTCTCGTGCGGAACGCGGGCCCAGGGCCCCGAGATCCCCCAGGAACCAGTAGTCGGTGCGGCGGATGCGCGTGCACAGCCACAGTTCCTGCATCTCGAAGTAGAGCTTCAGGTACTCGCGCAGCAGGTGCGCGATCTCGGCCGCCCGGCGCCTGGCGAACGGCAACCGACGCTCGATCGGGAAGGTGGAGCGCCGCGACGTCCGGTGCTTGAGGCGGAAGAACCCGGTGACCATCGGGTGGGCCCCTTCGATCATGCCGGCGCGGTACCACAGCAGGGTCTTGAGAACCGGCCAGTACGTGTGCGGGTTCTGCGCGAGCAGCACCCGCCGCATGTGTTCGAACGAGTAGAACTCCGTCCATGCGTCGCGAAAGGCCCGGGTCCATTCCGCGGCGCCCATGCGCGGGTGCGGCGCGGCCGCGTGGAAGGAGTCGTAGTTGTTGTAGTCGGCGTCCAGCTGCACACCGGTCTGCACCGCCACCTGGTGGTCGCGCGATCCCGGCAGCGGTGTCAGCATGAAGAACGACGCCTGGTCCACGAGCATCGTCTCGGCGAGCGTCCGGACGTCCTCCATCACGCGCTCGTAGGTGTCGTTGGGGAACCCGATGATGACCCCTGCGTGACAGACGACACCCACCTCGTGCCACCGCGCGACCATCTCACGGTATTCCGCGGCCCTGTTCTGCCGCTTGCCCCCGGCGGCGAGGTTGTCGTCGCGGACCGATTCGACGCCGACGAAGACCTGGACACAGCCGGCGCGGGCGGCCTTCTCGACGAAGCGCGCGATCTTCGGGGCCTGCGTGTCCACCTGCATCATGAAGTCGATGTCGAGCCCTTCGTCCTCGCGGAGCCCGATGAGGCCGTCGAGGATCCGCTCCCACTCGGGGTTGCGCGCGAAGTTGTCGTCGGTGAAGAAGTAGTGGCGCACGCCGCGGCGGCCCTTCAGCCAGTAGTTCCGGCGCACGTGGGCGACGATGTGCGCCGCGCCGCGCGAGCGCATCGTTCGGCCCTGGACGTTGATGATGGTGCAGAACGAGCAGGCGAACGGGCAGCCGCGCCCCGCGTCGATCGTCCCGTTGCGCGCCATCACGAACCGCCTCTGGGTGCGACGCGACGGCTGCGGCAGCGGCACGTCCGCCAGGTCCGGCGGCGCGTGGAGGAAGTCGTAGACGGGCCGGAGCCGGCCGGCGAGCACGTCCAGGAGGATCCCCTCCCACCGGCCCTCCACCTCACCCAGAACCAGCGTGACCCCCAGGTCGAGCAGGTCCTGGCACTCCGGCGGCGGCGCGGGCGACATCGCCATCGCCCCGCTGACGTGGAACCCGCCGATGATCACGTCGAGGCCCTCGGTCCTGAACTGCCGGGCGAGGTCCTGCGCGCGGGGAATCTGGTTGGTCTGGACGCCGACGAGTCCGACGACGACCTTCGTGCCGTCCCGGCGGAAGCGCCTGGCGAGCGCCGCCGGGTCCACCCGCGAGACAATCTCGTCGATCGCCTCCACGCGTACCTCGACCCCCCCGAACGCCCCTGAGCGCACGGCCGCCTCGGTCAGACTGTGCAGGCAGCTCAGCGTGTTGCTCGGGAGGGTCCCGCGCCAGTGCCGCACGACGTAGCCGTCGTCGTCGTACCGCGATGTCCGAATCAGGATGACGACGAGGCGGCGGGGGTAAGCCTGCATGCGGGGTTCCTCTGCGAGGGCGCACGGGCTCCCGTGGCCTACAGCACGCCGACCAGCCACGCGAGCAGCCGGGCCGACAGTGCGAACGGAATGCCGATGGCGAGGATCACGAACGGAAAAATGTAGACGAGCAACAGGATGGCGGCGGCATCGCCCACCACTGACCACAGTCCAGCAAACCGACGGCGGTGAGTCGGGCCCTCGTCGGCGGTGGCCCGGACCAGCCCGGGCACGCTCAAGACGGTCACGCTCAGGTGCCGTGCGGCGACGGCCGACGGAGAAGCTCCTGTCATGGCGACACCTTTCCCGGCGCGTCAGCGCGGTCTGCGAGGCCGGAGCCAGACGTCGCGGCGCCGCCTCGAAAGGCGGTGCCTAGCGTTCCCGCCACTCGACGAACGCCATTGGCAGCGTGTCGAGTACGATCATGACCCGTTGAACCGAGTCTTCCCGGAGGAGCGTGGCGGCAGCCGTCCGCGCATCTTCGATCGTCGTGTAGGGCAGCCAGGCACCCGCGAGGTTGGTGGCCGATCCCCTCTTGACGGTCGTCACCAGCCGAAACATGCGTCCGCCTTCCTCATTTCCGGATTCGCCGCGGGCCCGACGAACGCCTGCCCGCTCCGCCCCGTTCCGTTGGCCGACGCCGCTCGAGCACTCTCCTCGAGCCCGTTGAGCGCCCGCCTGATACGGTCGAGTTCCCCCAGCATCGAACCCCACAGGCCGAGTTCATCGCGTGACAGCCGGTGATTGGCGTGGATGAGCGTCGACGACTCCGCCCACAGATCGATCTGTCGATTTCTGAGGCCGTCTGCCGCACCCGGCCCGGCCGGCACGGCCGACAAGGCTCGCAGCGCGCTGCCCTGGATTTCGTAGAAGCCGCCTGCGCTGACCATCATGATGTGTTGCCCCTGGAGCGGCCCTGCCGCCCGATTGCAGTCTAGGGTTGTCGGGCAGGCTTCCGCTGTTCCGGATTGCACACCGCCTTGGCTGTCGGGGCCGCGCTCTCACGCACCCGGCACGACGTTGAAGGCCACGGTCGCCGGGTCCAGGGTGAAGTCGGCGTAGACCAGTTCGCCCTCGGGTGGATGCCAGACCGCCTGGCCGCGGGTCGGCAGGCGCCTGTCGCCGACGTCCTGGTAGCCGTCCACGGGGGTGGTCCAGCGGCAGCGGGTGACCTTGGACGCGTCGTTGCGGTCCGAGTAGAAGCGGTCCGTCGTCTCGAAGTCGACCGGGGCGCCGCGGTCGTCGATGAACACGCGCGCCTTGACCGTACGGCCGTGGTCGGTCAGCTCGACGTCGAAGGAGCGGGCATCGACCTCGGACCAGCGCACGTTGGGCGCCAGCAGCAAGGCAGGGGCGAGCAGGACGGCGTCGTTGAGGTAGGTGACGAGCTCGCCGATGTCGTAGGCCTCCCCCGTCCCGTCGCCCACCGTGAACCGGTCGAGCAGCCGGATGAACATCCGGCCGCGACCGTTGACGTAGGTGTCGCGGCCGAGCACGGGCACGAGGCCGAAGAAGCGGAGCCGAATGTGGAAGATGCGGGCGAGCGCCACGCTCGTGTTGTACTGCCACGCCTCGCACGTCATCCAGGCATCTTCGCGCGAGCGCCGGAAGCGGCCCGTGAAACGAAGTCGGAACGACCAGTCACGGGGCCGTCCGACGACGCGCATGAACCGGAGGTAGCGCCGCGCGGTTTCGGGCAGGTGCTGCAGATCCGCCTCGCTGACCGGCGCGCGGTCGAAGTCGGGTCCCGGGGCCGCGGGCAGCCCGAGCGCGGCGAGTTCTCGCATGAACCTCTTTCGCACGGTCAATCCTCCCTGGCAGCCGCGAGTTGTCCCTTCCTCCGGCGCTGATTCTCGCGTCTCACCGGTTCTTCGGCCGCCGGCGCTCGATGACCTGCGCGCCGACCCAGTAGATGTCGTGGTCGCGCCCGAAGAAGAGGTAGTTGCCGTCGGGCGACACGGTCGGGCAACTCTCGTACTCGCGAGTGCCTGCCGCGTCGAACAGGCGGTTCGCCGGCGACCACGTGCCATCCCGCAGTCGGAACGACACGAAGAGCACGCCGGACGCGGTGCCACCCGCCGGCCGCGCGTCGAACAGCAGGTAGCTGCCGTCGGGTGCGACGAAGGGATGCCCCGGGTTGACCGCGCCCGGGATCTCCACGCGCTCAGCGGCAAGGAAGGCGCCGTTCCGCCAGCGCGACACGTTGAGCCCGTAGCGTTCGAAGTACAGGTTCCCGTCGCGATCGGCCGACGGCATGTACTCGTTGCTCGCACCGTTGACGGCCGGTCCGAGGTTCCGCGGCTCGCCCCAGCCCTGCCCTGCCCGCTCGACGACCCAGATGTCCATGTCGCGCTTCGCCGGTTCGCCCGTCTCGAGCGGACGGTCCGATGAGAAGAACAGCTGCTGGCCGCCCCGCGCGTAGGACGCCTCGAAGTCGGCGCCGGCTGAAGAGAACGGCGCGGCCGCAGGCGCCAGCCAGCGGCCCTCCTCCAGGCGCATGAACCGGATCCACCGACGCGCCTGGTCGAGGCTGAGGCCCGAGACGCACAGTTCCCGGCCGTCCTGCGTGAAGGCGACATTCGTCTCGTGCTCCTCCGAGGACACGATGCCCGGCGCGAACACCTGCGGCACGAGGCCGGGATCCG
>Ga0316616_100000512_pt1 | contig 12658 bp, 13 predicted proteins | sample OWC_Aug_M1_C1_D1_FD_207660 | JGI IMG/M metagenome (GOLD analysis project Ga0316616, IMG submission 207660) | Wetland soil microbial communities from Old Woman Creek delta, Ohio, United States - OWC_Aug_M1_C1_D1_B | ecosystem: Environmental > Terrestrial > Soil > Wetlands | place: USA: Ohio... | reverse complement strand
AACACCTCTCAATAATAAGGTTGAGGTTAAGGTTTAGGGATCATTTCTTCTTTTTGAGATAGACCCATAAATTAAACCCACACAAAAAAATAGTAAATAGAAGAACAACAAAACGCGAAAGTTCAAAGTATACAATTTTTTCTACATAGTATAAGATGAACGACCCTGAATAAGTTAGGGCAGGATCATGTTTCGATCTTAACCAGACCTCAAGATGGGTAAGAGGGCAGTACCAATCAAATAGTTGAATGGCGAAGGCATAGACAAGGCCAACGATATGGAAAATCTTTACTATCTTGTTCTTTACTCCCCAAAGCGCCCCGAGGAAGAGAAAGAGGATCCAAAAAAAATGGATCAAAACTACACTATCTGCAAGAATCTTATAAATCATTTTTCACTCTTCCATTCCCCTTACCTTATCCATCTCCTCCATCGTGAGAGAGAGGCCTTCCTCCGATAGGCACAGGCTAAGGGGATTGACGAATCTCTATTGGAGCGGAAGGGGCACTTTTCTCTTTTGAAATCTGGAGCAGAACAATTGCGGTCATGACTCCGAGACCTCCCGCTATCTGAAGAGGATACAGCATTTCCCCCAGAACAAAGTAAGCTGTCAAACCAGCCACGGCAGGTTCCCAGGTCGCCGTAATGCTTGCCTGGGTTGAACGGATTCGCTCAATTCCCTTGAAATAGAGTCCAAAGGGAATCAAGGTTGAGAAAATGGCAATATAAAAGAAAGCCATCCAGATCTTGAATGAATAACCTCCAGCGATGACCTTCGTCGGTGAAATGAAAATCGAATAAAAGACCGCAGCGGATCCAAACCCGTATAGAATAAGTGTCCATGGATTGTATTTCTTCAACCCCTTTTCTCCCAAAAGCATATAGAAAGTGAAAAAAAGAGAACCGATCAAGCCGCTCACGATGCCAATCTTGTTCAATCTTAATAAATCGATTCGGTATCCCCCCACCACAAAATAGCACCCCAGAACAGCGAGAAAAAGAGAGAGGATCTTTCCCCTTGAGAAGGTTTCCTTTTGAAAAAGAAAAGCGTAAAGAGAAACCCAGATCGGGGCGAGATACTGGAGGAGAATCGCAGGCCCGACATGGATCTTGCTGATCGTATAGTAATAGGCATACTGCATCCCTGCAATACCGACGATGCCCAACACGAGAAAGTAAGGTAGATCCTTCAACGATATAATGAGCCTTTTGGAATTGAAAAGAAGAAGGAAAAGAAGAAGTATCAGAGTCGAAAGAATGAGCCGGGTGAGGACGAGTTCAGCAGGAGGAAGACCAATGTTGAAGAGAGATTTTGCCACCACACTGGAGACACCCCAAAGCGTCGCCCCAACCAGGATATAGAGGTAGCCTCTCAGTTCATTTTTCTTCATCGGCTCTCATCGTGGCACAGAACCCAACGAAAAATCAACCCTATGAACTCCTATATCTAACCCTGGCTCGCTCAGGATTGATACAGAGCGACGCTTTTTTGCGCTGTCACAAAAAAGAGTTGGTTTTGCCGAAGTGTCAACCCAAAACGCAACTACTCACTATTCCAACCTTTCTCTAGGGTGGAGAGAGTAAACGTGAGGAGGTAGAATGGGGGAAATGATATGGAATGGTAAATAGGGCCTGTCTCCGCGCGGGGAGACAGGCCCTATTTTATTACCAGTTAGGAATGAAGAAGAGAAACGCAAGAGAAGTGATGATGAAATAAACAAAGAAGACCATGAGCAGCCAGCCCATGATATCTCTGAAATGCAATTTAGCCACCGCCAGCATGGCAATGGCCCAAAAGGGCTGGATCATGTCGGTCATCATATCAGACCAGGCAAAAGTGATGACCGTTGTTCCCATACCAACGCCCAATTGTTTGGCGGCTGGAAGAATATAGGGAGCCTCCACAGCAAACTGGCCACCGCCTGAAGGGATGAGGTAGTTAAGAAGCCCTCCATACCAGTAGAGAAAGAGGGGGAAGGTTTGAGTCGTGGAGATTGCCACAAAGGCATTTGTGAAAACGGTGGAGAGCATCGTGTATTTGAAGAGGCCGAGGATTCCTGCATAGAAGGGAAACTGGATCACAATTCCCCAAACCGCCTTTCCTGCATCCTCTGTCGCTTTCAGAAATGACCAGGGTCTCCAGTGGAAAAGGACTCCCAGCATTAGCATGGCGAAGTTGACAACATCGAGGGTAAGGGCCAGGCCCTTATTGGCGAAGTACCAGATCAGCCAGACTAGGCCGCCTATGAAGAGAAGGATATTGAACCCGGGCCACCAGTTCATCCAGTCTGAAGGACTTTCGAATTTGGTGGGCATTGGAGGAGCTTCGTATAGTTTCAGTTGATCCATCAATTGAGGTGATACGGTGAAGGTTTTTTCTGGTCTTGGATGCATCAATGCCATCATGATCGTGATGACCACGACAATGACGATTGTTAGAGTGAGGTTAAAGGGAGAAAAGATCGTCTGGGATATGGGGATGACCCCATCTAATAATTTTGCCTTAATGACGAAGTTATCCGGCGTCGCCACCAAAAGGGGTGATGATCCTGATAAGCCGGAGTGCCAGGTACAGCCGAGTCCTAAATAGGCGGCAGCAATGAGGAGACGATAATCGACTTTTGGGTTTCTCTTTACAATGAAAAGGGCGAGCATGGCACTGGCTATCAAACTGGTTCCCCAATTGAACCACGCTATAATCATTGAAAAGAGGGACATGACGACAATAGCCTGCCACGGTTTTTCCGGATTGGACCAACCTGAGATTCCATTCATCAATTTTCGAACTGGAGGGGAACAAGCCAGGATGTATCCGGTCATCATGATGAGACACATCTGCATGGTAAAGGCGAGGAGTTCCCAGAACCCTTTTCCCCATGCCTGAATCGATTGGTAGGCTCGGGAACCGAGACCAATTTCTGGCTTGAATCCCCAGATGAGGGCTAAGATATAAGCGACGATGCTTAAACCAATAACGATGACTAAAGCATCGGGGATCCAGCGCTCTGTCCAGCGGGTGAGTGCATCCCCCCAATCTTTAAGGAACTCAAAGGTTCCGCGACCTTCCTCTTTCTTTTTCTGATTCATCATCTTTCCCTCCTTCTTAAAATAGTAGAGAAAATGAAACGATTACACGAATGCGGTTGAAAATGATCGGAGGCCTCAGACAGTGTCAGTATCACCTCCTTTCTCAGTGGTTTGAAGGTTCTTTTGAGGAATTATTAAATTTGGTTAACTAAATCAAGTCCCAACCCAATTTTTTCATATCGAAAAAGGGATTTTTTGTCAATGAAAATCTTGTTGATAATTTCTGGCTATTTTCACCTAATCTCCCTATCCCCTCATCGCCCTATTTTTTCATTCTTATTTCCTCATCTCCCATTTCTCATTTTCGCTATGTTCTTTGGCCATTTTAAAAATAACTTAATGACCTAATGGTCCAATGACTCAATGACTTGTCAGTTAAAAAATTCGTTGACTTCCCAATACGGACTTAATAAACTCAACTCATCCTGTGTTTGGCCTACAAATTATTTTTAAGTAATTGGGGAACGGGTTCACATCTTGAGCGTCTTTTTCAGAGAGAAGAACATGAAAAAAGAATTGGAGATTGCTAGTGAACAGGTAAACTGGGCGCGATACCAACCAGGGCAGGCAGCAGGGCATTATGAGAGCTTTTTTCAACGGGCCAATCATCCAACCCGGCCGATAGCTTTCTGGATACGCTATACCATTTTCAGCCCCCAAAATCATCCAGAAAATGCCCTTGGTGAACTTTGGGCTATCTATTTTGATGGTAAAACAGGTAACCATGTTGCGTTGAGAAAAGAGATTCCGTTCAAAGAGTGTGTCTTCAAGACGGATGAGTTTTTTGTAAAGGTTGGTGATTCTATTTTGGAACCAGGCGGGCTGAGGGGAAGGGTGGTTTCTGGAGAGCATTCGATTTCTTGGGATCTTACTTTTAGCGGTGAAGCAGAACCGCTTTTTCTACTTCCACTCAAAAGTTACAAAAGAAGGCTGCCCAAAGCTAAAGTTCTTGTAGGAATGCCTATGGCTCAATACAATGGGTGGATTTCTAATAATGGTAAGAGGATCGAAGTGGCAGACTGGATCGGAAGCCAAAACCATAACTGGGGTTCGAAACATACTGACCATTATGCATGGGGGCAGGTTGCCGGTTTTGATAATCACCCTCTTAGCTTCCTGGAGGTGGCGACCGCCAGATTAAAGATCGGGCCTTTCTGGACTCCGTTTATGACTGTTTTGGTGTTACGCCACCGGGGCGAGGAGATTGCACTTAATGATTTGACAAAAGCAATCCGTGCGAAGGCCTCAATCAAATATTTCAACTGGAACTTCAGATCGGAGACAAACAAGATCAATCTTGAAGGAGAGATATCAGCACCGCGAGAAGCTTTTGTCGGTCTGAGATATAACAACCCACCCGGCGGTAGCAAGTATTGCCTCAACACTAAGATTGCTTCCTGTGAACTCAGATTCACGCATAAACAATCCGGTCGATCGGATAGGATCGAGATTCTTTCTTCCAAACATCGAGCCGCCTTTGAGATCTTAACCGATGACCAACAGCACGGTGTGACCATCAACAATTGACCGCTCCCGTTCCAATATAGTATTTTAAATTGGGAAGAGCGGAAGGGGGTATAGTTAAGTTCTGGAGTAATAGATGCCCTGCGAATGAAGAAAATTAGGGGCGAGGTTTGAGAACTGATATGCGGATTTGGATTTTTTTTGTTATCATGACTTGTATATTAACGATAGCCGGGATGGTCAAAGGAGAAGAGAAGGGAAAAATGAGTCAAGAAATTTCCCTGCCCTCAGAAGCAGGGGGATGGAAGTGGGACGGTAAGGAGTTGAAGTACGATTCAAGAACCCTTTTCAAATATATTGATGGGGCCGCAGAACTTTATCTGGCGTATGGTTTTGAGAATCTTACGGTTCGCCGGTTTGAGAAATCGAATCAACCCCCGCTTATCATCGAGCTCTATGACATGGGTTCATCAGAGGGTGCCTATGGGGTTTTTTCTTACGAGCAACAGGATGAGGAGACAGGAATCGGGCAGGGATCGGAATTTGGGGGAGGATTGCTCCGGTTCTGGAAAGGAAACTATTTTGTCAGCATCTATGCAGAAGGGGAGGGAGCAGAGGTTGAATCTGGGATCCTCAAGATGGGTAGGGCTGCGGCAGATTCCATCTCAACTCAGGGCCCGGAGCCGAAATTGGTTGGCTTTATTCCAGGCAAAGATTTCGGCCTGGTCGATAAGAGCATTCGTTTTCTTAAGAGCCATGTCCTTCTGAACCAGCGGTTTTTCATATCCCACCAGAATATTTTAAATCTGAACCCAAAAACAGAAGCTATACTCGCTCAATACCTTCGAGATAAACAAAAGACCCAACTTCTTCTCATTCGATACCCCAACTTGAAAGAGGCTGGAGATGCTTATCAGAACTTTATGAAGGCTTACCTTTCTGATGCTCAGGGAAAGGATCGTTTAAAAACGGAAGACGGGAAGTGGACCATTGCCCAGCAGAAGAATGAGTTTGTTATCATTGTGTTTGGAGCTCCCAAGGAGGCAGAGGGTGAAGCCCTTCTCAAGGCTACAGAAAAAAAAATACATGGAGAGCGTTGAAGGCAGATTCCGCTCAAAGGGCCTTTTTCTTTGAAGAGAAGGGCGAAGAGGATAGCGAAAGGAGTTTAAATAAGATGAAAGAAAAAATAATCACCCGTAGGGATTTTCTTCGAGTCACAGCAGGAACTGCTATGGCCGTTACCTTGGGGTCAGGGATCCGGGATAAGACCCTGGCGGAAACAACGGCGAAAGTTGTCCTCATCCGGAATGCTGACGTCTTAGACCAACAGGACAAAGTGCAGGAGCAGATCCTACAATCGATGTTAGATGAAGCCGCCAAAAGTCTCCTAGGAACCAATGAACCCATGGAGGCATGGAAGAAACTTTTCAGGAGTTCGGATGTAGTAGGAATTAAAAGTAATTCATGGAATAGGCTCCCGACACCCAAAGAATTGGAAGCCACGATCAAGCGCCGACTGTTGGATGTGGGCGTGATGGAGAAAAATATCAGCATCGATGACAGGGGTGTTCTGAACAATTCAGTCTTCCAGAATTCGACGGCACTGGTTAATATGCGACCCTTGAGGACGCACCACTGGTCCGGGGTGGGAACCTGTTTGAAAAATTACATCATGTTTGTTCCAGACCCTTGGGCCTACCACGATGAGGGGTGCTCGCCTCTGGGCAAAATATGGACTTATCCCATCGTAAAGGGAAAGACTCGTCTGAATATCCTCAGTGTTCTCACGCCCCAATTTTACGGGAGGGGAGCCCATTTTTTTGACAGGCGATATGTTTGGCCCTATAAAGGATTGATCGTAGGTACAGATCCCGTAGCTGTCGATGCAGTGGGTGCCCATCTTCTCCAGGTAAAACGGGTTGCCTTTTTTGGAGAAGACAAAGCTCTGGATGTTCCGCCTATCCACATCATGGCGGCAGATAAAAAGTATCACCTCGGGGTCAGTGACCTGAGCCGCATCCAGCTGATCAAATTAGGATGGATGGAGGAGGTACTGATCTAGCCTCTGTTAAATAAAAAGTTCACCGAGATATTGGAAAAGGAATCACATTCCCTTCTTAATCATTTACCTGTTCGACTGCAGGTTCACTCCTCTTAGTTTCTTTTTTTGGTTTTTCCTGATTCACAGAAGACAGAGGTCCGCCCATGCCGATAAAGGGTATGGTCTCATGGCCTCTTTCTAGGTTGGCGATGATGCGGATCTTCCTGTCAAGACCTTTCAATTTGGAAAGTTTTTTCTCCAGTTCTTCAACCTTTGCCGAAAATAGTTGAATCTGAGACCTCTGGATTTGCGATTCCTGGCGTAATTGATCCAGGCTGAATTGTTTTTTCTTGACCTGGATATAATCACATAGGAAAAATGTAATAGAGAGTTGAAAAAAGAGGAGAAGGCCGAAGAGAATTTTAAAGGTCTCTTTTTGGACCCTGAGACTTCTGATCCCGAAGGGCGTGTGGTCCAACACAAGAATATTAAAATAATCTTTATCCATGCTGAACTCCTCAGGACACTTCTTTTGAGCTCCCTGCCTACAGAAAGGGACACCTGCGGATCAAAATGGGATCATTACGTTTGGCCCTTTTTCAGAAGAGGGGGTTACATTCATCTCTAAAAGTATGTGCCTACTCATTGGGTAAAAAGAAAAACGGAATCCCAAAAATATTTCCCTGAATATCTCTTCCCTCTTGGGTTGTAGGAGTTTTAATGTGGTCAATGTTTTCTCTTCTTCAATATAGTTAGTTCCATTTTGGTGTGGCCTCAGAAAAAATTGCCCGAAATCCGAATTTGAGGAATTCGTTTTGGTGACTTCTGGGAATGTTAAGAATATTTTACTCCCACCCTCCCGAGAAAACTTGTCAACATAAATTAATTTGTCCAAAGAATCAGGCAAAAAGTTTTTTTTCTTCTCTTCTGTAACTTTTAACAAGTTAACATCGAAATTTTTACTGCTCCCTCGTCCCTCATCATCGGTATAAGAGAGACTTGATTGAAATTTGGCCTTACTTTTTTTCAATGACTCATCCGATCCCTTTGCGGGTTTTGCCTTTTTATTTAAACCCATTCCATTTTCTTTCATTTTTATTGTTGTTTCTTGATTCAAACCGTTATTTATGGATTTTATTGGCTCAGCCCTTATGGCTGTGATGATCCCAACAATTAACAGAAATGACAAACTTACAACCTTTACTGACAAAATATCTATATTTCTAATAATCATTTTTCTTGGGCTCTTTTTAAAAAAATGAAGGGAAGTTATGGATAAGAAAAAGTTTATTGATTTTTTAATTTCCACCTTGGACAAATATAAAATTTTTTTCATATTATATAGAGCAATTTAAATGCCAAAAATTCATGAGAATGGTAGTAAGAAAGGATTGTAATATGAAAAATAGGGGAGTCTACTCGGCATAAGCAGGGGTTCTAAAAATCGTCTTTAGTCTGTCGTATAGGTTAGCTGTTTCCAGTGATTTGCTTTCAAAGATAGGGGGTACAGCGTCTCTCCTTTTTGTTTGACCTCATGAGGTGAAAGCAATAGAATAAAAATAACTTCTCTGCCAATCTGAGAATTTTTGACTATACAGAAGGGAACTGAGAACAAAAAAATGATGGACTTACGATTTATAGGGATCGTTGTGATTGTCTTATTGACCGTGAGTTTTTCTTGTCTTCACGCAATGGAAGGGGAGTTACGAACCATTCCGACAAGGCCTGGAGTGACGCAGTCCTTTCTTCTGATTCAATCTAAGGATAAACCCACCGCAAGCCTTATTCTTTTTGCTGGAGCCCATGGCAGGCTGGCGCTTTCGCCTCAGGGGATGGGTTGGGGAAAAGGTAACTTTCTAGTTAGAAACAGGGAACGATTTGCTCAGCAAGGGTTCTTCGTCGCCGTCGCCGATGTACCCTCTGATCGTCCCCAAGGGCTTTGGAACTTCAGGACCAGCGCAGCCCATGCAGAAGATATTCAACATATGATCGCAGAGCTTAAAAGGATTTCGGATATCCCTGTCTGGTTAATCGGGACCAGTATGGGGACGGTCTCGGCAGCCAATGCAGCAGCGCGCCTCAAAGAAGGCGGTCCGAACGGGCTTGTGCTGACATCGACGGTTACCAAGGAGAGCAAACAGGTTTCAGAGACTGTCAATCATGTACGGCTGAAAGATATCCGAGTGCCCACCTTAATAGTTCACCATAGACAAGACGATTGTGTGTTGACCCCATACGAATTGGCTGTTGCTTTAATAAGAAGCCTGACCCAATCCCCTAAAAAGGAACTACTCACTTTCAGCGGAGGGGATCTTTCCGTTTCAGACCCATGTGAGGAGAAGTCGTTTCATGGGTTTCTGGGACTGGATGCAGAAGTCATCACTGCCATTACCTCGTGGATCAAGACGGTTCATGGTTCCAGATAAGTCCAAACGGAGGTAATTTCCAGGGGTTCTTTAGAGCGAGATTCCGAAGTACTTATCTTAAGAAGGAGCATGAAGCATGAGAAGAAACTATTTGAAATTATTTGTGATATTTTCTGTCGCTATTTTATTGAGTTCATCCATTTATATTCAGAATGGTGATTGCCAATCTCAGAAGAATTTTTTATGGCGTGTTCAATCCAAGGTGAATACCATCTACGTATTGGGCTCATTACATTTTTCTAAGAAAGAGATCTATCCCCTTCATCAAAATATTGAGAAGGCCTTTGATCAATCGGAATTTTTGGTGGTTGAGGCAAATGTGAACGACATTAAAAAAGTGGACATCCAAAAATTAGCAGAGAGGGCTCTCTACCCAGCGAATGACACGTTGGAAAAACATCTTTCCGTAGAGACCTATGAATGGGTCAAGAAAGAGACAAGCGGGCTTGGTATTCCCATTGAGCTTATTAATAAACAAAAACCATGGTTTCTCTCCATGACATTGGTTGCATTAGAAAGTTTAAAACTTGGATTTGATCCAAACTATGGGATAGATAAGTATTTCCTTTCCAAGGCGGAAGGGAAGAAAAAGATATTAGAACTGGAAAGTCTTGATTACCAGATTGATCTCCTCTCTCATTTTTCTGATAAAGAGCAGGAGTTGTTTCTAATCTATACGCTCAAAGATTTGAATATCATGGAGCAGGAATTGGATAAATTGACCCAGGCATGGACTACGGGGGATACAAAAGGGATGGAATCTATTCTAACAAGGAGTGTTTCAGAAGATAAAAGATTATCACCCATTTTTGAAAAACTCATTTATGAAAGAAATAGAAAAATGGTCTCAAAGATTGAAGATTTATTAAGGACAAAAGAGACCTATTTTGTGATTGTCGGAGCAGGGCATTTGGTTGGCAATCGAGGGATCATCGAAATCCTGAAGGGAAAAGGATACTTTGTCGAACAACTGTGAAACGTTTTAAGATTTTAACATTCCTATTTATCTCTTTCATCTCAAAAGCATTATTCTTTAAATATTTTTATAGACAGGGCTGATAAATTTCTGTTATATAAAAGGAAATTCTAATTAAATCTATTTGAAATTCTCCTTCACCTCTTCCTACCGACAACCACTTAGAAAAGGAAGGGGATGGGGGAATCGAGAAAAACGTATGTTCCATACGGCAGACCCAAAGGAAATAAAGGAAGGGAAATTAACAGATATCTATTTTGTAAGGACGATGCAAGTCCTTAAGGCAAAAAGGGTTGATAAATGGGTGAAAGCCGAATTCATTGCGAAACGGTTCCCCGAGGATTACGGGTGGGGAGTTCTGGCTGGCATTGAGGAGGCATCCCACCTTCTGAAAGATTTGAACGTGACTGTCAGAGCGATGAAGGAGGGAACTCTCTTTCGTGCTTATGAACCTGTCATGGAGATAGAAGGCATGTACACAGAATTCGGCCTCTTCGAGACATCTCTCTTGGGGCTGCTCTGTCAGGCCTCGGGGGTGGCAACGAAAGCTGCCCGATGCAAAAAGGCGGCCGGTGACCGGAGGGTGATCAGTTTTGGTGCAAGACGGATCCATCCAGTGGTAGCCCCCATGGTTGAGCGCAATGCCTTCATCGGTGGCTGTGATGGCGTGTCGGTGGTGAAGAATGCAGAGTTGATCGGCGAGGAGCCTTCAGGAACCATGCCCCATGCTTTAATTCTGATCATGGGCGATACGGTGGAGGCGACCAAGGCCTTTGATGAGGTGATCCCTCCAAAAGTCAAACGGGTCTCCCTCATCGACACTTTTAATGATGAAAAGATAGAGGCCATCCGAGTGGCTGAGGCTCTCGGAAAGAAACTCTTTGGAATCCGCCTTGATACCCCCAGTTCAAGACGAGGAGACTTTCAGAAAATCATTGAGGAGATTCGTTGGGAACTGAATTTGAGAGGATTTGGACATGTCAAAATCTACGTGAGTGGCGGATTGGATGAGAAACGAATCCTTACCCTCAATCCTGTGGTAGATGCCTATGGAGTAGGGACTTCAATCACCAATGCACGGGTGATAGATTTTGCAATGGACATCATTGAGATTGATGGAAAACCTCTGGCTAAGAGGGGAAAGATGTCAGGGTCGAAAAGTATAATCCGATGCACGAAATGTTTCCAAGATAAAATGGTTCCCTTCAAAAAAGAACGAGGTCGATCTACTCGGGGTATGGATCGATGCTCATGTGGTGGTCGGTTTAAAGAGCTTCTCTCCCCTCTCGTCCAAAACAGAAAGATCCTTTGGGACCTCCCCAAACCACAGGCAATACGAGAATATGTTCTTGAACAACTTCCCCATTTTGATCTTTAGAGTCCGCTTTGTATTTGATCAGGACGGGTCCTGTCCGGAGATAGGAAAAATGATATGAAGGAGGCCATGCTTTACAGTCCATTAGAGGATGGAAAGGTGCAATGCATTCTTTGTAACCATCGATGTATTATCTCCTCATCGAAAAGGGGACTGTGTGGAGTGCGAGAGAATCAAGGAGGGAAACTTTATACCCTCGTATACGGCCGTGCCATCTCCCTGAATGTGGACCCCATTGAAAAGAAGCCGATCTTTCATCTCTTTCCTGGGTCAACCTCTTTCTCCATAGCCACTGTGGGTTGCAATTTCCGATGTCTCCAATGCCAAAATCATGAGATCTCCCAGATGCCAAGAGGTGAGGATGGGCGTATTGAAGGTTCAGAAGTCACTCCCTCTAAAATTGTTTCGTTAACAAAACAATACCAATGCCAATCCATCTCATACACCTATACTGAACCGACCATCTATTTCGAATATGCCTTTGAGATTGCTCGGCAAGCCCATCAGGGAGGAATTAAAAATATCTTCGTTACCAATGGCTATATGACCGAGGAGGCCCTCAAGACCATCCAGCCTTACTTAGATGCAGCCAATGTCGATTTAAAGAGCTTTAGGGAGGAATTCTATAAAGAGGTCTGCGGGGCGAAATTGAAACCGGTTCTGGAGAACCTGAAACAGATGAGACAGATGGGGATCTGGGTGGAGATCACCACACTCATCATTCCTACCCTGAACGACTCAGATCAGGAGTTTGAGGAAATCGCCCAATTCATCGTCTCTCTGGGGCCAGAGGTACCCTGGCATATCTCAGCATTCTATCCTACTTATAAAATGCTGAATCTTCCGAGAACCCCTGCCTCGGTGCTTCATCGAGCCAGGGAGATTGGAATTAAAACAGGGCTCCAATATGTCTATTGTGGAAATATCCCTGGTGAGGAAGGCGAAGATACCTTCTGCCCTCACTGTGGCCGGAGTTTGATTGAACGAGTAGGGTTTCAAGTGATAAAAAATGATGTGGTGGGGGGCACATGTCGCCATTGCCATAAGAAAATTGATGGAATTTGGGATTGATACGTTCGACGGCGCCAAACCCCAATTTTTAAAGTGGGCTTAAAAGCGCCGCTCAGTTTCAATCCCTGCCAACCGGCCCTGGTCCCGACCGAGGGCGGGGCAGGCAGGCTGAGCATACCCCGGGCTTGAGACCGGGGAGTCGAATGGGATTGATTTGCGATGAAAAGCAGAGGGGTGGGTTTGAGTGGGGGTGTTTGTTTTTTACTAGGCCCCCAGTC
>Ga0316616_100000511_pt1 | contig 12658 bp, 14 predicted proteins | sample OWC_Aug_M1_C1_D1_FD_207660 | JGI IMG/M metagenome (GOLD analysis project Ga0316616, IMG submission 207660) | Wetland soil microbial communities from Old Woman Creek delta, Ohio, United States - OWC_Aug_M1_C1_D1_B | ecosystem: Environmental > Terrestrial > Soil > Wetlands | place: USA: Ohio... | reverse complement strand
CGGCCTCCGCCCGTTCCGCCGGAGCGGGGACAGGCTGGGCGACCGGCACCACGGCCGGTTCCGGTGACACATGCACCTCGGGGGCCGGCACGGGCGGCTCGGTGACGAGCGGAACGGCCGGCTCGACCGTGGGGGCGTCCAGGGTGACCACCAGCGGCCTGGCCGTGGGGGGCGACACGGGCGGCTGCCGCCGCGGGGCGCGCGGTTTGGGCTCCGCCTTGACCTCCCCCTCGGCGAGGGGCTTCGCCCGCGGGCGGGCCTTGGGTGCCGCGCCGGGCGTCTCCGCACCATCGCCGGCCGCGGCGGTGGCCTTCGTCCGGGTGCTCCGGCGCGCCGCAGGCTTTGGCGGCGCGCCCGTTCCAGGCCGGATGGCGTGCGCGGGGATCCTGGCGATCGGCTGGGACAGGATCTCTCGGGCGCGTTCCTCGTCCACCGTGCTGCCGAACGTCAAGGCGTCGATCCCGCCCGCGTGCAGCCGCTCCAGGACTTCCTTGGTCGTCAGACGGAACGTTGTCGCCAGATCATATACCCGAACCATTCCCACGCTGACATCCTCCGGCTTTCCCGCGACCGCGCAAGGAAAGCGGTTCAGTGTGACACTCCAGAACTCTCCACGGGCGTATCGCACACGTCGGCGGCTGCGCACCGGACCAACTGGCGGAGCATCGCCACGTCCAACCTCGGCACCTGGACGCGAAGCGCGCGCGGCAGCGCGCTTCGGCGCAGTGCCTGCTCCAGACAGGTGGGGGACGGGCACAGATAGGCGCTCCGTCCCGTGACCCGCCGCGGATTCACCGCCAGTCCGCCGCACGCATCCAGCGCGATCCGGACCAGGCGTCCTTGGGCGCGTACGGTCCGGCAGCCCACACAGGTCCGCTGGGGACCGCCGCCCGGTCTGGACGCCACCACCGCGCTAGACCGCCTCGGCGGCCGGGGCTGCCGCGTCGGCGACCTCTTCCCCGACAGCGGGGGTCTCGGGTTCCCCCCCCGCGGGGGCTCCGGTCTGGCGGCTGACCGCGTCGCGCGCCACCTGCAGGATCCGCTCGGCGCTCTTCGGCCCGATGCCCTCGATCTCCTGGAGCGCCTCAATTTCGGCCTCGGCCAGCGTGGCGAGGCTGAAATAGCCGGCTGCCACCAAACGCCCGGCCAGCTTCTCCCCCACCCCCGGCAAGGACACGAACTGCGCCAGCGCGGCCTCCGGGTCCGGCGGCGGCGGGCCGGCCTCCCTGCGGGCGTCGCCACCCATCAGCCCGCTCAGGGTCGCCCCGGCTTCCCGCTGCAACTCGGTCGCGCTCTTGATGTCCACCTTCCAGCCCACCAGCTTCGCCGCCAGGCGGGCGTTCTGCCCCCGCTTGCCGATGGCCAGCGAGAGCTGGTCGTCCGCGACCATCACTTTGAGCGTCCGGGTCTCGGAATCCGCGGTCACATGCTGCACGTCGGCCGGCGCCAGGGCTGCCTTCACGAAGGCGGCCGGGTCCTCCCGCCACGGGACGATGTCGATTTTTTCCCCCATGAGCTCCCGCACGATGGCCTGGACGCGAGCCCCCCGGTACCCCACACAGGCCCCGACCGGGTCCACGTTGCTGTCCTTGGAGACGACGGCGATCTTGGCCCGTTCGCCGGCCTCGCGCGCCGCGACCTTCACCTCCACGATCCCCTCGTAGATCTCCGGAACTTCCAAGTCGAACAACCGCTTGAGGAACCCGGGGTGCGTGCGGGACACGACGATCTGGGACCCCTTGGAGGTCTTCTTCACGTCCAGGATGAAGGCCCGGACCCGGTCTCCCACCCGGAACTCTTCTCGGGGAAGCTGCTCGCGCACGGGGAGAATCGCCTCGGCCTTGCCGATGTTCAGGATCACGTTGCCCTTGATGACGCGCTGCACGACGCCGTGGAGCAGCTCGCCTTCCTTTTCCTTGAAAGTCTGGAACACGGAGTCTCGCTCGGCTTCCCGCACCCGCTGGATAATGACCTGCTTGGCGGTCTGGGCGGCGATGCGGCCGAAGCTCTGGGCCGGCACCGGCACGGGGGTCTTCACCTCGTCTCCCAGATGTGCGCCCGGGTTGATCTGCTGCGCCTCCTCCAGACTGATCTCGACCTTCACGTTGAGCGGTGTCTCGACGACTTTCCGGACGGCGTACAGCATGAATTGGCTGGTCTTGCCGTCGAAATCCACCCGGAGATCCAGCGCCGCCTGCGCCACTGGCAGACTCTTGCGGGACGCGGAAAGGATCGCGGCCCCCACCGCATCGATGAGGATCCCCTTCTCGATGCCCTTCTCGCGACCGATTTGATCGATGACCTGCATCAGGTCCATGCCATGCCTCCCGTGTAGACCCCGAACGGTACGGGCCGCACCGGCCCGAACGACCCCCCTCGCGCCGCGCCGTCCGACACGTCTCGTGCCTGGAGCGCCAAGACCGCCTTACAGCTCCGGCTGGAGCCTGGCGCGATGAATCAACTGGCGGGGAATGGCCACGCGCTGGCCGCCGGGGAGATCCAGCAACACCGCGCCGTCCTGCAGTCCCGCCAGGCGGCCGCGGAAGTTGTGCCGGCCCTCGAAATCTTCCCGGGTCGCGATTCGAGCCTCCTGCCCCACGAACCGCTCGAAATCCTGATCCCGGGTCAGCGGCCGATCCAGCCCTGGAGAGGACACCTCGAGATGGTAGGAAAGCCCGATGAAGTCCTCGACATCCAGATGGTCGCCCAACTCCTCGCTCACCCGCTGGCAGTCATCCAGCGTCACGCCGCCCGGCTTGTCCATGTACAGACGAAGGACCCAGCCCTGCGGTTCCCGACGGAACTCGGCGTCGACCAATTCCAACCCGCGGTCGGTCAGAATCGGTTCCGCCAGCGCCCGGAAACGCGTCTCAACCTCCGCGGCCTGCGGCGAGCTCCCGGGATGTTTCGGCCGTGCCATACCGTGTCCTGTCAGCCCCCGAAAAACAAAGAGTGGGCGGGGCGCCCACTCTCTGGTGTCCGAAAGTACCACGGCACGCCGAGGCGGCGCAAGGAGAAAATACACCTGGGGGTCGCTTACTCCTCTTCCTCCTCCACCGGCTTCGATTCGGCCACGATCTTCTCCTGGATATGTGCCGGCACCTCTTCGTAGTGGGAAAACTCCATGCTATAGTCACCCCGATCGCCGGTGATGGACCGCAGTCGCGGATCGAACTCCAGCATCTCCGACAACGGGACGCTGGCCTTCACCGCCTGATTGCGGCCCTTGGCATCGATGCCCAGGACGCGGCCGCGCTTGCTGTTCAGGTCGCCCACGATGTCCCCCATGCACTCGCTGGGGGCCGTCACTTCCACGGTCATGATGGGCTCGAGGAGGGTGGGCTTGGCCTGCGTCATGGCCTTCCGGAACGCCAGGCGCCCCGCCAGCTTGAAGGCCATTTCCGAGGAATCCACGGAGTGGCTGGAACCGTCGTACAGGACGACCTTGAGGTCCACCACCTGGTAGCCCGCCACGGCGCCTCGTTCCATGGCCTCCACGACCCCCTTTTCCACCGCGGGGATAAAGTTCCGCGGGATGGAACCGCCCACGATCTGATTGGAAAACTCGAAGCCGCCGCCCCGAGGCATCGGCTCCATGTGGATCCAGCAGTCCCCGAACTGACCACGCCCCCCCGTCTGCTTCTTGTGGCGCCCCTGCACCTCGCGCACCCGGGCTTTGATCGTCTCCTTGTAGGGCACCCGCGGCGTCTTGAGCATCACCTCCACGCCGAACTTCCGCTTCAGGCGCTCTGCCACGATCTCGACGTGCGCCCGCCCCATGCCTGAGACCACCGTCTCCTTGGTCTGAGGGTCATAACGGATCTGGATCGTCGGGTCCTCCTCGCGTAGCCGGGTGAAGGCGATGCTCATCTTATCCTCGTCACCCTTCGCCTTCGGTTCCACCGCAAACGAGATCACGGGAGCGGGGAAGGTGATCTCCGGCAGGCGCACCGGTGCCTTCTCATCGCAGAGCGTATCACCGGTGCCTGTCTCCTTGAGCTTCACCACCGCTCCGAGATCTCCGGCCCCCAAGGCCTCCGTCGTCGTCTGCTGCTTGCCCCGGAGGAGCAGGAGTTGCCCGATTCGCTCCTTGGCCCCCTTGCCCACGTTCAGGACCGACGAGTCGGACGTCATGGTACCGGAGCAGATCCGGAACATGGTGACCTTGCCCGCGAAGGGGTCGGCGATGGTCTTGAAGACCAGGGCCGTCAAGGGTCCGCCGTCCTTGGCCTCGCACCGGACCGCGTTCCCCTTGGCATCCGTCCCGGTCGTCGGCGGGCGATCCAGGGGGGACGGGAACGCCTCGACCAGGAGGTCCAGGAGTGGCGTCACGCCGATGTTCCGGGCCGGCGCCCCGCACAGGATGGGGAAGAGCTTTTGCTCCCGGATCCCCCGGATGAGGCCTTCGCGCACCTCGTTCTCGCTGAGTTCGCCGCTCTCCAGGTATTTTTCCAGCAACCGGTCGTCCGCCTCCGCCACCGCCTCGACCAGGGCCGCCCGCTGGCCCACCGCCAGCTCCCGTACGGTCGCCGGGACATCTTCCTCCGTCGGCTTTCCGTTACCATCCGGCGTGAAGCGCAGGGCGCGCATGCGGATCAGGTCCACCACCCCGACGAACCCCGCCTCCTTGCCGATGGGCACCTGCACCGGGATCGCGCTGGCCGACAGATTCTTGCGCACGTCCTCCACGGCGCGCGCGAAGTCCGCCCGTTCCCGGTCCATCTTGGAGAGATAGACGGCGCGCGGAAGCTCCAGCGACGCGGCGGCGCTCCAGATCTTTTCCGTCTGGACCTTCACGCCGTCCGTGGCGCCCACCACCACCACCGCCCCGTCCACCACTCGGAGGGCGTTGCGGGCGTCGGTCAGGAACGCGGCGAAACCCGGAGTGTCCACCAGGTTCAGCTTGTGCCCCTTCCATTCGGCCCAGGCCAGGGCGGTGCTGATGCTGATCTTACGACGGATCTCATCCTCGTCGAAGTCGGTCGTCGTGGTGCCGTCATCCACTCGCCCCAACCGTGTCGTGGCACCGGCGCAAAACAGGAGGGCTTCCGTCAGTGTCGTCTTGCCCGCGGTGCCATGGGCCACCAGGGCGATGTTTCGGATCTTGGCCGTCTCCGTTCGCTTCATGGTCTCCCTCGCGATTCCAGATGGGGTCAGCTGCGTGCTCGGCCCGGCAGGGCCGGGTCGGCATCCCGGACAGGCCGGACCAGCCTCGGTTTCCTAACACACCCGCCTCGGCAGGCGCAAGAAAAAACGCCGCGGCCCGCCGCCGCGGGGTCAGCACCGCGGCCGGATATCCGGTGCCAGCCGGAGCCACTGCGTGGTCGATCCGTATTTGAGCGGGAGCTCCATCATCCGCCTCCCGGGCAGAAACGCAAAGCGCCCTCCCGCAGGGTGACGCGGAAGGGCGCACGAGATCCGTATCCCTCTTGGCGAAGCCGACCGCTCAGGCTTCGGAGCCGGATGGGGAAGCCGTCTCTGCCGCCGCGCCGCCGCGCTTTCCGCGCCGCCGCCGGCGCCGCCGCGCCCGGGTGGCCGTGTCGTCCTCACTCTTGTCCGCGGTACTCGCCTTTGCCTTCGTTTTTGTCTTGGGTGGCTCCGCCGGTTCCGCCCCCAGGAACTCGATGGCCGCCAGCGGGGCCCCGTCGCCCATCCGATAATCGAGCTTGGTGATCCGCGTATACCCGCCGTCCCGCTCGCGGAAGCGCGCCCCGATGGTCTCGAAAAGTTTCTTCAGCGCCTTGTCATCGGTCAGCACCTCTGCGGCCTGCCGTCGGGCGTGGAGATCCTCGCGCTTGGCGAGCGTGACCATCTTCTCCGCGACGCCACGCAAATCCTTGGCCTTGGCCGCTGTGGTGATGATCTTCTCGTAGAGAACCAAGGAGGTCACCAGATTGCGCATCATCATTTCGCGATGCGCCATGGTCCGACCGAGTTTTCGTCCCGCTTGCCTGTGCCGCATTGCCGTTGGTCTCCCCAGGGTGCGCCGGATGGGGTCGCCCCTAGCCCTTGGCCGCCTTCCGCCTGGCGGCCTCGCCCACGGGCAGGCCTTCCAACTTCATCCCCAGGCTCAGCCCCATCGTCGCCAGGATTTCCTTGATCTCGTTCAGCGACTTCCGGCCGAAATTCTTCGTCTTGAGCATCTCGGCCTCGGTCTTTTCCACCAGTTCGAAGATAAAGCGAATATTGGAATTTTTCAGACAGTTGGCCGACCGGACCGACAACTCCAATTCGTCCACCGGACGGCTCAGGTTCTCAACCATCCGGTCCCGGGCCTCGTCCACCGCCTCTTCTTCCCCTTCCGGCTCTTCCTCGAAGTTGATGAAGATGGCCAAATGGTCCTTGAGGATCTTGGCGGCGTAGGCCACGGCGTCCTGCGGGAGCACCGATCCGTCTGTCCAGACCTCAACGATCAATTTGTTGTAGTCCGTCGCCTGACCGACGCGTGTATCCTCGACCTGGAAGTTGACTTTCCGCACCGGGGAGAAAATGGCGTCGATGGGGATGACGTCCACCGGCATCCCCTCCCGCTTGTTCCGATCCGCCGGGACGTAACCTCGACCGTGTCGGATCTCCAACTCCACGTCCAACCGCCCGTCCTTGTCGAGACTGCAGAGATACAGGTCGGGCGTCAAGATCTCCACGTCGGCGTCGGGCGTGATCTGAGCGGCACGCACCTCGCCCTCTCCCGCCGCTTTCAGCGTCAGGGTCTTCGGCCCGTCCGAGGAGAGCTTCAGACGCAACTGCTTCAGGTTCAAGATGACGTCGGTGACGTCCTCCCGGACCCCCGGGATCGTGGAGAATTCGTGCAGGACACCGGCGATCCGGACGGAGGTCACGGCCGCCCCTTCGATGGCCGAGAGGAGCACCCGTCGGAGCGAATTCCCCAGCGTCAATCCGAAGCCGCGTTCCAGCGGCTCCGCAAAAAACTTCCCGTACGTGCTGGTGAGGGTCTCCAGCTCGCACTCCAGCCGCTTTGGCTTCTGGAATCCCTTGAACTTCTGCATGCTCAGCCTCTCCCTCGCCGCCTACTTCGAATACAGGGCAACCACCAGTTGCTCCTGAACCGGGATGGCCATCTCTTCCTTGCTGGGCAGCGTCCGCACCGTGCCCTTGAAATTGGCGGCGTCCAACTCCAGCCAGGCGGGCACCCGACGCTTTTTCGCCCCCTCCAGTGCGGCGCCGATCTCGACCAGCTCGCGGCTCTTCGGCTGGACCTCGACCACGTCGCCGGCCCGCAGGAGAACCGAGGGGATGGTCACCCGCCGGCCGTTCACCCGGAAGTGTCCGTGCCGCACGAGCACCCGCGCCTGGGCTCGCGAGGCCGCGAACCCCACGCGGTGCAGGATGTTGTCCAAGCGTTGCTCCAGGAGGCGGACCAGGTTCTCACCGGTGATCCCCTTCTGCCGCTCGGCCATCTCGAAATAGTTTCGGAACTGGGTCTCGAGAACGCCGTAGATCCGTTTCATCTTCTGCTTCTCGCGAAGCTGGAGGCCGTACTCGGACGGCTTGGAGCGGCGCTGGCCGTGCTGGCCGGGCGGAAAATTCCGCTTCTCGACGGCGCACTTGACCGTAAAGCACCGATCGCCCTTCAGGAACAGCTTGCCCCCTTCGCGTCGGCACAGCTTGCAGACCGGATTCGTGTATCGGGCCACGGACGCTACTCCTTCTTAAACACGCCGCCGCTTGCGCGGCCGGCACCCGTTGTGCGGGATCGGCGTCACGTCCTTGATGGCCGTGATCTCCAGTCCCGCCGCCTGCAGGGAGCGGATGGCCGCTTCCCGGCCGGCCCCGGGCCCCTTCACATAGACCTTGACCTCTTTCATCCCCTGCCCGATCGCCTTCTGGGCCGCGTTCTCGGCCGCCATCTGGGCCGCGAAGGGCGTGCTCTTGCGGGAACCCTTGAAACCCACACTGCCCGCGCTCGCCCAGGTAACCACGTTACCCGTCCCGTCGGTGATGGTCACGATGGTATTGTTGAAGGTCGCCTGGATGCAGGCGATGCCGTGGGTGACCCCCTTGCCCTCCTTCTTGCTGGGGCGCGCGGGGCCTGTTCGTCTCGCTGGTGTCGCCATTCGTTCCTCCGGATCCGTCCCGCACCGATGCCGCAGCGGCCTGCCTCAAGGCGGTCGCCCGCGAGCTCCCGCCGGCCTAGGCCCCCTTGCCGGTCGGGGACGTCTTGGCCGATCGCTTCACACCGACCGTCCGCTTCGGCCCCTTCCGGGTGCGGGCGTTGGTGCTGGTCCGCTGCCCGCGGACCGGAAGCCCACGGCGATGCCGCAGCCCGCGATAACAGCCGATGTCCATCAGTCGTTTCACGTCCATGGCCACCTGGCGCTTCAGGTCGCCTTCCACGCGGTACCCGCCCTCGATGACTCGGCGCACCTTGTTGACCTGGTCCTCGGTGAGGTCCTTGACTCGGACCTCCGCACTGACCTCGGCTTCGGTCAGGATCTTCCGCGACAGAGAACGGCCGATCCCGAAGATGTAGGTGAGGGCGACCTCCAGCCGCTTCTCCCGCGGCAGATCCACGCCCGCAATTCTCGCCACCGCAAACCTCCCTGGCGCGCCGACGGCGCCTTACAGCTTAGCCCTGGCGCTGCTTGTGCTTGGGGTTCTCACAGACCACGCGGAGGACCCCCTTGCGCTTGATGACCTTGCACTTCTCGCACATTGGCTTTACCGACGCCCGCACCTTCATCCGAGCACCCGTCTCCCGGCCTGCCCCAGCCCGGGGTCACTTGAAGCGATAGATGATCCGTCCCCGCGTCAGGTCGTAGGGGGATAATTCCACGGTGACCTTGTCCCCCGGCAGGATCCGGATGAAATGCATCCGCATCTTGCCGGAAATATGGGCCAGGATCTTGTGTCCTGTCTCCAGTTCCACCCGGAACATGGCATTCGGGAGCGGCTCCACCACCGTCCCCTCGACTTCGATGGCCTCTTCTTTGGCCATAAGCCCGGCGTGCCTCGCATGGGCCGCGCCTGCGTCAGGCGCCGCGCCCGTCCAGAACCGTCAGAATCTCCGGCCCCTGCTCCGTGATGGCGATGGTATGCTCAAAGTGGGCCGACAGGGAGCCGTCAGTCGTCACCGCAGTCCATCGGTCCTCCAACACCCGCACGTCCGGACCGCCCGCGTTGATCATCGGCTCGATGGCCAGCACCATCCCCGGCTTCAGCACCGGACCCCGCCCCTGTCCGGCCTCCACAAAGTTCGGGATCTGCGGCGCCTCGTGCAGCGCCTTCCCGATACCGTGCCCGACGAACACCCGCACCACCGAGAACCCGTTCCCTTCGGCGTGCTCTTGAACGGCGCGCGAGATCTCGGCCAGTCGCCCACCCGGTTTGGCAGCCCGCACCGCCCGGTCCAGACATTCCTGCGTCACGCGGAGCAGTCGCTCCGCCTCGGCGGAGATTCGTCCGATCGGCAGCGTGACCGCGGCGTCTCCGTAGTATCCGTCGACCACGGCACCCATGTCCAGGCTCAGAATATCCCCTTCCTGGAGGGGCCTGGTCGACGGGAACCCGTGAACCACCGCCTCGTTGATCGAGGCGCAGAGCGTGAACGGATAATCCCGATACCCCTTGAACGCCGGCTGCGCTCCCCGTTCCCGGAGATACGTCTCGGCGAAGCGGTCCAGCTCAAGAGTGGTGGCGCCGGGCAGCGTCCGGTTGGCCAACTCCCGAAGGGTCGCGGCGACCAGCCGATTTGCCCTGCGCAGGATTTCCAGTTCCCAGGGCGCCTTCAGGATGATTCGGTCCCGCATGCGTCAGCCGCCCAGGCTCTCGACCATCCGGGCGAAGATCTCGGGGATCTCGCCCGTCCCGGCGATGCGCCGAAGCAGCCCTCGCCCTTCGAAAAACCGGACCAGGGGTTCCGTTTGCTGAGCGTACACCTCGAGCCGATGCCGGACGGTATCCTCCCGATCGTCGTCCCGCTGGTACGTCTCACCGCCGCACGCGTCGCAGACACCGTCGCGTTTGGCCGGCGAAAAGCGCACATGAAACATCGCCCCGCACGCCCGACAGGTCCGGCGGCCCGCGATGCGCACGACCAGATCCTCGGGGGGAACCTCCAGGCACAGGACGTGATCCAAGCTGAGGCGGAGGTCCAGCAATGCCTTCTCGAGCGCCTCCGCTTGGGCCACAGTCCTGGGGAAACCGTCCAGGATGTACCCGCGAATGCAATCGGTGGACTGCAACCGCTCCCGGACCAACCCGATGATCACCCCATCCGGGACAAGGGCCCCGCGGTCCATGTACGCCTTGGCCTCGCGCCCCAGCGGGGTGCCCGCCTTCACCGCGGCCCGCAACATGTCGCCGGTGGAGATCTGCGGAACGCCCAGCCGCTCGACGAGCAGCTTTGCTTGCGTCCCCTTGCCAGCGCCCGGAGGGCCCAAGAGAATGATTCGCATCGTCGCTGATTCGCACTCCGCGCCGGCCGAAGCCCGGGCTAGCTGATCCGACCGCGCACCTTCGCCTTTTTCAGGAAGCCTTCGTAATGCCGCATCAACAGATGAGACTCGACCTGCTGCACGGTGTCCAGCGCCACGCCCACCACGATCAGGAGTGAGGTCCCGCCGAAGTAAAACGGGACGTTCATCCAGGTGATCATGATCTCCGGCAGGATGGAGATGCCGGCCAGATACAACGCCCCGACCAGGGTCACCCGGTCCAGCACCCGCTCGATGAACTCCGCCGTCTTGCTGCCCGGCCGGAGGCCCGGGATGAATCCACCATACTTCTTCATGTTATCCGCCACGTCGCTGGGATTGAAGACGATGGCGGTGTAGAAATACGTGAAGAAGATGATCCCCCCGGCGTAGATCAGGGTGTACGGGATCCCGCCGAAGGCCAGAAAATTCTTGACCGCGTTCGCCCAGGGGTGGTCGATGAACTGCGCCACCGTGGCGGGAAACGCGATGATGGAACTGGCGAAGATGACTGGGATGACACCCGCCGTGTTGACCCGGAGTGGAATGTGGGTGCTCTGCCCGCCATAGACCCGGCGGCCGACCACCCGCTTCGCATACTGCACCGGGATGCGCCGCTGCCCCAAGGTCATCAGGATGACCCCGGCCACGACCGCCACCATCAACACCAAGAGGAGCAGGAAAACCAGCGGATTCATTTCCCCTTGGGTGATCAACGTCCACGAGGCCAGGATGGCCTCGGGCAAGCGCACGATGATCCCCGCGAAGATCAACAGGGAAATGCCGTTGCCGATGCCGCGCTCGCTGATCTGCTCCCCGAGCCACATCAGAAAAATGGTCCCGGCGGTGAGCGTGACGGTGGTCATCAGCCGGAAACCCCAGCCCGGGCTCGGCACAACCATGGCGCCCTGGATCTGCATGCTCTCCAGGCCGATGGCGATCCCGAGCCCCTGAATCCCCGCCAGCCCGACCGTTCCGAATCGGGTGTACTGGGTGATCTTCTTTCGGCCCTGCTCCCCTTCCTTCTGCAGCCGTTCCAGCGCGGGAACCACCACCGCCAAGAGTTGCAGGATGATCGAGGCCGAAATATACGGCATGATGCCCAGGGCGAACACCGAAAGGCGCCGCAGCGCGCCGCCCGAGAAGAGGTCGAAGAACCCAAGCAGGTTCCCGGCCTGCGTCTGGAAGAACTGGGACAGCGCGTGGGCGTCGATGCCCGGCGTGGGAACGTGGGCCCCGATACGGTACACGATGAGCAGCGCACAGGTGAAGAGGACCCGCCGCTTCAGCTCGGGAACGCGGAAGATGTTCCGAACCTGCTCGATCACGATCCGATGACCTCGACGGTGCCACCAGCCGCTCGGATCTTCTCCGCGGCGACCTTCGAGAATTGGTGCGCCGACACGGTCAGCGGCTTCGTCAGGCTGCCCTCCCCGAGCACCTTGACCCCGACGGCGGCGGCCCGCTTCACCAGGCCTGCCTCGACAAACGTGGCCGGCGACACCGCCGTCCCCGCCGCGAAGCGCTCCAAGTCCTTCACGTTCAGGACGGCGTACTCCTTCCGGAAGATGTTGACGAACCCCCGCTTGGGAACCCGCCGGTGCAGCGGGAGCTGCCCGCCCTCAAACCACGGATGGCTGCTCCCGCCCGAGCGGGCCTTCTGCCCCTTCTCGCCTCTGCCGGAGGTTTTCCCGTGGCCCGACCCCGGGCCGCGCCCCACGATCTTCCGCCGCTGGTGCGACCCGGCGGGCGAGTTCAACTCGTGCAGTTTCATCGCCGTTTGCTCCCCGGTCCATGCTCGGCGTCGGTCACCGATTCCACCTCCACAAGGTGGACCACCTTGAACACCATGCCGCGAATGGCGGCGTCGTCCTGTCGGACGACGCTGGAGTCCACCCGGCCCAGACCGAGCCCACGCAGCACTTCCCGCTGGCGGGGCGTGGAGTGGATCCGGCTCTTGCGGAGCGTGATCTTGAGATGCCCGCTCACGACCGCCCTCCTTCCGGCGCCGCGACGACCTCCCGCCCACGGGCCCGCTCCACATCCTGCACCGTCCGGAGTTCCTTGAGGCCCTGGATCGTCGCCTTGACGACGTTGTGGGGGTTGTCGGAGCCCAGAGACTTCGACAGGATGTCCCGCACCCCCACTACCTCCAGGACCGAGCGGGCCGCCCCACCGGCCACGATCCCCGTCCCCGCGGAGGCGGGTTTGAGCAGCACGCGCCC
>Ga0316616_100000508_pt1 | contig 12686 bp, 10 predicted proteins | sample OWC_Aug_M1_C1_D1_FD_207660 | JGI IMG/M metagenome (GOLD analysis project Ga0316616, IMG submission 207660) | Wetland soil microbial communities from Old Woman Creek delta, Ohio, United States - OWC_Aug_M1_C1_D1_B | ecosystem: Environmental > Terrestrial > Soil > Wetlands | place: USA: Ohio... | reverse complement strand
CTACGGCATTCCCATCGGCGATTTAGGGGGCGCGGTCTTTGCCGTGATCGGGATTCTTTCCGCCCTGGTTTCCCGTTCCATTACCGGAGAAGGCCGGATGAAGGTGATTTAGATTTCGTTTTTTGATGGCCGGCCTTCCCCAAGGCGGATGGCGGATTGCCGATTGCGGATTTCGAGATTAATCGTGCCCAAATCGGGAAAGAAATCTCCGCCGGTGTTTACGATGATGGGAAAGGGATGGTACAATAACCCAAACTCGAAGGAAGGAGAACCCCATGGCCTTGAAGACCCGCGCCGAATACCTGGCTTCCTTGAAGAAGCTTCGACCCAACATCCATAAATTCGGGGAAAGGATCGACGATGTAACCACCCATCCGGCGACCCGCCGGGTGGTGGAGAGCCACGCCCGGGGCTATGATGCCGCCCAGGACCCGGCTCTCGCCGATCTATTTACGGCGACTTCCACCCTGACCGAAGAAAAAATCCATCGCCACAATTCCCTCATGATGTCCATGGAAGATGTGATCTGCAACTCCAAATTCAAGCGGGAGATGTACCGGCTTACCGGGACCTGCACCGGCGCCCTCTGCGCGGGCTGGAACGGCATGAACACCATGTATGCTGTTACCCATGAGATGGACGCCGCGCAGAAAACGGACTATCATCCGCGGATCAAGAAATATGCGCTTCAGGCGCAGGCCGAAGGGTGGACCATTGCCGGCGCCTTGACCGACGCCAAGGGCGACCGGAGCCTGAAAGCCTCCCAGCAGCCCGACCCGGACTCCAACCTGCGCATCGTGGAAGTGCAGGAAAAAGGGATCGTCCTGCGCGGGGCCAAATGCATGATCTGCGGCGTGGCCGCCGCCAATGAGATCTTCCTCCTTCCCGGCACGGCCTACGGGGAAGCGGACAAGGACTTTGCCCTGTCCTGCGCAGTTCCGCGCGATGTCGAGGGATTGACCATTATCGAAACCCGGCGGCCCAGCGACACCAGGGAACAGGAAGAAGGGTTTGACATCCCCACGGAAACCGGGATCACCCAGGCCTACCTGCTCTTCGAGGATGTGTTCGTGCCGAAAGAGAGGGTCTTTCTCTGCAAAGAGTCCGCCTACACGGGAAAGGCGATCCAGTATTTTACTTCCATCTATCGGGCGTGCATCGGAGCATGCGTAGCCGGCCAAGGGGATGTCATGATCGGAGCCGGGGTCTTGATGGCCAGGGCCAACGGCCTTTCGGCCAAAACCTTCGCCCCCAAGTTCATCGAGATGGCGGTCAACAATGAAACGACCTTCACCATGGGGGTTGGGTCCATCGCCCTGGGGGGACGGCATCCGTCGGGAATCTGGCTTCCTGATTCGCTCACTTCCCACACCAATAAAATCCATGTGGCCACCCTTCCTTATGAAACCAAGCGGCTCTGCCAGGAGATCGGCGGCGGAATCGTGGAGACCGGATGCTTTCCCTCGTACAGGGATTTCAACGATCCCAAATATGGAAAGCTGGTTCAGAAATATGTGAAAGCCGGTTCCTGCAGCGCCGAAGCCCGCGCCCGGTCCGCCCGGCTGACCGAATGGCTCACCTTGGGCGCAGGGGTTCCCGGCTGCATGCACGGCGGCGGCTCTCCGGACGGCGCCCGTTTGGTGGTCCGCTCCCTCCTCCCCCTGGAAAAATACGCCCAGATGGCCAGAAAACTTGGCGGAATCAAAGAAGAAATTCCAGAACCCGGAAAATGAGAAGGTGGGACGCAGATTTTCGCAGATCAGCGCAGATAATTCTTAATTTATTCCGGACACCTGGATCTCTTAAATCCGCTTTCCCTGCATTCTTCCGCGTCCCATGGCTTGCGGGAGAGAAAAAATAGGGCGATAAAAACGAAAAACCTTGACTTTCCTATAAAAATCCATTAAATAAAAGCAACTTATTATTTTTCTGCCCAGGAACGGCAGACTCTCCAGAGAAAGGAGAAAAGGGCTATGGACGGGTATGCGGGAAAAATTCTGCGGGTCAATCTGACGACCAAAAAGTGCACCGAAGAACCTTTGAATCCAAAGTACGCCAAAGATTATATCGGCGGAACCGGTCTAGGAGTCCGGATGATCTACGATGAAGTTCCTCCATCCACGGACCCGCTAAGCCCGGAGAACAAAATCGTCTTCACCGTCGGACCCGTAACCGCGACCAACTACCCTTCCGGCGCCCGTTACCAGATCGTTTTCAAATCTCCCCTCACCGGAATCCTCTGCGATGCCAGCTCGGGCGGATACTGGGGGGCCGACCTGAAACGTGCCGGCTATGACGCGCTGATGATCGAGGGAGCTGCAGACGACCCGGTCTATCTTTGGATTCACAATGGGAAGACCGAGATTCGGCCGGCGACTCATTTGTGGGGCCAGGATGCTTTGAAGGTTCAGGAGAGCATCCAAAGGGAGATCGGTGACGAGAGAATCCGGGTAGCCTGCATCGGGCCGGCCGGAGAGAGGAAAGTTCTCCTATCCTGTATCATCAACGACGAAGGACGCGCCCCGGGGCGTGGAGGGAACGGTGCCATCCTGGGGGCCAAGAATCTTAAAGCCATTGCCGTTCGCGGAAACGGCAACTTTCCCATTCACGACCTGGTCGCATACAACGCCCTCTGCAAGAGGATCGCCAAGGATAACGGCACCTCACCCGCGGTGGCCGCCATGCGGGAATATGGAACTGCTCAGGTTCTCGACAATCTCTGGGCCATGGGCGATATCCCGGTTAAGAACTGGCAGCTCGGCATATGGGAGGAAGGATGCAAGAACCTCGGCGGGAAGAAGATGAAAGAAACCATCCTGGTCCCCCACACGGCCTGCTACCGGTGCACCCTGGGGTGCTCCCGATGGGTCAAGATCGAAGAGGGCCCCTACAAGATGGACGGACCGGGGCCGGAATACGAGACCCTGGCGGCCATGGGAACGATGTGCCTCATCGATGACCTCAATGCGGTATCCTTTGCCAACGACCTCTGCAACCGGTACGGGATCGATACGATTTCCACCGGCGTGGCCATCGCCTTTGGCATGGAGGCGTACGAAAAGGGCCTGATCAAAAAGGAAGACACCGGCGGGATCGAGCTGAAATGGGGAGACGCCCAGGCCATGATCGCCATGACCCACCAGATCGGGAAGAATGAAAAGCTGGGCGCGCTCCTGGGCCAGGGAGTGAGAAAAGCCGCGGAGAAGCTGGGCGGGAATTCCTGGAAATACGCGGTTCATGTCAAGGGGATGGAAAGCCCGATGCACGACCCCCGGACCTTTTACAGCATGGGCCTCACCTATGCTGTGGGACCGCGCGGCGCCTGCCACCTTCACGGGCATTCCCCCCTCTGGGAAAATGTGCAGGATCCGCTTCCTGAATGGGGGCTCAAAGGAATGTATCCTCTCCATGTGAGCAAGGGCAAAGGACTCATGGTGAAGCTTTCCCAGGACTATACCGCAGTCGTCAATTCCATGGTTTCCTGCTACTTCCTGACCTTTATCCTGAAGCCCTCAGACCTGGCGGACGTTTTGACCGCTGCAACCGGGACGAAGTACACGGCCAAGAGTCTGCTGAAGGTAGGAGAGCGAATCATGGCCCTCCACCGGGCTTACAACAATCTGTGCGGGATCACCCGCAAAGACGATGTCCTGGCGCCCCGCCAGTTGCAGCCGACCAAGGAAGGCGGCAACGCCGGCAAAGTTCCGGACATGGAGATCATGCTCAAGGATTTTTACAGGGCGAGCGGCTGGACGCCCAGCGGCAAGCCTTCCCGGAAGACCCTGGAATCCCTGGGCCTCCGGGAGGTGGCCAAGGATCTTTACGGGCCGAAGAAGAAATAAGAAACACAGACCTCTCCCGCCGTTTTTTCTATCCCCTTCCCTGGCCCAATTGCTTTCGGTGATGTAGGGGCGACCCGCCGGGTCGCCCCTACGTGTTTACAATTCCCCGCTTCCCCGCTACTATTGATCTATATCGTATGCGCTGGAGATAGAGGTGGCAGAAGAGAAGGAATTTACCTATCCTACGGGAAAGCTCCCTATGGAAGAACTCTCCCGCCTTCTTTCCCGGTACACCCGGAAAGACCCGGGCATCATAGTCGCTCCGGGGATCGGCAAAGACGCCACGGTGATTTCTTTCGGGGATAAGTACCTGGTGGCCAAGAGCGATCCCATCACCTTTGCCGCCGACCAGATCGGCTGGTATGCGGTTCACATCAACGCCAACGATGTTGCCGCCATGGGGGGAACCCCGCGCTGGTTTCTGGCCACCCTGCTCTTGCCCGAAGGGAAGACAGGCCCGAAGGAGGTGGAGGAAATTTTCTCCCAGATTTCCGGGGCCTGCGGGGAGCTGGGGGTCATTCTTTGCGGAGGGCACACGGAAATTTCCCATGGAATTGACCGTCCCATCGTGGTGGGGCAGATGCTGGGAGAGGTGGAGAAGGAGAAATTGGTTTCTCCCGATAAGATCCGGCTGGGGGATGAAATCATTCTGACGAAAGGGATTGCCATTGAAGGTACGGCCCTCATCGCAAGGGAGTTGAAGGATCTGCATTCTCTGTTGGATGAAGGGATATTGGGCCGGTGCCGAGATCTGCTGCACTCTCCGGGGATCAGCGTGGTGCGGGAGGCCCGGATTGCCAGCCAGGCGGCCGCCGTTCACGCCATGCACGACCCGACGGAAGGAGGGCTGGCCACCGGTCTTTTCGAGCTGGCCGACGCCGCGGCTGTCGGCTTATGGGTGGAAATGGATCGGATTCATGTTCTTCCGGAGACGGCGCTTCTTTGCGAGAAGCTCAAGCTGGCTCCGCTGGGATTGTTGGCTTCAGGCGCCCTGTTAATTGCCGCGGCGGCGAGAGATTCGGAGAGGATCATTCGGGCTCTGGCCGCTGAAGGCATTTCCGCATCGGTGATTGCCAGAGTCTGGGAAAGGGAAAAGGGGGTCAAATTGGCGGAAAGGGGGAAAATCACCGATCTGCCCTCCTTTGCGAGGGACGAAGTAGCCCGGTTGTTTGAAGGGAGGGTGGGATGAGTTCCTTTACCACCCGTTACAAGAACAAGAAGTTCGTCAAGGAAAGGGTCGAGCTGGACGGGCACGCCTACGAAAACTGTGAATTCGAAGGCTGTATGATCGTCCTGGATAGAGGGGAGACCGAGATCAAGGGGTGTACATTCAACCACTGCCGTTTGGTGCTCCTGGGCCAGGCGTTGCGAATCGCCAAGGTCCTATCGCTCTTCACCGGCGGGAAACCCTTGAAGGTGCTGGACTTCGCCGAACCGGCGATTTTTGGGGAAAAGAAATGAAAATCACCACAGAGCCACAGAGTTCACGGAGGAAACAACAGAATTAGAAGGCAAAAATCCGGATTTTGTTTTTCAGTTTTCATCTGGTTAGTAATCTTTGATTTTTTCTCTGTGTCCTCTGTGGTGAAAGATTAAAGGAAAAAAATGATCATTAAAACTTATTGTGCCCGGATGGACCACGGAGGATGCGGCCTGCGGGTTCACGTGGAAGACGGAAAGATCGTCAAGGTCGAAGGAGACCCGGATTCTCCCCTGAACCGGGGGACGGTCTGCGGCAAAGGGATCGCCCAGGTGGAGAGGCTCAACCATCCAGACCGGCTTCTCCACCCTCTCAAAAGGATTGGAGGAAGAGGAGAAGGAAAGTGGGAGCGCATCTCCTGGAAGGAAGCCCTCACGACCATCGCCGAAAGGATCCTCCATGCTGACCGGCGAAGCATTGCCTTCGCCCAAGGAACTCCCAAGGGCCTGGAACTTTACATGATGATCCGCCTGGCCAACCTGCTGAAGGTGCCCGCGGTGGTCACCCCCGGTTCCATCTGCCACATGCCCCGGGAGACTGCCGCCACGATAACCTGCGGCTTTTTCCCCGTCCCGGACTATGATCACCCCTCGTCTCTGGTGATGGTCTGGGGCAGCAACCTTTTCCAGACCAATGAGGAAGGGATCATCGGCTCTCAGCTGCGCAGGGTTTTGGACCGGGGAGCCAAACTGATTGTAATAGACCCCCGAAAAACTCAGTTATCTAACCGGGCAGACCTTTGGGTCCAGCCCAGGCCCGGCACGGACCTGGCGCTTGCGCTCGGAATGCTGAAAGTGATCGTGGAGGACGGGTTGCATGACCGGGCCTTCGTCGATCAATGGACTACAGGCTTTCCAGCGTTGCAGGAGCATTTGAAGGATTTTTCGCTGAAGGCCATTTCCGAAATCACCTGGGTCCCGGAGGAGAAGATCACCGAGGCAGCCCGTCTCTACGCCCGCACGAGACCGGCCTGCATCCAGTGGGGAAACGCCATCGAGCACAACATCCACAGCGTGCAGACGGCCCGGGCCTTGATGATTCTGAAAGCCATCACCGGGAATCTGGATTCACCGGGTGGAAATGTGAACCGCCCTTCTCCTCCAACTCTGCGCCCGGGAGACTTTGTACAAAGCAGGAGTTTTCCCGAAAAGCGGGAGCAGCTTCTGGCCCCTGAGTTTCGCCTGGCCGCCATGATGGGATTCACCCCCAGCCAAACCGTGGTGAAAGCCATCCTATCGGACAAGCCATACCCCATCCGGATGATGTACATTCAGGGAGGAAACCCCCTCTTGAGTTATGCCAACGCCGCGGAGACCCATTTGGCCTTGAAGAAATTGGATTTCCTGGCGGTGGCCGAGATCTTCCTGACTCCCACGGCTCAGCTCGCCGACATCGTTCTTCCAACGGCGACGAACTTTGAGTTTGACGACATGGGACACTACGGAATGCCCCACGGGTTCCTCCTGGCCCGTCCCAAGGTGGTCGAACCTCCGGGAGAATGCCTGCCGGATCTCCTCATCCTGAACGAACTGGGGAGAAAATGCGGGCTGGGAAAATTCTTCTGGCCCGATCTTCGGTCGTGCCTGGATGAGGTGTTGAACCCCGCAGGAGTTACCTACAAAGATTTCAAGGCCATGGGAATCCTGAAGGGGAATTGGAAATACAAGAGTTATGAGCGCAGCGGCTTCGGCACTCCATCGAAGAAGGTTGAGATTTTATGCTCTCGTCTGAAGGATTGGGGATACGATGCCCTTCCGACGTATCGCGAGGAATTCTCGGCGCGCGACAGCGATCCCCATCGGATGGAGAACTATCCTTTGGTTCTCACATCGGCCAAGGACCCCTGTTATTTCCATTCCGCCTACCGGAATCTTCCATCGCTAAGAAAACTTTCCCCCGACCCGGTGGTTCTGTTGCACCCGCAAACGGCGGAGGGATTGGGCGTAAAAGGTGGAGACTGGGTTCACATTGAAACCCAGCGGGGAACGATCCTCCAGAAAGCCTCTTTAAGCCCCGACCTCGACCCCCGCGTCGTAGTCGCTGCCTATGGATGGTGGTTTCCGGAGCGCCAAGACCTGGAACTCAGCGGTTGGAAAGAGTCGAACATCAACATTCTGACGGAAAACGATCCGCCCTACGAACCGGCGATCGGATCGACAAATCTAAGGGCGATTTCCTGCCGTGTCTATAAGGAATAAGGCCTGTACCAAGTATATGAATCCTTCCTCTAAGGAAAAATCGGCTTCCAAAAATTGGATCAAGTTTATCGGCACCGCCGGAGCCCGGTTCGTGGTGGCCCGGCAGCTGCGGTCTTCAGGCGGCCTCTGGCTCTCCTTCCAGGGGGTTAATCTGTACATGGACCCCGGGCCGGGAGCGCTGGTCCGATGCCTGTCAGCCAACCCCAAGCTGGACCCCACTGCTTTGGATGGGATCCTTCTCTCCCACAAGCACCTGGACCATGCCGGTGATATCAATGCCATGATCGAAGCCATGACCGAGGGGGGCTATCAGCGCAAGGGTGTTCTCTTTGCCCCGGAAGAGGCCCTCGAAGAAGATCCTGTAGTACTGCGCTATATTCGCTCTTATCCGGGAAAGATCGAGATTCTCAGGGAGAATGGGACGTATTCTCTGGGTGACCTTCATTTCTCCACCACCGGGAGGCATCACCATTCGGTTGAAACCTACGGCTTTAACTTCCGCCTTCCGGAAGCCACCGTCTCCTACATTACCGACACCAAGTTTCACCCCGGCCTTATATCCCAGTATCCCGGTGAACTGCTCCTTTTGAATGTAGTGCTGCTTACCGAGATCCCGGACCGTAAAATCGACCACCTCTCCTTTGAGGATGTGAAAATCATCCTTAAAGAAAGCAGAGCCAGGACGGTGGTCCTTACCCATTTCGGGAGCCGGATGCTCCAGGCCAATCCCGCGGAGCTGGCCGACCGCCTGAGCCAGGAGACCGGAAGGAAAATCATTGCCGCCCGGGATGGAATGACTCTGGCAGTGGATGAGATGCTCGGAGGGAAGTGAGAGGTATCCAGTGGCCAATCCGATAGGTTTTCTGAACCAGGAAAGGAGGAATCCATGGGTTCCGGCCCCAACACGGTCCGAAATGGGATTTTGACTTTTGCGATTGGATTCATCGCTGCCATATCGCCCTTTCTTTTCATGCAGCTCCTGCCAACCCTTTTAAACCCGGGCATGCACCTGGATCCGCCCAATTATCTGGCGATTGCCCTGACTGGTATTTTAATCGGTGCCATCACTTCCATCCTCTTCGCCAACCAGTTCGAAAAAAAGGGGCCGCAGGATATATTCTTCTATGCCCTGGGGATCCCCGCCATTCTGATCGCTACGGTGAGCAACCTAAGCACGGAATTCAAGGCGGTGAGCAAAATATCGGATGTGAAGGAGAGCTTAACCAGTGCGGTTCTGAATCCGCCCCAACTGCAGACCGCTCCAGGAGAGCCGATCCGTCTGACCCCTCCCTCGGGCCAACAGCAGGGAATCAATTTCGGGAATACGGCCTGGGCTGAAGAAAAGGAAGGAGATCAAAGCCTTCTTCTAGCTCAGGCGCACGGTTATCTGGTAATCATCGGTGAATACCAAAGTGAAAAAACCGCCTGGGAGGATTACAAGAAATTAAGAGAGGAAAGACTGAGAACGGAGCGTTACTCACCCAAGGACCTGGCTGTGTTTGAGATTCGGAAAGGCTATTATGTTTTAGCGTACTCCCGGTATTCGTCGCTGGAGGAAGCCAGCAAAGTGTATCAGTTATTAAGGATCAACGACCCCGGGTTGAATGCGAAGATCCTGAAGTATTGATTGAAACTTGCTATTTTCCACCCTTGAATTCAAGTATATGAAGGCCGTTCCCCGCCCGGTCGGTGATATAGATGAGGCCGCGGTAATCCAGGTCCACATCATTGGTTTGAATAAACTTCTTCCCCCGTCCCGGGTCCGAGCTGACCGGGGCGGGAATATAAAAGCCAACCTCCCGAGGATGGTAAGGGTCGGTAATGTCCACAATCCTTAAGCCGGCGTTGAAGTAAGCTACGTAAAGCAGAGTCCCCCCGATAATTTCTCCATCCCGGGTCTCCGCAAACTGGTGGGGGCCGAAGCGGCCGCCCCGTTCGCAAAAGTCTCCGTCGGGAACTTTGAAGGTAGCCACCTCTTTGGGGCTGGCTTCCTCCGTGGCGTCCACGATATACATCTGCCTCCTTAGCTCCTGGCAGTTGTAAGCGAAGGATTCTTCGCTCAGGACAAGAAAATTGCGGACCTTTCCTTGACCCTTGCTGTAATCAGGCACTTTCAATCCGTTGAAGGGGGCTGTGGTGTGGATGCCGGAAAAGGGGGGCGAAAAATCGAGATGGGAGATCAACCCGGGCTTTGATTTATCCGTGATGTCAAGGATGACCATATCCCCGCCGAACAGGTAGGAGAGATACCCCCGGTTGCCATCGATGACCGGGTGGTGCAGGCTGACCCCATCGCCTCCCGAACCGCCGGGCCGCTGCTGGGGCAGGCCCCAGTTGGAAACGAATTTGGGCTGGTATGGATTCCGGAGATCATAGATGATCAGATGCTGGCCCCTCCATTCGGCCTGAGTGCCGGAGAGATAGGCATAGCCTGTCTTGGCATCCCACCAACTCTTGTGCGCCGCCTGCAGGGGGCTGATGGTGGAGACCATCCTGGGTTTGGCTTTGTCGGTGATATCCCAGATTTCGAATCCGGTGAACTCCCCCGCCTCCTGGTTACGAAGCAAATAGTCTTTCCCTTCAAAATAGTTATGGGCCACCTGGACAGCCCGGCTCTCCGCTCCCCTTCTGCCGGGGATGTGGGCAACGACCTTGGGTTGCCGGGGGTTGGAGACCTCCACGATGGAAGTTCCGTTGGCCTCGTTTTTTCCGGTTAACGGGTTGAAGGCTTCTCCCCGATGGTGGCCGATGTAAGCGAAGTTTCCTTTCAGGACGATCTGCAGGCTGTCCCTTCCCTGGAGGGGGTTGTGCCCGATGAGGCGCACATTCTGCGCTTCGGCGGAATATAGATGAAGGGGCCACAGGAAGACCCCCCCGATCATTACCGCCATGACGAAAGCCTTGAAAAAACCTCCGGAGTGGCCGCTTTGCTCCATAAACCAAATCTCCCCCGAATTTCCAGTTCCCCCCCTTACAGGGACTTCAGCGTATTCCGGAGGGTGCCGATTCCGTCGATGGAGACTTCCACCACGTCTCCCGGCTTCATCGGCCCGATCCCCTTCGGCGTTCCCGTGCTGATAAGGTCGCCGGGGAAAAGGGTCATGCACTGGGAAAGATAGGAAACCAGATAGGGCACGGAAAATACCATATCGGCGGTGCGACCCTCCTGAACCAGCTTTCCGTTCAGGTGGGTTTTCACCGTGAGCCTGAAAGGGTCCAGGCCGGTGGCCACGCACGGACCGAAGGGACCGAAGGTGTCAAACCCCTTAGCCCGGGTGAGCTGGCCCTGGACCTTGGTTAAATCCCGCTCGGTCATATCATTGAGGCAGGTGTATCCCAAAACGTGCTTCAATGATTCGCTTTCCGGAATATCCTTGATCCGGTCCTTGATCACCACGGCCAGCTCTCCTTCATAATCTACTCGGGTGGCAACCCGGGGATAAAGGATCGGGTCTTCCGGGCCGATGACGGTGGTGAGGGGTTTCAAAAAATGGCTGGGGACCGGGGGGATTTTTTCCTTCAGCTCCTCGATGTGATCCCGGTAATTCAAACCCACGCAGAGTATTTTGGTGGGCTCCACCGGAGCAAGAAAGCGGACGTCGGAAAACTTGTGTTTGCTCCCGGTAACTTGAAAATTTCCGAAAAGGGAGCCTGAAATTTCCTGGACAGAGTCCCCCTCCCAAATCCCATAACGCACCTGCGTTCCAGCCTGATAACGGACGAATTTCATATTTTCCTCCCTTGGGTGATGAAGAAACCAGCTCCTATCATATGCAAATCCTTTCCCTTCGGAAAGGAAAAAAATCCTCCCCCGTCGCCTCTCCGATGGGCAGCAGCCGGGAGGGATGGGAGAAAAAAATCGTGCGGCCCTTGGATTTAGTCGGTGGATCTGCTATTTTATCTTTCCGAGCACCCTTCTGAAGCTCGCAATGCGCGATTTCCTGACGTGGCCCTGCCGAAACAGGGCTGAAAATGATCGAATGCTATAGGGGAGAGGAAAATGAATCGGAAAAAAATCCTTATCTTTATGGGAAGTCCAAGAAAGGAAGGAAACAGTACCATTCTGGCCTATCAGGTTAAGGCAGGCGCAGAAGCAGCCGGCGCAGAAGTGGAAAGCTTTTTCCTCCACGAAATGAATGTCCGTCCCTGTGACGCCTGCGATGTTTGCCGGGACAAAACGGAAACCGATTGCATCCTGAGCGATGATTTGCTGGACGTATTCCCGAAACTCCGCCAGGCCGACGGAATCGTGATTGCAAGCCCCGTTTATTGGTTTACCGTTTCGGCTCAGACCAAATTATTCATGGACCGGTGGTACGCCCTGGGAGGACCCGAGGGGTATGCTCTCAAAGGGAAGAAGTTCGGGATTGTTCTGACCTATGCCGACGAGGACCCTTTCACCTCCGGGGCGGTCAACGCTTTGCGCACTTTCCAGGATGCTCTGAATTTCATCGAGGCGAAGATTGTCGGCATGGTCTATGGGAGCGCGTGGGAGGCTGGGAAGATCAGAGATAACCGGGAGGTTATGGAAAAAGCCTACGAGCTGGGAAAAAAGATGGCCACTGCTTAAGCCTTTTTCATCTCAGGGACCTCTGCGGGTCCGTTATTTTTCTTTACATTCTCTTCCGCCCCAGGACCCAGTATATCAGTGCGGCGGCTGCCATGCTGGGTAAAGAGGAGCCCAGGGCCCACGGAAATGCCCCTTGTATGCCCAGGACTTTATCCATCAGCATGGGTGAAAAACCGAGGTAGAGGGCAAAGCCGGCGGACCAGGCAGCAAGCGCCCGGGGATTCAGGCCCTTCCAAAACCAGTACCGGCCGTCTTTTCGGTACAAATCTCCCGGCTCCAGAACCTCCTTCCGTAAGAGGAAGTAGTCGACCAGAACCACCCCGAATAGGGGACAGAACATCGCCCCGATGAAGAGAAGGAAATGCTCGTAGTTGAGAAGAGTCGGGAAAAGGAGCGCGGTGGCGGTGCCCATGATTCCCCCGATGAGAACCCCCCTTCTCTCTCCCAGCTTGGGAAATATGTTCAGGCTTGAAACCGCCGTTGAATAGATGTCCAGGAAGGTCGTGGTAAAGGTGGAGAAAAGGATGATCAGAAGGGCCGGGATGGCCCAGCCGAACTGAACCATGAGATTCATGACCACCCCTGAGGGATCGGGG
>Ga0316616_100000506_pt1 | contig 12696 bp, 12 predicted proteins | sample OWC_Aug_M1_C1_D1_FD_207660 | JGI IMG/M metagenome (GOLD analysis project Ga0316616, IMG submission 207660) | Wetland soil microbial communities from Old Woman Creek delta, Ohio, United States - OWC_Aug_M1_C1_D1_B | ecosystem: Environmental > Terrestrial > Soil > Wetlands | place: USA: Ohio... | reverse complement strand
CGTTTTATGCAGGCGGCACTATCCGGCAACCGCCGCCGAATGTCAACGCCGGCGGCAAGCCTTCCTCAACTGCCGTCTGCCCGGCGTGGTTGGGGTTGAATTTTCAAAGAATAGCCGATAAAAGGAAGAGTCAGCGGCGGGCATTTTTCTGAAATTGCTCACCATCCACCAACGACACTCGTCCTCTTGACTTAAGTCAAATCGCCGCCTGCACGCTTTATCGTATACGAAGTCTGTCGTCACGTTGCACCGGTTTTTCCACTCAAGCTCCACACGACCCGCTTCACACAGCAACCACCATGCCGTGGAGGTGCCCATGTCCGCCGACGGATTTCTTTCCAAGCTGAGGTTCCTTCGTCCCCGGGGCAACCAAGCCGAATGCCGGGAGGAAAGCGTCGCCAGCGGCTGGGGCGAGGTCCGCTGCGGCCAGCGCGAGTGGGAGGACTTCTACCGCCGCCGCTGGCAGTACGACAAAAAGGTCCGCTCCACCCACGGCGTCAACTGCACGGGCTCCTGTTCCTGGGACGTCTACGTCAAGAACGGGATCATCGTCTGGGAGACCCAGCGCACGGACTACCCCGGCTGCGGCGCCGGCTTCCCCAACCACGAGCCCCGGGGATGCCCGCGCGGGGCGACCTACTCCTGGTACACCTACAGCCCGGTGCGCCTGAAGCACCCGCTGATGCGCTCGACCCTGCTCGCCTTGTGGCGCGAGGCCTTGGCCGCGCAGACGGACCCGGTCGCCGCCTGGCGTAGCATCGTCGCGGACGAGGCCAAACGCAGCTCCTACCAGGCCGATCGCGGCAAGGGCGGCTTCGTCCGGGTGTCGTGGGACGAGGCGGCGACCCTCGTGGCCGCCTCCCTCATCCACACCATCCAGGCCCACGGTCCCGACCGCATCTTCGGCTTCACGCCGATCCCGGCCATGTCCATGGTCTGCTACGCCTCCGGGGCGCGCTTTCTGTCGCTGATCGGCGGGGTGCTGGCGAGCTTCTACGACTGGTACTGCGACCTGCCGCCGGCCTCGCCCCAGATGTGGGGCGAGCAGACCGACGTGCCGGAAAGCGCCGACTGGTACGAGTCCTCCTACATGATCGTCTGGGGCACCAACCTGCCCATGACGCGCACGCCGGACGCCCACTTTTTCACCGAGGCCCGCTACCGCGGCGCGCGGGTGGCCGCCGTCGCCCCGGACTACGCCGAGTACGTCAAGTTCGCGGACACCTGGCTGCCGGCCAAGGCCGGCACGGACGCGGCCCTCGCCATGGCCATGAGCCACGTCATCCTCCGGGAGTTCTACATCGACCGGCCGAGCGAATATTTCACCTCCTACGCCAAGGCCTACACCGACCTGCCGTTTGCGGTCGTGCTGGAGGCGCACCACGGCGATTTCAAGGCCGGCCGCTTCCTGCGGGCCGCGGACCTGGGCCACACGTCGAACAACGCCCAGTGGAAGACCGTGCTCTTCGACGCCGCCTCCGGCCGGTTCGTGGTTCCGAACGGCAGCATCGGCTTCCGCTGGAACGAGGAGGGCCGCTGGAACCTGAAGTTGAAAGACTCGGCCACGGACGCCGCCATCGACCCCCTGCTCACCTTCGCGCCATCCTCCGAGCGCTGGGTCCGGGTGCACTCCCCGCTTTTCGATCTCAACGGCGCCGGCACGCGCGCCGGGGCTGTCCCGGTCATGACGCTGCAAACGCCTGCCGGACCCGTCGTCGTCACGACGGTCTTCGACCTACTGGCGGCGCACCTCGGCGTCCGGCGCAGGGAGACGGATGCCCACAAAGAAGATTACCCCTCCGGCTACGGCGACCCGCAGGCCTACACCCCCGCCTGGCAGGAGGCCATCACGGGCGTCCCGGCCGCGGACGCGATCCGCGTGGCCCGCGAGTTCGCGGAGAATGCGGAAAAGACCCGTGGCAAGTCCATGATCTTCCTCGGCGCCGGCACCAACCACTGGTTCCACAGCGACATGATCTACCGGGCCATCCTCAATCTCACCACCCTCTGCGGCTGCCAGGGGGTCAACGGCGGCGGCTGGGCGCACTACGTGGGCCAGGAAAAGGTGCGGCCCCAGTCGGCCTGGTCCCAGGTGGCTTTCGGGCTGGACTGGCGCCGTCCGCCGCGCCAGCAGAACGGGACCTCCCTCTGGTACTTCGCGACCGACCAGTGGCGATACGACAACCTGGACCTGAAATCGATGGCTTCGCCGCTCGCCGACACGGCCGTGCCGCGGCACCCCGCCGACTGCAACGTGATCGCCGCCCGCCTCGGGTGGCTGCCGTCGTTCCCCCAGTTCGACCGCAACCCGGTCGACCTGGTCCGCGAAGCCGTCGCGGCCGGCGCCGCCTCGGATGCGGAAATCGTCGGCCATGTCGTGGAGCGGCTGAAGAAGGGCGAGGTGCGCTTCGCCGTCGAGGACCCCGACCACCCCGCCAACTTCCCGCGCGTGCTTTTCCTCTGGCGCGCGAACCTGCTCGGCGCGAGCTCCAAGGGCCACGAGTATTTCCTGAAGCACCTGCTCGGGGTGGACAGCGCCGTGCTGAACACCGAAAGCCCCAGCCGGCCGCGGGAGCTCGTCTGGCGCGAGCGCGCCCCGGAAGGCAAGCTGGACCTGCTGGTGACCCTCGAGATCCGCATGTCCACGAGCGCCATGTACGCCGACGTGGCCCTGCCCGCGGCCGGCTGGTACGAGATGCACGACCTCAACACCACCGACATGCACCCGTTCATCCACCCCTTCAACCCGGCCGTGGACCCGCCCTGGGAGGCGCGCACCAACTGGGACCAGTTCAAGGCCATTGCCGCCAAGTTCTCCGAACTGGCCGCCGTTCACCTCGAGGGGGCGCGCGACCTGGTGGCCGGCCCGCTGCTGCACGACAGCCCGGGTGAGATCGCCCAGGCCGAGGTGAGGGATTGGCGCAAGGGCGAGTGCGAGCCGGTGCCCGGCAAGACCATGCCCAACCTGGCGGTCGTTTCCCGGGACTACGCCAACGCCTACCGCATGATGACGGCCCTCGGCCCGCTGGCCGCTACGCCCGGGGTGGGCTCCAAGGGGATCATGTGGCCGGCGCAGGAGGAATACGCCGAGCTCAAGGAGAAGCTCGGCACGGTGGCCGCCCCCGGGGTGAGCCAGGGCATGCCGTCGCTCGAGACCGGCCGGCAGGTGGCCGAGACGATCCTCATGCTCGCTCCCGAAACCAACGGCGCAACGGCGATGAAATCCTGGGGGCCGCTGGAGAAGCGCACCGGGCTTTCGCTCAGCCACCTGAGCGTCGCCCGCAAGAGCGACCGCTACAGCTTCGAGGACCTGACCGCCCAGCCCCGCAAGATCATCACCACCCCGGTGTGGAGCGGCATCGAATCCGAGCAGCGGCGCTATTCGCCCTTCGTGATCAACATCGAGGAGAAGGTGCCGTTTCGGACGCTGACCGGCCGGGCCCACTTCTATCTGGACCACCCGTGGATGCGGCACTTCGGCGAGGGGCTCCCGGTGTTCCGGCCGCCCGTGGACATGTCGGCCCTCGGGTCGACCGACGTCAAGCGCGAGCCGGGCAAAGAGCTGGTGCTGAACTATCTCACCCCCCACTCCAAGTGGTCGATCCACAGCACCTACTCCGACACCCTCACCATGCTGACGCTCTTCCGGGGCGGGGAGGCGATCTGGCTCAACAACGACGACGCCGCCTCGATCGGCGTGGCGGACAGCGACTGGCTGGAGTGCTTCAACGTCAACGGGGTGGTGATGGCCAAGGCCGTGGTCAGCCACCGCATCCCGCCGGGCAAGGCCTTCATGTACCACGCCCAGGAGCGGCTCATCAACACGCCGGGCGCGCCGCTTTCCGGCAAGCGCGGCGGCACCCACAACAGCGTCACGCGCATCATGGTCAAGCCCACCCACATGATCGGCGGCTACGCCCAGCTCAGCTACGGCTTCAACTACTACGGCCCCGTCGGCTCCCAGCGCGACGAGGTGATCGTGGTGCGCAAGGCCGGGGAGGTCGAGTGGTATGAAGATTAAAGCCCAGCTCGCGATGGTGTTGAACCTGGACAAGTGCATCGGCTGCCACACCTGCAGCATCCCCTGCAAGAACGTCTGGACCAACCGCAAGGGCGCCGAGTACATGTGGTTCAACAACGTGGAGACCAAGCCCGGCATCGGCTACCCCAAGAAATGGGAGAACCAGGAGATCCACAAGGGCGGCTGGGCGCTGAAGGGCCGCCGGCTCTCCCTCCGGGCCGGGACCAAGGCCCGCCGCCTGGCCGGCATCTTCCACAACCCCGACCTGCCCACCATCGACGAGTACTACGAACCCTGGACCTACGACTACGGGAAGCTCGTCGGCGGCCCGGGAAGGAAGCACCAGCCGTCGCTGCGGCCGCGCTCGCAGTTGAACGACGCCAGCATGGAGATCAACTGGGGGCCGAACTGGGAGGACGACCTCGCGGGCGTCAGCGAGACCGGCGGCGGGGACGTGAACTTCAAGGGGCTGGACCACTCCGTCTACCTGCAGTTCAAGAAGGTGTTTTTTCTCTACCTGCCCCGGCTGTGCGAGCACTGCCTCAACCCCGCCTGCGTCGCCTCCTGCCCCTCCGGGGCCCTCTACAAACGCGACGAGGACGGCATCGTGCTCGTGGACCAGGAGCGCTGCCGGGGGTGGCGCTTCTGCGTCTCCGGCTGCCCCTACAAGAAGACCTACTTCAACTGGAAGACCGGTCGGGCCGAGAAGTGCCTGTTCTGCTACCCCCGCACGGAAGCCGGGCTGCCGACGCTCTGCGCCCACAGCTGTGTCGGCCGCATCCGCTACATCGGCGTCCTGCTCTACGACGCCGAGCGCATTCAAGAAGCCGCGGCCGCGACGGACGTGCGGTCCGTCTACCCCGAGCACCTCGGCCTCATGCTCGACCCGCACGACCCCACGGTCGCCGCCGCGGCCGAGCGCCAGGGCATTGCCGAAAACTATCTCGCGGCGGCGCGGCGCTCGCCGGTCTACCGCCTGATCAAGGAGTGGCGGCTCGCGCTCCCGCTGCACCCGGAGTTCCGCACCCTGCCCATGGTCTGGTACGTGCCGCCCTTGAGCCCCGCCAACCCCGCGGTGGATGCGGCCGGCCCGGCGGCCGGCATCGACTCCCTGCGGATCCCGGTGACCTATCTGGCCAATCTGCTCACGGCAGGCGACGAGGGGCCGGTGCGCCTGGCGCTGAAACGCCTGGCGGCCCTGCGGGCCTACATGCGCTCGGTCCGACTGGGGCGGACGGCGGACCCCGCCGTGCTCGACGCCGTCGGCCTGGGCACGCGGGCGGCCGAAGAGATGTACCGGCTGCTGGCCCTGGCCTACCACAGCGAACGGTTCGTGCTGCCCACCGTCGGCCGAATCGATGAGGCATCGCCTTACTTCGACCAGGGAAGCTGCGGGTACCCGCGATGACGGACGAACAGAGCGCCCTTCTCAAGCTGTTGAGCCTTTGCCTGGCCTATCCCGGCGCGGAGGCCCTGCCCGAAATGGAGGCCGCGGCGGCAGGGCTGCGCGACCCGCATGCGCGGGAGCGCCTGGTTCATTTCATAACGCTGATGAAGGCGCAGCCCCTGCTCAAGCTCCAGGAGCACTACACGGCGGTCTTCGACCTGAACCCTTCCGGCAGCCTGAACCTCACTTACCATCTCATGGGCGACCGCGAGGACCGCGGCCGGGCGCTGGCGGAGCTGCTGGAGGTCTACGGGCAGGCCGGCTTCGAGCCGGCCGTCAACGAGCTGCCGGATTTTTTGCCCCTGATGCTGGAATTCTTGGCGGCATCCTCTCCGGCCGAGCCCCACCCTCTGATCCTGCGGTGCCTGGCAGCCATGCCCGCCGTGGCCGGCCGATTGAAAGAAGCCGGCTCACCGTATGCCGTTCCGCTGGAGCTGCTGTGCGAGGCCTTGCCCGCAACAACCCATGGACCCCCATCGCCGGACGCGGCCACCCCGGCCGGCGCCCAAGGAGCGTGACATGAGCACGATCGACCTGCTCGCGTTCGTGGCGTTTCCCTACCTGTGCCTGGCCGTTTTCGTCGTCGGCCATGCCTATCGCTACATCACCGACCGCTACGCCTGGAACTCCCACGGCAGCGAGCTCATCGAAAAAAAGACCCTGTTTTTCGGCTCCTATCTTTTTCATTTCGGCATCTTGGGCACATTGGCCGGCCATGCCACCGGCCTGCTGATCCCCCAGACCGTGTTTGACATGATCGGGATCGACGCGGCCGCGCACACTGCCCTGGCGCACTACGTCGGCCGGGTGGTGGGGTTTGCAGCCTTTTTCGGGGTCCTGATCTTGTTGGCGCGCCGGCTGTTCATCCGGCGCATCCGTCTGATGACGACCGCCGTCGATTTCGCCGTCCTGTTCGGGCTGGCCTTTGTGACCGGCGTCGGCACCTACGACGTGTTCTTCGGGGGGTACCACGTGCTCGACACCATTGCGCCCTGGATCCGCGGCATCCTCATTCTGCAGCCCGACCCGGGCCTGATGGCGCAAGTGCCGTTCCAGTACAAGCTCCACATCCTGGCGGCCTTCGCGCTGCTGGCCTTTTCGCCGTTCACGCGCCTGGTCCACATCTGGAGCGTGCCGCTGTTCTACATCTTCCGGCGGCCGCTGCTGTTCCGGCGGAGGGTGACGGCATGACACGGGTGGCACGGCTCACGGGAAAAAACCAGGGCTCAGGGTTCGGGGTTCGGGGTTCAGGAAAATCAGCTCACCGCAGTCGATTTTTCCCCCTGAACTCTGAACCCTTGTATCCCGACCCCTTCGACTCCCGCAGCCGGCCATCTTGATTCGAGCACAGTTGCCAGAACTTGTGAGGTACGGCATGGCAGAATCTGACGCAAACGTCTGCTACGCGATTTCGAATCCGCGCGCGGCGCTGGCGTGGACGACGCTGGCCTTCTTTGCCGGGTTCGCCGGCGTTTCCGCATTCGGGCCGATCGTCCCCAAGCTCAAGCAGGCCATGGATGTCGGGCCCTTCCTGATGGGCATCCTGGCGGCCTCGCCCGCTCTCACCGGCTCGCTGCTGCGAATCCCCTTCGGGGCCATGGTCGACCGCATGGGGGGCAAGAAACCGATCCTGATCCTGCTGGGGCTGGCGGCCGTGGGGGTGGCCGGCATCACCGTCATGTTCAGCCTCGGCGGGCCGCCCCGGGCCGTGCACTACCCGTTCTTTCTCATTTTCGGAATGCTCTGCGGCTGCGGCATCGCCGTGTTTTCGGTCGGGGTCCCGGCGGTCTCCTACTGGTACCCGCAGCGCAAGCAGGGGACGGCGCTCGCGGTGTACGGCGGGCTGGGGAACCTGGCGCCCGGGATGTTCGCCCTGCTGCTGCCTACTCTGGTGGTGAATTTCGGGTTTACCTGGTCTTACGTGCTGTGGCTGGTCGCGCTGCTGGCGATGACTTTCCTGGTCTTCGCGCGCATGAAGGACGCCCCCTATTTCCAATACAAGGAGATGGGCATGGACATCGACCCGGACGCACTGCTGCTGGCCTGCGGCGAGGAACTGGTGCCGTCCGGCAAAGCCATGGACTCCATCCGCAAAGCGGGCGCCGATTGGCGCACCTGGGTGCTGACCTATTTCTACTTCATCACCTTCGGCGGATTCATCGCCCTCACGGTGTGGCTGCCCACCTTCTGGGCCGACGGCTTCAAGACCGGGCTCGTGCAGGCCGGCCTGTTCACCGCCGCCTTCTCCCTTTCGGCGAGCCTTCTGCGGGTGGCCGGCGGCATCGCCGCGGACAAGCTAGGGGGGCTGCTGGTGGCCCAATTTTCATTCGGGGTGGTGGCGGCAGGCTCGCTGGCGCTGATCTTCGGGGGGCGGTCGATCGCCGCCGCGTTTTTAGGCCAGATGCTGCTGGCGCTCGGCATGGGGGTTGCCAACGCGGCGGTGTTCAAGCTGGTGCCCAAATTCACGCCCAAGGCCGTGGGCGGCGCCGCCGGGATCATCGGCGGGTTGGGGGCCTTCGGCGGCTTCGTTCTGCCGCCGGCCCTGGGGCTGTTCGTCCGGATGAGCGGGGAACCCGGCTACGCCCAGGGGTTTTACCTGTTCCTGGGGCTGGCGGCCTCGGCGCTGATCCTGTTCACGGTCCTCAAGCGCTCGACCGCTTCGGCATTGCCGTAGTCAAGGTTCAAAAGGGTGGGGATCGGCCCGGGGAGGGGGGAGAGGCTTTCGACCCGCGCGGGGGGGGACGGCGGCAGAGGCGGCTTGCGCGGCGGGCATCCCAAGCGGGGCGGCGCCTGATCCGGGCGGCCCTATCCGTCCTCAAGCCGGTAGTGGAAATCGCAGAATGGCGCCCCTTCCATGAGGGTCTGCGTGCGGGTCAAACGGATCCGCGGGTTGAAGCCCTCGATCAGCGCGAAATCCCTTGAGCAGGAAAGAACCGGCCCAAGCCATGCAATGCCCAGGTCACGGTACATCTCGGCATAGCGGCAGCGGGTGACGTTGTAGGCGAAGAGCCTTTCCCCCTCCTCGAGCACGTCGATCTCGAGCGCCTTGCCCTTGGTCCAGTGGACGAGAGACTCGCGGAATTTGGACAGGGAGTCCCCGCCCATGGCCCGCGCCAGTTCCGCCCCCTGCGCGCGGGCGATCGAGACGATCGTCTCGCGGATCACGCGCAGCACCCGCCCCTCCCCGAATTCCCTTCCCAGGGCCGCCACGAGGGGTGCGAGCAGACGCGCCTCGACTTCGCGCCGGGTCAGCACGCCGATCAGTTGGTTCACATGATCTGCAGGAAGTTCCGGAACGTCGGGGCTTCGGGTGGGTGCCATGGCTCTCCCCTGCCTTCCATCGGCTGCATCTCCGCACGGTGAGCCCCCGGCGGTAGGCGGCGATCCCGGCGGAGGCAACGTGTCGGGCGGGAGCCGCGTCGCAGCGAGGCCGTGGGGATGTCAAGCGATTCAGGATAGCGGCTTGAGACCCTCCTCCTCGACCGGAGGCTGAAGCTCGTCCGAAGCCGTTTCGGACGAGGGGTTTTTCTTGTCGAGCTTGCGCTGCCGCTTCTCCTCCTGTTTTTTCTTGCGCTCCAGTTCCTTCTGCCGCTTGGTGAATGAAAAATTGGTCCTCGCCAACGGGCCACCTCCGTGCGTTCTTGTTGAGATCGAAACCAAAAGGGCATTCCCTCTTCGCGAGAAAGAATGCCCTGTTTGGATCCGAAAGACTGGCTACTTCAGCGTGACGTTTACGGCCGACGGGCCTTTGGGGCCCTGCTGAATGTCGAAGGTCACTTTGTCGCCTTCGTTCAGGCTTTTGTAACCCGATGCGTTGATCCCTGAGTGATGAACAAAAACATCCGGGCCGTTTTCCTGGGCGATAAACCCGTAGCCCTTGCTGCTGTTGAACCACTTTACAGTTCCATCCGCCATGGTGACATCCTCCTTTCTCAAATGTTCTCAGGGTCTCAACCTGGAGGCTGTCGATCAGACGAACGAAACTCACCTTCAGAGCGAAACCGGCCCGCCAATGAAGGACGGACCTTTAGCGATTAATATGAACATAATCCTAATTTTCGCAGGAAGCAAGCAAATTTTTGGCTGCCGCCCAAAGGGGGGTTTGCATCCCGCATCCAAGTGTACTATGAAACCCTCTGACAAGGTATCGACCCGATGAACGATCATTTCAAAACATGCCCGTTGTGTTCCCATGTCTGGACCTCCCGCGAAAAATTCCTGAAAGACCGGGATATTGAACTCGTCGGCTATCAGGTGGACTTCGAGGAGGTTGCGCTCGGCCTTTTCCTGTTCAACCACAACACGTGCAAGACGACCCTGGCGATCCAGGCCCGCCTGCTGAAGGATCTCTACCTCGGCCCGATGTTCAAAGAACGCATGACCGGAAAGGAAGAGTGTCCCGGGTATTGCTTGAGGCGCTCGGCGCTGGAGCCGTGCCCGGCCGAGTGCGAGTGCGCCTGGGTCCGTGGCCTCCTGCAGATCATCCGCGACTGGCCCAAACCCCCTGCGGCGCAGGGTGAAAATAGCGGGCATCCCGAAACCCTTGACGGCGATTCGTGCAGAGAGGCCGACCCCGCATGCTGATCGGTTGGTTCGAAGCGCTTCATCCGATCGCCCAGGCATTGTGCGGCACGCTCTTCACGTGGTTCCTGACGGCGCTGGGGGCCGGCCTTGTATTTTTCTTCAAGACCATCAACCACAAGGTGCTGAACGGCATGCTCGGCTTCGCCGCGGGGGTCATGATCGCGGCGAGCTACTGGTCGCTGCTCGCGCCCGCCATCGAGATGGCGGAGGCGGACGGCGGGCCGGCCTGGGTGCCCGCGACGGCCGGGTTCCTGGCGGGCGGGTTTTTCATCTGGCTGGTGGACCGGCTCCTGCCCCACCTGCACGCCGGGTTGCCGCAGGAGAACGCCGAGGGCATCCACACGAACTGGCGCCGCAGCATCCTGCTGGTGCTGGCGATCACCATTCACAACATCCCGGAGGGGCTGGCGGTGGGGGTGGCCTTCGGGGCCCTGGCCGCCGACATCCCCTCGGCCTCTTTGGCCGGGGCCGTGGCCCTGGCGCTCGGCATCGGGATTCAGAACTTTCCCGAAGGCGCGGCGGTTTCCGTCCCGCTGCGGCGCGAAGGGTTATCCCGCTGCAAGAGCTTCTGGTACGGCCAGCTTTCGGGCATGGTGGAGCCGATGGCCGGTGTCGCAGGAGCCGCGGCGGTGGTGCTGATGAAACCGATCCTGCCTTATGCCCTGGCCTTTGCCGCCGGGGCCATGATCTACGTGGTGGTCGAGGAGCTGATCCCCGAGGCGCAGCAGGAAAAGCACAGCGACTTTGCCACCGTGGGGGCGATGCTGGGGTTCGCCGTCATGATGACGCTCGACGTGGCATTGGGATAGAAATTCGATGCAAAAGCCATCCCGCCTTGCTGCCGGGCTTTTTTTGCCATCCGGTTCTATTGCAGGCCCGTTATCGCACTTCAGGCACGATAGGCACTTTCTGTTATGGATCTTCACCTGCTGGATGCCTTGAGCAAAGGCACCGTGCTGGGCTTGGCCGCAGGGTTTTCACCGGGCCCGCTCACCATCCTGGTGATCTCTGAAACGCTGCGGCATGGCCTGCGCGCCGGAATGAAAGTCTCGCTGGCCCCCATTCTGACCGATCTGCCGATCATCGCCCTGGCCGCGCTGCTCCTGGATCGGCTGTCGTCCCACCCGGCGGCCCTCGGGGGGATCGCCCTGCTCGGCGGGGGGTTTTTGCTTCACCTGGGGCTCGGCAGTCTGAGGCCCCATGAGGGGACCGTCGGCTCCGGCCTCCCTTCATCGCGCTCGCTGCTCAGGGGCGTCACCGCGAACTTCCTCAACCCCAATCCCTATGTCTTTTGGATCAGCGTGGGCACGCCGATTCTCCTGGTCGCCTTCGGCCGGTCCTGGACCCACGCCGCTGCGTTCGCGGGCGCCTTTTTTTTCTTCATCGTCGGATCCAAGCTGCTCCTGGCGCAGCTCGTTCACCGATCGCGCGCGTTTTTGAGCGGGGGCCTGTACCGCTGGACCCTGCGCATCCTCGGCCTCCTGCTCATCGCCTATGCAATCATGTTTTTCAGGGACGGACTTTCGAGGATCGGATATTAGCCATGCGGGAATACTGGTGGTGCTGTTTTTGGATAAATCCTCTGGTGTTGGGCAAGTTGGCATTTTGTGACGCACACGTGACGGGAGGTGCCGAGTGGAAAACAACGTCGATATTACAGCGGACTGGATACACGGTTTGATCCGTGATTTCATTGCCGCTTCGCCCCACAACACCATGCGGAATAAAACCGAGGACCCTGCGTGGGACGACGCTTTGGTCGGGTTCGCCTCCGGCGCGGACCCGATTTGGCAGCAGTACAAGGAGTATGTCGGCCCTTTCCACTGGACCCCGTGGGAGGTCTTCAACCAGCACTGCCCCAGGGAATCCGCCGGCGCCGAGGAACTCACCGTCGTTTCGTGGGTCTTGCCGCAGCGGGAGGCGGTCCGCACAGCCAACCGCAGGGCCAAGCGGTATCCATCCGAAGCGTGGGCCCGGATCAGGGTCTACGGCGAGGAGTTCAACGTCGCCCTGCGTCGCCACGTGGCCGACGGCCTTCATAAGGCAGGCCATGCCGCCATCGCCCCGATGCTGGTTTCCAACTGGACCATCGTCAAATCCGAACGGTTCTCCTACGCATCCTGCTGGTCGGAACGCCATGCCGCCCATGCGGCCGGCTTAGGCACGTTCGGTTTGTGCGACGGGCTTATCACCGCCAAAGGCAAAGCCATGCGGGTGGGGTCGGTAGTTGCCAGGATATCGCTCCAGCCGACTCCCCGGCCCTATTCCAACCACCGTGCCTATTGTTTGTTTTTCGCCAACGGAACGTGCGGCAAATGCATGGATCGTTGCCCGGCCCGCGCCATTACCAGGACCGGCCACGACAAGGAGAAGTGCCGGCAGCACTTGGCCCGCTCCAGAGAGTATGTCAAAAAGGCCTACAAATTCGAAGGGTATGGTTGTGGATTGTGCCAGGTGGGTGTGCCGTGTGAGGCGGGCATACCGGTAAAATCCGCCCGGGAGGCGCTGGAGCGTGGAGAGTTGCCGCCTCCGCCGCCGCCTCTGGCGTGAGCCCGGCCGGCCGACGATCGGCCCTGATTTTGTCGACCGGGGCAGTGGATCATTCCACTGCCTCGGTTTTTTTGGACCGATGAAATGGGGTCGG
>Ga0316616_100000505_pt1 | contig 12707 bp, 6 predicted proteins | sample OWC_Aug_M1_C1_D1_FD_207660 | JGI IMG/M metagenome (GOLD analysis project Ga0316616, IMG submission 207660) | Wetland soil microbial communities from Old Woman Creek delta, Ohio, United States - OWC_Aug_M1_C1_D1_B | ecosystem: Environmental > Terrestrial > Soil > Wetlands | place: USA: Ohio... | reverse complement strand
CTTGACCTGGCAATCGAAGATGCGGTCCGGGTCCACCGTCTGGCCGGATGTCGCCTTGAGCCAGGCGGCAAATCGTACCTTGGCCGCCCGCTTGGCTTTGCGGAAGGCGTCGCGAAATCCGCGATCGTCGGCCAGCGGCTTGAGCTGGCGTAGCTGCTCGAGATCTGTGACCCAACCGTCGCCGATGGCCGCGGTGATCGTCTGCGCGAGCGCCGGGTTCGCCAGCAGCAGCCAGCGGCGCGGTGTGACGCCGTTGGTCTTGTTGTTGAACCGCTCGGGGAACAGCTCGGCCAGATCCCTGACCGTCGTCGTGCGCAGTAGCTCGGAGTGAATGGCGGCGACCCCGTTGGTGCTGTGTGTTCCGACAATCGCGAGGTTCGCCATGCGGATGTGCTTGGCGGCGCCTTCCTCCACAAGGCTCACGCGCGCGACCCGCGCCTCGTCACCGGGAAAGCGGGCCCGAACCGTCTCCAGCAGGCGTCGATTGATCTCGCAAATGATCTCCAGGTGATCCGGCAATAGCTCCGCAAACTGTGCCAGCGGCCATCGCTCCAGGGCTTCGGGCAGGAGCGTGTGGTTCGTGTAGGCCAGGGCCCGCTGGGTGAGGTGCCAGGCGTGATCCCAGCCCAGGTGCGCCTCGTCCAGCAGGATCCGCATCAACTCGGGGACCGCCAGCGCCGGGTGCGTATCGTTGAGCTGGATGGCGACCTTCTCGGGGAATGTTCCCCAGTCGGCATGGCTCCGGCGGAATCGGCGCACGAGGTCGGCCAGCGAGCAGGCCACCAAGAAGTACTCCTGCACGAAGCGTAGCCCCTGCCCCATGCTCGTGGAGTCGTTGGGGTACAGGACCCGGGTGAGGGATTCGGCCGCCAGCCTCTCTGTCAGCGCCTCGACAAAGTCGCCGTGACTGAAGGCCTCAAAGTCAAAGTAATCCGGTGCGGCGGCGGCCCAGAGGCGGAGCGTGTTGATGGTCTTGCCGCCGTAGCCCACCACGGGCCGATCGAACGGGATCCCGATCAGGCTGGTCGGCCGGCCGGGGACCGGGTGCAAGGTCCCGCCGCGCAGCTCGACCGAGCAGTTCAGTTTGACCTCCACCTGCTCGTCGGGACGCGCCACCTCCCACGGATCCGGACGCCGGAGCCAGTTGTCCGGCTGTTCCTCTTGCCACCCGTCCCGGATGGCCTGCTTGAAGATGCCGTACTCGTACCGCAACCCGTAGCCCATGGCCGGGAGCTGCATCGTCGCCATCGAGTCCAGAAAGCATGCTGCCAGGCGCCCCAGCCCCCCATTCCCCAGGCCGGCGTCCGGCTCCTCTTCAAGCAGGCCAAGCCAGTCGAGGTCCTTCTGGGTGACGGCATCCTTCACGAGGGGATCGAGCAGCAGGTTCATGACGTTGTTGGCCAGCGAGCGGCCGATGAGAAACTCCATGGAGAGATAGTAAACGCGCTTGGGGTTCTCCCGCTCGTACGTGTCCTCTGTGAGCACCCACCGCTGCGAGAGGATGTCCCGCACGGAGCGGGCAACGGCCTCAAACCGGTCCCGCGGCCCGGCCGCCGCGGGGTCGACGACGTTGTCGAAGAGCAGGTGCCGCTCGTAGAGCGCGGTGTCTGCGCCGGTGAACTCCACCGGGCCACACCCGTATTGTCTCAGGAGTCTCGCGAGGTAATCGGATCCCAGTAACGTCGGGGGGGCCGCCGTTGTCCTTGTGCTCATTGCCGCATCCTTTCCCGGGTGTCCAGGCGCTTGCCCCAATCGTCCGATTCAGAGCCGGCGCCGACGGAGAATTTTTGCGCTGGCGAATACCATGGGCGCGGTATCTCGATCTTGGCCGCCTGCAGCGCGGCGTGCACCGCCATGGCGAGCTCGCTGCGAATCCCCGCCGCCTCCTCGTACCGGGCGACCCAGACCCGCAGTTCGAAATTCAATCCCCGCTCGCCGAAGCCCGTGCAGAGCACCACCGGGGCAGGCGACGCCAGCACCTTGGGGTGGGCCGTCGCCACCTGCTGGAGAAGGCCGCGCACCTCCTCGGGATCCGTGTCGAACGCCACGGTTAGCGGGAGGTGGATACGGTACAGCCGGTCGGACAACGTCCAGTTCGTCACGCGCTCGGCCGTCAAGCTGCCGTTCGGGACGACGACTTCAGCCCCGTCCGGTGTGCGGATGGTGCTGGCGCGGATCCCGATGGCGCGGACCTCCCCGTCCAGACCACCGATATTCACCGAATCGCCCACGTGGATGCGACGCTCCAGCAACAGCACCACACCCGCCACGAAGTTCGCCACTGCATTCTGCAGGCCGAAGCCGACGCCGAGCCCGAACGCACCCACCAGGATGGTGATCCGGTTCACATCGATGCCCAGGGCCGCGATTGCCAGCATGAAACCGGCACAAATCACCGTGTAGTGGAAGAGGCGCGAGATGGCATACGAGATTCCCCGCGCGACCCCCAGTCGGGGATAGACGTCCTCTTCACATACGAACCTTATGAAGGCCGAGAGGAAGAATGCCGCGGCAACCGTCAGGACGAACGCCAGCACGTCCCCGACGGAGACGCTCACGGATCCGTGACCATACCGGGCCCGGAGCATGCGAAGCCCGGTGGAGGACAAGAGGGGCATCAGGCCCAGCCACTCCACGGTGAAATAGACCCAGATTCCGACCGAGAGCGAGCGCAGCAGCCCTTGGATCCGGCCCAGCAGCAGCGCGCGGTGCCGCTGCACCATGAGCAGGTCCCGCAGCGGGCGGACACGCAGGAGATACGCCACGAGCCCCGCGGCGACGCGAAGCCCGACGTAGAGCACCAGCGCAACGTAGTTGCTGGCGATCACGGTCTCGCCCACCAGACGGGCGAGGCGCATGAACCCCAGCGTGCCGGCCAACAGCGCGCCTGCAAGCGCCGCGACCTGTCCCCAGATCAGCCAGGCCGGTAACAGCTTGCGCCGGCGGCCGACGAGCACCAGGATGACGATCGCACAGAGGATCTCACCCAGAAGGACCCATTGCTCGAGCGCCGGGATGGCCGCGCAGATTTCGCGCACCCGGTCCGCGACAAAGAACGCGGCCAGCGCATACACCGCGGCAACATGAGACGGTGATACCATCTGGCGGACGACCGTGAGAGCCGGAACCAAGACGAAGAGGCCGGCCGCGCTCACGACCGCGCGGGGCGCGTCGGGGAGGAGCCACACCATGGTGGAGGCCACGACAACGAGCGCGGCCGAAAGGGGACGCGCAAACACCTGGGCTACGGCCGCTTCACTGGGGTCTCCTCCGCTTCGCGTCCGGGCGAGACGCGCCAGCAACGCAACGATCAGGAACAGCACGCCGAGGAACAGCATGCGCCCCACCCGCGCTCCTAGATACTGCCGCACCAATGCCAGATTGTCGTCGATGGTCCGGCGTAGCTGCTGGGATAAGGTTTCCATGATCGGCGTGCGGACCGCGGGGCTCCAGATGGGGGGAGTATCGCGGACGAAGAGTGGCGCGTGCAGCGCGTCCTGCGCCTTCGCAATGCGATCGAGAATGTCATCGCAGCGGGCGATCTCCCTGCCCACGCGATCCTGAAGGCGGAGGAGTTGGGTCCGCTTGTCAACGAGGTCCCGCTGACCGGCAGCGATCGCGGCCATGGTGTCATCGACCCGCTGGAGCACGTCCGCGGGCGCGTGGGACGCCGCTGCCTCTCGTTGGGAGGTCGTCCAAGTGGCGTAGATACCCTCGAGCTGCTGCCGCGCACGTTCGACCTGCATGCCCTGCTGCGTCAGGACCGCGTTCCAGGCGGCCAACTGCGAACGGCGCACTCGCCATGAATCGGCGAGCGTCGCCAGTGCGGTCGGAGACACCGATGAGTCAAGGGCTTCCGCCGTAGCGGCAAACCGCTCGCGGATCCACTCGCCGATCGGCGGAAGCCCTTCCGCAATCGTCTGAATGATGGGCCCCGGAGCTTGCGCCTCACGTGTTTGCCGGAGCAGCGTCGCCACTTCTCCCGCACGCTCGGCAATTTCGGGCACAGGGATAGGGGTCGGGGCCGCCGCGGGCGCGCCGGGCGCCGGCTCCTGCAGGGGCTGTCCGGCGGACGCGGACAGCAGCAAGCCTCCCAGCAGCCACGCCCCAAGCCCGAATACCGCCACGAGCCATCGGAGTCGCAGCCGTCGGCTCCTTGGATTGGCGTCACCCGGACGCATGATGACACTCGGGTGGACGCGCTGTGAGGCAGTATAGCGTCCGGCCGTCAGAACAGCCCGGCATTGATGTTCCCCTTCAGAACGTACGGCCTCGGTCGAACGTCAGATGTCCTGCAGGAGCGCTCGCACCGCGCCGGTGACGACCGTTTCCGACGCGTCCCAGGGCGTGACATCGTCGGCGTGGGCTTCGGCGCGATAGGCAACGGTTCCGGTCTGCCGATCCAGCAGCTCGAACAACAGGGTTCCCTCGGTCATCTCCATCGTGCCGGCGGGCGTCACGGTCAGGATCGTGCTGGATGACTTGGCGGGATTGAGACGCCACACAAGACCGGTGAGGTTACGTTCGGCGGTCCGGACACCGACGCGGAAGTGCACCAGAAAATCCGCGGTCTCCGCCGAACTCTGCCGGTACCCTTTGGCCGCGAGGGTGGCGGTGATGGCGGAGCTGATCCGTTCGTGCAGGAGTGCGTTGTGGACTCTCGGATCGAGCTCCTCGAACCGAGCCCCGAGCAGCGTGGGCGTCAACGCGTAGGTGGCCGCCGGTCCGATCGCAATGTCGGGGTTCCGATAGATCCCCGCTTCCCAGTGACTGCATGCGGCCACGGCTAAGACCATCGCCAGGAACAGCGGGAACCCGATCAGACCTCGTGGCCACCTGTGGGCCGATCTCGTCATGTTGTGCCTCCTCACGCCTCGCGTCCGCCGGCGTCGTGGCGACTTCATGGCGTCTACCTGGCCGCATCGCCACGGCACGGCTCGGCCCAATCCTCGATCGAACACGCCAGTGCGCAGTTGTGGCACCCGGTGCATTTCTCTGCATGAATCATCAGAATATGGGCCATGTGTGTCTCCTTTTCTACGCAGGTGCCCGCTCACGGGTGCGCCGCCGGCACATGCTGCGGCGCTATCGCGTCCGCCACCTTCGTCTTCGCGGCCCCCAGCCGGGCGAAGATGGTGTATATCGCCGGGATCAGGAAGACGCCGATCACGGTCGCCAGTGTGGTGCCGCCGACGACGGCGGTCCCCATGATTTGCCGGCCGATGGCCCCGGCGCCCGTGGAGATGGCGAGGGGCAGGACGCCCAGGATGAAGGCGAAGGACGTCATGAGGATCGGCCGGAGCCGGAGCCGCGCCGCCGTCAGTGCGGCGTCGAAGACGGGGGCCCCGTTCTCGTGTTCCGACTTGGCGAACTCCACGATCAGGATCGCGTTCTTGGCCGCGAGGCCGATGAGCACGATCAACCCGATCTGGGCATAGATGTTGTTCACCTGCCCGCGGAGCCAGATCGCGGCCAGGGCGCCCAGCGCCGCCACGGGCACGGTGAGCAGGACGCTGAAAGGCAGGGACCAGCTCTCGTACTGCGCGGCCAGGATGAGGAAGACGCACAGGAGTGAGAGGCCGAAGATCACCACGATGGAGACCCCCTCTTGCGCCTTCTTCTCCTGGAAACTCATGCCCATGTAGTCGAAGCCCATCTCGGGCGGCATGGTCTGATGGAACACCTCCTCCAGGGCCCGCATCGCCTGCGCGGAGCTGACCCCCGGCATGGCGATGGCGTTGATCTGGGCCGAGCGGTAGAGGTTGAAGCGCATGGTGAACTCCGGGCCCGGCCGGCTCTCCACGGAGACGAGCGAGGAGAGAGGCACCCGGTTTCCCTGCTTGTTCTGGACGTAGAACTGGCCGATGTTCTCCACGCGGCTGCGGGCGTCGGCGTCGGCCTGGACGTACACCTGCCACTGCCGGCCGAAGCGGTTGAAGTAGTTGACGAAGGCGCCGCCCATGAAAGTCTGGAGCGTCTGGTACACCTCGGAGAGTTCCAGCCCCTGCCGGAGCACCTTGTCCCGGTCCACCTTCACGAAGAGCTGGGGCACGGCCGGCTGGAACGGAGTGGCCACCATGGCGAACTCGGGCCGCTTTTGGGCCGCCGCGAGGAATTTGGCCGTGTTCTCCGCCAGGAAGTTTACGTCCTTGCCGGCCCGGTCCTGGAGGATGAACGTGGCCCCACCCGCCATGCCGATTCCCTGGACCGCGGGCGGCGGGAACGGGAACGCGATCGCCTGGGGGAGGCCGGCCAGCTGCTGCCCCACGTGGGCCAGGATGGCCCCGATCTGCTCCTCGGGCTTCTTGCGCTCGCCCCAGTCCTTCAGCGACACGAAATAGAAGGCGCTGGACGGGCTGTTGTTGAGGCTCAGGAGGCTCATCCCGGCAACACCGACAGCGTGCTCGACGCCGGGCGTCTTCTTGAGGATCTCGTCAATGGCGTTCAAGGTCGCGTCGGTGCGCTGCAGCGAGGCGGCGTCGGGCAGGGAGACGTTGACGTAGAAATAGCCTTGATCCTCCTCCGACACGAAGCCGGTGGGGATGCCCTTCCCGAGGAGGCCGGTGAGGGCGATCACCCCGACCAGGACCACCACGCTCACGCCAGCCTTCCGGATCAGCCGGCCGCAGATGCCGACGTAGCCGGTCGTGGTCCAGCCGAAGAGGCGGTTGAACCCGGCGTAGAACTTCCCGAGCGGGCCCCGGGTCGCCTTGCGCGGCCGGAGCAGCAGGGCGCAGAGGGCGGGGCTCAAGGTCAGGGCATTGAACGCCGAGATCAGCACCGAGATGGCGATGGTCGCGGCGAACTGCGCGTAGAAGCGGCCCGTGATGCCGGGGGTGAACACGGTCGGGACGAAGACGGCCGCCAGGATCAGCGCGATGGCCACCACCGGCCCCGAGACCTGTTCCATGGCCTTGATGGTGGCTTCCTTGGGTGACAGCCCCTGCTCGATGTGATGCTCCACCGCCTCCACCACGACGATCGCGTCGTCCACGACCAGCCCGATGGCGAGCACCAGGCCGAAGAGGCTGAGCGTGTTGATGGAGAAGCCCAGCAGCGGGAAGGCGGCGAAGGTCCCGATCAGGGAGACGGGGACGGCGCAGGCGGGAATCAAGGTCGCCCGCCAGCCCTGCAGGAAGACGAAGACCACGATAACCACCAGGACCAACGCCTCCAGGAGGGTCTTGACGATCTCGTGGATGCCCTCGCTCACCGCCTTGGTCGTGTCCAAACCGATGGTGTAGTCGAGGTCGGTCGGGAAGCGCGTCTTCGCCTCCTCCAGCAGCTTCTTCACTCCATCCGCCGACTGAAGCGCGTTTGCGCCCGGCGCGAGGTAGAGGGCGACGACGGCCGCCGGCTTCCCGTTGTGCCGGCCATTGAAGATATAGTTCTGCTCGGCCAGCTCCACCCGAGCCACGTCCTGGATCCGGACCAGAGAGCCGTCCGGGTTGGCGCGCAGGACGATTTGCCCGAACTCCTGCTCCGAGACCAGGCGCCCCTGGGTGCGGACGGCGTAGGTGAACTCCTGCCCGGCCGGCGCGGGCGCGCCGCCGATCTGGCCGGCGGGGTTGATCGTATTCTGCTTCTGGATGGCGGCGATCACCTCCGGCACGGTGAGTCCCAGCTTGGCGAGCCGGTCCGGCTGGACCCAGATCCGGATCGCATATTCCCCCGCCCCGAACACGAAGACCCGGGAGATGCCGGGCACCCGCAGCAGCGGGTCCTTCAGATTGAGATTCACGTAGTTGGCGAGAAAGGCCGCGTCGCGGGTCCCTTTGGGCGAGTGCACCGACAGGGCCATGAAGGGCGCCGACGGGGACTTGGTCACGCTGACCCCGTAGTTCCGGACGTCCGCCGGGAGCTGGGATTCCGCCTGATTCTGCCGCATCTGGGCGAGGATCTGATCCGTGTCGGGATCGCTCTTCACGTCGAAGTTCACGTACATGCGCATCACGCCGCTGCTGGAGTTGACGCTGTACATGTAGTTCATCTTGTCCACGCCGCTCATCTGCTGCTCGATGGGCGTGGACACGGACTGCTCGATGCTCTCGGCGTCCGCGCCGACGTACATGGTGTCGACCATGATCTCCGGCGGGACGATGTTCGGGAACTGCGCCACGGGCAATCCCAGCATCGAGACCAGACCCGCGATCACGGTCAGGATGGAGATGACCATGGCCACGATGGGCCGATTGACGAAGAACTTGGCCATGAGCGCTACCTCTTCGCCTGGTGCGCAGGCGCTGCGAGCGTTTCGGGGGATGCCTCCTTGGTCGGCAAGGCTGGGGCGCCTGGCGCGTACGGTGCCGCGGCCACCACCATCCCCGGCCGGACCTTCTGAAGGCCTTCGACGATCACCCGTTCGCCAGGCCGTACACCGTCGTCAACGACCCACAGGCCATTGACCTGCTGGCCCACCTTGACCGGCCGGATGTCCACCTTCTGATCCGCGCCGACAACGGCCACCTGATAACTGCCCTGCTGTTCCATGACGGCCCGCTGGGGGACCAGCAAGGCGCCCGTCTTGACGCTCCGCTGGGCACGGACGCGGGCGAACTGACCCGGCCGCAGGACGTTCCCCGGGTTGGGGAAGAGGACGGCGACCTTGATCGTGCCCGTCTGGACATCCACCTGCCGATCGGCGAAGGCGATGCGGCCCGTCTGCGGGTGCCGGCTGCCGTCGGCCAGGGTCAGCTCGATCGGTCCGCCGGCCGTGTCGTGCGCCTTCCGGGCGCCCGCCAGGTACTCTTGCTCGCTCATCGGGACGTAGACCTTGATCGGGTTGACCGAAGATACGGTGGTGAGTTCTTCCGTCGAGCCGGGGGGCGGGCCCACCAAATCGCCGATCTGGGCTTTCGCGATACCGGCGATGCCGGTCACCGGCGAGAGGATCTTGGTGAAGCTCAGATCCACGCGCGCCTTCTCGGTGGAGGCCCGCGCTGCGGCGATCGCGGCCCGTGCGGCGGCCACCGCGGCACGCTGGACCCCGATCGTCGCCTCGGCGGCGGTGACATTGGCCTTGGCGGCGGTGACCCCGGCGTAGGTGGCGCGCTCGGCGCCGGTGGCGTCATCCACGTCTTTCTGGGCGACGGCCCCCCGTCCGACCAGTTCTTTAAAACGGTCGTAGTTCGCCTTGGCGTTCACCCAGAGGGCCTCCTGCTTCGCGACGTCTGCCTTGTACTGCTCCAGGGCAGCCTCCGCCTGGCGCAGCGCCGCCACGGCCTGCTGTTCGGCCGCCTCGGACTGGCTGAGCGTCGCCTCGGCGTGGCTGAGCGTCGCCTGGAACGGCCGCGCATCGATCTCGAACAGCAGTTGTCCTTTCTCCACGAGGTCGCCTTCCCGGTACCGCTGCGAAACGAGATACCCCTGCACCTGGGCACGGATGGTCGCGTTGACGGCGCCGTCCGTGGAGGCGATCCATTCCGAATAGACCGGCACATCCTTCTGAAGGACCTCGGCCACCGCCACCGGCAGCGGCGGTGGGGTTGTCGGCCCTGCCTGCCCCTGCCCGCAACCGGTCGCGAGCAGCGCACTGAGTGCCAGCCAGCCCAGCCCTGTGTTCGGATGTCGCATCAACGTTCTCCTGTAGCTTGGCCCGCATGCCGGGAAGATCCCGAGGGAGCCGAAGCGGTTACGGATGTTTCAACGCCTTCTACTGCGCGGAGGCCATCTCCTGGGCGGTCCACCCGCCGCCGAGAGACCGATAGAGCTGTATCACGGCGACGGCGTTATCGAGCTGTGCCTGGACGAGGGTGAGTCGTGACCCAAAGAGGCGGGTCTCGGTGTCGAGGACCTCGAGGTAGTTGGTCACCCCGCCCGTGTACCGCGTGCTGGCGAGGTCGCTGGCACTCTGGAGCGCCGCCACGAGCTTCGCCTGCTCTTGCCGGATCTCCTCCCGCTTCCGGACCTCAACCAGGGAATCCGCGACCTCGCGGACCGCGCCCTGGATGGCCTGCTGGTACCGGATCACGGCTTCCCGGGTGCGGGCTTCGGCGAGATCCACCTGCGCCACCAGCCGCCCCGCATTGAAGATGGGCAATGTGATGCTCGGGACGGCCTGAAAAATCCCGAACGGCCCGAAGGTTTGTCCGCTCACCACCGCGCCGCCGGCGCCCGCGAAGCCGGTGATCATGACCGTCGGGAAGAGCTGCGCCTTGGCGGCCCCGATCTGCGCGTTGGCCGAGATCATCAGCGCTTCCGCCTGCCGGAGGTCCGGGCGGCGCGTGAGGAGGTCCGAGGGGAGCCCGGCCGGCGCGGCCGGGATCGTGATCTGCTCCACCAGGGCACGGCCCCGCGGCACCGGCCCTGGGTGCTGCGCCAGCAGGAGATTGATGGCGTTCTCCGTCTGCTCGATGCGCCGCTCCACATCCGGCACAGTCCGCGCCGCCTCTTGCAGGAGCGCCTCCGCCTGGCGGACGTCCATCAGCGGCGAGAGGCCACGCTCGTAGCGCGCCTGCATGAGATCGAGCGCCTGCCGCCGCGTCGCCAGGGTCTGTTGGCTGATCGCCAGGATGGCGTCGAGCGCCCGGAGATCGAAGTAGGCCTGGGCGACCTCGGCGATGAGGGTCGTCACCACCCCCCGGCGGACCTCCTCGGTCGCGAGCAGTTCGGCCCGTGCCGACTCCGTCGCGCGCCGCAGCCGGCCCCAGAGGTCCAGCTCCCACGAGACGGTGACGCCGCCTTGAGGCTCAAAGATCTCCCGGGGCACGTTCGGCGGCCGGTTCCCCTGCGCCCCGGTAAGCCGGCCGTACGGCGCCGCGACCTCGGCATTGACGGTGGGCCAGAGCTGGGACCGTGCGACCGTGACCTGGGCCTGCGCTTGGAGGATCCGCGTGACGGCGATCTGCAGGTCATGGTTGGCGGCGAGCGCGCCGCGGATCAAGTCCTGGAGCGCGGGATCCTGGAACAGCTCCCACCACGCGAGGTCGCCGACCGAGGGCGCCGGCATACCGACTGCGGCGGCCCCCCGGTACGCGTTCGGCAGGTCCACGGGCGGCCGCTGGTAGTCCGGGCCGACGGCGCACGCCGAGATGAGGAGGAGCATGCCCAGAAGGACAAGGCAAGCGCCCCTGGTAGATGCTGCCGAAAAGCGGCCAGAAACGGTAGTGCCGCCCTGAGGCTCGGGCTCGCTCACGCGCACTTTCACTTCGTTCCCCTTTCCATTCCGATCCGTCATGGCGTCGTTGCGACAGCCGCGCTCACCAGATAATCCGGCCGACGTACGGCAAGCGCAGTCCGCCCCCCAAAATCCCAACCGCGTGCCCTGTGCGAGTACAGCCGTTTGTTTCATTGTCCGCTCACCCTGGAACTTCCTCGACTCGCGACCCCGCTGCGCCCGGGTCCAGCTCTGTGGCCCCACTGTTCAGGCCGTGAACGACGCACGGAACAGGCTGACCTGAAGCACCAGGCGTGCCAGCGGGTTTAGCCTCGAAAATCATTGGGAAATCCGGCGGCTTGTGCTGCGACGGCGCACCTCGACGGGGGAGCCCTGTGGAACGCTACACAACGCGATGTGCGGGGACGCACCGAATGTGCAAATCCGCACCTGACCGCAGCTGCATCCTCCGGACGCCGGTGCAAGCCCCCGTGGCGAATTGCTATTGTGAACGGCGGCTCGGGACGTTACGCCGGGAGGGCCTCGGTTTCCTGATTCCGCTCGGGGAGGAGCATCTGCAGCAGGCGCTTCGCATCTGGTAGATTCACGACAGCAGGGCGCGGTCCCACAGCCGGTTGGGTCCCAGCCTGCCACAGCCACCGCCCGGGCTGCCAGCCGCGCTGATCGTCGGCCATGATCTCCCCCGGGACATGCGGGTCGTGGCGTGGTCGATTCTCGGCGGCCGTCATCACGAGTATGGGCCTGAGAAGTTGGCGGCGTGACGTGTGCGTGCGAGACTATTTGCGGAACACGGGGGGTGGCGGGAATTTCGAGCGCAAGTCGCCGCCGTTTTTTCTTATCCCTTCAGCCCGCTCAGCTGGACGCCTTCGACGATGCGGCGGTTGGCGAAGAGGAAGACGATGAGGAGAGGGAGGGCGCTGAGAACGGCGCCCGCCATGATTGGGCCGTAGGATTCGTTCATGTAGGCGCCGCGGAGAAAGGCCAGGGCCACGGGAAGCGTGAACATGTCGGCCTTGTTCACCGCGATCAGCGGCCAGAGGAAATCGTTCCACGCGGACCGGAAAGCGAAGATGGCGAGGGCGGCGAACGCCGGATGGGAGAGCGGCAGAATGACTCGGGTGAAGATCTGCCAGGCGTTCGCCCCGTCGATCCTCGCGGCATCCTCTAGCTCCGTCGGGATGCCGAGGAAGAACTGCCGGAGCAGGAAAACCCCGAAGGCCAGGACCGTCGCCGCTTCGGGAACGATCAACCCTTGGAACGTGCTCAGCCACCCGAGTTGCTGGACCAGGATATACTGCGGGACCAGCGTCACGACGTTCGGCACCATGAGGCTTCCGACCAGCAGCGCGAAGATCAGGTTGCGGCCTGGAAACCGCATGCGCGCCAGTGGGTAGGCCGCCATGGCGCCGGTCACCAGCACGAGTGCGACCGATCCGACCGCGATGATACCGCTATTGACGAAGGCGCGTCCAATGCGAGCACTCCGGTAGGCGCTGAAGAGCACCTGCCAGTAGTGTTCGCCGGTCATGGGCCAGGGAATCCATTCCGGCGGAAGCCGGATGATATCCGGCGTGAGCTTGACCGAGTTGAC
>Ga0316616_100000504_pt1 | contig 12708 bp, 10 predicted proteins | sample OWC_Aug_M1_C1_D1_FD_207660 | JGI IMG/M metagenome (GOLD analysis project Ga0316616, IMG submission 207660) | Wetland soil microbial communities from Old Woman Creek delta, Ohio, United States - OWC_Aug_M1_C1_D1_B | ecosystem: Environmental > Terrestrial > Soil > Wetlands | place: USA: Ohio... | reverse complement strand
TATTATATGCAACTCCCCCTGAAAAAACAATGGGCATGTCTTTCTTTTTTAATGCTGTTTTTGCTAGCTCATAAAGCCCTTTCGCGATGTACATTTGAGCAGTTGCTGCGAGTTTTCCTTTCTCTTCTTTATTCTTAAGAAGGAAATCGAACAATGGGGTTGTCATCAGAATCATTTTTCCCTGTTCTTGAGAAAAAACCGGTTCGAATTTTAAAGGTGTTGTCGCTATACTTTCCAAAATCATCGCTGGTCGTCCATCATAGGTTCTCTTCTCACAAAGACCTAACAATGCAGATACTGCATCAAGAATCCGTCCAGTGCTTGTGGTGTATTGTACGTTGTAAGTATTATGTAAAATTTTGAAATATATTCTACTTTCTTTTTCATCAAATAATCTAAATTTTAAAAGTTCTTTTTCAGTCAATATCTTTGAAAGTATTCCAAAGAGCATTTTCTTTGGGTATATCGTTGCAGAATCACCACCCAACTGAGGTTGTTCTTCAAGATGTCCAACACGAGTAAATGTATTTCCTTTCCGTACTAAGAATATTTCTCCACCCCATAATTTCCCATCATCACCATACCCTAATCCATCCATCGAAATTCCTACATAGTCAGTTAAATTATGTTCAGCTGCGACACTAGCCACATGTGCTTGATGATGCTGTATTTGAATTAATTTTGCATTATAGAGGGCAGCTAATTCTTTTGCAAAGATCGTTGAGGTATAACCAGGATGAAGATCACATGCAATAATTTGTGGTTTTAACCGTGTGAGATGAATAAACTTCATAACAGTATCTTTTAAAAAATTATATGTTTCATATTTTGATGTGTTACCAATATATTGAGAAAGATAACATTTATTTTTCTTTGCTGTACAGATGACGTTATTTAATTCAGCGCCAACCGCAACAGTATCTTGACACTCTGTCGGAAAAAGAACGGGAATGGGTGTATATCCCCGTGAACGTCTGAGAAAAAACGTTGTATTACAAATAACCTTTATAACTGAATCGTCACATCTATTTACAATTCTGCGTTCATGAGTTAAGAAATATTTACCTATCTTTTCTGTAATTGACACAGGTTCTCCTGGAAGATTACATGATGTCATTAAAAGTGGCTCATTAATATAATCAAATAGGAGGTAATGTAACGCGGTATAGGGTAACATCACTCCGATGGTGTCTAATTCTGAGGTGAATTTGAAGGAATGTTTTTTTTTCTTTTTTAAAACAACAATTGGTCGTTGTGGACTTTGCAATAATTCTTTTTCTTTTTCAGATACGTAAGCAATTTGTTCAACCATCTCCACATCTTTAACCATAAGAGCATAGGGTTTGTGGGGTCGGTGAAATAGCTCCCGTACTTTCCGTACGCTCTCTTCATTACATAATGAACAGACGTGGAACCCTCCTACGCCTTTGATTGAGAGTATCTCTCCCGATTTTATGAGATCAATTGCTTTCCCAATTGTTTGCGTATCAGATCGACCGCTGATGTCTTTTTCATTATTCAGAAAACGTAATTTTGGACCACACTTTTTACAAGCGATTGTCTGTGCATGATATCGCCTATTACGGGGATCAGTATACTCTCTTTTGCATTGAGAACACATCTTGAATTGATGCATCGATGTAAATGGTCGATCGTAGGGAAAATCTTCTATCATCGTAAATCGTGGTCCACAATTTGTACATGTGATGAAATAATAGTCATGTCGTCTATTTTTTACCTCTTGTAGTTCTCTATGACAATCAGGACACATGAAAATATCTGCGGGAAGATCCGTTGCTCCTTCAGTAAATGAGCTTTTGAGAATTGAAAAATCAGAAAAATGTTTCTTTGACTTAATTTCCGTAATCGTGTAATTTGAGATTTTTGCAAGCGGAGGAAGATCTTTGAGTTGTTGAATGAAATCTCTTGCATTAATTATTATTTCAACACCATTGCCAATGTTTTTTACTGAACCGACGAGTTTAAGTTCTTTAGCTTTTCTATAGATATATGGTCGAAATCCAACACCTTGAACAATGCCCTGGACAAATATTTTATACATCTTCTGTTCACTGCATAAACATACATCTATAAATGTATTTTCTGGAGAGAAAACCTTATGTTTTTTTGAAATTACTTTTCGCGGATAGAGTATTTTTGTATCACTGAGCGCACCAATATCGTATTATTAGTAAAATTCGTATGATCATTGAATTATCAAAGAGATTTACATCTTTATGGGGTTAGACGTGTTCGATCACGCGGGAATAAGATGCACTCTCGAATATTATTTATATCTAACAGTTCCATCAAGAACCGTTCAATACCAAAACCAAAACCACCGTGCGGCGGCATTCCATATCGGAATGCTCTTAGATATGCATCGAAATCTTTCGGATCAAGACCACATTTTTTCAATCGTTCTATTAATAATGTGACATCATGGATTCGTTGACTACCCGAGGAAATTTCAACACCTTTACATTCCAGATCAAATCCACGAGAATACTTCGCTCCATCAGGCATTGTATAAAATGGTTTTGATTCTAATGGATATTTGGTGATAAAGTAGAAATCATTTCCTGCCTCATTCATGATATCTCCAAGGAGCCGCTCATCTTCAGTGCTAAGATCCATACCCCACTTGATCAGTGATTTCCTCTGTTGAATCTTATTTATTGCATCATCATAAGGGATTCGGGTAAACGGTAAGCTCGGAACAGTAATGGTCTTTTTTAGAACCTTAAGTTCTTCAGTACATGCACCCGCACGTTTCCACATCGCTTGTACCAGATGCTCAAGTATCTTCATTATATCTTCTTCATCTTTAATAAACGCCATCTCGATATCAATTGCAGTAGATTCATTTAGATGTCGTCGTGTATTGTGTTCCTCGGCTCTGAAATACCATGCGATTTCATAAACACGATCAAGACCGGTTGCCATTAAACTTTGTTTGTATAATTGAGGGGACTGCGCAAGAAAAGCCTCTTTCTCGAAGTACTGCAATTTGAACATATCTGTTCCACCCTCTGAGGAACTCGCGATGATCTTCGGGGTATGTACTTCAAGAAAATATTGAGATTTTAAATATTCATGGGCTGCAGCAAGTACTGCGCTGCGTATTTTAAAAATTGCTTGGATTTCTGGTTTTCGTAGATCAATCACCCGGTTATCGAGTCGTGTGTCAAAATCAGCCTCGACCTTATCGACAACACCTAGCGGTAATGGGGTTTCAGCAATAGAAAGAATCTCAATAGATTCAGGGAGTATTTCATATCCATTTCTAACTTTTTCATTTTCCTTACAGAAACCCTTCACTGAAATAACAGACTCACGCGGTAATGCAATTAACTTTTCAAAAAGTTCAGGAGATTTCTTTTTTAGAATCGTCAATTGTAAAGTGCCTACTTTATCACGAAGGATCAGAAATGCAATCGAACCAAGATTTCTGATATCTTCAACCCAGCCAGCAACAGCAACTGAGGAATTATACTCTTTTTTTGTGATTTCTTTTGAATAATGACTTCGATACATATGAAACACCATATTAAGACAAGGAATTTAGTCTTTTTGAAAGAAAAGACATTACCTCAGTAAGATTTTTTGTATTATCCCATGTTTTGATAAGTTTATAGAGATCAGATCGTTTTGTATCTTTTAACTCATGAATCCAATATTCAATCCGAGGAACAGCTCTGATTACATTATCAACGATGGTGATAGTAGCAGCCTGTGCCGTACGAGATAATGGATTTAAATCAATCGCTATAACTGTCTTTCCCATTTTTTGAAGCGCTTGACAACGGTCACCATCTTCAAGAGGAACAAGAATGATATCAGCAGTAAAAATCCCTTTTTTCTCACAGAGCGCACGATCAGAATCAAGCCCAGGTATCTTAGCATCAGGATTCAAACCATAGATAGTTTTCGCCCCCTTTTTACGAAGCAAAGCGGTTATCTTCTTCATCCGCATTTGAGTACGATGAAACAAATTTACTTCAATCTTAGCGGGAATACTTTTTGATAAGGAAATACAATCATCAGCAGCCAGTGCAACAACATTTCCGTTCACAGAAATCACCGGTTTATTTGCATACAACAAGGCTGCTGCAGCAACCTTCTCTGCAAAATCAGCGGGAGGTATCGTGATTTCACCAAGAAGATAATCAAATGCTTCACCACGCCCATGAGCAATCAAGCCGGTTTCGTGAACGATACCATTTCTCATAGCCTCTGAAATCTGGTCTCTAGTAACCAAGGAAATGTACCGTGGATGATTTATTGGTATCTTCGTCATTCTATCACCGTAAATAACTAGAGAACCTTTTTAAAATTTAGGGAGAAAAAAGACACAAGAAAATAAATTCTGTTCTTTTTACCCATACATTTCTGCTTGCGGAATCTGACCTGCACTGGACACAATCGGTTTTGCCTGTTTATGGAATTTCTGGAGTTGTTTCTCAATCCGTTCCGCTTCATCATACAACGGACCTACAGGTATCTCAATACCAATTACTGAAGCAATGACATTAATCGCCGAGGCTGCAGCACGGGCATCAGGGTAATTCGGATGCGCCTCAGCCAGAATCGATATCACGTCAAACTTTTCATGTTTCCCTTTATTCAACAGTACCCCAGAAACACCAGCAATGATCCCGTTTTTGAACTGAGGGATATTTTTTGCTGTAAGTGTTGCCCGAGCATTTTCTGTTGACCCAATCGCATATGCATCAACAATCATCTCAGTTTCTGATGATTTACCTTCAACAACCATCCCTTCAGGAGAAATCAACAGTTTACAACCCTTTTTCTTTGACCAAGCCATAATCGCGTCTGATAATGAGTTAATTAAGTTTGCCTTTGGTTTGAATTCAGAGACAAAGACAGCGAGTTTCTGTCCATTGTTAAGTGTTCCACCATAGATCCGTACTGGGGAGAGCGGCTCACCGGTATGCACAACAGATAGTGTGGGAAAATACGCTGAATCCATCGCGCCAATCTGTTTTAAACCTAATGCATCAATCATGTAATTGGCAACAATCGTACTTACCAAGCCTATGGATGGAAACCCTGCAATAACTGCCCCGCTTCCTAGATTCATATCCTCAAAATCAACGATTTGAATATCTTCCAACTGCATCACCACACAATATACACGGTAATAATCCCCAAGCATTTAAAACTAATTGGTATAAAATCACTAACGCGATTAACCTTTTACGACACCTAACGGTAACAACTTTGCGACCTTTAATGAAATTCCAGCACCATGAGTCACGTTTACGACTTCACTGACATCTTTGTATGCATCCGGTGCTTCCTCTGCCATAACTTTCAAACTAGCGGGATGGGCATAGATGCCCTTCATTTTCAAATCGTTCATAATTTGTTCCCCCCTATAACGATGAACTGCTTCATTTCTTGACATGATTCTTCCAGCGCCATGACAGGTGGAACAAAATGTTTCTTCCGATTCTTTAGTACCACGCAACAGGTAACTTTCTGTCCCCATATCTCCGGGGATTAGTACAGGTTGTCCAATATCACGATATTTCAGAGGTACTTCCCGTTTTCCTGGTCCGAATGAACGAGTTGCACCTTTTCTGTGAACATATACTTTTCGTTTCCTGCCTTCAAAATCATGTTCCTCAAGTTTTGCGATATTATGACAGACATCGTACACAATTCCCATATCAAGATCCTCAGCACGTTGACGAAGCACTTTCTCAAAAGACTCTCTAACCCAGTGAACAATCATCTGTCTGTTACACCAAGCGAAGTTTGCAGCGCATGCCATCGCTTTCAAATAATCCTGTCCTTCACTCGAAGTAACCGGGGCACAGGCAAGCTGGCGATCAGGAAGCCAGATATTATATTTTTTTACTGCTTGCTCAAGCACACGAAGATGATCCGTACACACCTGATGACCAAACCCACGGGAGCCTGTATGAATCATCACCATGATCTGGCCTTCATTATGAATGCCGAATGTTTTTGCTGCAACAGGATCATAGATCTCATCGACTTTCTGAATCTCTAAAAAATGATTGCCTGCGCCAAGAGAACCAAGTTGAGGGGCACCACGTTGTTTTGCTTCATTGGAAACCTTTGAGATATCCGCATATTCTAAACAACCCTGTTCCTCTAGATATTCTGTGTCTTCTTTCCAACCGTACCCATTCTCGATAGCCCATTTCGCCCCAAGTTTTAGAACTTCATCTAGTTGCTTTTTATTTAGATGAACCTTAGCTTTCGAACCAAGTCCAGATGGTACATTGAAAAACATCTCGTCAACAAGACGCTGTATCTTTTGTGGGTCCAAATCGGTGAAATGGAGATTTGTTCGCATTAATCGGACACCACAGTTGATGTCATATCCCACACCACCTGGAGAAATCACACCATTTTCCTCATCCATAGCTGCCACGCCACCTATTGGAAATCCGTACCCCCAGTGGATATCAGGCATCGCCAGGGATTTTCCGACGATACCTGGGAGCATTGTCACATTGGCAGCCTGCTCAAGGGCATTATCCTTGCGAATAGATTCAATCATCCCATTGTTTACGTAGATGACAGCAGAGGTCTTCATATGAAGATTTTTCTGCTCACCTTGATAACTCGAAGGAATTTCAAAACGAAAATCTTTAATTTTTTGTAATGGTCCGTTCCAGTACATGAATCTTCTCAACCTACGAATATGAAAAAGTATTTATAAACACTATGAGACGTCATTTATTTTTCTTTTTCAAATATGGGATTCCGGTTTTCTTATTAACCACGATTTGATATCCGTCCGGTAGCTGGACAGGGCGGCTATTATCTGGTTTTTCTTTACTAAAGAAATGAATTGTTTTTTTTCCCTTCCTTTGCTTACCTGTTTCTCTTTTATAGAGGGTGTATCCTCCATATGTACAAATAGATTTAAGAGACGGTTTCTTTAATGTTTTCTCTACAAAATATGATTCCCACTCAGTAGAATCTTCCGGTTTTTTTTTTGGTTTTTTTGCACTTCTTTTTTGTTTTATCGGAATAAACTCTGTTGTCTCAGGAGTTTGTTGTATATCTTGTTGTTCTTTTATGATTCGATATGCTTCTCGTTCTTTATCCCTTGTTTCTCTTTTTAATTTTTTCAGTTCGAGTTTTTTCAGTCGTTTCGCTTCTTTTTCTTTTGTTTTTTGTATTTTTTTCGCTTCGCGCTCTTGTTTTGTTGATAATTTTTGGAGTTTTAATTCTGTTGATTCTATAGCTGTGAATTGAACTTGTGCTGCAGTAGGTTCTTCATTTGGAGAGGTCGTTTCCCAATCTGCAATTTTTTCTGATTTTTCAGTATTAATCGGGATTTCTACTCGTTCAAACTCAGGGATTTGATCAACCTCTGATTTTTCTTGAGTTTTTGGTGGCTCCCCTAGCTGTGTTTCTTCGACCGGTTGCCATTCTGGGAGAGTAGAGTCAGAAGCTGGTTCAGGCACGATTACATTAATTTTTTCAACTTCGTAGAGCTCCACCGTGGTAAAAGGTAATTCTGGTGAATGAATTGACTTTGCGGGTGTAGAAGTTGATATTGGTATAAATTCAGGTAGAGTCGTTGACGGTGTATATTTTTGGATGGGGGTTATCAACGGAGGGTTCAATGCATTTATTGGACGAACAGTTATTCTTGGTTCTAAAGAGTTGAATGTATGGGAAAAACGATCAGAAGGTGACTTGGTTTTAAACGTATCACCAGCTAATCTTCTACGAACGGAATCAAGAGCGCTCTCATCTGCCGAAATAAGTGCTTTAATATTCGGGTCTGACGAGTTATCTAAAATCTTCCGTAGTTTTACTACATCATCTACCTTAGATTTTTTCTCTCGAACCATAATATTCATAGTGTATAAGATTCCACGTATATTAATAAATTTCCTTCTGTTGTTATTTATTTTAACGGTTTTTCTTTATAAATTACTTCGTTAAAAAGGTTATTAAGTAATTATTCTATTCGTTTCTTTTTGATACAGATGAACTTTAAAAACAAGGATATTATTTCAATTAAAGATTTTTCAAAAGAGGAAATCGAATACATCTTTGAATACGCTAAGCGCATGATTCCTTACGCGAACGGGGAAAAGCATACGAGACTTTTAAACCAACATATCCTAGCCACCCTCTTTTTTGAACCAAGCACTCGCACGAGATTGAGTTTTGAAAGTGCAATGCATAGACTCGGTGGAAACGTGATCGGGTTTGCAGATCCGAGTGGTACCTCCCAGAAAAAAGGGGAGAGCCTCGCTGATACAATTAGGATGGCAGATTCCTATAGTGATATCATCGTGATTCGTCACCCGCAGGAAGGTGCAGCACGACTCGCTGCAGAATTTTCTGAAGTTCCTATCCTAAACGCAGGAGATGGTGCAGGGCAACACCCAACCCAATGCCTTCTTGACTTATTTACCATCTTAACTGAGAAAAAAAAGATTAAGGGAAATAAAGTGATTCTGCTTGGTGATTTAAAGTATGGGCGGACTGTTCATTCGCTCGCCTATGCACTATCTTTGTTTAAAGCAGATCTGACATTTGTCTCTCCTGAGACACTAAAGATGCCAAAAGAAGTAATTAATGAATGTAAAGAATTCGGAGTGGAACCGGTAAGTACCTCAAACTTAGAAAAAGCAATCAAAGAAGCAGATGTTTTATATGCTACGCGAATTCAGAAGGAACGATTCCCTGACGCAGAGGAGTATAATCGTGTTATTGGAAGTTACAAAGTTGATAACACATTGTTACAGCAGGCAAAGAAAGATCTTATAGTGATGCATCCACTCCCTCGAGTGGTGGAAATTGATCCTGAAGTGGATAAGACAAATCATGCACTCTATTTTAAACAAGCGTTCAATGGTGTCCCTGTTAGAATGGCACTTCTTTCCCTCATCTTAGGAGGTAAAAAAATATGAAAGAACTGAAAGTTACCCCCATCAAAGATGGGACTGTGATTGATCATATCACTCCGGGGCATGCGTTGAAAGTTTTACATGTGTTAAAAATCCCTGAATCGACCTCCTCTGTTGTGAGTATTCTTATGAATGTGAATGGTAAAAAAGGAAAGAAAGACATCGTAAAGATAGAGAATCGAGAATTGGACCCTAAGGAATTAGATAAAATTGCGTTAATAGCCCCAAAAGCAACCATCAACATCATCCGAGAGTATGATGTTATAAAAAAACATATCGTGGAACTTCCCAATGAAGTAGTCGGACTTACAAAATGTCCAAACCCGACATGTATTTCAAATGCACGTGAGCCCGTCGAAAGTAGGTTTCATATTGTCAGTAGAGATCCTTTACGAATCAAATGTTATTACTGCGAACGAGAACCTGAGGATCTGACGGAAGGAATTATTTAATCTTTTTTCTCATTTTTTCGAGGAACTCTTTTGCATAATCAAGTTTTACTTTACCGCTGGACACAAGTTGGTCTGCGAGTTTTTCTATTTCATCTCTTTGTGCACCTGCCATTACCGCGATGTTTTTTGCATGCAATGACATATGTCCTTTTTGGATTCCAACTGTTGATAGCGCAAAGAGGGCGGCGAAGTTCTGTGCTAGACCAAGACAAGCGACAACCTCAGCAAGCTCTTGTGCAGAACTAATTCCAAGTATCTTCCTACAGAGTTTTGCTTTTGGATGCATATTCGCAGCGCCACCGACTACACCAACCGCCATTGGTAATTCGATTTCACCGACCAGGTCTCCATTGTTATTCTTATAATATTGAGTGAGTGTTGTATATTGGCCATCTCTAGCGGCATATGCATGAGCACCTGCTTCAATAGCACGAGAATCATTACCAGTGGCAATAATCAAAGCATCAATACCATTCATAATACCTTTGTTATGGGTTGCTGCTCGATACGGATCGACCGAAGCGAGTGTATAAGCTTCAAGAAACGCTTCAACCACTTGATCTCCACCCATCTTCTCGTTATCAAAGACAGCGGTTGCTTTTACCAGTCTTTTATCCGCAAGATTTGATAGTATCTTCAACCTGATTTTGCCACCGGAGATCTCTTCAAACATTGGAGCAAGAGCTTCGCACATAGTGTTCACTGCATTAGCACCCATTGCATCACGCACATCAACAATAAGATGACTTACAATCATAGTACCAAGGGGACTATCAAGTATTCTGACTTCTAGATCCTTTGCGCCTCCACCTAAATCGACAAGGATTTTATCTTGAGAGTTCGCAAGTGTAAGGATCTGCTCTTTGTGTTTCAGAATTTCCTGCGCTGTAGTGACTACATCTTCAACGTGCAATAACTGCAGTTGCCCAATCATAAGCGGCTCAGAGCAAGAGGCTGAAAAACCACCTTTTATTCGAGCGATTTTAGCTGCATTGCTCGCAGCAGCAACGACACTAGATTCCTCTGTTGCCATTGGGATAATATAGTTTGTTCCATTAATGAGAAAATTAACAGCTAAACCAAGTGGCAATTCAAAAGTCCCCAGAACATTCTCAATCATGCGATCTGCTGTTGTAAGATCGAGGCAGGAAGAAAAAATCTTCACGTCATCCTCGCTCAAATTTGCGAAATGCGTAACAAATTCTCTTCGTTTTTCAATCGGAAGTTTGTAGAATCCTGAGACAACGGATGTTTTTTCAATTTTTGACATACTTCGAATACCTCCTCATATATGACTTTGTAAAACAGTTTATTGTTTTTATAATTGTTTATCCTTCGAATCGAATTTCCATCGATCAAAAATTGTTTTATTTGTGTAGAGAATCTTGATGATACGATGATAAGGAATAGTCGCTGTTGTTGTTTCAAGAAAAGATATCCCAATCTTCGTAATTTCGCTGCCATAGATAATTTTTGTATTATTCAATCCTCCTCGGTGGATATACCAAATTTCTACTTTTTCTAAATCCTTTGTCCATTTAATTTTATTAAGGATATCACGAATATATGGCATTTACATCAATGAGTGAATATTATGCAATGTTTTTAATAGATGATGCTTTGCGTGTTGTTCAACAATAGGTCCATGTCCGGGATAAAGATTTGTTATGTCAAGTAATGCTAGTTGTTCAATAGAATTAAGTAACATATTAAAATCACCACCAGGAAAATCGTATCTCCCAAAGCCTCCGTCCGCAAAAATCGTATCACCCGAGAAAAGATCCTGCCTTTTTTCACTGTAAAAACAGAGACTGCCGATGCTATGACCAGGAGTAGTTAGAACCTCAAATGGTTGATCTCCAATAATCAGTTGTTCTCCGTTGGATAATGGAACATCAACTTTTAGTTTGGGCATTACGCCGCCAAGCATTTCAGCAAACATACTTTTTCCTTTTTCGAGTTTTGATACGATATCCTTATGAGCAAAGATTTTCGCTCTTCCGTCTGAAGCCTGAATAATACCTTGAACACCGCCGACATGATCATAGTGTTCATGGGTGAGAAGTATCTGTTGTATTTGATTGAGTTTGACAATCCTTTGAATGGTTCTTAAAATCATTCCGGTGTAAAAACCGGTACCTGTATCGATTATTGTTGGTATTTTTCCTACAACGACATACACGTTAGAGTCGTACTCTTTGCCAGGTATCGTAAAAATATTCATAGACATCGCTGTATGTTTTTGTTAGAAATAAGGGTATCGAAATTTTATAAAAAACCAGGATAATAGTAACAATTATATGTTGCAAACTGATTACCCAAGTAACTTGGGGAGTAATAAGATGAGTAACGGAAATATTGTTCATGTTGTTGGTACAGGTACTATAGGAGAGCCATTGATTGGGTTGTTATGCGATGCAAAAGATGATTTAGGGATCGACGAAGTGACGTTTTATAAACACAGCCCCACACTTGAAGATCGACCAAAAATAAAAGGAATGATAAATCGAGGTGCAAACTTAAGCGTCTCTGCTGAAAAAATTAAGAATTTCCAAGAACTCGGTCTTGAACCAATGTACGATGCAGAAGAATCAATCAAACGAGCATCAGTTATCATCGACTGTACACCGAAAGGAACCGGATTAATGAACAAAGAAAAATATTACAATATATATAAGAACAAAATCAAAGGATTTATTGCACAAGGATCTGAGTTCGGCTTCGGAAAGATGTACGCTCTTGGTATTAATGATGAAGCAATTACCAAAAAAGATCAATTTATTCACGTGGTGAGTTGTAATACACATAATATGGCAGTACTTATTCATACACTTGCAATTGAGAAGAAAAAGAATCATTTGAAAGAGGGACGGTTCCTCTGCATTCGGCGAGCAAATGATATCAGCCAGGTGAAAAGCTTTGTACCCTCCCCTGAAGTCGGGACTCATAAAGACGAGAAAATGGGGACACATCATGCTGTTGATGTCTACCATCTCTATAAAACTCTAGGAATTAACTTAAATGTATTTTCCAGTGCAATGAAACTAAATACTCAGTACATGCATTGTATCTGGTACGACCTGAAACTTGATACGAAAATTACAAAAGAAGCAGCAATAAAGAAGTTTATGGGAAATCCGCGTGTCGCAGTCACTTATAAAAAATCCGCGAACCTTGTTTTTTCATTCGGACGAGACCATGGTCATTATGGAAGAATCTTAGATCAGACCGTCGTCATCATCCCAACGATTCATGTGATCAATGAGAACGAGGTTATTGGTTTCTGTTTTACTCCACAAGATGGGAACGCGTTGCTGAGT
>Ga0316616_100000502_pt1 | contig 12713 bp, 8 predicted proteins | sample OWC_Aug_M1_C1_D1_FD_207660 | JGI IMG/M metagenome (GOLD analysis project Ga0316616, IMG submission 207660) | Wetland soil microbial communities from Old Woman Creek delta, Ohio, United States - OWC_Aug_M1_C1_D1_B | ecosystem: Environmental > Terrestrial > Soil > Wetlands | place: USA: Ohio... | reverse complement strand
ATCCCCCTTGGACTGCAGGTCCGCGCCCACGATCTCGCCCTTCGCCCGGAAGGGCTGCCCGTCGATCATGGCGGCCACCTCCACCCGCTGCGCCAGCTCCAGCCGGCAGGGCAGCCAGATCTGGGCACCCCCGACGCTGAGATCCCGGAACTCCCCCTGCAAGACCATGGACCGCTGCGACTCGCCCGTCGGCATGGGTTGACAGACGGCCGGGTGACGAACCGGCAGGCGCGGATAGCGCCGGGCGCGGATGCCCGCCGCCCGTTCGCGGTCCCGCTGGGTCGGGGCCGCGCTTCGCTCTTCCGGGCCGTCGAAGTCAGCCGACACGCACAGCAGCCCGCGCTTCACGCAGGAGTCCTTGGCCTGCCCGAGCCGGTCCAGGAGCAGCGGGAGCTGCTCGACGGGCAGGTTGATGAGATCGCGCCCGGGGCGGGGCTGTCGCCAGCCATCATCCGACCGGTCGTAGATGCGAAGCTCGATGTGCCACCTGCGGCAGATCTCCTTGAGCGAGATCCAGACTTCCTCGTGCCGATTGCAGACGATCTGCCCCAGTTGTTCCACGTCCTGCCTCCAAGACCGTGTGCGCGGTTGAGGGGGAATGCCGAAAAGGTGTCGGCTGCAAAATTCGCCTCTGGCGGTCGCTGCGGGGAGTAGAGTGCAAGGGGTGTACCCGGGGCGGGTCAGGAGGGGGGAAAAGCGACACCGAATTCTCGGACCGCCTGGCATCCTTCGGGGGGGCCGCTGCCGGTCTCGGTGACAGGAACTCCTTGAATCACAAGACGTTCGCCCTGCGGGGGCCCCCAACCCGGGCCGCTGGATACTGCAGCGCGTGGCGGGATGTGCCCCCAGCCCGACCTCGTGTGCGCCGGCGTGGTCGCAGACGAACGACCTGCAAGAGTTGCTTCGGGCCCAGGGGCGGCCTGCAAGACTTGCGTTGGTGCCTACCAACTTGCCCATGGCCGTTTCTAGTTTCGGCCAACGCTCTGCACTCACTCGATGGCCTCATCGCGGCCCGACGCCAGCCTCCGGCTCGAACACGGACGGGTCCGGAGTATTCATCGCCGCCTTTCTCCTGCGCGGCGAGAGCGTCCTCTGCCCGCCGGGCGGTACCCTTGCTGGCCTCACCGGCAGGGATCGCCACGCGCGTGGAGACGGGTCGGCATTTTCGTGGCCGCGGCACCAGGAGTCTCTGCTCCTCTCTGCGCCCTTGGCGATCCTCGCCTGAGCATTCCGGCCAAATCGCGATTGACGCGTAACGAGGAGCGCAGCTAACGACAGGGCGGGAGGATCACACGGCAGGACAATTCCCGGCCTCGGGCGTCTCACATCCTCCGAGCGGCGGATCGGATTTGGCTCCACTCTGTTTCTATCGCCGCGGATGCCCGGCGGCCCAGCCTCGGGCTCTCCTCACCCCTTGACCGACCCGGTGGTAAGCCCGGCAACATAGTAGTCGAGGAAGAAGGCGTAGATGAGCACGATGGGGAGAGACCCGGTGGAGGCCCCCGCCATGATCTCGCCCCAGTGGAAGACGTCGCCCCGGACCAGCTCGGCCGCCACGCCCACAGTCGCCGTCTTCTGGGTGCTCTGGGAGATGAAGGTCAGGGCGTAGATGAACTCGTTCCAGGACAGGGTGAAGGAAAAGAGAATCGCGCAGATCAGCCCCGGCACCGTCACCGGCAGCACCACCCGGATCAGGGCGCCGATCCGACCGCAGCCGTCCACCATGGCGCACTCTTCAATCTCCCGGGGCACGGTGCGGAAATAGCCCATGAGCAGCCAGGTCGAGAACGGGATCAGGAAAGTTGGGTACGTGATCATCAGGGAGAGGACGTTGTCCGCCAGCCCGATGTTGTACACGACCCTCCCCAGGGGCAGGAAGAGGAGGGTGGGCGGCACCAGATAGATGACGAAGATGGCGGTGCCCAGGAAATTGACCCCACGGAAGCGCAGGCGGGCCAGGCTGTATGCCGCCATGACGCTGATCACGAACGAGGCGCCGGTGGCCACCACGGCCACCATCACGCTGTTCAGGAGCCAGCGGAGGAACTGCGTCTTGACGAAGAGAAAGTGGAAGTGGTCCAGGGTCACGCCCTCTCGTAGCCAGAAGGGGATGGCCTCGAGATCGTAGAGTTCGCTGTTGTGCTTGAAAGCGGTGAGGATCATGAAGAAGGCCGGAAAGAGGGCAAACACGAGGAACGGGAGGAGTCCGAAATGATCCATGACGAAATGCCGGAACGGGCTTCCCTTCCGCACCTTGGCCATGGATCAGTGACTCCTTCCCACCGCAGAGGGCCCCTCTCAGTACTCCCTGCGAGCCAGCCGCAGGATGAAGAAGACCAGGAGCATGAGCAGGGGGAACATGAAAAGCGAGACGGCTGCCCCCCGACCCAGGTCTAGGGTCTGGAAGGCCAGCATGTTGGCCAGCGTCGCGAACAGGTGCGTGTAATTCATCGGGCCGCCCTGGGTCAGGATGTAGACGGTGTTGAAATCCGCGAAGGTGAAGATCGTGGAGAAGAGGATGACGATGGCCAGCACCGGGCGGAGCATCGGGAGCGTCACGTGGAAGAACTTGTGCCAGGGGGTTGCCCCGTCCACCTCGGCGGCTTCGTACAGTTCCTCGGGGATCCCCTGCAATCCGGCCAGCAGCGTGATCGCGAAAAAGGGCAGGCCGATCCACGTGTTCACCACGATGACCGAGGCCATGGCCAGTTTGGCCTGGCCAAGCCAGTTGATCTCCAGGGGAGGCATGCCGACGAGCAGCACGAACCGGTTGAGGGTCCAGGTAATCACGCTGTAGAGGGAATCGTACATCCACTTCCAGCCGAGGGCGCTGAGGGCCACGGGCATGACCCAGGGCAGGAGCACGCAGCCCCGGATGACCCGCTTGAACTTCAGGTCCTTGTTGAGGAGGAGGGCGAGCAGGAGGCCGAAGACGGCCTTGAGAGTCACTGCCGAGATCGTGAAGGTGAAGGAGTTCTTGACGGTCTGGATGAAGAGCTCGTTTCTCAGCAAGGAAACGAAGTTGTCCAGCCCGATGAACCTGGCATCCTGCTCCCGACCCACGACAATACTGCTCAGGCAGTACGAGATCGCCATTCCGAAGGGGTAGGCGACCAACCCCGCCAGCCACAGAAAGGCGGGCACCAGGAGGAGGTATCCGAGGACATGCTCCTGTTGCAGGTAATCGGCCAGCCGGCGCCTCTCGCGTCCCTGGGGGATAGCAGCCGAGGCTTCAGTCTCCATGGAGCCCCTGTCACCAGGCGCCATTATTTCCCCCTGAGCGTATGCCGCATATGGTCAGGGGGCGGGAGGCCCCCGCCCCCAAGCCAGGCCGCACGAGAGGAAGAGCCGCTACTTGGTTTCCCTGACGATCCTCTGAGTGGTTGCCTCGGCCCACTCGATGGCCTTCTGCGGCGTCTCGCCCGCAATGACCTTGGCGATCATGTCGGGCAGAACGAACTGCGCGTCGAAGGCGGCGACATACTGCGTCGGCTTCCCAGGCCAGCCCGACGAATGGATGAACGGGCCCTCCCCGGGCAGCATGGCGAGCTTGGGATCCTTCTTCCAGACGTCGTTATCAGCGAACTTCTCCAGGGGGCTCATGCAGAATCCGCCTGCCGCCGTGACCCACGAATCGAACTTGCCCTCCGCGTAGAAGAACTTCAGGAACTCTTTTGCCAGCTCCTTGTTCTTGGAGAACTTCCAGAGCCCCAGCCCATGGTTGTAGGTGGTGTTGTGACGTCCCGCTGGCCCCCCCAGGCAGGGCAGGTGATTGAGCTCCTTCGCTATGGGGAGCTTGTCTCTGGCCGCGGCCAGGTAGATACTCGGCGGGTTGATCGTCCAGGAGCCTTTGCCGGAAAGGATGAACCGGTTGTTCCCGGCGTCGTCCCAGGAAAGGACCTCGGATGTCATGCAGTCGTTATACAGGGCCACCGCGAAGTCCAAGAACTCCTTGGTCTTGGGCGCATTGAGGGCCACGGTCTTGCTGTCCGCTTCAAAGACTTTCGCGCCATAGCACCACAGACAGGCCTGCCAGAAAGCGTTGGCATCGGTTGAATGGCTGATCTGAATGCCAATGGGATGGCCGTTCTTCTTGAGCACCTTGCCGGCGGCGTGCAGCTCGGCCCAGGTCTTGGGGAACTCGAGCTTGGCGTCCCTCCAGTGCCGCTCATAGACATTCTGCGGGAAGGCGAGCCAGTACCAGGGCGCCGCCTTCCAGTGCCCGTCTATCTGGAAGCACTCCTTCGGACCCGCAAAGAACTTGAACTTGCTGTTGATGGGCTCCATGACATCGTCGAGGGGCTCCAGGTTCTCGCGGTGGAGGTACCCGTACGCCTCCCACACGTTGACGATGTCGTGGCCCGCCTGTTGAGTCGCCTCGGCCGCGAGCTTCGGTGGCACCTGGACGACTGCGATGGTGTCGAAGCGCGCCTTGCAGCCGGCCTGCTTGGCGAACTCCTGCATTAGCTCGCCGAAGCGCGCGTCACCTGGGGGCGCAAAGAGGCTCAGGGCGAGCGCGGTCAGCTCCCGTTCCTGGGCGTACGCCGGGGGCTTCCGCTCGGCCAGCCAGGCCATCCCTGCCGTGCCGACCGCTGCTCCTGTGGTGGCAAGGAAACGTCGTCGAGTCATACTGGTGGTCGATCCGTGGCAAGCCTTCGGACGTTTCGTGATGGCCATGGCTTCCTCCTCCTGGCTGTCCCGGTCGCGGGGCGATCACCTCTCGGCGTGTGGCCCCGACCTGGAAGCCCTCAACGGATGACACCTGGGAAGCTGAGGACCGCGTCCGGCCGGAGAGCCGCCTCCCGCGTCTCTCCGAGCGCCGCCGCCCGCGTGTGCCGGGAAACAAGCGGCGAGCGAAGCGAATGCCATCGAGAGCTAGCCCGGGTTATTCACGTGTCCTTCGTGAATAATCCGGGCTAGGGTGAAACCGGGCGAGGAGCCCGGAGAACCGATCGCCAGGATGGACTCGAACCGTCAGAGGGTCGGGATCCTCACCTGCTCGTGGGACCCCCGCCCCGTCGGGGGGCAAGAATCCCGAATGACTGCAGCCTATCAATACCAGGACGGTCGTGTCAAGGCAGCGGTCTCGGCGTCAGCCCGCCTCCACGAAGATGGGCGAGCTCCAGGCGAGCTGGCCGTTGCGCTGGGAGACGCGCACGTAGTACCAGTCGCGCGCCCGGCCCTCCACCTCGTGCCGGAAGGTCGTCTGGCAGGTGTACTCCCCCGCCCGCACGGCGCGGCCAAGGACATAGGCTGGGGTGCGGAACCCGCCCAGGTAGCCCGCCCGGCCCCCCTCGAGGAGCTCGCCCAGCGTGGCGTCCGCCGCGCTCCCGTTAAAGGTTCCCCTCAGCCGGGTGCCCGGGTCGCCGGCGATCTCCAGGCACACGCCCTGCGTGGAGGGGGTCATGGTCGTGACGTTCCCCCAGGTCCGCGTCCGGAACCGCACGGCGGCCTCGCCCAGGCGCTCCCAGGCGCTGAAGGCGTAGGTCGACTCCTCCTTGCCCTGGGGGGAGACCACGGGGTGGCCCCGGAAGCGCGGCTCGACGCTGAGCAGCCGCCCGCCTTCCACGGCCAGCTCCACCTGCCATTCCTGGTTCCGGTTGCGGTCCCCCCAGCCGACCTCGACGTGGACCTTGACCGCCTCCCCCGGCTGGACGCGGCTCGCGGGCGGCCCGCTCCAGCGGTGGACGACCCGGTTGTTGTGGAGGATGTCCACGGCATCCAGCGCCGCCCCCCCGACCACCGCGACCTCGATCCGCCGCTCGCGGGCGGCCGGAACGACGGACCCCATCGGCGCCCCGTTCAGCGCCACGGCCAGCGCGATGCGGTCCCCGGTCAGCGCGTAGGTCCGGCGGGCGGCGATGGCGTCCCAGATCCCCCGGCGCGTCAGATCGCCGGCCCACGCCGCCAGCAGCCCGTGCCCGTAGCTGCCCGGGTGCCCGCTGTGGTGATCCGACGAGCCGATCACGCCGAAGACCTGCCCCAGCCGCAGGCCGTGCTGCATGGTCGAGCGGCCGTCGCGCGGCCCCATCGTGTGCAGGTAGGCGTAGGGCCCCTCGTCGCTCTCGGCCAGGCCGTGCATGGAGACCATCTCGACCACCGGCGAGAACTCGGGCGAGAAGTCACCCCAGCTGATCCCGCGCCGGCCCGTGAGGTATCCGATGTGGTGCGGGATGGCGAAGCACTCCGTCCCCTGCGCCGCCAGGCCCCTGAGCCGCTCCCGCATCTCCGGCAGCGTGGCGGCCCGGATGATGTCCCCCCGCGAGCTGTTGTAATAGACGACATGGTCGCCATAGCGGAGCGAGTGCCACTCGAAGGCCAGGAAGGTCACGAAGCGGCCGTCCTCGTGCACGGCCTGGGTCAGCTCCTGGAGGTGGGGCCAGTTGCGTTCCGCCTTGCGAAAGCCCTCCTGGTGGTACGCCACCAGCGCGGCCAGCGCGGGGTCTCCGACCGGCATGTCCGGCCAGTGGGCGTGGGCAACGACGCTGGCGAAGTCGAGCTGCTGGCGGGCGTTGGCGAAGGCGTCCTCCGGCGACCCGTGCCCGTAGCTCACGCCGCAGTGATTGTGGATGTCGCCGTAGTACAGGCCGAGGCCGTCATAGGCCGGCGTGATCATGGCTCACTCCGATGCCGCTCCGAACCGGGAACTCCTGGGCGCGCCGATGCTGTCGTTGTGCGGTGACGCCCCTCACCCCCACCGCTCCCAGGCCAGCAGCGCGACGCCGACGATCCCCGCAGCCTCCCATAACTCGGCGGGGCGGACGCGCACGGCCTCCCGCAGCGGCGGGGGCAGGCGCCGCTGCATGGCGGCCTCGGCCGGCTCCAGCACGAGCGCGCCGGCCCTGGCCACCCCGCCCCCGACGATGATCAAAGACGGGTTGAGCAGGTTCACCGCCACGGCGAGGCCGGCCCCGAGAGAGACCGCGGCCTCCTCGACGATGGCCCGGGCGATGCGATCGCCCGACGCCGCCACGGCCAGGACAGCCGCGCCCGTCACCGGCCCGGGCAGCGCCGCGAGCGCCGTCTCCGCTCCGTTCGTGCGGATCGCCTCGCAGGCGGCCCGTGCCATGGCGCTGCCGGAGGCATACAGTTCGAGACATCCGTATCCGCCGCAGTAGCACACGGGACCCCGGGTGTCCATGGAGACGTGGCCGATCCGGGCCGAGGCGCCGCACGCGCCGCGGAGCAGTTGCCCGCCGACGACGGCACCGCCGCCGATCCCGGTGCCCACCGTGACCATCAGCATGTCGCGCGTCCCGCGGCCCGCGCCCCGCCGGAACTCCCCCCAGGCCGCCGCCTGCCCGTCGTTGATCAGGAAGGCGGGAACGCCCGCCGCGGACTCCAGCCGCTGCCGGAGCCGGACATCCGCCCAGCCGGGCAGCGCCGGCGTGGCGTACGGGATGTCGCCCGTCTCCGGATCCACGAAGCCCGGCGTCGCGACGGCCACACCCCGGGCGGCCTCCCCCCGCCGGCGCAGGTCCGCCAGGATACCGGCAACCACCTCCAGGAGCGTGCGCAGGACGGCGTCCACACCGGCCGCCGCCCCCGTGGGCACGACGCGGATGTCGCCGGCCAGGTCTCCCGCCGCCGTAACGGGGGCGGCGGCAACCTTCGTCCCGCCCAGGTCCACACCAACGATCACCGCGCGTCCCATGACATCCCGAGCCGGTCGGATTCTCGGCCCTCGCCCTCCGCGCGCCTCGCCCTCTGGGCGGGCGGAGCGAGCCGGCGCAGCCTACCACGGGGTCCTGCCCGGCGCAACGGCCCGGGCTAAAAGCAATGCGCCCGCCGGCAAGGCGCGAGGCCTGCCGCCGGGCGCATGATATTCGGAGGCAGCGAGTGGAGGGCGGCCCCCGTTACCGCTGGATGCGCGCCGAGCCGCCCTTCGCGAACCCCCGTACCTGCTCCACGGTCGCCATGGTGGTGTCGCCCGGGAAAGTGGTGATCAGCGCCCCGTGCGCCCACCCGAGCTTGACCGCCTCCTCGGGGGGCTCGCCCGTCATGATCCCGTAGAAGAACCCGGAGGCGTACCCGTCCCCGCCCCCGACGCGATCGTAGACGTCGAGCTCGCAGGTCGGCGCCACGTAGGTCTTGCCGTTGATCCAGGCCACCGCGCTCCAGCTGTGCCGGTTCGTGGAGTGCACCTCGCGCAGCGTCGTGGCCACGATCTTCACGTTCGGATGCTTCTTCACCACGTTGTCGATCATCCCGAAGAAGGCGGTCGGATCGAGCTTGGACTTCGCGGCAACCTCCGGCCCGGGGATGCCCAGCCCCTTCTGCAGGTCCTCCTCGTTGCCCACCAGGACGTCCACGTTCTCCACGATCCGGGCGATCACCGAGGCTGCCTGCTTCTCGCCGCCCCAGAGGCTCCAGAGCTTCTCGCGGTAGTTCAGGTCGAAAGAGACGACCGCGCCGGCCGCCTTGGCGGCCTTCATGCCTTCGATGATCACCTCGCCGGTCGTCTGCGAGAGCGCCGCGAAGATACCGCCGCTGTGGAACCAACGCACGCCGCCCGCGAAGATGGCCTTCCAATCGAAATCGCCCGGCTTGAGCTGCGCCGCCGCCTCGTTGGCGCGATTGTAGAAGACCATGGGCGCCCGGACGCCCTGGCCGCGATCGCTGAACACGGTGGCCATGTTCGGCCCGTTGACCCCGTTGTGCTTGAACCGCTTGTAGAAGGGCTTGACCCCCATCGCCTTCACCCGCTCGGCGATCAGATCCCCGATCGGATAGTCGACCATCGCCGTGGCGATCCCCGTCTGCATCCGGAAACAGTCCGCCAGATTGGCCGCGACGTTGAACTCCCCGCCGCTGACGTGGATCACGCACTGCGTCGCCTTGCGGAAGGGGATGATCCCCGGATCCAGCCGATGGATCAGGGCCCCGACCGACACAAGATCCAGCGCCGCCTCCTTGCGAAGATTCAGCCCGTAGTCCATGCATCTCCTCCTGTGATTAAGGGTTCGCGTTCCCCGGCAGCATGCCCGGAAGTGCTCGGGACGTCCCCGTGCCCCCCGCGGGATTCGAGCGCGGCGTGGCGAGAGCCGAATGAACGGAGATGTGATGCTACGCCCGGGGGCAGCAGCCGTCAAGGAGGAAGCGGGCGCTGCAGCGCTCCCCGCCCCCGATTGCCTGCCCCACCGCGCAACAGCCCCGCCTCCCGCCCCTCCCCCGGTGCATAGGGGACGGGTGCACAGGGGACGTTGCTTCTTTATTATCATTGCTTGCCCCACCTGCGCCGGATGACAGTCCTGGCGCCATGGGGTGCCGAGGCGCCGGAAGTCTCTCCCCTTCTGGGGTATACCGCGAGGATGACCGCCCGGCGCTGGGAGGAGAGGATGCCATATCCTGCGGTCCCGGAAGCGGAGGGGAGGCTTATAATACTAATCACGCAACGTCCCCTTAGTGTGAAGTGCGCCGCGGGGGGAATGCGGCGGGGGGGCTAGCGGGGATCCGGGCGGCGGAACTTGACGCACACCGCCGTCGGGACCTGCGCCACCTGGCCCGTGGGCTGCAGGCGTCCCGTCCGCGTCTGGATTCGGAATGTCACGATGGAGTTCGAATCCTGGTTGGCGACCAGCAGGAATCGGCCGCTGGGGTCGATCCCGAAGTTGCGGGGAGTCTTCCCCTGTGTCGGTTCATGCCCGACGTAGGTGAGTCGCCCGGTCCGCGGGTCGATCCGGTAGATCACAATGCTGTCGTGCCCCCGGTTCGATCCGTAGACATAGGTTCCCGACGGAGAGACCTGCACGCCGGCGCAGCTGTTCGCGCCCTGGAACCCCTCTGGCAGTGTGGGGACGACTTGCCGCGCCCTGAAGGTCCCCTGCCTGCCGTCGTAGGCCAGGGCGGCGAGCGTGCAGTCCAGCTCGTTGATGAGAAAGGCGAGCCTCCCGCCGGGGTGAAACGCCAGGTGCCGGGGGCCGGCGCCCGGTTTGCCCTTCGTCCAGGGGACGGCATTCGGCTCCAGCTGTCCCCGCCCGCGGTCGAAGCGGTAGACCATCAGCTTGTCCAGGCCCAGATCGGGAACGAACGCAAACCGATTGGCCCTGTCCAGCGTCACCGAGTGCGCGTGGGGGCCCGTTTGACGGAGGGGATCGATGCTCGATCCCTGATGCTGGATGAAGTCGGAGGGCTCGCCGAGGCTGCCGTCCTCAAGGATCGGCAGGACGCAGATGCTCCCGCTCATGAAGTTGGCTACGAACACGTACGCGCCCGCCTTGTCCACGAGGACATGGCAGGGGTCGGTCCCGTGCGTCAGCCGCTTGTTGAGGAATGCGAGACTCCCGGTCTTGGGATCTACCCGGAACGCGCTCACGCTCCCGCTGGGCCTGCCCTCGCATGTCTTGAGCTCACTGACGGCGTAGAGGAACCGCTGCGTGGGATCGAAGGCCAGATAGGACGGGTTGGTGATACCGATCGTCTTGCCGACCAGCTCCAAGGCGCCTGAGGCGTGATCCAGCCGGTAGAGGTATATCCCCTCCCCTCGTCCTTCCAGGATCTTCCCACTGCCGAAGCGGATCGTCTCGGTATACGTCCCAACGTACACCAGCGTGTCCTTCGTCATGCGCTCGGCTCCTCACTCGTCGGCCCGGTTCGGCTCCACCACGACCTTGATGGCGCCCTCGCGACGGTTCACGAACACGTCCAGCGCGGTCGCGAACTGGTCGAGGGGGAACGTGTGCGTGACCAGGTCCGCCACGGGAAGCTGCCCGGAGGCGATCAGGGGGATGACCTTGTGGGAGACGTTGGGATTCGCGCGCGCCCCGAAGATGGCGATCTCGTTGTGGACGATGTGCTTGAACGGCAGCGGCTCGATGACCTTGCTCGTCGGGACGCCGATCAGCGCCACGCGCCCCCCCTTTCGCACCATCTCCACCGCCTGCCGGAAGGTCCCCGCGGCCCCGGAGCACTCGACGGCCTCGTCCACGCCCAGGCCGCCGGTCGCCTCGCGCACCGCCGCGACCGGATCGCCCTGCTCGAAGTTGACCAGGGTGTCCGCCCCCGCTGTGCGCGCCGCCTGCAGCCGCGCCCCGCGCCCCACGGCGATGACGCGCGCCGCCCCCATCACGCGCGCGAGCCGCATGGCGATCAGCCCGATGGGGCCGGGACCGATGACCGCCACCGTCCCGCCGGGCGTAATCCCGGACAGCTCCAGGCCGTGCAGCACCACCCCGGCCGTGTCCACCAGGGCCCCCTCGCGGAAGGTCATGCTGGCGGGCATCTTGTTCACGCTCTTCACCGAGATGGCGATGTACTGGGCGTAGGCGCCGGGGGTGATGAACCCGTAATGCCGCTGCCCCGACTCGGTCCGGCCGTAGTTCTCGCAGATGGTGTAGCGGCCCGCCAGGCAGTTGCGGCAGTAGCCGCACCCCTTGTGGGCCTGCCCCGCCACCGGATCGCCGGCGCGGAGATTGACCACGCCGGGACCCACCGCCACCACCTCTCCCGACCATTCGTGGCCCGGGATGAACGGATAGGCGGGCGGCCACGACCCCGCCAGGTCCCCTCGCAGGATCTCCGGGTCGCTGCCGCAGATGGCGACGCCGCGCACCTTGCACAGCACCTCCCCGGCCTCGATGCGCGGCACCGGGACCTCCTGGACCTCGAACTTCCCCGGCCCGGGCAGCACCAGCGCCCGCATCGTGCCTGGGATCGTCTCCGCCATGGCGCTCCTCCTCTCTGGTGTCGATTCCCCGAGCCTGGATTATTCACGAAGGACCCGTGAATAATCCAGGCGTACCAGACCAGCAACGATCCCTGTCTGCAGCGGGAGGACGCTTGCTGATGGGCGGACCGGGTACCCGTCCCGCGTCCCGCGGGAGGGGGGCAGTGTCACGGTGCACCGACGACGCTTGATCCGTCCCGAACAGCCGACCGCAAGGGGTTCCATCAAGCCCGCGGTATGCGCGAGCTGCATTTGCGAATACTAAAGAACCCTCACTCCCGGGTGAGCACGATGCGCCCCACGAGATCGCCGCGCTCCAGTCGTTCGACGGCGGCCCCGATCTGCTCCAGCGGGTAGCGGGCACCCACCACCGGCGTGAGCTTCCCCGCGCCGGCCAGGCGTACCACCTCGATCAGGTCTTGCCGGGACGACCCGCGGCAACCGATGATCTCTCGCTCGGCCTTGAAGAGCGGGATCGACGGCACCTCGAAGGCCTCGTCGAGATAGGCGACGACCAGGAGCTTGCCTCCCGGGCGCAGCAGGCTCAACCCCTCGCGCACGCTGGCCCGCGTCCCGATGTTGTCCACGACCAGGTCCACACCCTCGCCGCCGGTCCAGTCCCGGATGAGTGTGGTGAGCGATTGGTCCTCCGGATTCACCGGGATCGCGCCATACCGCTCGGCCATCCGCAGCCGCTCGGGCCGCCGGCTGGTCGCCGCCACCTCGGCCCCCGCCAGTCGGGCGATCTGGACGCCGTGGATGCCCAGGCCGCCCACACCGAGAATGAGCACCCGCTGGCCCAGGCCCACCCGGCCCTGGCACATCAGGCTGTGGTACATGCAGGCCACCGCGTCGGGCAGGATGGCCACGGCATCGTCCGCGAGGGCGGCGGGCACCGGGATGGCGTTCGCCGCCGGCACGACCACGTACCCCGCGTGGCCGCCGTCCCGCTCGAACCCGATGCGCTGCATGGCCCTGCAGCGCTGCGTCTGTCCCGACAGGCAGTGCCGGCAGGCGCCGCACACCACGTCCACGGCCACGGTGACCC
>Ga0316616_100000501_pt1 | contig 12715 bp, 12 predicted proteins | sample OWC_Aug_M1_C1_D1_FD_207660 | JGI IMG/M metagenome (GOLD analysis project Ga0316616, IMG submission 207660) | Wetland soil microbial communities from Old Woman Creek delta, Ohio, United States - OWC_Aug_M1_C1_D1_B | ecosystem: Environmental > Terrestrial > Soil > Wetlands | place: USA: Ohio... | reverse complement strand
ACCCGCACCAGTGCGCCCGCGAGCTGGACTGGGTCATCAAGCACGAGCTCATCCGCTCCTACATGAGCCGGAAGGAGGTCGGCTTCGACGACCAGCGGATCAGCATGCTGGATTTGCAGTACCACGATCTGCGTCTGGACAAGGGACTCTACTACCGGCTCGAGCGGGAAGGGTACGTGGATCGGCTGCTCACCGACGAGGAGATCCACCGCGCCACCAGCGTGCCCCCGACCGACACGCGCGCGTATTTCCGCGGCACCTGCCTGCAGAAGTTTCCGCAGCACGTGTACGGCGCCAGCTGGACATCCGTCCTGCTGGACACGGGGGACACATCCGTCAAGCGCATTCCCATGGTGGAACCGATGCGTGGGACGCGGAAGCTCGTGGGGGAAATCCTGGAGCGGTCGGACAGCGTGGCGGAGCTCTTGGAGCGACTGGCCGGTTGAGAGGGAAAGCGACTGGGCGACCTGGCAATTGGGCAACTTGGCAACTGGCGAGTCGGCAACTCAGTGGTCCGAAAGGCGTCCGGCCGGGTCTCCTAGTCGCCAAATTGCCGAGTTGCCTAATTGCCGGATGGTTACGAGGGAGGCGCGAAGCCCGTGGAACTCCAGTTCAATCGACATGACGCGGGATCCAGCTTCTTCGACCTGGTGCGGGGCCGCGAGCCGGGCTTGCTGCCCCAGTTTGCGGCGGTGGGCCGCGAAGCGGGCGAGGGGATGCCCGGAGTACCGGTGGGCACGACGGTGCTCGCGCTGAAATACGAGGCCGGGGTCGTGATTGCCGGCGACCGCCAAGCCACCGAAGGGTACCAAGTCGCGTCGCGGCGGATCGAGAAGGTGTACGCCTCGGACGAGCACTCCGCCGTGGCCATCGCCGGCGCAGCCGGACCGTGCATCGAGATGGTTCGGCTGTTTCAAACGGAGCTGGCCCACTACGAGAAGATCGAGGGAATGCACCTGAGCCTGGAGGGGAAGGCCAACCGGCTGGCCCAGATGGTGCGCGCCAACCTCCCCATGGCGATGCAGGGGCTGGTGGTGGTGCCCATCTTCGCGGGCTTCGACCTCAAGCGGAGCGAGGGCCGCATCTTCAAGTATGACGTCGCCGGAGGGCGGTACGAGGAGACGGAGTACTATTCCATCGGCTCGGGGGGCAAAGATGCGCGGTCCAGCCTGAAGAAGCTGTACCGGGCCGGTCTCGGCGAGGACGAAGCGATCCGTACCGCCCTGGAGGCTCTCTACGACGCCGCCGACGAGGATCGCGGAACGGGCGGCCCGGATTTCGTGCGGGGGATCTTCCCCACCGTGAAGCTCGTCACCGCGGCCGGGGCACAGGACGTTCCCGAGGAGCGCGTGGCGGCGGCCTGCGCCGCGATCGCGGGGGCGCGCAAGACAACCCCCTGACCTTCCCGCGGCTCGGGTTGTCGCTGCGGGCCATGAGACGCCGCCGACCGGCGGCGGACCGACGAGGACGACACCATGGCGTTGCCGTATTACGTTTCTCCGGAACAGATGATGCAGGACAAGGCGGAGTACGCCCGCAAGGGAATCGCCAAAGGCCGATCCATCATCGCCCTGGAGTACGCCGCCGGCATCCTGATCGTGGCGGAGAACCCCAGCGCCTCGCTGAACAAAGTGTCGGAGCTGTACGATCGCATCGCCTTCGCAGGGGCCGGAAAGTACAGCGAGTTCGAGCGGCTGCGCAAAGAGGGCATCCGCTATGCCGATATGAAGGGGTACGCCTACGGGCGGGAAGACGTGACCGCCAAGTCCCTCGCGAACGCGTACTCGCAGGTCATCGGCAACATCTTCAGCATGGAGATCAAGCCCCTGGAGGTGGAGATCCTGGTCCTGGAGGTCGGGGAGGCGGACGCCGGCAACGAGTTGTATCGCATCGCCTTCGACGGCAGCATCGCCGACGAGCAGGGGTATACCAGCATCGGGGGACAGGCGGAGGAGCTGAAGCTGTTCCTGAAGGACAAGTTCACCGAGGGGCTCGGCCTGGAGGCGGCGCTGCAGCTCGCGGCGCGTTCCCTGGAGGCGACGGCCAGCCAGAAGGTGAAGGCGGCCAATCTGGAAGTCGCCGCCCTCGAGCGGACTCGCCCGGCACGGAAGTTCCGCCGGATCCCGCAGGCGGAGCTTCGGTCCATGCTGGAGAAGGGCGGCAATGGGGCGAATTAGAGACCCAGGTCTGTGACCGCCATGCAGCGCCGGATCTTCGGACTGGAGAACGAATACGGGCTGATCTCGTCCGCGTCGGGCGGCCACGTCAGCCTCTCCGTCGAGAGCGCCCTGGGCTACCTCTTCGAGAAGGTGGTCTCGCGGCAGCGGGGTACCAACGATTTCCTGCGCAACGGCGGGCGCCTGTACCAGGACACGGGCTGCCATCCCGAGTACGCCACCCCCGAGTGCGATAATCCGCTAGAACTGACGCTGCACGACAAGGCGGGGGAGCGGATCGTCGAAGAGCTGCTGCGGACGGCGGAGAAGCGACTCCGCGAGAACGGCATCGACTGCGACCTCTACATCTTCAAGAACAACACCGACTCCGTCGGCAACACCTACGGCTGTCACGAGAACTACTTGGTGGAGCGCACGGTCAATTTTCACAAGTTGGCCGAGCTGCTCATCCCCTTCTTCGTGACCCGCCAGGTGTTCGCCGGCGCCGGGAAGGTTTTGAAGACAAGGCTGGGGAACCACTACTACATCTCCCAGCGGGCGCAGCACATTTACCAGGAGATCTCGGGGGCCACCACGAGCTCGCGGGGAATCATCAACACGCGCGACGAGCCGCACGCCGACGAGGAGCGGTACCGCCGCCTCCACGTCATCGTGGGCGATTCGAACATGTCCGAGGTGAGCACGTACCTCAAGGTGGGGACCACGGCCCTCGTCCTCGCCATGGTGGAGGACGGGGCGCTCCGGCGGGACCTCGCGCTGGAGGACCCCGTGCGGGCCATCAAAGAGATCTCCCACGACACCACCTGCACGCGGAAGGTCCGCCTGAAGCGGGGGAAGGAGTTCTCGGCCATCGAGCTGCAGCGGGAGTACCTGGACCTCGCCCGCGCCTACTACGCCACGGTCGAGCAGTCGCCCCAGGTGACCGACCTCCTCGAGCGCTGGGAGCGAGTCCTCGCCCAGCTCGCGGAGGACCCGCACCAGTGCGCCCGCGAGCTGGACTGGGTCATCAAGCACGAGCTCATCCGCTCCTACATGAGCCGGAAGGAGGTCGGCTTCGACGACCAGCGGATCAGCATGCTGGATTTGCAGTACCACGACATCCGGCGCGACCGAGGGCTGTATTACAGGCTGTGTCGGGCAGACCAGGTGAACCGGCTCTTCGACGACGAGACGGTCGAGCAGGCCACGGCGGTTCCGCCGCAGACGACGCGTGCCAAGGTGCGCGCCGATTTCATCAATTTCGCCAACGAGCGCAACAAATCGTACGACGTCGGCTGGTCCTATCTGAAACTGAACGATCGCTACCAGCGCACCATCCTGTGCAAGGACCCGTTCAAACCCACCGACCCGCGGGTGGACGAGCTGATCAGCTCCGGCTGAGAGCGAGCGGAACGGTGGTTGTCATAAAGGGAGGGGTTTCGGCTCTGTCGGCGCGTGCCGAACGGCCGGGTCTCAACACGACACCGCTGTGATGACGGAAAGGAGACGGACGACGATGCTGCCCAAGACGATGCAGGACGCCATCAACGAACAGATCCAGAAGGAGTATCATTCCTCGTACCTGTACCTGGCCATGGCGGCCTACTGCGAGGCGAGCAATCTGCCGGGGTCGGCCATTTGGATGCGGGTCCAGAGCAGGGAGGAGCTGACGCACGCCATGAAGCTGTTCGAGCACATGGTGGACCGGGGCGGACGCGTCACGCTGCAAGCCATCCCGCAGCCGGCGGCGGAGTACAAGTCGGCGCTGGACGTCTTCGAAAAGGTGCTGGCCCACGAGCAGCTCGTGACGGCCTCCATCCACAAGCTGTATGCGCTCGCCGTCAAGGAGAACGATTACCCCGGCCAGATCATGCTGCAGTGGTTCGTCACCGAGCAGGTGGAAGAGGAGAAGAACGCCGGCCAGGTGGTGGAGCAGCTGAAGGCGGTCGGCGAGAGCAAGACGTCGCTGATGCTGCTGGATCGGCACCTGGGCAAGCGCGGCGGCGAGTAGCGGAGCGCAGTCTGCTGAAAAAGGGTTTCGTCAAGAACCCCTAGGAGCGGCGTGTACCTACGCCGCTCCTTTTTCTTGGGGAGAAGGGGGCGTGGGCGTCCGCGGGGGCGCTCCGGCCGTTGTAGATCGGCCCGCCGCCCCGCGCGTACTCCGCGAGGACGGCGACGGCTTGCGCCCGCCGCACGTCCTCGACCACGACGATCCCCCGCCGCGTGAGCGCCTGGGGCCAATCTGCCGGTTTGTCGCCCTCATCGAATCCCGTCGCGCGCACGTCCTCCTCGCGCGCGCCGCATACGATGCGCCGGATGCCGGACCACGGCACGGCGCCCAAGCACATGGCACAGGGAGCGGCGCTCGCCACCAATTCGCATGCCGGCCGGCCCGGCGCCGCGAGGTCGTGCGTGCGACGCAGACGCTGGGCCAGCATGATGGCCAGCATCTCGGCGTGCGCGGCGGAGCAGCGCTGCGACACCACCACGTTCACGCCCGGCGCGATGACGCGGTGCGTCTCGGCGTCGAAGACGGCTGCGGCGAAGGGTCCGCCGGTGCCTCGCCGCACGTTCTCCTGCGCCATGCGAACCACGAGATCCATGCGCTCCTCCACGGAGGGGAAGCGCGCGTCCGGGGGCGGGAGAGTGGTCGCAATCCAGTCGGGCAGTGCGAGCGCAACGCGGAACGGCCGCATAGGCACCTCCGCTAAGGCTTGTAGCGTGCGGGAGACATCTTGTCAAAGGGAACCGCCAGGGGTGCGCGGCCGAGGCGCGCCGCATCGCTTTCCTGCTTGACAGGCCTCCTCCGGAGCCAGATACTGCGCGCCTACCAGGCTGCTGAAAAAGGCCCATCTGCGGCGTTGTCGCGCCTCGGCACTCGTTGCGGCGTACCTCTGGTACGCCTGGACCCACCTGCGGCGGGTACCCCGGCCTCGGGTACCCATCCGAAGGATGGGTGCGCCGCCTTGCATCTGGACCTTTTTGAGCATCCTGGGAAGAACGTGCTTGTCAATAACCCGCCGGGAGCCCCGGAATGCTGACGACACTCATCGAGTGGTACCTTCGCACGCTGGAGACGGGCGGTTTCCTCCTGGTGGCTCTGCTCATGGCCATCGAGAGCTCCGTCGTGCCGCTCCCCAGCGAAGTGGTCATCCCCCCCGCCGCGCACCTGGGATGGACGAGTGACAAGCTGAGGCTCTTCGGCATTCCTTTGGCCGGGTGGTGGGCGCAGGGCGGACTGGTGGTTGCGGGGGCGATCGGGTCCTGGCTCGGCGCGACGGCGATGTACTGGGCGTCGCGATGGGCCGGGCGGCCCCTGGTCCTGCGGTACGGCAAGTACGTGTTCATCCCCTCTCACAAGGTCATGGGCGCCGAACGCTGGGCGGCCCATTATGGAGCGATGGGAATTTTTGTCTCCCGTCTCCTTCCGGTGGTGCGCCACCTGATCGGCATACCCGCCGGGATCGTGCGCCTGGACTACCTGAAGTTCTCGCTGTACACCCTGCTGGGGTCGGCCGTCTGGTCCGCGGTCCTGTGCTGGGTGGGGATCACGATGGGGGCGGACCTGCGGCAGACCACAAACCTCACCCACACGCTGTCCAAGTGGCTCGGTCTGGGCGCTTTGGTTGTGGGTGGGTTGTACTACTTCTTCGTCCATCGCCACATGAAGGGCACCGTCGCCGAGCCACGTTCTACCTCGAAAGCGAGTCCCAAGTCCGATGCGTGAGACGCCAGCCTGCCCCAATTGCGGAACGGACCACCCCGGCGTCCTGACGGGAGACGTCTGTCCGGTGTGTGGAACACCACTCCCGCAGGACCGGCCCATGCGCCTCCGGCGGACTACCATTCTGTGGATCGATGATGATCGACTCCTCCTCAGCGTCTGCGGCGAGGCGTTCGAGCGGCGCGGGTATCGGGTCCTCGCCGTGAGCGACGGCGCGGCGGGGATCGTGCTCGCCGTGCGGGAGCACCCGGACCTGATCCTGCTGGATGTCATGATGGTCGGCATGAACGGCCTGGAGGTCTGCGAGCGACTGCGTGCGGAGCCGACGTTGGCCGAGACGCCGATCGTGCTCCTGACAGTCCTCGAGGACGCCGGCGTCCGCGATCGGGGGCGCGCCGTCGGGGCCACTGCCGTGTGGTCCAAGGTTCTCGGATCGGAGGAGCTGGTGGCCAAGGTGACGCAGCTCCTCGGCCCCGCGTCTCACTCCGCGACACGGTGACGCCGGTCCCGCCCCCGCATCGCGCGCCGCCTGGCAAACGATACCTTGCGTAGCGTTGGAAGAAGCGAGTCTTCAACAACGCGCTTGTGAGCGGACGCGGCGGCGATAGACGGCCGTTACAGATCGGACCCTGCGGGCGGTGACGCAGCCGGCGAGTGGCAGCCGTTGGTGGCAACAAACAGCGAATGCTGCATTATTGCTGCATTCGCAACGGCCTTGAAGAGGCCGTCGCAGTACCGTTCTTCCTCGAAGTGGCGCGCGAGGTCGCGCTGCAAGGTTTCCCAGAAGGTCTCGGGCGCGACCCGGCGAATCTCCTCGCCTCCGAGGACGGCGAAGCGCCGGGTCGCCGCACACGCATACACCAGAATCGCCCGCGATCGCTCTGCGTCGGCGAGTTCCCAATCCTGGAATAGTTGCCGCGCGCGGACTTGGTGGTCGTCCGCGGCCCGCTCGTCGATGATCAGGCCGATCGGCGCGGCGGCGTGCCGCCGCGCCGTGGCCAACCCCGCCTCGATCTGTTCGCGCTCGGTCGGCGTCAGGAACGGACGTCGGCGGAAAGCGCCCAGCAAGTCCACGACGGCGTCACGCCCGCGCGGGGAGCACCGCGGCGAGGGCGCCGCGCAGGCTCTCCACCAGGGTGTCCACCTGGGCCGCGGTGATCACCAAGGGCGGGGCGAAGGCGATGACGTCGCGCATGTTCCGGGTGAAGACCCCGCGGGCCTCCAGCGCCGCCTTCACCTTGCCGATGATCCCCTGGGCGGGATCGAAGCCGGCCTTGGTGGCGCGGTCCGCCACGAGCTCCACCGCGGCCATGAGGCCGAGGCCCCGGACGTCGCCGACGGCCTGGAAGGCCGTGAGCGTCTGCAGCCCCGCCAGCAGCCGCGCCCCCATCTTGGCGGCGTTCTCCACCAACCCTTCCTTCTCGAGGATCTCCAGGTTCCGGAGGCCGACCGCACAGCAGGTGGCGTGGCCGGAGTACGTGTAGGCGTGCATCCAGCGATCCGCGTAGGGGACCGCCTGCATGGCGTCGAGGATCTCCTGCGACACCATGATCCCGCCGAGGGGCAGGTAGCCGCTGGTGATCCCCTTGGCGAACGACAGGATGTCGGGCTGGACGCCCCAGCGCTTCAGGGCGAACCAGTCCCCGGTGCGCCCGAACCCGGTGATGACCTCGTCCGCGATGAACAGGACCTGGTGCTTGGTGCAGATCTGGCGGACCAGGGGGAAGTAGTCGTCCGGGGGGACGATGACCCCGCCCGCCCCCTGGACCGGCTCCGCAATGAAGGCCGCCACCGTCTCGGGGCCCTCCTGGAGGATCGTCTCCTCCAGCATCCGCGCCGCGGCCTGCCCGACGGTCTCGCCGGGCTGCACGCCGGTGAGGCGGTACGGGTACGGCGCGGCGGTGTGGATGAAATTGGGGACGAGCGGCTCGAACATCTTGGCGTACCCCGCGACCCCCGTGGCGCTCATGGCCGCCAGGGTGACCCCGTGGTAGCCGTACTGGCGGGAGATGATCTTCACCTTGGCCGGCTGCCCCTTGGCCTTCCAGTAGAAGCGCGCGGTCTTGAAGGCGCTCTCGTCGGCTTCCGCCCCGCCGCTGGCGAAGTAGGTGGCGACGAGGTTGGGGTAGGCGAGCTCCGTCAAGCGGTGGGCCAGCTGGATGGCCGGCACGTTGGCGGAGCCGACGTAGTTGGTGGCGTAGGCCAAGGTGGCCATCTGGGCGGCGGCCGCCTCCGCCAGCTCCTGCCGGCCGTGGCCCGCGTTCACGTTCCAGAGGCAGGCCAGGCCGTCGAGGTACTCCCGGCCCTCGGCATCGGTCAGGACGGCCCCCCGGCCTTTGACCCAGATGTGGGGGGCGGCGTGGTCCGCCGGGTGCTGGAGGGGGTGGAGCAGGTGGGCGCGGTCGTCGGCGAGCAGAGTGGCGGCAGTCCAGGTGGTCATGGGTGGAGCCCTCCTAGAGAATGAGAAATCGAACGGAGATCGGAACGTCACATCGGCACCGATACTAACGCGAGGATGGTCCGCATGTCCAGCCCAGTCGCCGCGTCTCCCTGGACTCGTCTGTTCTTCTGAGCTATAAGTCCGGATACACCGGGTGTTCCTCGGGCGCCGGCCTCGTCGGGCTACGTTCGCGCTTCTTCCGGTCGGCGCGGCGCCGTCGGCTTTTTCGGTTTGGCCTTCGCGAAAGGAGTCTCCCTTGGACATTCGAGTCGTCGCAGGGAACGTAACGACGTTCGCAGGCGATGGACTGGTGGTGGACCTCCTTGAAAGGGCGCGCGTGCCGGCGAAGGGCGGCGCCCGCCGCCGGGCCCGCCGGGCGACGCCCCTGAGGGGGGCCGTGGCCGCCGTGGATGCCGCCTTGGGCGGGGCTCTCGCCAAGCTCATCTGGGCGCAGGAGGCGACGGGGAAGTGGGGTGAGCAGACTCTGATTCACTCGCTCGGGCGGCTTCCGGCGGAGCGGATTCTCGTGATGGGCCTGGGGAAGCCCGAGGAACTCACGCCCGATCGGGTCCGCGCCGTGGCCGCGGAAGCTGCGAGGACGTTGCGCAAGATCGGCGCGCGACGCATCGGCACGATTGTCCACGGCGCCGGCGCCGGCGGTTTGAACGCCGTGCAATCCGCTCAGGCCGTGGTCGAAGGCACGCTGCTGGGCCTCTACCGGTTCACGCGGTACAAGACGAACGACGACCACGCCAAGACGATCGAACGCTTGACCATCGTCGAAAGGGACGCGAGACGGCTCGACGCCGTGAAGGAGGCGGTTCGGCGGGGTCGTATCCTGGCGGAGGCCGCGACCGCGGCCCGCGATCTCGTGAACGAGCCCGGCAACACCCTCACGCCGGCCGAGCTCGCCCGACAGGCGCGCGCGATGGCCCGGGCCGCCCGCGTCCGGTGTGAGGTCCTGGGGCCGTCGGCATTGCGTCGACTCGGCGCCGGCGGGCTTCTGGGCGTAGCCCGGGGCAGCCAGGAGCCGCCGCGGCTCATCGTGCTCACCTATCGCGGCCGCCGGGGCGGCCCGCACCTCGGCCTGGTGGGCAAGGGGGTGACGTTCGACTCGGGAGGGATATCGATCAAACCGGCGGAGAACATGGAGGCCATGAAGGGAGATATGGCCGGAGCTGCCGCCGCCATCGCCGCCACCTGCGCGATCGCCCGCCTGGGCTTGCCCATCCGTGTGACGGCGGTCGTCCCGGCGACGGAGAACCTCCCGAGCGGAACGGCGTTGAAGCCCGGGGACATCCTGCGCGCCATGAGCGGAAAGTCCATCGAGGTGATCAACACGGATGCCGAGGGGCGGCTCATCCTTGCGGACGCCCTTGCCTTCGCCCGCACGCGGCAGGTCACCCACCTTGTGGATGCCGCGACCCTGACCGGCGCCTGCGTCGTGGGGCTGGGAACCATCAACAGCGGGGCCTTCACAAACAATCAGGCGTGGCTGGAAACAGTGCTGGCGGCGGGAAGAACGGCGGGAGAGAAGATCTGGCCCATGCCCATGGACGCCGAGTACGACGAGCTCATCAAGAGCGACATCGCCGACATCAAGAACACGGGCGGCCGCAAGGGCGGCGCCGTCACCGCCGCCAAATTCCTGCAGCACTTCGTGGGAGAAACGCCCTGGGTGCACCTGGATATCGCGGGAACGTCGGAATCCGACAAGGAAAAAGGCTACCAGACCAAAGGTGCGACGGGCGTGATGGCCCGCACCTTCGTCGCCCTCGCGATGGAAATGGTCGCAAAAAAATAGCGGTCAGCTGTCAGCAGTCACAAATCAGCGTTCAGCCGCGAAGCAGCCAGCGGTCAGCTTTCGGAAATGACCAGTTCACTCCGGGGCTGAGCGCTGAACGCTGCCGGCTGATCGCTTGGCAGCTGATGGCTGAGCGCTGACAGCTGATCGCTGACCGCTGCGTCGTCACACGACAACGCAGGTGATCGTCCGCCCGACCCCGTCAACCGCCTGGATCTTCGCCATCACCAGCTTGCCGATAGCCGCTGGGTCCTTGCCCTCCACGAGGGCGATGATGTCGTAGGGCCCGGTGACGAGGTGGACGGAGCACACCCCGGAGAGCTTCGCGATCCTCCCGCACGCCGCGCGGGCTTTCTTGGGCGCCACCTCGATCAAGACGTATGCGTTTGCCATGGTCGTCCTCCTGACGGGACGCTCCCGCCCGCTTCCGGCGCTTTTCGGCATATCGTACTCGCCTGCACAGACCCCTTCAAGGTCGTAGTCGCGACGGCGCCGATCCGCGGCGAGTATGTCTCACGCTCCCCGAAGGTGTCGCCCCCAGTCCGCGACCGACGGCCGAATCTCCGGAGGGACCAGCTCGTCGATCGGCTCCCCCCGGGAAAGCCGCGCGCGCACCTCTGTGGCCGAGACGGTGGCGAGGTCCGTCGGCAACCGTACCACATGGATGCGGCGCGCGAAAGGAGCGACCTCCGGCCGAGTCAGAAACGCTTCGACGGCGCTTGGCGTATCCTTTCCGCGGTTGGCGACGATGCACTCGCTTCCATCGAAGAGGCGGGTCAGAGATGCTCCTCGATCGGCGTAGTACTTCGGATCGAACAGCCGGGCCAGGGTGTCGAAGCCGAGGAGGAACGCTACCCGGGTGCCCGCCGGATAGGCGGCGCGGATCGCCTCCAGCTTGTCGACGAAGCGGCCGTGGCCCACCGCCGCCACGGACACGTGAGGCCGGGATTCCGCGAACCGGAGGAGGAGATGGAACCGTCGCTCCAGCGGTAGGCCTTCGCCACCCTTGTCTACGTTGACGGTTGCCAAAAGCAGCATGGTCTCCTGGGGCGAAACGTGACGGCTTCCCTCGCGAATGAGGACGGCGTGCGCCACCGTCATGGGGTTGAAGGATGCGGACAGGCAGAGGAGCGTGCCCGGGAGGACGCCAATTCCCGCGGGGGCGTGGCGCAGGAAAACGAGTTGCGGCGGCTCGGTCGGGCTCAGGCGGGCAAGAAGGTCGGCAATCCGCACAGGGTCGATCCTCCTCGACTCGGTCTTGGTTCCTTCCAATTTCCGGCCCTACGCGTCCGTTACGGTGCTAGGATATCCGCGGATTGGCGAGGCGGTCAAGCGGGGGCGCCGCGGGTTTGGCTCGGGGCCTCGTCGCAGGCCAAGGCACGCATAACAACGGTGCCGAATCCCCAGTCCCGACGCGGAGTTGGCGTATCCGCTGGGGGAGTTTGGCCTTGACAAATCGCATCCACACGAGTACTTTCCCGGTTTACGCTTTGCGGGGGAATTCATGTTCCAGGGCCTCAGCGACCGGCTGAACGGCATCTTCAAGCGCCTGCGCGGCTACGGGAGCCTCACCGAAGACAACATCGGCGAAGCACTCCGCGAGGTGCGTTTGGCCCTGCTGGAGGCCGACGTCAACGTCAAGGTGGTCCGCTCGTTCCTCGAGCGCGTGCGAGAGCGCGCGGTCGGGCGGGACGTCCTCGAGTCGCTCACGCCGGGCCAGCAAGTCGTCAAGGTCGTGTACGAGGAACTCGCAGCCCTCATGGGCGGCGAGGCGAATCGGCTCCGGACCGCCGGGCAGCCGCCGACCGTCATCATGCTGGTTGGCCTCCAAGGGTCCGGCAAGACGACCACGGCCGGAAAGCTTGCCCGCCTCATCCGAGGCCAAGGTCAGCGCCCCTTGCTGGTGGCGGCGGACCTGCAGCGTCCGGCCGCACAGGACCAGTTGGTGACGCTGGGTCGGACCGTGCAGGTCGACGTGTACCGAACGCCGGGCGTTTCGTCGCCCGTCGGCGTGTGTCGCGAGGCGTTGAGGCACGCCCGGTCCCGGATGCTGGATCCGGTCATTCTGGACACGGCGGGCCGGCTGCACGTGGACGAGCCGCTGATGGAGGAGTTGCGCGCCATCAAGGCCGAGTTGAATCCGACGGAAATTCTCATGGTGGCCGACGCTATGACGGGCCAGGACGCGGTGAATTCCGCCACGGCCTTCCACCAGGCGCTGGAGTTGACCGGCTACATCCTCACGAAGCTTGACGGCGATACGCGGGGTGGAGCGGCTCTATCCATCCGTGCGGTCACCGGGGCCCCGATCAAGTTTGTGGGTATCGGCGAGAAGCTGGACGCCCTGGAGGTTTTCCATCCGGAGCGGATGGCCTCGCGTATTCTGGGTATGGGCGATGTTCTCAGTCTGGTGGAGAAGGCCGAGCAGGCCGTAGACGAAAAGCAGGCCGCCGCTCTCCAGAAAAAGCTCAAGGCACAGGCGTTCACCCTGGAGGACTTTCGGGATCAGTTGCGGCAAGTCCGAGGCATGGGGCCGCTCGACCAGCTCATCGGCATGATCCCGGGCCTGTCGCGGGTCAAGGGCTTGCCCG
>Ga0316616_100000499_pt1 | contig 12731 bp, 37 predicted proteins | sample OWC_Aug_M1_C1_D1_FD_207660 | JGI IMG/M metagenome (GOLD analysis project Ga0316616, IMG submission 207660) | Wetland soil microbial communities from Old Woman Creek delta, Ohio, United States - OWC_Aug_M1_C1_D1_B | ecosystem: Environmental > Terrestrial > Soil > Wetlands | place: USA: Ohio... | reverse complement strand
ATCCGCTCCTCGATGAAGTGGATCATCTCGGCATGGTGCGGGGCCGGCTTGAAGCCGTGGACGTACTCGCCGAACGCGAGCGGATCGTGCCTAGTGAGTTTTGCCAGCAGCTGGCGCTCTAACTTCTTCAGCTGTTCCTTCGACAAGCTGAGCCCTTGCGAGCGCAAGAAGTTCGCGTATCTCTGCTGGTCTGGCTCCCTCGAAGGGGTCAGTGACAACGGTCGTCTCCTTCCGCTCAGTCGGCTCGCCCAGCAGCAGCTGAAGCGTCTGGATCGCGGCGACGGCCTCCTTGGTTCCGACCGACACCCGGTGGTTCTTGATCCCGTCCATGTACTCGTACAAGGTGGCGCGCATGGCGGTGACAGCCTCGATGCGGATGTCAGCTGCCTGCTCAGCCAGTCTTTCGAGGGCCAGGTTTACGCCATCCGCCAGCGCCTGCCGGCGATATTCTTCCCGCTTGCGGGGCCAGTCGTGATTCCGCCCGTACCTGGCTACCGCCGAGAATGCCACCCCGTATCGCGCTTCGAGATCCCGATAGGTGACTTCAGTCGTAACGTATTCGCGCTCAAGCAGCCTGTAATCTACTTTAGCTGGCGGCATACTTGACACCGATCCGCATTTGACACCTCCCCGACCGTGTTGCTATAGTTACACCAATGTTCCTGACGACGGTCAGGGGCAGGGAGATGGCTGAATGCCCGGGTCGGAGTGCCCCGGGAAAAGCGACACCGGACCCAGGAAACGCATCGGCCACGAGGCCAACGGTATCGAGCTGGTGCGGAGGTCCCGCTGGGGACTGAACGGTATCCCGACAGGGAAACGGTGGGCAGACGGGTACTGTGATTACAAGCAGTGCTTCCCCGTCTTGTGGGTAGCCAGACCCACCTCCATCAAGACCCGATCACTTCGTTGGAAGTGGCTCCGCAAGGGGTCCTCCCACCAGCGGAGGGGTCGGGTTTTTGATTCTCCTCTGCCGTTCTTCTTCGGCGGTCTCCGAATGATGGAGGTGCCAGGGAAGTTCTGGATCGTCCGGTTTATCCCAGCAGGAGCACATTCCACATAGCTCCCACTCGTGGTGGTAGAAGCACGTATCGACGATCAGGAACTGGTGAGGCTCCCTCACGAGATAAAGTCGGCGGCGATCAACTCGATCGCCCGCCAATCCGGAACCGACTCGTCTTGCTGAACGCGCCTGATCGCCTCGTCGAGAACCTCGGCAGCCGCCTTCGGCAGCCGGTAGCTCCGCAGGACCCAGTCCGTCTCGACCGCCATCGGCTTCCGCTCCTCGACATCCTTCCAGTCGAACGGGCGGCGGAACGCCTCGAACTGCTCCGGTGTATACGGCAGGACAGCGAGCAGCTCCTCGACTGGATGACGCTTGGCGAGATCAGAGATCAACGATCGCAGCAGGTCTGGTTGGGCACGACCGCGCGTCTCGTTGAGGACGATCGTCAGCTGCTTGGCGTCATCATCGTCAACATCGCCGAGGTCGATGATCGGAATCTCGGTGATGCCGAGCTGCCGGCAGGCTCGTAATCGGTGCTCGCCGTCGATGATCTCGAACCAGTCATCGAGCTTCCTGACCAGGATCGGATCGACGAAACCGAAGCGCTGGATCGATGCCAGCTCGCGCTCGAAGATGAAGTCGTCCTGGCGGTTGGGGTTCCACGGGTTCGGACGAAGAAGATCGTCCGAGACGTAATCAACCCTCAGGTTGGTAGTCGGGATACTTCTTCTTGACAAGCTCATCCACGATCTTCTTCATCGCGTCTCGGGAGATCGGGGGCGCCTCCCAGGTGATCGATGCGCCGGCCGAGGTGATCGTCGGGGACGTCCAGACCTTGAATGTCGGGGACGACGACGTCCAGTACGGTCCCGTCCAGGTGGTAGATAGAAGCTCGCCGATCGAGTCGCTGTTTACCAATAGCGCCATGTCTCACCAGCTCTTGAGTCTATCTAAGGCGATTGGGAATGGGTCCGTCGGTGATGCGGCTCGGTGTCGTTGCTCCCTGTCCATCCAGGTTTTTGCCCTGGCATAGACCAGCCCTGGTGCCTCACGCTCGGCGCAGATGGCGCACATAAGGCGCATACCCACCTTGAATGGCTCCCGCGTCTGTATTCCACAGTCGCAGGTAAAGGGGGTGTTCATCCTGATCTGACCTCCCATCCGTCTACCGGGCAGGCGATCCGCACGGCTACCGCGTTGGCGGATACCTGGGATCTCGCCCGCTCAAGAAGGTTGAGCGCCAGCGAGGAGAACGTTGGTCGAATGCCGGGGATATCCCGTAGATCCTTGTCGGTCACCTCGGCCAGCAATACCTTCCACAGCCCCCTGGCGGTCGATTCGTCGGCCGGCTCGAAGGCGGGGTACTCGATCATCAATGTGACGATCAGCCCGTGGAAGTGGACCCGTGAATCGGGGCCGAGCGTAACGTCATGAGCATGACTCAGCGTCACGTCAGATGACAGGAGGAGCTTCACGGGGACACCTACCTAATCGAGACCGACATCCCGACGTTCGGGGTTCCCCGTATTGGCTGCGAGTGTAGCACGGGGAACCCCTCACAAAAAGAGGCAAGCCTTATTCGGGCTTGCTCTCCAGCCACTTCATCATCTTGTCGATGGTCTCGCTCCTTACCGACTCCCCCTTGATGAAGCTGTTCAGCGTCGGAAGGGTCACACCGATCTGGGCGGCTGCCTTTTGCCTCGAAAGCAGGGCACGGCCACATGTCGGGCATGTAGTCAGGTTCGCCTTCACCCGCTCACGCAGCCCATCGGTGAACGATTCCATCGCTCCCTCCTCCTTCTCGATGACACGCTTAGTCCGTGGGGCCATTCGATCCCTCTTCTCCTCTTCAGCCGGGTTATTCCCAGGAGATGCCACGAAGTATACGCGGCGGTCTACGGTGGTTCAATCGTCCTCGGCGCCCTTGCCGGGGATCTTCCATGCCTTCGTCCAGGCAACATTCTTGTTCTTGGCCTTGGTCATCTTCTCTAGCTGGACCTCATCCCGGGTTCTCTGGGCCTTCCACGAGACAAACGGCTTCGGTTCCGGAAGGGGATCGTGAGAATCCAGGGGCTGACCGCATTCACAGTGCGTCAGCGCGTCCCAGTTATCCGTGTCAGCCACTGGGTCAATTCGATAACCCATTGCGTTCCTCTGTTCTTCGGGCTGAGGGCGAGCCCGATCGCGGCGATCCCGGCGATCCGATCTTCGACGAAGACGATCTTGCCGGCGGATACGGTCCCGGATTCCAGGAAGCCGATCATCCTGCATCGACGCCTTCTCCCTGGCTGGAGATTCCCGGAGAAGATCGGTATCCCCTCCCGGACCTTCCATCCATCCGTCGTCCAGACGGCGTACTCACTTCCCATTCAGGTCATCCCAGTCGTCCTGGGCTGCTGACTTCACGAGCGGCTGGTGAATGAGGCATGTCGGCTCAGAGCAACGATCGGCTTGAACGATGACGAGGACTCGGCGGTAAGGATCGCCAGCCGTCTCGAAGCCATCGAAGTTCTGCCACGGCCCGGTCTCCAACCAGTCGCGCGCCAGCTCTTCCACGATCCGCTCGCGCTCGGCGGCGACGGCGTCGGCCTCGATGGCGTCGATGTCGGCACGCAGATCGAAGCCTTGGCTCCAAGGTCGCTCCAGCAGCCGCTTCCCGGCCTTGGTCGTCATCGAACCCACCGCATCCTGCAGCGACGGCAGGTAGTCACGTTCCCCACCGTCTCGGTGAAATGGGAACTCCTCCACGAGCAGAAGAGCCAATAGCGCCAGTTCATGGCTTCTCCTCCCGGACGATGGCGAGGACGGCGACGCGGTATTCGCGGATTGCGCTCATCGCCTCGGCGAGCGGCGTCATCGAGGGATCACCGATACCAGCCATCCCGTAGAACAGCCCCTCCACCGCCGCCGCGATCCGCTCGCGCTCGGCGGCGACGATGACCTGCTCCACCCGCCCAAGCACCGACGACAGGACGGCATACGGCAGCCGGGGATCAGGGTTGCCAGCGTAGGCCAGCAGCGTCTTGATCGTCTCGTCGCGGGCCTCGGCTTCGATGGCGGCGATGGCTTGCGGCCAGTCGATGCCGTCGTCCCAATGGGGTATGCCGGGACGCCGCATCCCCAGCAGCCGCTGCCCGGCCTCAGTGGTCATCGCTTCGTCCTGACGTGGTACTCGATCTCTTTCAACAGGCGGATGATCGTGTCGATGTCCTCGCGGGTCGGGATGGTCGGAGGCGCGGACGGGACGGTATAGACGGCGCATGAGTGTGTCTGAGACTCCATGATCCACGCACCACAGCGCGAGCAGTTGTAGCCGCCGCCGACGCTGCTCATCGCTCATCCTCCAGCGCGGCGCGGAGGGCGGCGATGAGGTTCTCGCCGTCGACCGTCAACTTGCTGATCTGGTCGAGGTAGCCCCACTTGTCGAGGTCCGACGCAATCTCCTCGATCTTCCGCAGGCGGGCGATCTCGGCGGTGGCGACAAGGGCCCAGCACTTGCAGCCGGTGACGTAGTGGCCCTCCTCGGGGCACGACCGGAGGAGGGCGAGGATGGCGGAGGCGGCATCATACGGGCGAACCCATGCGCCGCGATACGGCCTGATCTCGTACGAGTTGTCGCGGATGGCCGCAGCCAGCGCGGAGATGCGGGGATCATTCATGGCTGATTGCCTCGTACCAGTAGCGGATGCAGCCGAGGGCGAACATCGCCAGCCATGCCGCCAGCGGATACCTCCAGTAGTCGAAGTAGCCGAGTACGAAGTCGATCACGGAGCGTACTCCTCCGGTGCGCCGGGGTTGAGGTCGACGGGCTCCGGGCTCTCGGTCAGCCCTTTGTCCAGCAGCTCCCAGACGTTCTCGCACATCTGGTTCGTGGTGGAGCGGGCTTCCTCGACGGTCCGCAGGACGGTGTTCCACTGCATCATGTTGAGGAAGACCCCGCCAACGAGGATGCCGAGGAAAGCGAGGATGACCCAGTAGCGGTAGTCCTTCTCCTGCTTGATGGTGAAGTGGACCTGCCCGGTTCCAACCCGGTCCCCGAGGTCAGTAAGCCGGGATTGCAGGTCGTCCAGCTCCGCCTTGTGGATGAGGACGAGGTCGCCTTCGGGGTCAGTCATTGCCGTACCAGAGGTAGACGGCGTGGGCGATGGTCCGTGCCTTCAGCGCATGGCGGAGTCGGATCGTATGCGCGTGGACGGCATGGACGGAGAGGTCGAGATGCTCCGCGATCTCCTTGGCATTGAGCCCGACGGCGTACCAGGAGAGGACTTCCTCCTGCCGCTTGGTGAGTGTCATCAGTACCACCCGTGGCTGCGGATATGGTCGAGCGCGTTGCACGCTCCGCCGTATCTTCCCTTGACGTAGGAGATGCCCCACTTCACCTGGGTGATGGGGTTCGTCCTCCAGTCCTTCCCGGCGGTCCGCATCCGGGAACCGGGGAGTGCCTGGGGAATCCCGTAGGCTCCGGATCTGCGGTTCTGCGCTCGTGGGTTCCAGTGGGACTCGTACTCGAAGATGCGGTCGATGCAGGAATATTCCCTGGCGCCGAGCACCCGTCGGGCATAGGTACGGGCCTCGGCGACGGTGTGCCTGACGGCTGGCTTCTGGGTTGGTCTCGCTGTCGGTTTGGGTTCCGCCCGGAGCCCGGTGTTCCACGTCCCGACGGAGAGTGAGATGAGCATCGCCGCCAGCAGGGCGATGAGCTTGACGATCAATCCCGGATCAGCCCCGACTGGCGGATGGCGTAGCCGACGCAGAACCCGCCGGCGAAGGCGAGGAACAGCGTCCCGAGCACCGCTGCCACGAGATCCATCGCTACCTCCGGACGGCTCCGAGCAGGATGACGAGGATCACCACGATCACGAGAACGATGAGGACGGTTTCCAGGCTCATGTCTCTCTCCTCTGCTGACGAGGGTGGGGATCAGTGGTCCTTCCCCGAACACACGGGATCAGCCCACCCCCGTCGCATCCCGATTATCCCCCCTCGTATATCTGAGGCGCTTGCCGACGAGATCGGCCAGAGTCGGCCGAGAGGCTGAGTCCTTGATTCCGTCCACCTCGATACCGAGATCGTCAAGGAGGTACTCGACGACATCCGGCTCGATGGCAGCGGCGCCCCACAACCCGAGCTGGAAATCGAGCCAGGGGACGTTGCCGGTGATGCGATTCACCATGGTGTACACGTCCTCTTCGTCGAGGTGCCCGTCCTCCAGCCTCCTGGCCGTGTACCAGCGCTCGAACCAGTCCGTCAGCTCCTCGCCGCGCTGCGGATCGAGAGCTTCTTCCTCGTTCATTTCTTGTTGATCCTCCGCAGGATCTCATCCCGCTTCGCCTGTGTCCCGCTTGTCCCGCTTCCGGAGGTACCTACGGGCTGGGCGACTGACTTCTCCGTGCCGGCCGGGTACCACGTCCCCACCAGCCTGGCTTCCCCCTGGGGATACCTCACCACCTCCGTCGGCTCGGTGATGGTGAGCAGTCCCTTGCGGAACGCACTGATCGGCACCCGGTTCTTCATGCCACTAGTGTAACACATTGTGTGACACAAGGCGAATGTGTGACACACCATCGCCCGGGGTTGAGCGTGGAACGTCTCGGATGTGTGACAGAAGGTGTGACAGAAGGGGGTTCTGTGACACGTTCTGTGACACATTGTGTGACACATTGCGGGGGTTGTGCTCGGGATTTTTTGTGGGGACGCTCACACGTACATCGACGCTCGCAGGAACTCCGCCGGGTGGGGGATAGGAACATCCGCCCGGCGGTACATAGGACGGCATCGGCCCCGATCCACTGGGCAGAGCCGGCCGGACAGGAGGTGCCCCGATGGCACGCACGGATTACGCCCTGCACGCACGGCTGGTGCGCGTGGAGGAAAGCATCGCGGCTCTCGCGGAGGGTCAGAAGCTCCTGCTCGCGGCCATGACCGATCTCGTGAAGGGGCGCGCACGGGTCAGCGAGCCCGTGGTCGAGGTCAAGGCGAGCCGCCGCTCTCGTGCGGATCGGGTCGCCGAGGCCAATCCGCTCATCCGCCCCGAGCGGGCCAAGAGCGGTCGGATGTGTGCTTGTGGTCGGTCCATGAGCAAGGAGCGCAACGGCACCAAGGTCGCCGGCAAGGTGGTCTGCCACTACTGCTGGACGCACCGCTGATCTCGTCACGCTCACACGGAGAGCCCGTCGGGGGGCGGGCTCTGGTGTGTGCACGACGGTCGCACTAGGGCGTCAGCGCCACACACGCAGGACTCACGGAGGGTTCGCACATGCTTCCACGCTACCTCGTCGCAGTCGGCGACACCTACCGCTCGTTCTACCACCGGCGTCGGGCTCGTAGGTTCGTCAACTCTCTGTCTAGGCGAGATCTGCGGCGGGCTCGGGTGCTCAAGCCCGAGTGGTTCGTCATCGAGTTCTAGCGCTCACGGTAGCCCACAAGGAGGGATGCGGGCTACAGCGAGTGCTATTCGGCACTCAGTAGCAGGAGGCCGACGATGGCCCAGATGTGGGATGACCTCAGCCCGATCCGCACGGATGGGGTGCGGGAGGTCATCGACTATGGCGAGTTCATCGCTCGCCGACTACGGGCAGAGGAGCCCGTACAGCAGGTTCAGCAGGCATGGACAGCGGAGGATCGTCTAGCGGATACGCGCTCTCGCATCGTCGATCGGGCAGAGATGCTCGGCGACATCGCCGCCCTCGTCATCCTGGGCGCTGTCTGACCCTCATGGGTGCACATCAAGCGTCAAGCATCAGCGCATGATGTGTAGATAGTCGTGATGCGAATGTCTAGGTGAGGGACATGAGCACGATCAAGGTCATCGTCCGCGTCGGTCGCACGGACATGGAGCCGATCTACTGCGACACGATGGAGGAGGCAGAGGCCAAGAAGGACTGGTGGGTTGAGCGCACCAGCAACGATCCCGCCTACTCGGTGAGGATCGAGAACCTCAAGGCAACGGAGAACGTGCTGCCGATCAAGCACAACGATCGGTACGCGGATCTGCACACCGTCGCACTCGGAGCGTGCGGGTTCCGCGTCGGCAAGATGAGCCGCTACGGGAGGTGAGTCGTGAGCGGTGAGTTCGAACGGGGCTGCAAGGCAGCCCGTCGATGCAGCCGATGGGCTGACGAGTACCACCGGCTGGATGATCTGCTCATCAAGGGCAGGGCAGTCAGGACATGGCGCCAACTCAGGCGCGTGCTGGTGCGCAGGCAGGAAGCCTACCGGCGCTGGCGTCAGGCATCGCTCGTGGACAGTCGAGGGTGGTGAGATGAACGAGGCTGACTTCTGGCTCACGCTCTACTACGTGAGCGTATTCGTGGGGGTCTATCTCATCGGCCTCCTGCTCATCCGCAAGGCTGGCGACGATGAGCCCGAGGACATGGCCCACTACGTGGGCAGATGGGACGACGACGACTAGCCCCACTCCTGCCCATGAGTCAGGCTCATGGTCAGGGGTGAGTGCTACTCGGCACTCACGCACACAAGGAGAGCAACGGTGCATAGCAAGGACATCCGCATCAACGGCATCGACATCGACCTGCTGCCCGGCGATGTCAAGCGCTCGCTCGTGCAGCGCATCAATGCCTGGGCCAAGGCGAACAGCGTCGGTGTGAGCGAGCCGACGCCTCCGATCCGCACCACCAAGCCCAAGGCCAAGCCCGAGTCCAAGGACGAGAGCCTCGCCGATGCGCTGCTCCGCCTCGCCGAGGCACTCGGCGTCGCCGAGGCTGCGCTCCCGATCGAGCTGACCACGCCTCCCGAGCGCCGCACCCCCGAGCGCACCACCGCTCGGCGCACTCGGCGCACCACCACACGGCGCGCTCCCGCACGCCGCACCACCAACCGCTTCTTCGAGGAAGTGATCGTCCCGCGCGCCGAGTCCAAGACTCACGAGTGCAGCGGCGTCGATCCCGCCACTCGCGAGCGCTGCTACAAGTACGGCAAGTCGTTCACCGACTTCGGCTGGTTCGGCACGCCCGGTGCCAACAACGGCCATGTCCATCTCGCCAGCCGCTTCCACCCGCGCGGTCGCTGATCCTAGCCGCCTAGCCTAGCTAGGCACGAGGGTAGTCCACCCTCGTAGTGCCCATGTAGTAGTGGGCACTACAAGCGTGGATTGCTTACGCACGCAGGGCAGCGTAGCCTCGCGTCCAATCCGCGCTCGATTGCAGGAGGACATGGTGTGCCCATAGTGCAAGCACTACTAGCACGAGTCGATCTCAGGAAAGCAAGGGGACTCACCTCCCCAGCGATTCTGAACCGCAAGCTGGCACACAACACGTTCTGGAAGGAGATCAACTGATGGCAACCCGAACTTCGTTCACCGAACGCCTCATCTGCGCCTACACGAACAAGCTCGGCGAGTTCCGCGTTGCGGAAGCCAAGCGCATCGAGACCGAGAACGAGGCCAAGATCAAGGCCTACCAGGAGACCCCGGCGTTCATCGCCTTCTACGAGGCGGCGAAGAAGCTCATGGGCGCCAAGTGGGTCGCGGAGAACCTGGTCATCGTAGAGCGGCGCCTCCACTGGGAGGGGGAGCTGCGCAACATCATCGGCCTGACGCAGGTTCCCGAGCAGGACCGCGAGAAGACCCTGACTCTCCTCACCGGAGCCCTGGCCACCACCAAGATCAAGTTCTGGGATGGGCTGTTCCCGCCCGTGAACGCCTACCTCGACGCCATCGAGAAGGCCACCAACCTCGCTGAGGCAGACGGGGCAGCGATGACACTCGTTGAGGCGCTCGCCTGATGACACGAAAGAGGCCGAGGCCGATCCCGACTAGGGAGGACGCCCTCTGGTTCGCAGAAGAACTGCGAAAGCAGGCGCTTGAGCAGCTCACCCGAGCCCCTCTGCCCGGAGAGCTGCCAGAAACATACAAACAGAAGCCGAAGAAGGAGGGGAAGTGAGCGATCCCGAGTACCCCAAGTGGGGCATTGGCCCATTCAGCATCGCCAAGAACAAGCAGTGGTGGGCCTGCTTCCGCATCAAGACGCGGCTAGGCTGGCTCGACTTCATGGTGCGGCCTCTGGTCACCCCAACTCAGTACGACAAGCATCAACGAGAGGCGGCGCTCGTCGAGAAGGAACTGCGGGCCATCTTCGAGGATGCGAAGAAGGTCCTCGAAGCGAGCGGTATCACTCCATACGAAGACCCTGAGCTGCTCAGGATCTGTCGTGAGCGCATTGCCGCGCAGAAGATCAACGCCCGCATCAGGCCATACCCACCCGACTGGAAACGTCCTCGCATCGGCACATACGACTTCCGCATCGAGACAGTCGAGAGCGAGGGCGAGGACGAGGGGATGGGGAACTGCAGGTTTGGCCTCAACCTCACCATCGGGAGGCTCAGATGAGCGAAGAATATGTCATCTTTGGCTACCAATACGCAGACGGCAAGCTCCAGCTCGTCGAGTCAGAAGTCCTGGGGGGAGTGATCAATCCCCTCTCGGCGCTCCCGGCTAACTGGGGCATCACGGCAACGTGGGTTGATCGAACGCTCATCCTCGACGTCTCCGCTCGCATCACCGATGGAGGCGCCGGGATCTATGAGCGCGCCCGCGCAGACATGATCGCCAACCTCGTTGCCGTCGCGCTCACGGCACCCTGCAATCACGAGTGGACTGAATCGGACGACCCTGGCTGGGACGAGTGCACCCGGTGCGGGGAGATACGGCAGTACGAGCCATGACCAAGGGCGCCATTGAGAAACACTCTCCGTGCTGCGAGGACAGCAAGGGAAACTTTGATCCACAGGCCCACAAGTACGCTCGTGTGTACTACAGCCCCAACGAACACAAGTACGATGAAGGCCAATGCTACTACTGCGGGCAGCCGTGGCCCTGTGATGTTTCCGTCTTGCAGTCGGAGATCACCCACCTCAGCAACCTAATCGAACAGGCCCATGAACTCATCAGGGAGTTGGCCGAGACAGTCCACCAGACCGGCTTAATCCGTGACCACGCCGACCCCAACGACAAGACAGGCTGGAACGTCCACGGTATCGAGACGTGCGAGGACTCGCTGTGCGTCGATGCTCTCGCCTTCATCAGAAAGGAGGAATGAAGTGTCTCCGAAGAAGCACAAGCGATTGATTGGCGGCTTCACGAGAGCGGTCAATCTCAAGGGGGTTACCGAGGACGAGATCTTCGAGCAGACCAAGAGCCTGCTCCTGGCGATGGGGTTCGATATCCCCAACGAGAAGGACCTCCGCAAGGTCGTGCGATCCACGATCAAGGCCAACCTCCGCACCAACTCGAAGATCGAGGTGCTGATGACCCCACCACGGCTGGTGAACTAGTCATGCCTCGCGTCCAATCCGAGGCGCAAGTGCAATGAGTGAGCGCATAGACCAGGTCTATTGCGACGACTGCGGTGAGCCGCTGCTTGAGATCGGCGTCGAGCCGATCCTGCGGGCAGAGGTCACCGTCCTGCGCGACGACCGCCACTACATCGGCACGCTCCCGTCGCCGGTGGCTTCTGCCAACGCAGGGGAAAGCGCGGTCCTGTGCAGCGAGTGCTTCCGTCGCATCTTCGAAGGCAGAACAGAGAGGAGTGCAGACTGATGTCCCAGGAGAAGATCTATCTGACCCCCATTCGCAGGGGCGCAAACGGCATTCCCAATACCCGCGGCCGGATGATGGTGGTGCGTGAGCACTTCGTGCCCATCGGCCGCGTCAGCATCGGCAACAGGGGCGGTCCGGCGAGTGGTGTCCGGCCCGTCATCGACGCCGTCGATTACGCCTACCAACTCGGTCGCAACGGCTCGATGAAGCCGATCCGCCAGCGAGGGCACAAGCGCAACAAGGAGATGAAGTAGATGGGATACATCAAGGTCTACAAGAAGGCGACCGATCGGGTCGAGCACGAGGTCGCTGGGAAGAAGCGGAAGTACCGCAGCTCGCGCCTGGGAGCCTATCTGTTCGAGATCGAGGCCGGCATCGACGAGTCAGCGTACAGGCCGAGGGCCATTGCCATCGCCCTCCACTCTTGCCAGACCCGTAACCACGGCGGGATGGAAAGCGGGTCGGGGATGACGGCACGACTATTGCTGCCTCACGCCAAGCAGCTCGTCGTGGCTCTGCTCGAAGCAATCAGGGAAGCCGAGAGGGAGGTGTCCTGATGCCGAAGCTCAACGATGACGACAAGGACAGGTGCAGGTGCACGCTGTTCCACACCTACCCGTTCCACGAGGGCAACCATCGCTGTGGCGCTCGAAGGGATACGGAGGTCAGCAACCTCTACTGCACCGAGTGCGAGATGACGCACGGCAAGCGCTCTAGACAGGAGGCCAAGAAGGTTGGAACTGCAGCAAACCGTCAGGCAACAGGTGCTTGACATCCTCGGACAGGCGCCGGCCACGTGGCTGGACGTGCCGCCTAACAAACCGAAGGAGGAACCGCCCCCTGGGCCTAGCAATGACTGGACATGGGAGCACTACAAGGAGTATTGGGGTCAACTGCCCCCACTCGAACCACCCGAGAACCACGCCTTCCTGATTCTCCTCAAGCATCCGAACGTGGAGAAGGAATATGCCGATGCGGCAGACCAGGTCCTCAAGGCCTACATGAAGGAGAACGAACCGTGGACATCAAGAGCGTAACCGTGGCGACGCCGCGGGTCCCGACCGAACCGCCCGAGTACCCAAAGGTCACTCTGTATGACAACGGGACTCGCGTCATCGACCTCTGTCCAAGCCCAGCCAAGATCACAAGCCAGGCTCTCGCGCACGGTGT
>Ga0316616_100000498_pt1 | contig 12745 bp, 8 predicted proteins | sample OWC_Aug_M1_C1_D1_FD_207660 | JGI IMG/M metagenome (GOLD analysis project Ga0316616, IMG submission 207660) | Wetland soil microbial communities from Old Woman Creek delta, Ohio, United States - OWC_Aug_M1_C1_D1_B | ecosystem: Environmental > Terrestrial > Soil > Wetlands | place: USA: Ohio... | reverse complement strand
CGGAGTTCTCCAAGCGCCGGGGCTACGACATACGTCCCTGGCTCCCCGTCCTGGCCGGCCGGATCGTCGAGAGCGCCGAGGCGAGCGACCGCTTCCTCTGGGATTTCCGCAAGGTCCTCGGCGACCTCACCGCCGAGAACCACTACGACCAGCTGACCGACATCCTCCACGCCCGCGGCATGGGCCGCTACACGGAATCGCACGAGGGCGGCCGCGCCTTCATCGGCGACGGCATGGACGTCAAGCGCCTGGCCGACATCCCCATGAGCGCCACCTGGCTCGAGCGGCCCGGCCGGGCCAGCCGCCAGTACGATGCCGACGTCCACGAGTCCGCCTCCGTGGCCCACATCTACGGCCAGAACATCGTCGCGGCCGAGTCCCTGACCGTCTACCGCAACGCCTGGGCCTACTCGCCCGAGACCCTCAAGTCCACGGCCGACCGGATGATGGCCAACGGCCTGAACCGGTTCATCATCCACACCTCTGTCCACCAGCCGGTCGACGACAAGATCCCCGGCCTGGGGCTCGGGCCCTTCGGCCAGTGGTTCACCCGCCACGAGACCTGGGCCGAGATGGCCCGGCCCTGGACGACCTACCTCTCCCGCAGTTCCTTCATGCTCCAGCAGGGCCGGTTCGTGGCCGACGTCGCCTACTTCTACGGGGAGGATTCGAACGTCACGGCCCTGTTCGGCGCCAAGATGCCCGATATCCCGTCGGGCTACAGGCTCGATTTCGTCAGCGCCGACGCTTTGATCAACCGTTTGTCCGTCAAAGACGGCCGGGTCGTCACGGCAACAGGCATGAGCTACCGCCTGTTGGCCCTCGACCCCAACAGCCGGCACATGTCGCTCGCCGTTCTGCGCAAGATCCGCGACCTTGTCGAAGCCGGCGCCGCCGTCGTCGGGCCCAAGCCCGTCGATAGCCCCAGCCTGGCCGACGACCAGGGGGAATTCCGGGCCATCGCCGACAAGCTCTGGGGTCCGGGCGGCGGTCCGGGCCGGGCCTTCGGCGGCGCGACCGTCGCCGAAGCGCTGGCCGCGATCGGGGCGACGCCCGACCTCGCCTATACCCGGCCGCGCGAGGACACCAGCCTGCTGTTCGTTCACCGCGCCCTCCCCGACGGCGATATCTACTGGGTCGTCAACGGCAACACCCGGAACGAGGCGCTCGAGACGAGCTTCCGCGTCGCGGGCAAGGCTCCCGAGCTCTGGCACGCCCAGACCGGCCTCGTCGAGCCGGCTTCCTATCTCATCGCCAACGGGCGCACGATCGTGCCGCTGCGGCTCGAGCCCGACGAGGCCGTGTTCGTCGTTTTCCGGAAGGCCGCCGCGGAGCCGGCCCGGGCGCTGCCCGAGCCCCGCGAAACGGGATCGCTCGCGGTCGAAGGCGCCTGGGACGTCGCGTTCCAGGCCGGCCGCGGCGCTCCGGCCGCGGCGAAGCTCGACACCCTGAGCTCCTGGAGCGAGAACGCCGATCCGGGGATCAAGTATTTCTCCGGAACGGGCACCTACAAGAAGACCGTCGACGTGCCCACGGACTGGATCAAGGCCGGGGCACGGCTCTGGCTCGACCTGGGTGACGTCAAGAACCTGGCCGAGGTCACGGTCAACGGCAAGCCGCTGGGCATCGTCTGGAAAACACCGTTCCGCATGGACGCGACCTCAGCGCTCAAGCCCGGCGCCAACACGCTGGAGATCAAGGTGGCCAACCTCTGGGTCAACCGCCTGATCGGCGACAAACAGCCGGGCGTCACGAAGACATACACCTATACCGCGGTCGAGTTCTATCGCGCGGATTCGCCCCTCCTGCCCTCGGGCCTGCTCGGCCCGGTCAGGATCGTGAGGATGGAATAGGGCTCTGACCCGGCGCGGCCCGTCCGGCCGTTTGACGGCCTCAAGAGCGGTGTGCTATATGCTTGAGTTGGAGTCCCCCCGGGGGAACTCGAGCTAAGATCTTCCAGAGAGGTGCCCCATGCGTCGGATCCCATCCATCGTCCTTTCCCTGGCCCTGCTGGCCGTCTTTCCGGTGCTCGCTTCGGCCCAGGCGCCGGAGAAGACCCACCCCCTGACCGTCCACGATATGCTGGCCATGGACCGGATCTCCGACACCCAGGTCTCGCCGGACGGCAAGTGGATCGCCTTCAACGTGCGCGAGACCGACCTCGCGGCGAACCGAGGCCGCACCGATATCTGGCTCATCGGGACCGACGGGAAAAGCCTGCATCGCCTGACCAGCCACCCCGCCGCGGATTTCAGCGGCCGCTGGACGCCCTGCAGCCAATGGGTTTTCTTCCTGTCGACGCGCTCGGGTTCATCGCAGATCTGGCGCATCAAGGTCGACGGCGGCGAGGCCGAACAGATGACCCATATGCCGCTCGACGTCGGCAATCTGGTCATCGCCAAGGGCCTTCTGGCCTTCACCATGGAGGTGTTCCCGGGGATGACCCCCGAAGCGACGGCAGCCAAGCTCGAAGCGATCGAGAAAGGCCCGGCCACGGGACGCCTTTACGAGAAGCTCTTCGTCCGCCACTGGGACACCTGGAGCGACGGCCGCCGCTCTCACCTCTTTACCATGCCTATGCACGGGGGCGGCGAGGCCAAGGACCTGATGCCGGCCATGGACGCCGATACGCCCAGCAAGCCCTTCGGCGGGCCGGAGGAGATCGCCTTCACGCCCGACGGGAAAGGTCTCGTTTTCACGGCCAAGGACGTCGGCCGCGAAGAGGCCTGGTCGACGGACTTCGACCTCTATTACGTCCCTATCGACGGCTCGGCGGCCCCGCGCTGCTTGACCGAGGCGAACCAGGCCTGGGATTCAACACCCGTCTTCTCGCCTGACGGTAAGACCCTGGCCTATCTGGCCATGTCCCGGCCACGATACGAGGCCGACCGCTTCCGCATCGTGCTCAAGCCCTGGCCGGACGGACAGGCCCGCGTGCTGACCGAGGCCTGGGACTACTCCGTCTCGTCGCTCGGCTGGACGAAGGACGGGACGAAGCTCCTGGCCTCGGCGCCCGATAAGGGGCAGACCTCGCTCTTCGCCGTTGACGCCTCGACCGGCAGGGCCGAGACGCTCATCGGCCAAGGCACGGTGGCCGGTTTCTCGCCCGCCGGAGCGGGTCTCGTCTTCGAGCGCAACGACCTGAAGTCGCCGACCGAGATCTTTTACATCGCTCCCGGCCAGGAAGAGAAGGCGGTCACGTCCGTCAACGCGGCCAGGGTCGCGGCCGTCCGCGTGGGGGACGCTGAACAGTACAGCTTCAAAGGCTGGAACAATGAGACGGTCTACGGCTACATCGTCAAGCCGGTCGATTTCGACCCGGCCAAGAAATATCCGGTCGCCTTCCTCATCCACGGCGGCCCCCAGGGCTCGTTCGGCAACAACTTCCACTACCGCTGGAACCCGCAAGCCTACGCCGGCGCCGGCTACGCCGTGGTCATGGTCGATTTCCACGGCTCGACCGGCTACGGCCAGGCCTTCTGCGATTCCATCCGCGGCGACTGGGGAGGCAAACCGCTCGAGGACCTGAAGAAGGGCCTGGCCGCGGCGCTGGCCAAATATCCATGGATGGACGGGACAAAGGTCGGCGCCCTGGGCGCCTCGTACGGCGGCTACATGATCAACTGGATCGCCGGCAATTGGTCCGACCGCTTCAAGTGCCTCATTGCCCACGACGGCAACATCGACGAGCGTGCTGCTTACTTCGAGACAGAGGAGCTCTGGTTCCCCGAATGGGACCACATGGGGACGCCCTGGGACAATCCCCAGAACTACGAGAAGCACAACCCGGCCAACTTCATCAAAAACTGGAAGACGCCCATGCTCGTCGTCCACGGCGGCCGGGACTTCCGGGTCGTCGAGACGCAGGGCCTCGGGTCGTTCAACGTGCTGCAGCGGAAAGGCATCCCCAGCCAGTTCCTCTACTTCCCCGACGAGAACCACTGGGTCCTCAAGCCGGCCAACTCCATCCTCTGGCACGACACGGTCATCGGCTGGCTCGACCGCTGGCTGAAGTAAAGGCCGGCCATCGCGTCGCCCGGGCCGGGGCCCTTGGGGCCGTGATCCGGCCCGGGGCTCCGTTATCATTGGTTCATCTCCCATTTCCGGGACTCCTCTCGAGGCGGCGAGGGATATTGCCTCGAAGATCCCCGTCCGTGGAGAGGGGACCGGCAGGGAGCTAGAGGCATATCCCGAGCACAGCCGGAGAGAGGAACTTCCCGGAAAAAAGAAAAGAACTTTTTATCGGCACCGGGCGTTGTTTTGTGGGTTTTCGGCCCGGCCGTTCGTCATAATGTTAGGAAGCCCCGAGAAAGGAGCCGGAGGCCGTGCAAGAGGAACAATGGTTGAGGATCTACCGGGAAACGGTCCGCCCGCTCTATGGTTACATGGCCAAGCGGACGGGCGACAACCGGGCCCTGACGGAGGATATCGTCCAGGAGTCCTACCTGAGGGCCCTCGACAGATGGAGGGACAAGGCCGTCCCCGATACGCCCCTGGCCTGGCTGAAACAGGTGGCCCGGAACGTCCTGATCGATTATCTCAGACGGAGGAAATGGGACGCCGACGCCGGGCCGGCCGGGGCCGACGGCGTCGAACCGAGGACGCCCGCCGACGCATTCGAGTCCCTGGAGCTCTTCCTGGCCATCGCCTCGCTCGGCCGGCGCAAGGCCCGGGCCCTCGAAGCGTTCTATTTCGACGGCCTGAGCGTCCGGGAGATCGCCGGCGAGATGGCCGTGTCCGAACGGGCCGTCGAAGGGCTCTTACGCCGCGCCCGCGGATCGCTGAAGGCCGTGCTCCCCGAACCGCGGCCCGCAGGAGGGAACCATGTCTAACCGATTCGAACCCGATGCCAAGTTCGTGGACCGGCTGGAGTGGCAGCTGGCCTCGGAATTCAGGAGAAGGGACCGGCTGAAGCCGGCGCCGGGCCGGATCGCGGTCCCGCGGAGCATCGCCGCGCTCGGCCTCGCGGCCGGCGTCCTGCTCCTGGGCGTGGCCGCGACCAAGGCGGCCGACCTCATCAAGGATTCCTGGCGAAAGAAGATCGAGGTCGCCCGGCTGGAGACCGAGGTCAAGATCAAGACGGCGTTCCTGGAGCTCAAGAAGGAAACGGCGGATGAGATCGAAAAAAGGTTCTCTCTGGGCCTAATCAGCGAGGACGCGGTCCTGACCGCGAAGCTAGGCGTCGAAAGGTCGGCGTCCGACCTGGAGAAGTCGACGCTCGAGCTCGAGGAAGTCAGGGCCTCCGGCGAGACGCCTCGCGACGAGCTCTATGCTCCCCTGGTCGGCGGACGCGACTTCGTCAGCGAACGGCTCGAAGTCGAGAAGAAGGTCCTCAATCTCGATCTGGACCTGTGCCGGGCCCGCATCGAACGGACCCTGCGGCAGCGGGTCGATGCGGGGGTCTTGCCGAAGAGCGCATTAGACGGATTCCAGGCATCGCTCGCCGTCCAGGAAGCGGCGATCGCAGACATCGAGAACCGTCTGACCTTGCGGAAGAAGTTCCTGGCAGGTGAGATCTCCGCAGCCGAATTGGAGGTCCAGACCCGTATGAGCGCCGCCGAAAAGGACCTGCGGGAAGCCCAGTCCTCGATCGAAACCATCCGGCCGCACCTCGAGGATCTCAGGGCCAAGGAAGCCGCAGGCCTGGTTACGAGTGACGAGGTCAAGGGTATGCAGCTCAGCCTGGACTTCGCCCAGGCGAAAGCGGACCTGGCCGTTCAACAGATCGAGATCCTGAAGCAGATCAAATGAGGGCTCGGTCGCTCATCAGAACCCAGCAGCCGCTTGAAGCTCACTGGGCGGAGGCCGCGAGCCGGCGCTCGCGGACGACCAGCCCCACGAGCGACGCGGCCAGGATCGCCGCGAAGTGGCACATGACGGACGGCAGCATATCTCCCCGCCCGGCCACGATCAAACGGACCGCCATGGCTGGGAACATGAATCCCAGGACCCCCATCTGAAGATTCGCCAGGTGCTTCCTCGCGACGGGGTCGTCGGAGGAGGCCATGGCCAGCCCTGACCCAAAAACGACCGCGAGCAGGCCGGTCTGGTAGAAGACGGCGTAGATGAGGTCGAACGGGGCCGACGGGAAGTAGCGGGCCAGGACCAGCTCGCAGACGGACCGGGTGATCAAGCCCGGGACGGCGAGGATCCAGATGGCAAGCCCACACGCCACGACGAGATAGCAGAGAGATAAGGGCCGCAGGACCTTGCTCCCGCGCGCGGCGAGGACGGCGGCCAGCCACAGCCCCAACGGGGGCAGCCAGGTGATGATAAGGTAGGCCAAGCGCGAGAGGATCAGGGCCGAAGGCCGGGCGCAGACCGCGACCTCGGCGAACTGATATCCCGCCAGGAGGAACAGGATCCCCCCCACCGGCCTCAGGACCGTCCTCCGCCCGGAACCCGAGAGCGTGTAGATCCCGGCCAGGACCTCCAGCACGCCGGTCACGAGACCCAATACGGGCGAATAGGCCGGCATGGTCATTCCGTTTACTGGCTATTTCCCCTTGACAGGCATCTCGATCGGAATGGGCAGGGGCTTCCGCGGCAGCATCTCCTCCCGCATGGCCGTCTGATAGACGAAATAGGCCATGACGATCGCCGATTGGACGAGGTCCTCGGGGACCGCGTGATCGTAGACGTCCTGGTTGGTGTGGTGGAGGCCGGGGAAGTAGTCGAGCGGGTCCTGAATGAACTGGAAGCCGGGCAGCCCGATGTAATCGAAGGGTAGGTGGTCCGTCCCCTCGGTGTTTTGCAGGGCGATGGTCGTCACCCCGAGGTCCTTGAGCGGCTTCATCCAGGCCTCGAAGATCGGCCGGACGGCAAAGTTCTCCTGGATGTAGATGCCGCGGATGCGGCCCGAGCCGTTGTCGTAATTGTAATACCCGGCGAGCTTCGCGTACTCAGGCTTGGCCAGGAGCTTCGTCGAATCCCCCAGGGGGTTCCGCCAGCTCCCCTCGAGCGCCTCAAAATCCATTTTGGCCAGGCTCTGCTTATCCGTGTCGCCGAAGTGGCGGGCGACGTAGCCCCGCGAGCCGTAGAAGCCCTCCTCCTCGCCGTTCCAGAAGGCCGCCCGGATCGTCCGGCGGGGCTTGACGCCGAGCGCCTTGAGGATGCGGAGGGCCTCCATGGCCACGGCGCAACCGGCGGCGTCGTCGACGGCCCCCGTCCCGCCCGTCCAGGAGTCGAGATGGCCGCCGAGCATGACCAGCTCATCCTTCTTGTCCGTGCCGGGGATCTCGGCCGTGACGTTATAGCCCTGGGTGTCCTGGCCGTAGAACGTCGTCCGGACCTCGATCTCGAGGGTCACCGGGACCTTGAGGTCGAGGATCCGGCAGATCCGGTTGTATTGCTCGGCCGCCACGATGATCCGAGGGCTCTGGCCCCGGGTAACATGGTCCTTGCCGTTCCCTGCGTAGGCGTCGACCTTGACCGTGCCGAAATCCGAGCGGCTCGCGCTCGAACCCTCGACGAGGCACCCGACCTCCTCGGTCCTGAAGAACTCTTCGAGCTCCTCCCATTTGAGACCGCCCGCCCCGCCCGCATCGCCCCGCTTGGCCGGTTTGACGGGGATGGGCGTCTCCTCGATCTCCTTGAGGCCTTTGTCGTCGAGCCGCGTGGCCGGGGCGCTGAAGCTGGGATGGACCGGCCGGGGCTCCTTGACGAGGACGATCGCGCCCTTGAGCTTGCCCCTGTACTTGTCCATGTCCGCCTTGGACGAGATGACGGCGAGGACGGGACTTCCGACGATCTTCCCCTTTGTGCTCCCCGTCCAGGGCCGGGGGTAGGCGACGATCGGCATATAGGACGGCGCGGTCATGTGCGCCGAGACGTATTCGTACGACCAGCCCAGGCCGAACTCGCCGGCGGGCTCGATCGCGGCGCCGCTGAGGCCAAGCTCGGTGAACCGCTTGACCGCCCAGGCGGCGGCCTGGTTGTAAGCGGTCGACCCGGGGATCCGCGGGCCGAAGACGTCCGTTATCCAGCTCAGGTGCTCCATGACCCGGGAATTGTTCGTTCCTTCGAGCCAGATGCGGTTGAGCATGGCCGTGTCCGCCGCGTCCGGCGGGCGGACCTGGGAATGGGCGGCCATCGCGACGAGCAGGACGGCCAGGACGAGAGATCGCCGGTTTCCGGGTTTATTCATGCGCGGGGCCTCCTTTGCGGATGCGCCGATGTTATCCCCGCGCCCAGCCCGCTGTCAAACGCCCCTCCGAGGCCGGAGGAGCGAACGGATCTCCCTAACGCGGCGATTCGAGCAGTTTCTTAAAGGCCTCGTCGTCCGTCTTGAAATCGCGCGCGGACTGGCCGACCCGGACGATGCGGACGCTCCGGATAGCCTCGCCCTTCTTCAGCGTCTTCAGGAGATCGAGCCCGGCGATCGTCCGGCCGATGGCGGTGGCCGTCTTGTCGAGCCCGGCCCGCTTCCCGAGCGTGAGGTGGAAGGCGTTCGGCCCGGAGACGCCGAGAATGCCCGCCGCGTCGTGCTTGATCGCGGCGTTCGGCACGATCGGCAGGGTCGGGATGGCCACTGTTTTCTGGATGTCGGAGACGATGAGTCCGGCGATGACGCCGTTACGGACATCGATCGTGCCGATGGGCGGGATCTCCGGCCTCTGCCCTCCGCCGGGAGGCCCGCCGGGGCGCATGCCGGCCGGCGGCCCGCCGGTACCCGGCCCTCTCTGGCCGCCTTTGCCCTCGACGATGCGGACGAAGTTGGCGGTCTGGAGGGGCGCGTTGACGAAGTCGAGGCTGGTCATGATGTGGAGGGGCGCGTCGGCGGCGCCGACGGCGAAGTCGGCGTAGAGGCCGTCGGCGAGATAGACGCCCTCCGCCGGCAGCGCTTTCTCGAGGTTGGCCGCGCCGTAGGCGACGACCGCGGTGACGAGCGCGGAATGCCGCTGGTGCTCTGTGTACGGCACGAGCTCGCTGTAGAGGTCGTGGAGCGTGTGCCAGGCGTGCCGGTAGTTGTAGTCCGACTGGGTCGTGAAGCGGAGCGTCGGCACGCTCAGTATCTCGAACGAAGAGGAATCCGTGCCGCCCGGGCTCGTGGCGTGGGCCCGCGGCACTCCCCGTTCGAGCTTGAACGGCCATTTGGGGTTGAGCTTGGCCAGGGGCGCCGAGATCCTGGCGAATTCCGCGAGCCAGGTCTCGGGCACCACCGCGCCGGTGATGGCGCTCGGGCTGCCGTCCCGGTTGATCATCATCGAGATCTTCGCCTCTATGCCGGGGTGGTTCTTCAGCCAAGCCTGCGAGCCGACCAGGCCGATCTCCTCGGCCGCGAACAGGATGACGACGATCGACCGCTTGGGCCGGCCGCCCGCCGCCGCGACGAGCCGGATGGCCTCCATGGCCGGGGCGAAGCCGGAGCCGTCATCAACGGCCCCGGTCGCGGAGCTGAAGCAGTCGAAGTGGCCGCCCATGACGATATATTCGTCGGGGAACTCGGAGCCGCGCAGAGTGGCCACGACGCTGTGATACTTGACCGGGCCCATTTTGAACCAGTTGCGGATGTCGAACTCGAGCTCGACCGGCTCGCCCTTCTCGGCCAGGGCCTTGATCTCCTTGTATTGGGGCTCGGCCAGCTTGATGTCGGGCAGGACGGGGAGCTTGTCCCAGGACTCGACATAGCCGTCGAGCATGGGGAAGGGATCGACCGTCGACATCTGGATCGTGCCCCGGGCCCCGGCCTCGACGAGCGCGGCCGTTAGCGGCGGCATGAGCTTGGCATCGGCGTACTCGGGCGTGCCGCGCCGGCCGTCGCGGCCGAAGCCGGAGTTCGTACCGGGGATGAGGACCCAGGCGCCCTTGAACGCGGCCGGGTTGGCTTTGACCTCGGCGATGGCCGCCTCGACCGCGGCCCGCTTCTTCTCGACCTGCTCCGGCGTGGCGTTCCGCCCGGGGATGGAGAACGGGTCGGCCTTGAGGATGACGACCGGACCGCGCTCGACGCCCTTTGTTCCCGCGGTGAAGCTAGGCGTTCCGAAGTAAAGGGCTTTTTCCGTCGGCTTGACCATCTTGCCGGACCAGGGCCCGCGGTTGAAGCCGACGGGCACCTCACCGGCCAGGTCGAGCTCGGCTTCGAGCCCCCACTGCCGGAACTGCCAGACCGCCCAGTCGGCGGCATCGTTATAGGCGTTCGTGCCCGACTCCCGGCCGCCGAAGCGGTTGCTGGCATAGTCGTTCCAAAGCATGACCCGGTTGTCGGCCGTGCCGAGGTCGATGATCTTCTGGACCACGGGGTCTACGGCCGGCTGGGCCGGCTTCTTTTGAGGGCTGGCCGCGACGGACAGCAGCACGGCCAAGGCGGTGAAGAGCACAAGGGCGGGTTTCTTCATGGCGAGACCTCCCGGAGAGCGTTCAAGAGCGGAATCATAGTCTCGCCGGCGAAACGGTGTCAAGGAGCCAGGGAGGATCACTCGACAAGGCAGCTGCGGTCCTGGAGGAGTTCGCGGGCCCCCGACTCGCCCTTCTCGACGACGGAGAACGACTTGCAGATGCGCCCGTCGACGAGCTCCAGGATCCGGTCGGTCCGCAGGGCGATCTCCCGGTCGTGCGTGACCATGACGAGCGTCGTCCCGTGCTCCCGGACCGCCCGGGCCATGGCCTCCAGCGCGGCGAAGCCCGTCTCGCGGTCGAGGTTGCCGGTCGGCTCGTCGGCGAAGACGATCGCGGGCTCGTTGACCAGGGCCCGGGCGATGGCCACCCGCTGCTGCTCGCCGCCGGAGATGCGGTTGGGGTACTTGTCCTTGATCCGGAGGATCTCGATCTCCTTCATCAACGCCAGGGCCCTGTCGATCATGGCCTGCGGCGGGCGGCCCCGGCCGATCCAATGCGGGATGAGGATGTTCTCCAGGGCGGTGAACTCGGGGAGGAGGTAGTGGAATTGGAAGATGAAGCCGATGTGGGCGTTGCGATAGGCCGAAAAGGCGTTGATGTCTCCGGCCGAAAAGTCCCGGCCGTCGACGACAAGCCGGCCCGAAGAAGGGCTTTCGAGGAGACTGAGGATGTTGAGGAGCGTCGTCTTGCCCGACCCCGAGGGGCCGATGACGGCCGTGATCGCGCCCCTCTCGAAGGTTGCGCTGATGCCGCGGAGGACCTCGGTCCGGACGGCCTCGCCGAAGTGCTTGCGCAGGTCCTCAACGGCGATGATCTCAGCCATTGCGGATGACCTCGATCGGCGAGAGCCGGGCGGCCCGCCGGGCCGGGATGAGCGAGGCCGCCGCCGAGCCCAGCACGGCCAGGACGGCCGGGGTGACGAGATTGAAGGCCTCGAGCTGGAGCCCGAACGTGCCCGGCCCGAAGTACTTGATGAACAGGACGCCCAGGACATAGCCGAGCCCGATTCCGACGAGCGAACCGAGAAGCCCGAGGGTCAGGCCTTGGATGAGGAAGATGTGCGCCGCGCCTCTGTTGTCAACGCCCATGGCCTTGAGGATCCCGAGCTGGCGCGACTTCTGGACCGCGGCGATGCCGAGGACGGAGGCGATGCCGAGCGAGATGGCGAAGAGGACGAAGAACTGGATGATATTCGACGAGCCGCTCTGGGACCGGAGCGCGGTCAGGAGCTCCTGGTTCCTGGCCTGCCAGGACTCGATCTTGACCCGGCTGAATTCCGCGCGGAGCCGGCCCGCCAGGGCCTCGGCGGCGAAGACGTCCCGGACCTTGGCCTCGATCGAGCTGACCCCGTTGAGCCCGAGGAAGCTCCGAGCCCGGTCGAGCGATAGAAAGACGACGGCGTTGGCCTGCTCGGCGCCCAGGTCGACGATCCCCGTTACGGTGAAGAAGTCACCCGTGCCCCGGCTGTTGCGGACGAAGAAACGGTCGCCGAGCTCGAGCCGGAATCTTTCGACGAGCGCCCGGCCGACGATCGCCCTGTCCCCGGAGAGTTCCGGACCGCCCGCCCTCAGGTTCCGGTCGAAATTGTAGATCCGGGCCCCCTCGCCGGGCTCGATCCCCTTGACGGCCACGGTGTCCGAGGCGCCACCCCGCACGATGAGCCCCTGGCCGCCGGCCACGGGGCAGGCCGAAGTCACCTCGGGCAACCCCTTCAGGAAATCGAGATAGGATTTCCAGGAGAGGATCTCGCGGTTTTCCGTGTAGAGGACGCGCCGCGAGTCGACGGCCGCGCCGTCATCGGCCAGGACGCTCGTAGGGATGGAGTCCGCGGGCAGGATGAAGACGTGCGGGGCCGAGCCGACCGTCCGTTCGATCAGGCTGAGCTGCAGCCCGCCGATGAGCGAAGAGAGAAAGAACTGGACGGCGACGCCGACGGCGATGCCGGCCAGGAGGAGCAGGGTTTGCCCCCGGCCCTTCAGCAGGAACCTGAAGGCGATATGGGCTTCGTAAGGCCTAATGATCATCGTATCGAATCGGCCCGGATCTCGCGGCCGGGCTTGAGCCGGGCGGCCGGGGCGTCGAAAGCGGCGTCCAGGAGGATCGCGCTTTCGGCGAAGCCGTCGAGCAGGACCCACCGCTCCCCGACCGGCTTGATCGCGGCCCCGACCCGTTCGGCCTTCCGGCCGTCCCAAGTCCAAATATAGGGCCGTCCCGCGTCCCTCTTCACAAACCTCGAGGGCAGGGCCAGGGCCTTCTCGTACTTCGCGGCCAGGATCTCAGCCTTGCCGGCCATGCCGGACTTGATGAAGGCGACGTCCCTCGGGATCTCGATCCGGAGCTCGCAGGTGTTCCTCTCCTTGTCGACCTCAGAGCAGACGTAGGACACGTGCCCGTCGATCTTCGTCTC
>Ga0316616_100000497_pt1 | contig 12748 bp, 14 predicted proteins | sample OWC_Aug_M1_C1_D1_FD_207660 | JGI IMG/M metagenome (GOLD analysis project Ga0316616, IMG submission 207660) | Wetland soil microbial communities from Old Woman Creek delta, Ohio, United States - OWC_Aug_M1_C1_D1_B | ecosystem: Environmental > Terrestrial > Soil > Wetlands | place: USA: Ohio... | reverse complement strand
TCGCGGAGCTTCCGCTCGGCCGCCTTCCGGTCGGTGGACTCGCTGCTCTCGCGGACCTTCTTGCCCTTGTGGTAGTACGCGAACCACCAACAGGTGCTTCCAGCCCGCTGGTAAACCTGCCCGGTCCCGCGCGGACGCTTGCCCGTCTCGCTGCTCATCGCCCGCCCCCCTTCTTTGCCTTCGGTGCCTTGATATCGAGGTAGGCCGCCAGGGCTGCGGTCACGATCCCGGTCAAGCTGGTGTGCTCGTCCATCGCACGGATCTTCGCGGCTCGCCACAGGGGTTCGGGAATGTTGACCACGGTTCGCATTGCCGTTCCCTCCTTTCGGGGTGTGGGGTGAGTGGTGCCGTGATATCACCATATCATCCGCCACCCTGTCAAGAGAGAAGTTCATCGCCCCTGCCTGCTCCGAATCCACTTCGCCAGCCCTACCGCCGAGAAGCGTTTGCCACGGCTACCGACCTTTACCGTGAAGGGGAGGGAATCCGCGTGGTCATAAATCCAGTCGGGTGACTTATGCCCGAGTTGCGCCGCCGCCTCTTTGGCGGTCAGGAGCCGATCCTCCGGCGCCTCGTGGCCGTTCGCTCCCGGAGTCACCGCCCGCGCCACAAGCAAAAGCGCCAGGCCATGCAGCGTGTGGTACAAGTCGAGCGCCACAGCCGGTGGCAGATCCGCGATCCGCTCCGGGTGCTTCAGGAGGTCATCCAGCGTTGGAATGATCTGCGGTGTCATCACGCTCACGCCAGCTTCACCCCTGGATTCCGCATACGCCAATCCCAAAAACAGTTTGTGGCCTTTCGGAAAGAGTCGGAGAAAATATACATAATCAAGTCTCGCACCCGATCAACCTGGTCCTGGCTCCATCTGTCGTCAATTTGGCTCCAGAGGTCCAGCGCGCGAGTCATCCCGTCTCGCCAATCGGGGTCTTGGTACTCGGCCTCGTACTGGAACCAGAGTTCCAAATCCGCCACCCGGCCTTCGGGGTCGGTCGGAGGGTCAGGGGTCGGCCGGGTCAGGTCCGCCCCCGGCGCTCCATCTAGGAAGAGGTCTCGTTGCGCCATCCCTTCATCCTCCAATCTAGTCCGCCTCGCAAAACCGCACCCGGGGTCGGTCAAATTTCCCCGACCATTCCCCCGGTGCGCCGTGCCTGTTTTTTGCGAGCGTCATCCGAACGGGAAGCTGCGCCTGGGTCAAGTTTTCCTCGGGCGTCCACAGGAAGGCCACCGCGTCGGCCTCCTGCTCGATCTCGCCGGACTCCCGGAGGTCGGAGAGGTGCGGCCGCTTTACGTTGCGCGATTCCACCAGGCGATTGAGTTGACACAGAGCCAAGACCGGGATGCGACAGTCTTTCGCAATCGCCTTCAGCCCGCGTGCCACTTCGCCCACTTCCAGGTTGCGGGTTTCCCTTCGGGAGCCGACCACTTTTCCAACGTGATCAAGTACACCAAGCCGAACGCCGCGTGTAGCTCGTGCCGCGCGAATCTGGCCAAGCACCGCGCCGAGAGTCGGGGCGCCAGCCTCGGAGAACAAGAGCCCAGAACCGGCCAGCCGCTCCACCGCCTCGCGCGATGGGGTGCCGGTCTGGATCTCGTGCAAGGTCCGGTGGGTCCGAAGGGCGAGGATGCGCTGGGCGATCTCCCGGCCGGTCTGCTCGCACGAAAAGAAGAGGGTGGGCACCGGGGGTGTGCCGAGGGCGTGGCGCTCCAAGATCGCGCAGGCCAGGGCGGTCTTGCCGATCCCCGGCCTGCCAGCCAGGACAACCAAACGCCCATCGGCCAGGACGGTCGCGGGCTCATCCAAGAGTCGGAACCCGGTCGTCAGGCCACGGGGGGCCGCATCGTCGTCCAGGCTGGCCACCAGTTGCGCGGGGGTGATAATCTCGCTGGTCTCCTCCCGCTGTGTAGCCGCGAAGAGCAGGGCTTCGGCCTTCGCCCGGTAGTCCTCCACGGTTTCGGCCTCGGCATACCCGTCCGCCGCGATCCGCTCGCCCGCCTGGATGATCCGTCGGCGCTCGGCCGTCGCCTGGAGCAGGCGCGCATGGTGGAGCCAGTTCGGCGACGGCGCGCCGTCCACCAGGCGCAAAAGGTAATCCCGTCCGACGGTGTCGAGTTGCTTTCGGTGGGCGAGTTCCTCGCTTACGGTCGCCACGTCGCACGCGATCCCCCGGCGCACGCACTGAGACGCCGCCTCGAAGGTGAAGCGGTTCACGTCGAGATAGAACACCTCCGGCGTGAGCGTCACGGTCAAGGCCGCCGCTGCCTGCTCATTCTGGAGAATCGCCTGAAGCGCGAGGGCTTCGAGTTGCGGTGAGTTCGGCGGTATATTCACAGATCCCCTCGCGCTTTCAGCACCCCCAGTTCGTTCCACGCGCTCCGAAACGCTGGTACGCCGTAATCCCCGAGGTCCCGCGTCCGCTTCGTGCCATTGGCGAAGAAGAGCCGCATCCGATTTCGCACCTCATCCGGGCCGCCCGCCGTCAGTAACTCGGACAGCAGGCGGTTATCCCGGCCGAACGTCGGAACATATGCGGTTTGCCACTTCGCCTCGAAGGCGCGCTGAAACGCAGTCAACACGGCCAGGGTCTCGGGGTGTGTTTTGCGAGGTGTGGTGGCCTTCCCGTTCCCTTTCGACGCAACCCCGGCCGATGCGTTTTGAGCATCGGCAATCTTCTTTCCTTTCTTACCCTTCTTGATAGTGGGGCATGGATGGGGCATGGATGCGGGATCGGATGGGGCAACCGATGGGGCATCGGATGCTGGATCGGGAAGGGGATCGCCTTCAGGGTCGCTTTGATAAGTGTCATAATTTACGAGAGTTACTAGCGTGTACCCGGTATCCGTGGCCTTGCTGGTTTCGATGTGGCACATGCAGAGGGATTCGAGCGACCGAAAAAAGCGTCGGACCGTTTCGCGGTCCCAACCCCATCGCTTCGCTAGTTTGCTTTGTGAGGTCAGGACTTGCCCACGCCTGACGGGCATCGGCCGGTTGCCTTGGAGCGCGACATGATCTGCGTAGGAAGCCAACAGCAGGAGGTCCACCCACGCCTGACCGGGCGTGAAGCGGGACCGGAGCCATAGCGGGTGATCCGCAAGACAGCGATGAAGCCGAATCCAGCCGCCGGAATTCATCACGCGCCGATGCCGATGTACTGCGCGATCTGCGCCCGCGTGAACCGGACCGACCGGCCGATCTTCAAATACTGAAGAGCGCCAGCCGCCATGTCGCGGCGCAGGGTGCGCGGGGTGCGGTCTGTGAGTGTCGAGACGTCTTCGATCTTATACAGTTTGGGCAGTTCAAATTCGGGTGACATCGCTCACCTCCCAACCGGCAAAAAAAAGCCCAAATCAGCCAGAGCCATGACGATGGCTCCGTACCGGTTTGGGCCTCTCCCGTGTGGTCAGTCGCTCGTTCGGCGTTTCAGCGGACGCCGGTCGGAGTGAGCGATTACCCTTTGTAACCGCTAGCGTGAGAAGACGTCAACCAAAATCCGACCATGTCCGCACGAATGTTCACGCAGCTTTTCCCGTTCACGGGAATAGCTACCGCCGCAGAGACTTCTCGATGATCGTCTGCACCATGAAGATGATCTCCAGCGCACTGGCGAGCCGCCGCCGGATCTCGGTCGCCTCAGCGCGCGGGATCTGTATCCGCTGCCACCGTCGCCAGGCCGCCCGGCAGATCCGAGAGCAGGTGATCCGCTGGCGACCGAGCAGGGGGCATTACAGATCGCGCAGGATCTCGGGTTGGCTCCCACGTCGAGCCCACGAGCGCTAGGAGCCGACCGGCTGCGGTCTGTCTGCTTGGTGGCGACTCTGGTGGCTGTCGGCATGGGTTCGGGGCTCCTGGGGGCTGCTGTGTGAGCAGGTCGGCGAGCTTCTGCGCCTCGTGGGATTCCTTCTTCCCGATACCGAGGTCGGCGAGGGTGGGAGAACTAGAAACGTGGTTCCCTTCGGTAACCGCGTTTTTCTTTCCTCGTCCCGGCCCAGGGCTACCATCCGCCGCCCCTTTCGCCCGTTCCGGCTTCGTCACCTTCAGCATCTCACCCTCGGTGCGTCTGGCGTCTGCCTGTCGGCGCCGGAACCACTTCCCCCGGCGGACGCCAGCGGTAAACTCGGCTTCGGTCAAGAGCAGGATCGCGCCCTTGAGTGGGACCGGAATTAGGCCAGGGGGAACCACAAGCGACACAGGGTCATCCCTCTTTTCCGATGATCTGCCCGCAGTCCGCCCGCCACCAACGGACCAATCCCAGGTCAAGCAGAAAGACCCTCGCGTCCGGGTCGCCGCGCTTGGCTGCCTCCAGCATGCGCGCCAGTAGACGCGCGACACGTTCGCCTTCTTGGCCAGAGCTGCCTGACTCATGCCGCACTCGGCGCGGAGCCGTCGGAGTTATGCCGTGAACCTTTGCTGGACGGCGGTCAGGCGAGGCGCAGAATCAAATACGCTACAGCGACGTCAAGCCGAATCGTCACGGCCTGCACCTCTCGCACTCGGGGCGATGGCGATTCCTCACCGAAACTCATTGACAACCTCGCCGCCGGTCATTAGTGTTCCGCCGTGTCTGCCAATTTTCACATCGTGATTCGTGGCCTAATGGCCGTTTACTCATTACCTCGTCGCACCATTGCGGTTCACCCTACACAACGAGGAGGATCTATGCGCTGCCGACGCCCGTTCGTCATCGCCACGCTGGTGTTGTCCACCCTCGTTCTTGTGCCCGTTCTAGCTTTCTCCGAAACCTTTGTGGATCTGTACGCTGGTGTCGCTATGCCGATGGACACTGCCACAACGTTCGACAGTATCAAAGCAGACTCAAAGTCACCCTACAAAGATTCCTTCTTATTCGGTGGTCGTGTCGGCTACTACTTCGAGGGGGTGCCTTGGGTAGGTCTCGCGCTCGACGCTTCTTACTTCAAGGCGGACATCAATCTGTCGAACGGCGCGGAACAAGACGTCATCCCTGTCTCGGCTCTTCTGATGGTCCGCGCGCCCCTCGACGTGACCACGGATTTTCCTCATGGGAGGTTCCAGCCGTACCTCGGCATCGGCCCAAGCTTCGTCTACAGCAAAGCTGACATCGGGTCAGCGCACGATACATCCTTCAACCTGGGTTTTGATTTTCACCTCGGACTTTCTTATATGTTCACCCGGAACATCGGCATCTTAGGTGAGTACCGATTCACCTATGTGAAACCGAGCTACGAACTGAATGGGGTAGTTGTGGAACCGAACCTCTCGGTGAATCAATTTGCGGTGGGTGTCGCGTTCCGCTTCTAGAGGACCCAACTTGGGTTGTGATTCGTACTTTGTTCGAGCGCCCGAGGATGCGTGCCGCCTTCTCTCCTGCTTTGGACACGACGCAGGGCTGGCGATGCGGCATGGTCCCGTGGGCAAAAGTGGGACGGGACGTGCAAGTCCACACGCCCCGCCCCGGTTGGTGCGTGTCAGTTTCCAGCTAATGACCACGGCTCATGCCCTGCGGGCGGGCCGACCTGACTTCGTCTCTTGAGATTCGCACCCCGCACCGCGAGCGCGGGAAGTTCCGCCCGTGCCGCTCTTAATGGCGCTCGTGACCAGGCGGGTGGCCGGTCCGCCGCACGTATTCTTCGCGCGCCTTTGTGATGAGCCAACGGTCCGTGGAGCCGACGCTCTGGTACTCGCTGCACGTCGCGCCCGGATAGTACACGTCGCAAAACTCCAGGCCGCTCGGCAGGTGCGCGGCTTCGGATGGCAGTTTTCTTCCGCAATACGCGCAACTGATTTGCATGGTCAGGCTCCCGGCTTGAAGATCGTGCCGACACCCGCGTACTGGATTTTCAGTTCCGGGTCTTGGTCCAGCACCGCTTTCATGGCCTGCTTGTAGTCCAGGCCGGGGTGCGTGGCGGCGTAGCTCCGCGTGAGCCGATCCACTTTTTGTGCGGGGGTCTCGGCCGTCGCGCGGTCAATCGCCGCCCGGTCTGAGTCGCTCAAGGTGGCATCGTCGTACCGTAATGCACGCATGATGGTTCGCTCCTTCGCGCATGAAGCGCCGTACTGCAAATTGAGCCGATACCCGTGGTCGGCTCCGCCGTTGGTGATCGCATAGAGAGCTTCGAGTTCTTTAAGATTCGTGACAGCGGGGATTTCGGCGCCGAGCAACGAGACGGCCTTCAGGACACGGGGCCACGTCTTCGTGCCTTGCGTGTAGTTCCAGAAGATTTCGGCGGACAGCCGCTTGTAGGCACCGGCCTTGATGAGGTCGGCGATCCGGCGGGGCACCTGCACCAGATCGCCGAGGAGCTTCTCGCCCTGCACCCGCAGGTTCTTGATCCAGCCGAACGCCGGAAGCCCTTCGTGCTTGAGCAGGCTGTTGGTCGCTTCGTCGCTCATGTGCCCGATCTTGACCGGCGGGGTGAAGCCGGTTTCCTGGGAGGCGCGGACCATTGCATTCAGGTCCCGGATGTCGTAGGCGTCCCCGTTCCAGATTCCAGTTTGAAAGAGTTCCACGCCGGTGATGTTCGTGGTGGTCACGTCGTTTTTCCTTTCGGCATTCAGCCGGTTTCTACCAGTTAGAAGTTGTGCCGCAAGCTCCACTCCAACACCTTCACGCGTGCCGGTGGGCCGGTCCAGAACCCGCTCTGCACTGGAGCCGTAGGCAAGCCCGCAATCGCCAATCCCACAGCGACCACGCAATCATCATGGCCAGCGCTTCGATGATCCACCCGCCAGCCGGACAGCGACTCTTTCGCTTCGAGGCTGAGGAGTTCTTCCCGGAGTTGCGGATGCGGGCGTGCGCGCAGTGCTCCAGTGGAAATGACGTCCAACAGGCCCGCGAAAAGTCGGCGGCGGCCGTCGCTAGAGAAGGCGTATTCCGTCGTCTGCACACCCCGGGCGGTCAACCGTTGCGAGAGCCCAACACCTTGATACGGATCAATGAGCACCGGGCAGTGGTACCGGCTGGCGAGGGCTTCGACTTCTTCTTCCACTTCGGTCAGATCAACCCGTGCGCTCTTCGTCGGAACGAACAGCCGAAGGTGTTCGACCGCGACCAGCGCGCCCACCCGCTTCACCACGGCGATGGCGGTCCGGTCCCGACTGATACCGATGTCCAGCCCGAGGCAGCGGGGGCCGTCGCCGTCTGGGATACCCTGGAAGATCGCGTCAACCTGCTCGCTACTGAGCCACGCGCCACCAGCATCCGCCCAGACGCCCTCGTGCAATCGTTTGAAGACGTGCGGGGGAAGGGTCTTCCGTTGGGATTCGAGCCATGCGGGTGACACCCAGCTTGCACACTGGCCCCGGCTCTTGAAGGTCCAGTCAGGATCGGTGCGGGCGTGCTCGCGTACCGACCAGGCGAAATGGGCCTTGTCCCACCCGCACGAGGAAATGATATGGACTCTGGTTCGTGCCCGCTTGCCCGTGGCGCTCCAGATCGCGTCGAACGCGGCGCGCCGAGGGTGCTCCGTCAACTCATCCACGCAAACGACATCGGGACGCAGACCAAAGAGGGTCGGCGCATTCGAGTTGAGGTTGCGGTACGTGGTGCCGTTCTCTCGCATGGTGATTTCGTTGGCCTTGATCTTCACCAGACCGCGAAGGGCCGGGTGCCGGGTGAAGATTGCGGCGATGTCCGATTCAAGGAGCCGCCCTTGATCCTCATCCGCCGCGAGCCCATATATCCGCTGCCCCCGCGCGCCGAGTACCATCTCGGTCACCACGTCCACCGCCAGATCGAAGGTTTTGGAATGCCCGCGCGGTCGTTCGCGATAACTGTGCTGGCCTTCGTCAATGGCCTGGAAGTCTTCCGCCTGCCAGGGTTCCATCTTTGTGCCGAAGGGTTCCCCGGATTCAAGGTTGATGTACTCGCGCCGAAATGCCATGCGGTCAACGTCCATCGGCCGGTCCTTCGCCATTCGAGACCTTGGCGAATTGCTGACGGATCACTTCCAAGGTCGGCGTCAGGTCGCGGGCCTTCCGCTCCAAACCAAGCTGCCCCAAGTATCTGGCTAGGGCGTCGGCAAGCTGGATGCGCTCCCGCACGATGGGCAGGACGCATCGCTTCCGATGATTCACCAGAGAGGGGAGGGCGAGTAGATATGAATCAACGTGATCCAGGAACAACCGGGTTCGCACCACGGTTTCGATGATCGCTTTCTGTTGGGCGCTCAGGTTGTCATCACCGCCTAGATCGGCCGTCAGGTCTGCTTTCCATTGGAGCAGGCCTTTTGCTGCCAAGGTTCTGCGGTCAATCGCCTGAAGACCACGCACCTTGACCTTGGCTTTTAGGGCGTTCAGGCCGGTGCGCGCGTAGGGACGGGGCTTGTTCATGGGTCACCTACACACGGGCACACTTCGGGCACAGTGATGCGCGAGGGCAAGTGTGGTGCGCCTTTGTGAGAGACACTTGGGTCTGTAACCCAAAGGGCACAAGAGAAATTCAACGATTCGGATGGACGTGTCGATGCACGCGAACGATGAATCAGTAGCGAGTTACTGTGCCCGTTCTGTGCCCGAACACCAACCGGAAGACGTCTACAGGAACCGAAAGGGGAGGGGCCGAAGTGGCGAGTTTCTTTGGTTTCTGTCGGTTGGTTGCGGTTCCTGTGTTGGGTAAAATATTCCTCATAACCCAAAGGTCGCTGGTTCAAATCCAGCCCCCTCAACCAAGAAAAACAAGGGCTTAGGAGAAAATCTCCTAAGCCCTTCGGCGTCTTATTCAACAGAAATCCAACAAGTGCCTAGGGCTGCCTCCGGTAGCGGCCGACTTTTGCCTTGGGCTTTTTCTTCTGGACCTGCTTCACTCACCGACAGTTGAAGATACCGATCATGGTGCTAGGTCACGAGTTTCTGTGAATCATTTCTCGGGAATTTCCTCAGTTTTCTCACTGATAACCAGCACCCCTCGCTCTCCTACTGTTCAGCGAAGATCGATGCTCAATCCTGGAGGCTACCAGGGATTCTCGGGGAGAATGAACTCATTTGTGGGCAATCGGAAAAAACTGGTTGCTCAGGCATCGAAGCGAACGCGGCCCACGCTTCGGTCTGCGTTGCTACATGCTTCGCTGAGCGTCATTGCCGCTAAGATAATTATGTATCCGGTACAACTCCCTGGATTTGCTATACTGAGGGCCCATAGACCTTCACAGCCAAGGAGGGACTATGGACCCAGCGCGCTCGGCCCCGGTGTCGGTCGATCTCGTCCGCGTCCTGGAGCTCCTGCGCACCCACATTACCGCCGCTCTCTGCCAGACCGTCTTCGCCACCGTCCGCATCACGGAACGGCAACGCCGCTGGACGCTGCAGGCCCTCGTGGAGTTCTGGCTCGCCGTGATCCTCCGGGCGCCCCGCGCGTTGAGCCAGGCCCTCTACGAGACACTGGAGGGCTCCGAGCCGCTCTTCCCCCTGGTCCAGGCCACCCCGGAGGCCTTCTTCCAGCGCTGCCAGACCCTTCGGCCCGCGTTCTTCGCCGAAGTCTTCACCCGGTTCAGCACCCGGCTCCTGGCGGCCACGCCGCCGCGGTACGCCCAGGAGTTTGCGCCGCTCCAGGCCCGTTTCGCCGCGGTGGTCATCGTGGACGGCTCCCGGCTCGCGGCTGTTGCCCACCGCTTGAAGCTGCTCTGGGCCGAACGCGCGGTGGTGCTCCCGGGGTGTCTCCTCGCGGTGTACGATCTGGGCCGGGGCCTGTGTCGTACGCTCGCCTTCGACCCCGATGCGGCCGCGGGGGAGCTGCCCCGGGCCCAGGCGGCGGTGCTGACGCTGCCCCGGGACACCCTGGTCCTCGCCGATCGCCTGTACGGCAATGGCGTGTGGTTTGCGGCCCTCGCGGCGCAGGGCTGCTGGGGGCTCGTCCGCCGGAACCGGCGGCTCGGCCTCCGCAAGCTCCGGCGGCTGTCCCGCCGCCCGGCCCAGGGCGGCCGCCTCACCGATTGGGTGGTGGAGGCGGGCGGGAGCCGCGACACCCCCGTCCAGGTCCTCCGCTACATCCGGTGGCAGCGGGGGGCCACCGTCCGGGCCGTGCTCACCAACGTCCTCGACCCCACCCGCCTCGCGGCGGCCGAGGCGCTCGCCCTGTACCCTCGACGGTGGACCATCGAGCGCCTGTTCTTCGACGTGAAGGAGGTCTTGAACCTCCACCGGGTCTACGCGGCCAACCCCAATGCCGTCGCCATGCAGGTCTACGCGGCCGGGTGTGTCTACAACGCGATGCGCGTCGCCCAGGCGGACGTGGCGGAGGCCGCGGGGATCGCGCCCGAGGCCATCTCGCCGGCCAAGTTCTTTCCGAAGATGGCGGCGGCGTGTCATGCGGCCGCCCTCTTCGAGTTGTGGTTCCTGGAGGCCCAACGCGCGAACCCGGGGCGGCGGCTCCGCAAGCCCCCCGTGCAGCAGCGTCGGGTCGCCCGGGTCCCGCTCGCCGCGATTCTCGTGGAGCCGCGGAAAGGCCCGCGGCGCAAACGCCGCTTCTGTGCGGCGCGGAAGCACTGGAAGTCCTTGGCGCATGTGCCTGGTGGTAAGAAGCTCCTCAAATTAACTTAGCGGCAATGTCGCTGAGCGTGGCGTCGGAGAACCTAACACATTTGGCGTGGTCTCAATCTTCCGCGTCTTCCGCGTCGAGACGCCGTCGCCCCCTCGCGGCGCCGTAACCGACGAGGAACGCGCGGATCTTGCCCGACCGGAGGAGCCCGCGGGGGGTGTGGTGTTCCTCGCGGCACGTTTCCTGCTTAGGTGTGCGGTGACGCACCGCGTGCACGGCGCGATACCAGCGCGGCGCGCTTAATGGGGTGTCGCGCTGCCGCGCGCGGGAGCCTATCGAGTGCAAGCGCGATGATATTTGTCTATGGCTCCTGACAAAGGTGAGATCGCCCTTTCCGGCGAGTGGCGTGATCGGATAGAAGAGTGCTGCAAGAGTGAAGTGAATAGATATAGATGACGTACTGAGGCCACCACCACGCAGGAGGCATCATGTATCCGCCCGGCCCCAGCACGAAACCTCAACGCCCTCTCTGGCATTGACCCGAGAGGGCGCTGCTGTTTAGGGGAGCAATTCCGTCCCGTTCGCTCACGAACTGAGAGGTCCCCCGTCGCTCCGGTATGACCGAGAAGTGAATGTCCTGTGGGCTTACCTTTGAGAATTGGCTGTTGCTTGACCTCGCCCGGAAGGTTGAGCGTGTCCACGGGCTGAAAACTGATAGCTAATAGCGAGTGCAAACACACAACGGGCGGGGCACACGAAGAAGGAGATTTTGGATTAAACTGTGGGCGAGTAACCACACATCAACATCCCGATAAAGCCAAACACGCCGAGAGGTGTGCACGGAAAGCCGCGGATCTCCCAGATTTTGACTGAGACAGCCGGGCTACCGAAGGAGCGATTCAATCCTTCGGCAGCCCGGTTTTGTGTTCCGGGGAATGGCAGTGACGCTCATGGCAACACATCCACGAAGGAGTTGATCCCTTCAATGGCAGTGCGCTAGGCGAGTGTGTTATGACGCGTATGAGACTGCGGACCGGTGTTTCAGTTCGCTCACGGGCGAGATTTCAGACCAGCGCCGCGAGTAGTTTCACTACCAACCATCGGAATCAAATCGACGGGTCCTCTTGCGGTCTACAGTCCCGTCCTCAAGTGCGCGAGCCTCACGAGCGAATCTCGGGCCGTGTCGAAAATTGAAATTGGGTCTGGATCTCACAGGGAGCAATAGAGATGTTGAGGATGCGGCATGGGGTCGTGATTTTACTGATGTTAGTTATGTTGTTCGCTGTGTTGGCCCCCGACTGCGTCACAGAGGCGTCCACGCCGGTGACTGGGACGATCACTGAGAGTGCGACGTGGACGGGCGCGGGAAGTCCATATGTCGTCTCAGGCGCGACCATCGCACCGGGAGTCACTGTTACCGTCGCCCCCGGGGCCACCGTTCAACTCGCGGATGGCGCGTACGGAGCGTACAAGTCCTTCACCATCGCGGCCGGGGCCGCGCTCGTCATGCCCGGCCGGACCCTCACGCTGGGCACCCTCACTGCATTGGACGTCGCCGGCACGCTCCAGGCGAGTGGGGCGACGTTCAGCAATGGCAGCGCCGCGAAGCTGACGGTCACCGGGAGCGCCGACGTGACTGGGGCGACGCTGGAATTCGGTGAGGTGGGCGTTTCGGGCACCATGAACGCGACCGGCGCGACGCTGGGCGGGTACTACCTGGGCGTAGGCGAGGGCGGGACGGGTATCCTCGCCCGCGCGACGGTCACCGCCAACAACCAGATCAGCGTCTACGGGACCCTGACCGCCCTGGGGGCCACCCTGACCACCGGGATGGTCTGGGTGCAGTCCGGCGGCCGCTTCACCTTGGCCGATGGCCGCCTCAACGGCAGCGGCTACTTCGTCACCGGGAGCCAGGGGAGCCTCACCGGGAGCGACGTGACCGGGACGGTGACGCTCACCGACACGGGGCCGACGATTACCGGGAATCGGTTCACGTCCACGAACCCCTTGAGTCTTCCGACGGCGAATCTCGCTGCCCTCGCCCACGTGAGCGGGAACATCTATCCGGCGGACGCGTACCTCCGCGTCGCCGGAACCGTGACGACGAGCGCCACGCTGTCGGCGGCCGACGGCCTCCGTCGCTACGTGTTCGACATCACCACCCTCGCTCCGGGAGTCACCTTGAGCTGGGACGCCGACATCGCGGTGCAACTCGCGGATGGCGCGTACGGAGCGTACAAGTCCTTCACCATCGCGGCCGGGGCCGCGCTCGTCATGCCCGGCCGGACCCTCACGCTGGG
>Ga0316616_100000496_pt1 | contig 12755 bp, 12 predicted proteins | sample OWC_Aug_M1_C1_D1_FD_207660 | JGI IMG/M metagenome (GOLD analysis project Ga0316616, IMG submission 207660) | Wetland soil microbial communities from Old Woman Creek delta, Ohio, United States - OWC_Aug_M1_C1_D1_B | ecosystem: Environmental > Terrestrial > Soil > Wetlands | place: USA: Ohio... | reverse complement strand
CTAGGCTTACCCGGGCTGGATACTACACCGGAAAAGTCGCTTGCCGCAAGCCTGCCCGCCATAACGACTTCGCCCAGGAGGCCCCCAGCGGAACCCGGCCCGTCGGCCCCTACCGGATCGGCCCCATCGCCTTCGACGCCCTGGTGGACCTGTTCTTCTGGGACACCGACGTCCTCCTGGAAGGGCCCACCCTCGCCGGCCTCGGCCCAGATGCCCGGAAGGCCATGGGCCTGGCCGACGAGGTCCGGCATCGCCCCAGGCCTGCCGCCCCATCCCGACGAGCTAACGCTCACCCCGTGGGCCGAGCCCGGCTGGGCGGAGCCAGGTGAGGAGGTTGAGGCCAGCGGGTCGGTGATCCCGGAATACCCGCCGGCTGAGTAGGGGAGGCGGCCAGGCCAGGACCCACCCGGGCAGACACTGCACCGCGGGTTTGGATCCCGAGGGGGGTACGTAGGCTGGTGGCAGCTACGCTGGGTTTTGAGATTCAGGGGGTGGCGTTCACTGGGTAAGGCCAACACGGCGTCGCAAGGCACTTCATTCTCAGGCTGCACGTGCGGAGCCGTGCGAGCCCCCAGCGGGATTCGATGGGCTTTGGAAGGTGGAGATACACGCGATTCTCCGAGTGGCTAATGCTTCCAGGGCGCCTTATTCTTTTGAAGTTACGGGACTCAGCATCCGACACGGTTTGCCCCATGAGGGTTGGTGCCGGGGGAGCGGACCCATAATTGTGCAAAACATCTGCACCGGCACACCGTGACGGTGGAAAGGTCCAGTGTTTCCAATAGATTAGTAATTCCATGACCTTCCGCGAACGCCCGCTTCGGACGCGCCGCCCCGCCTTCCCATGAGTCCGCTTCTTCTTCCCCTGACATCGCCGTTCCCTTCCATGGGTCACACTCCTTTCGGGGCCTCTTCGGGACCCCCGGCTTCGGAGTGTCACCCTTTTTCCTCAACTGTTTTCGCTCATGATCTGGTTGTTAGCCCAGGCATCAAGGGGGGCACACCGGGGGAAGCAAAGCAGGCAGCGAGAAAAGGGCAAGGTGCCTCGTCCCACACTTCAAGGCAATCTCAGGAATCCCTCAGGGACCGGTCTTGACAGCGCACAAACGGCCGGGTGCCTCAATTGGTTCCAAGGGGGGCGCAGGGGAGAAGTCTATGCTCTTATGGACGTCCCTCTCCAAACTGGGCTACGGGCCAGCCGAAGGGAAAGTTTGTGCCGGCGGACAACAGGGGAGACAAAACGTGGAGCCGTTTCAGTCGTCGGGTATCGCGACCGTGACGGGACGCTCGGCGCGGCGACTCCGGCGAGGTCCAGAGACGGCCAGCTCGGGATAGGGAGGCGTCGGGTGAGGGCAGCACTGCGAGTATCTTTCAGCACCAACGGGTCCCTTCTTACAAACGGCCGAGTCCCCGTTACCGACCAGGGAGCGGTCCCGTTCCCCGGCCATGTGTTCCCCGTCGAACGGCACTGGGTGCATTGCCTCGTCCGTGCCGAGGTCCCCCGCCCGGGTGGTGCGATGGGGCTTTTCCCCCTGCGGCGGCAACATCCTGAGAGTCAACCGCTCCTCCGGGAAGCTCACAATGAACTACCCGAGCCCCGACGAGCGCTCCACAGGTGGCGCTGCTGAGGCGGTGGCACCTGGCCAATCAGCTCCTCATAGAGTCTCAATTAACACCAGTGGCAGCTACAATAGCTGCTGTCCACCGCTAGAGCAGTACACCTCCATCGAAATAGATCGTCTGTCCAGTCATGTAGCTTGACACATCGGACGCAAGAAGCAGGGCGACGCCACTGATCTCTTCAGCCTCGGCGAACCGCTTGAGGGGAAGCTTAGACTCTAATTCCTCTCGCTTCCGTGGGTCCTCCCACACCACCCTGTTGAACTCTGTCCTGAACGGGCCGGGACCGATACCGTTCACACGGATATTGTGAGGTAACAATTCCATGGCCAGAACCTTCGTCAACAGCGCAACCCCAGCCTTGGCAACGCAATATGCTCCTGTCATTATGGATGGCTTCTTGGCACCGACAGAAGTCACGTTTATGATGGTACCCTTCCTTTTCGCTATCATGATCTTCGCCGCAGCTTTCGAGCAGAGAAAGTAACCCTTGAGGTCGATGTCGTGGATGAAGTCCCACTCCTCCTCACTTGTATCCATCAGACATTTCCGCACAACGACCGCAGCGTTATTGATCATTATGTCGATCGTGCCGAGCTCGGTGACCACCCTGTTAATCATGTTGTCCACGTCGGTAGTCCTGCTGATGTCGGCCTGGATCCCTAGAGATCGTCTCCCCAGGCCTCGGATCTCGCCTGCGGTCCTTTCCGCATCTGCCAGATGCCGGGAGGACACCGCGACATCCGCTCCCGCCTGAGCGAAGGTCAGAGCCATGGCCCTGCCCATTCCTCGAGTGCCCCCTGTCACTAAGGCAACCTTACCCTTCAACGAGAAGTCCGGGAACATCATCGTTAATCTCCTTTTGACTCGCGATTTCCTCGAGGAGAGCGTTCGAAGGGAGGTCCAACTTCCGGGAAACTGGCATCCACCAAGGAGGGTATTTAAGCCTCAATGATGCGCAATCGCGCTAACCCGAGAACCACCACCAATAGCTCACCGCCTGACCATAGTCTCCAAGGAAAACCTTGATGGGAATCTCCGAGGGAATCATGGGTCAACTCTAGGCGAAACGCGGAGACTACGGACCTTTCATAACTTGTCGAGCAGCGCGAACGAGGAGTTCCGCCCCGGTCGCCATGACCGACTCATCGATGTCGAACTTCGCATTATGGTGCGGTGCCGCAAGCGACCCATCGGTTTTCGCCGAGCCAACGAATGCATAACACCCCGGGACCTTCTGCCAGAAGTAGGCAATATCGTCCGAACCGGTCAGCCTCTCCATTTCCACCACGTGCTTTTCTCCGATAATATCCGTTGCAATTTCTTGGACGACCCGGGTGAGGGCCGGGTCATTGACGACCGCGGGGGTCAACCAGTCGTTCCGCACTTCGGCCTTGCACTTCAGGGCTGCGGCTACGTTTTCGGCCACCCGCCGGAGACTCCCCATCAAGGTTTCCCGCAATGCCGTGTCGTAGCACCGGAAAGTCCCACTCATTTCCACGGTGTCGGGGATGATGTTGAAGGCCGTGCCCGCCTTCAGGGTGGTAATGCTCAGGACTGACATCTGGAGTGGGGGAGTTTCCCGACTCACCAAGGTCTGGAGCGCTGTGATGATCTGCGCCGCGGCATACACGGGATCGCACGCCTGGTGGGGAAACGCCCCGTGGCCGCCCTTGCCGATTACGGCCAGCTCGAGCCGATCGGCGGACGTCATCACCGGGCCGCTTCGTAACCCGACTGTTCCGGCCGGCATGTCATTACTCATGTGCACCGCGAATGCTGCATCCACGGCGACCCCCTCGAGCACCCCATCCCGCAACATGGCCTCCGCGCCGCTCAGAATCTCCTCCGCGGGCTGGAAGACAAAGAGTACATTCCCGGGGAGCCCCGGCAGCTCCTTGGCCAGGATCTCGGCTGCCGTGAGCGCGATGGCGGTGTTCGCATCATGGCCGCAGGCGTGCATCCGCCCGGGGCTCTCTGACTTCCAGGGGACCTGTGCCTCCTCCTGAATCGGGAGCGCATCGATCTCCGCGCGGAGCAGCACGGTCTTCCCCGGCTTTCCTCCTTTCAGCAAGCCCAACACCCCGGTCTTCCCCACCCCGGTGCGCACCGTGTATCCGAGGTGCTTCAGGCGCTCCGCCACAACGCGGGCGGTCCGTTCCTCCTGAAACCCAAGTTCCGGATGCCGATGGAAATCGCGCCGAAGATCGATCAGGTTCGGAACGAGCTTCTCCACTTCGGACGAGACATGTGGCATAGCCATCTCCATTCCATATAAATAAAATAGTCCCATCCCACCGCTGCCGCTCGTTACGTCACCAGGCCCACGCGACGCAAGAACGCCGCATCCCGGTCCATGCCAGGGGCCATCTCCTCCGGGAGATTGTGCGGTTCCAGAGAGATCGGCCCCGCGTACCCATCGCCACGGAGGCGGTCGGCAAGGCCTGTCCAGTTCACCGCCCCTGTCCCCAGCGGGACGCACACTACGTTCCCGCCTGCCCTGTGGAGCACGCGCTTCTGCTCACCGTGCACCTGGGGCAGGTACCTGGCGGAGTCCTTTGCGTGGATGTGGAAGATGTGCTCTTTCGCGAGCTCGTATGCGTAGGGAAACCCTTCAATGCCTGCGTTGTGGTAGTTGTCGGGATCGTAGTTGATCCCGAACCGCGGATGATCCACTGCCCTAACGATGGCCACGAGATCCTCGGGTTGTCGGGTCATGCGGATGATCGAGTTCTCCATCGCGACTCGGATCCCCTGGTGGTCGGATTGTTCCAGGAGCTCGATCATTTGCTGACGGAATTCGTCCAGGCTTCCCCTGCGACTCCGATCGGCTCGCTCGACGGCATCGTCGGACACGACGATGATCGGGGAACGAAGTGAGCGGGCCGCGGAGAAACCGAGCTTCATCTCTGACGCGGGGCAGTCCACATGAACCGTGAGGCCGTGTGACGTCAGCTCCTGGCGAACGCGGTCGGCACCATCCTTGGTGATCCGTCCCACGCTCAACTCGACAAATTGCGCTCTCAGCATCACCGCAAGCTCGCAGATCCTCGCCACCGGCCAGTGCGGGTACTCTCCTCCGTTGATCCCGAGCGGACAGAGCGCCATCTGCGGCCCCCCTTGGCTTTACTGCCTACCTGGTGTGCGGTCTTCCCGGCTTCGCTCCCGCTCAAGTTTCACCGCGCGCATCGCGGCTCCTACCTTCGTGCGGTGTGGCAGCCTTCCCCACTTTCTGACCAGGCGGATCGCCCCTCCCCGATCACACCCGCGTCCCGGCACGGGGGTCCAGTAGGTCGCGCAACGCGTCCCCCAGAAAGTTGAACCCGAGGACGCCCACCAGAATCCCGACCGCCGGCACCGCGACCACCTGCGGGGCAGCCCGCAGGTACGTGCGGCCAGCCCCGAGCATGGCCCCAAGTTCTGGCGAGGGGGGCTGTGCGCCCAACCCCAGGAAACTGAGGCTTGCGAGCATCAGCATGTTCTGCGCACAAAACGTGGACGACTGAACGAGGATCGGCGGCAGACAGTTGGGAAAGACATGCCGGAGGAGGATTCCATGATCCGCACGGCCGAGAGCGCGCGCGGCCTCGACGAACTCCCGCGCCTTCACCGACAGGACCGCCGCCCGAACCAATCGGATGTAGTGCGGAGCCGTCCAGACTGCGATAGCGATCACGGCGTTGGTCAGGTTAGCCCCGAGAACCGCCACCAAGACGATCGTGAGCAAGAAGTAGGGGAACGCCAGGAGTAGGTCCGTAGCGCGCATGATGACCATTTCGATTCTCGGTCCGTAGAAGCCAGCCAGGAGGCCGAGGGCGACCCCCACCCCCCCACCCAGGGCGACTGTCACCAGCCCGACGAACAAGGTCAGCCGCATCCCGTAGATCAAACGACTCAAGAGGCACCGCCCGATCCAATCAGTTCCCAGGGGAAATTCAGAGCTGGGCGGTTCGAGCCGGTGCTGCAGGCTCGCTTTGACTGGATCGTGGGGGGCGAACGAGCCTGCGCCTAGGGACATCACGATCGCCCCCGCAAGAATGGCAACGCCCACGGCCGCCCGAGGGCTCCGTAGCAGCCACTTCAGCCGTCGCCACTGCCCAGTCGGCCTACCGTTGCCCCCATCTGTCCTCTCTCGGGAGCTCACTCCTTGCCACACTCCTCGCTGCTCCTTCTCCCTCAGGTCAACCGAACCCGTGGGTCGATACCCCCATACAGGATGTCGACGATCAGGTTGACCAGGATGAACCCGCCGGCGGTGAGCAGCACGCAGCCCTGCACCACGGGGGTATCCCGCGCGGCGATCGCGGAGACCACGAGCTGTCCGATCCCCGGATAAGCAAAGACCGTCTCGGTGATCACTGATCCGCCGAGGAGGAGACCGACCTGCAGCCCCACCACGGTTACCATCGGGAGCAGGGCATTCCGAAGAGCATGCCGGCCGACGACAACGACTTCCTTCAGCCCCTTTGCCCGGGCCGTTCGAACGTATTCCTGCCCGAGTACCTCCAGCATGCACGACCGCATCATCCGGGCGTTATAGGCCACAAGAAAACTGGCCAGGGTGACTGCGGGAAGCACCAGGTGCCTCCAGGAACCCGCTCCGGATGTGGGGAACCACCCAAGACGGTAGGAGAAGAGGTAGATCAGGAGCAGGCCTGTAACAAATACCGGCGCCGAGATTCCCAGCAGGCACACCGTCATGATCGTTTCATCCACCAGCGAGCGGTGCCGGACCGCCGAGACGATCCCGGCGATGAGTCCGACCGCAATGGACAGCAGGAGCGAGACACTCGCCAACCGGAGGGTGTAGGACAACGCGTCCAAGACCTGCGGAACGACTGGGCGGCGATCGATCCACGAGATTCCTAGATCCCCGTGAAGCACTCCAGCGAGAAACCGGCCATAGCGCACGAGCAGGGGTTGGTCCAAGGCAAACTGCTTGCGGAGGATCTCTGCCTGTTCATGGGAGGGGACGTTCGGGACCAGCATGAGAGTGACGTCGCCTGGCGCAAGGTACATCAGGCAGAACACGATAAAGGTGATGCCCAGCAGCAGGAGGACCATCGCACCGAGCCGCTTGAGCACGTATTGAGCGAGTTGCATGGCCGATGCAGTCCCTCCCGGTGAACCTGCGCCGGCCACCAACCGTGGGCGGTGCCGGCGCAGGCAAGCGGTTCCTTCCCGTCAGTTCTTCGGCCCGAGCCACACCCGGGTGTAGGTCTGCGAGTACCACTCATCCGGGTGGAGCGTCATCCCATTGACGTGCTTCCAGGTGGTCGTGGTTCTAAACGAACCGTAGAGCGGAACGCCGAGCGCCTGGTCTCGGTAGATCTGTCCGAACTTGCAGTAGAGCTCCTTGCGCTTCTCCTTGTTCATCTCCTGCCGAGCAGCCAGGATGACATTGTCGAGTTCTGGGCTGCTATAACGCGCGCTGTTCTGCCCGGCGGGCGGCATGTTAGCCCGCAGGAAGAACCCGGCCTTCAGGTCTGCGTCCCCGGTGCCGATGCCATAGCCGTGGAAGATCATGTCGTAATCACCCTCGGCACTCGCAAGCATCTTTGCGTAGGTCGCGAACTCAAACGACCGCACCTTGAGGTCGACACCGAACGAGCGGAGCTGGGCCTGGATCGCCTCGGCCACCTCTCCATTTCGCGGGTCGCGCTGGGGATTCATGACCAGGCTCAGCTGCAGCGGCTGGCCGTCCTTTGTAAGAACCCCATCACGGCCGGGGCGGTAGCCGAGGTCGGCAAAGGCCTTCTTGGCTTTCTCAGGGCTGTAAAGGGGGAAGCCGACGTCGCAGGCGCCGAAGACCGTGGGGTTGAACAGCCCGGTCGAGAGGACGCCGATGTCGGGGGTGACGACCTCCTCGACGATCGCCTTTACGTTGATGGCCTGCGCAAGGGCGCGGCGGAGGCGCACATCATTGGTCGGGGCCCTGGACGCGTTGAAATGGAGGTTGACATCCCGGAAGGTGGGGACCCGCGACACCACGAGCTTCGGGTTGGCGCGGAGCCCCTGGATCGCGCTGGCCGGCGTTTCATAGAGGACGTCGGCCTCCCCGCTTTCCAGGGCCAACACCCTGGTCCCCTCCTCGGGGACGACCTTGAAGATCAGCGTGTCAATGTATGGCGCGCCGCCCCAGTAGTCGGGATTCCGTGCGAGCTTGACGTATTGGCCGCGGACCCACTCCACGAACTTGAAGGGCCCTGTTCCCGAGGGGTGCACGCCGTAATCTTTCCCCCACTTCTTCACTTCGCCAGGATCCTGGATCAGGCTTGCGAGCGACTGAGCGAGGATGTCCAGGATCGCGGCCGTTGGCTCGCTCGTCTCGAACACCACGGTGTAGCGATCTACCACTCGTATGGGGATCTTCACCGCCCGGATCACCTGAGCGTCCACGGCGGGATTTGCCGGATCGAGTTGGCGCTCATATGTGAACTTGACCGCATCGGCGGTCAATTCCGTGCCGCTGTGAAACTTGATGCCTTTCCTGAGGGTCATCTGAAGGTGGGTGGCATCCAGGAATTTCCAGGACTCGACTAGGTGGCCATGCAAGACCCCTTTCTCATCTTTCCGGAACAGGGGCTCGTACACATTTGCGAAGACTCGGACCGAAAAGCCGTACCCATCATGCGGGTCCATCGTTGAGATGTCCGAGGGGGTGATGACAGTGAGTGTTCCTCCCTGTCGGGGCTGCTGCGCCCAGCTGAGCGATGTGGCGAGGACAAGCGCGAATACCAGAGCGAGCAGCACGAGGAGCCGATGGCGATGGAGTTTCATCTCTTCCTCCTATCTTGCGGCACGACCCTTCGCCAGATCCTTACCGTTGACGCGAAGTAGGTGTCCTCCCTTCCCCGCCCGGGATCCCTGAATCCCGGATCTCGGCGATCGGTCGAGCGCCCCTGGGAAACCGCCCCCAGTCCTGTTGCTCCTGGACCCACGCCACTGCGGATCAGGTGTCCAAGAGATGGCCATCACCGAAGAACGGAGAATGGGCGCACCCGGCGGGAGATAGTCAGCCGCATCGAGCGTTTCAGACCCAGGAGATGGGCCAGGTTTCTCGGAAACCCTCAAGGCCTCAGCTGTTCGAAGTCATGAAAGAGCAGGTCGGGGTCCAGCGGTTTCCCAATCAGGCCCTGCGCAAACTGCTCTTCGCAGAAGGCGACCACCATCCCCCTGTTTGCTCGATAGCCATACGGTTGAAAGTCCTCTCCCATGAGCGCGGCTTGCTCTTCCATATCCGCCAGAAGCCAGGCGCTCGATTCATGATTTACCCAGTGGTTGTCCTCCGAACGTTTGCGGGCTTGCGCAAAGGCGGTGTAAATGCTCCGCAACATCCACGGCGCCTGCTCGACGTGCGCGCGTCGGATCATGAGGATGTGCTCAGCCGGGAAGATTCGGGTGCGACGATAGTAGTCACGCTCTGCGGTTCGATAGTCCTCGTACAGACGCCTCACTCTACTCCCTTTGCCGTAGAACTGCTTCGGTGGCCAGGGGCACATGATGGCGTCCAGTTCCCCGCCCACCAGTAGTTCGCTGAGGGAGCTTCCAGGAAGGGCCAGTGCAATCCCACGAGGTAGAGGGTCGGGTTGGGGGTCGGCATCTCCTGGGTCCACGGGGCCTACGACCCACCGCACGCTGTCGAGCGATACCCCGCGCTCCCGTAGTATGGCCCGACTCCAGGTGTTACCCGATGCCGGCCAGCTGTCGGTCCCCACGCGCTTCCCGGCCAGTTGACTGACATCAGTGATATCGCTTTCGAGCGCCACAAAGAAGCACCGATGGCGAAACTCGCGGACGAGGAATATCGGCAGCCCGACGAAACTTGTGTCCCCGCTGGCAACTCTTTGGATATACCGACTAAAAGATGCCTCGCCACCGTGGATAGAGGGGTCCCCCACCACGCGCTCAATCGCCTCGTAGACGCGGAGCAGGGTGAAGTTGACGCCCTCGACCTTTACATCGCCCATTCCCAATGGTGAGACATAATCATAATCGCGAGTCGCCACGGTAATCGACACGTTACCCACGTCAAATCCTCCTGTCCGAAGAAACCCTCCGGTGCGCCGGTCCGACGCGCGGCGTCAGGGGAAGCTTCAGCATGAGGAAAGGGTGTTATTCGAGTCTCTCTGGGAGTGGCTGATACCACTCCTGCTGATCAGGTGTCAAGGTGAAAACGCGGGTCGAAAATGCTCGAAAAGGATCGGTCCGTCGTTTATGTACTGATGGTTGTTTATGGTCGACGTGAACAAATCGGCGGATCGACACCCAGTTGATGCGTCTCACTCGGGCGACACCGCGGGTTTGAATCCTGAGGGGGACCCGAAGGCTTTTATAGACTGGACATCGCAGGCGTCATACGGCTTTAGAAACGCGGGCTTCCGAGTTGGCGTGCCAGGCGGCGCTACTTGAAGAGGTCGTCGAAGGCCTGCCGACCGGACCTGGTGGGGGAGGACTGCGTTTCGCGCTCCACGGTCGTACGAGGCTTCCAGAGCGTGCAGTCGTTGCGAGCATCCTTCACGGCAATCCTCGCCGCAATCGGCTGCAGGCACTGCAGGCGGGCGCCCGGATCGAAGAACGCGCACTGGGTGCACGCGTGGAGCTCGGCGCCGCACTTGCCGCACCGCGTGTTGCTCACGTCGGAGTTGGACAGCTCGCCCGCGCAGCGCGCGCAACGGATGACCTCCCTCCACCTCATTAGGTTCGGTGCGCGAGGCCCCTCCGGCTGGTCGGCGGGGGGACGAGGACCCTGCGCCCGAGGCGCCCGCGGCGTTTTTCGGTCGTCGTCCTGGTACCCGCGCTGTCGGTACTTGCGGTCTGACATAGCCCAGTCTCGCCCTCGGTCCCGCGCTCCGCTCCAGCCGGCGCCCGCCCGCGGGCCGCTTTTCACGGTTTCTAAGGCGAGCCGTAAACAGAGCTTGCCTATGTGGCGGCGTCCCCGAACTGCCCTCGGCTATTGTACATGAGATTCCCGCGGGAGAGCACCTCCGGATAGCGTAGGGTCGAGATATGGCTGTTCCGTCCTACCATCTTTGTACTTCCATACGGATGTTGTCGTTGCGAGAACCGGCAAGCACGCTGGCGCTGGTCACGGTGAGTGTACCCGTGGGGAGGGCTGAAGACGGAATCACGGAGGCAAAGATTCGACTCTTCTCGGTCTCCCGATATGACGACCCTCCCCCCGCCCGAAGCCGGGACTTTACGTATGCAACCCCGAAGTTTGCCAGTACATCAGCAGCCTGAACGAGAATCGAGCTCCTTGAGTCCAGCACACAAAGTGATCCGATTTCCGGTCCAGTCGGGAATCGCTGACGCTTGTAGGCATTCACGAGCCGAACAAGTGCATCTGCTGCATCAGTAAGGATTGCTCCAAGTGTCCCGCTGAGCCCGACTCGCTCTTGGCCGGCCTGCTGGTCCCCCTCCTGGGATTGGTCCATTTGAACACCGACGATCTGACCAGAGCAGTGGGTGATCTGCCCAAGGTCCCTCGCGAGCGAGAACAGGGCGCCGGCCTTGCTCAATACGAAGTCCGGTACCAGATTCATGAGGTGGCTGAGCGCCTGGGATGCCACCCGCGGGGCAAACTCCTCGAAGATCTCCCGGGACAGATCCTGATGGCACAGTTGAAACGCCGCGTAGGCGTCATCGACGAGCAACGAATCTCGGATCGCGTCGGCGAACGCCTCGTACGCTTTCGTCTCCCTAGACGGGTCGAACTCGGAGCCGTGGAACTCTGCAAGCCCGATGCTGTAGAGGGCCGCACGCCCGCGACTCTCAAGCTTCGCCGCCCCATCATCGCTTATCACGATGCAAGAGAAACCTTTGAAGCAGCCACTCCCGAAATCGTCAACCCCAGCTCTCATGACGGCCTCCGTTTCACGCCGTCCAAGATTGACCTAGATTAGAGTTACCCTGGCGCTCATCAAACATGCTCGAAGTACGTCGGACGCGTTGTAATGACCAGATTCATCGTTAGCCGATCGTCTTCGCCGCTGGCGAGCCGAGTAGCCCAAGCATCTGCTCGATGAATCCCGTCTAGAATTGTCATTGCGTCAGTCGCCGAGCCAGATACTGCCAATAGCGGGCCACATACTGCCCCCTCATTAACTAGGCGGCGTACCCAAGCACTCGTCTGATTGTTGCCATTCATTACGCTAGCAGCGTGGTCCGGGAGTAGTGGAGGAGGGGGACCCATGACGCGAATAAAGGGGAGATCTCCGGCGCCCACTTCAACTATTCGACAATCCACCACCCCGGCATTCAGGATTTCCGCAATGACGAAAGATCGATCGTCAAGTGGGACGTTGGCAATTACTGCAACTAACGCTACGAGGCGGAGTGCACTGGGGAGATGCCCTGTGGCTCGCAGGGTGGGCATGGGTGCACCGAGGGAGACGGCCCCTGGGCGGCGCGAGGAGGCGGAGCGGGGCGCTCCCGCGCTACCCCATCCCGCCCATCCTCCGGCCCCAGCCGGCCGCATGGGCCCCAGGGTGAGGGGGCACGGACTCTCGGCGGAGTGGAGGAGAGCCCAGCGGCAGGATGGGAGCGTCCAGGGACTGCAGTTACTCCTCCCCCGCCTCCGTGATCTCGAGGCGGAGTCCCCAGCCCTCGTAGGTGTTCAGGAGGTTCCCCAGCTCTGCCCAGCTGACCACCTCCCCGTCGATGAGGAGCTCAGGGCCCTCCCCTCGATCCTCGCCGCCGCGGTGCACCTGCGCGCGGATGCGCATGTGCAGATCCGTGAGGCGCCCCGTCTCGGGGTCTCGCACGAGGTCGCGGGTCGCCAGTCGCTCGGCGATCCGGCGCCGAATCTCGTAGTACGGGGGCAACTGCCCCTCGGCATTGAAGTGCTCGACGAGCCGCATCCCGATTGGCTCTCCGCCGATGAGCTCGGTCGCCTCGAGAAACGACAGGAACGCTCGGCGGTGCTCCTGGAGGCGGAAGTGGCGCTTCCGCCCCTGGCAATCGAGATGGGACTCCTCCAAGACCTGGGGCTCCTGCGGCGGGGGCTGGTCGGGCGCGGGGGGCCCCTGACGAAACGCCGATGGGTGCATCACGGACCCGCCATTGCCGCTGCCGTTCCCGCGTCCGCCCTTGCGCTTCCTCGCCATGTCGGCCCTCCCCAGTCCCTATGTTCC
>Ga0316616_100000495_pt1 | contig 12755 bp, 8 predicted proteins | sample OWC_Aug_M1_C1_D1_FD_207660 | JGI IMG/M metagenome (GOLD analysis project Ga0316616, IMG submission 207660) | Wetland soil microbial communities from Old Woman Creek delta, Ohio, United States - OWC_Aug_M1_C1_D1_B | ecosystem: Environmental > Terrestrial > Soil > Wetlands | place: USA: Ohio... | reverse complement strand
CTCCGCGAAGGCACCGGCACTTTTCCGGGCCACCGCAATCGTCCCGATGATGCGATCGTCGCGCAGGAGCGGAACCGAGAGCAGGGCTCGGTATCCCTCCCCGGCGATGACCGTGCGCCACGCGTAGCCTTCCGCAGCGCGCACGTCCGGGATCTGCACGGCGCCGCGAGTCGCCGCGCTCCGGCCCGTGACACCCGTGCCCCACGTGGGCGGAGACGCCAGGACCTTCTGGACAAATTCCGGGCGCACGTTCCAGGTGGCCACCGGCCGGAACTCACCCGCCGACTCGACGAATTCCGTGATGAGGCCCGCATCCGCCTGGCACAGCCGGCAGGCTTGCTCGGCAATTGCGGACAGCACGCGTTCCCGATTCAGCGAGGAATTGACCGCCTGGGTGGTTTGAGCCAGCGCCCGCAATTCCTGCACGGATCGCGCAAGTTCGTCGGTCCGCGCCTGAAGCTCCCGGAACAGGCGGATCTTCTCGATGGCCGTGACGGCCATCTCGGCAAAGCTCGTGAGGCGTTCGATTTCCTTGTCCGTGAACGGCCGCACTTCCGTCCGATAGGTGGTGATCACACCTATCGGGCTCCCGTCCAGGAGCAAGGGTATGCCGAGCACGCTGCGGTAGCCACCGGCTCTTTGCGCATCCATCAGGCGGTACTCCGGATCCGCCAGGACGTCGGGAATGTGGACCGGCCGCGCTTCCTTCGCCGTTCGGTCCACGAGCCCCCCCCGACCCGGGTGGATGGGATTCTCCTGCAGGAGGCGACGGAACGCCGGCGGCGTGCGGTAATCGGCGACCCAACGATACGAGCCCCCTTCGAGCGTGAAGATGAGACCGCCGGCCGCTCCGCAGAGCTCGGTGGCATGCTCAACGAGGGTCTCCAGCATCGGTTGGAGCTCGAAGGTGGGCCGGTTGATGCCCTTTAAGAACTCGCTCGTCACCGTCTGATGCTCCAGGGCCTCCTTGAGAGCTCGATTCTGCGCCTGGACTTCCTGAAAGAGACGGGCGTGCTCGATGGCAATGGCCGAATGGCTGGCGAAGGTCGTCACTAACTGGATCTCCCGTGCGGTGAACTCGCCAACCCGCGCACGCAGGACGCTCATCGCCCCGATGACGCGGTCGTCGTGGAGGAGCGGGACAACCAGGACCGCCCGGTACCCCCACTGCAGCAGCAGCGCCCTGTTCGGGTACCCATGGGCAGCCTCCATGTCCGCGATTTGAACCGGCCCGCGCGCGACGACTGCGCGGACGGTCAGAGAGCAGTTCGAGGGCGCTTCGCGAGACCTGGCCGCGTCGTGCGGAATGGGCCGCTCGCCGATCGCGGCGATGTATTCCTCCGGCGCGTTGTACGATGCGCGGACCGTGAGGACGTCTCGCCCCGCGTCGTACAGGAAGATCAAGGCGGTATCCGAGGTCGTGAGGCGCGCCGCGTAGTTGCTGATCGTGTTGAGGGTCTCATCCAAGTCGAGGGAAGCGTTGAGGGCCCGGGTCACATCCGTCAGGGCCGCTACCTCCGCCGTGCCTTGCTGGAGGTCGGAAAGCAACCGTGCGCGCTCCAGGGCCAGTGTAGATTGGTTGGTGAAGTCCCGATCTTTCTCCTGTAAGCGCCGGATCAGAGCCGCCGCCAGGTTGCGGGCCATCCGCGGATGGCGGTTGAAGAACGCTTCGAAGCGGCGGCGCGGCAGCACCCAGAACTCGCAGTCCGTCTCCGCGGTCACCGTGGAGATGCGCGGTTGGTCGCTCACGATGGCGAGGTCGCCGAACCACGTCGGCCCGGCGAGCACAGCGATCGGGGGACCCTCAGGGTCGCCGCCTTTGATCGTCACGATAACGCGGCCGGAGGTCAGGACAAAGAACTCACGTGCGGGATCGCCCTGGGCGAAGACGATGCTCCCTGCGGGCACGTTCCGAGGACGCATGGCCTTCGCCAGCTGCGTCAGACTGGTCTGAGGAACCGCCTTAAAGAGCGCCAGCGCACTCAAGACCTTGAGGAGGTCTGTTCGTGTGCCGAGCGGCGCAGGACGCGTGGGCCGCGTCGGTTGTGTCTTGGGATTTGGCATTCGTGGCAAGAACCCGTCCTCCTTCGGTTTGTACAGGGACACCGTCCGTCGCGATTCGATTCGGCCGCGCCCCCCTGCCTCGTCTCGTTCGGGACGCTCTCCGCGCGCTGAGGTTTTTCCAACGATGGTTTTCATTTCCGGGCGCTCTCGTATGCTTGCCGCAGGTTCGTCCGGGTGCCCGAAGAGCCGTCAAGCCGCCCGCACATTCGGACGGCCGGGTGCCAGTGGGGTCGGTAACGTGAAATAGAAATGACTCCCGACCCCGACCTGGCTCTCCACCCACAGCCGGCCCCCGTGCAATTCGACGAAGCGGCGGGCCAGCGTGAGGCCCAGGCCGGTCCCCTCCGGTTTCCCGGCCCCCCGCGTCGTCTGGGCCTGCTGGAACTCCTGGAAGATGCGCTCGTGGTCTTCGCGTGCGATGCCCGGCCCGGTGTCACCGACCTCGACCTGCACGGTCCCGTTCTGCGCGGTCGCCCGGAGCCAGACGCGGCCGCGGTCGGGGGTAAACTTGATAGCATTCCCGACCAAATTGACCAGCACCTGCTTGATGCGGGAGGCGTCCATGGGAAAGGGGGCGATGCCGGCGGCGGGCTCTACCTGGAATTCGATACCCTTCTTGGCAGCGAGAGGACGCAGCGTGCTGTGGACGGTCTCGAACACCTCGCTCAGCGCCGCAGGCGTGACGTGCAGTTCCATCCGACCGGCCTCGATCTTGGACAGATCGAGGACCTCGTTGATCAGGTTCAGGAGATGTTTGCCGCTGTTGAGGATGTCCGACAGGAACTGGGCCCGCTCCTCGTTGTTGACCTGCATGGCAGGGTCGAGGAGCACCTCCGAGAAGCCGATGATGGCATTCATGGGCGTCCGGAGTTCGTGCGACATGTTGGCGAGGAATGCGGATTTGTGGCGGTTCGCCTCTTCCAGCAAGCGCCCCTTTTCCGTCACGTCGCGGTAGAGCCGGGCGTGCTCGATGGCGATGGTCGTCTGGCTGGCGAATGTCGTCAGGAGATTGACGTGCCGCTCGTCGAACCCGCCGGGCGTCTTGCGCACAACGACTACCGTTCCGATGATCCGCTCATCGCGGAGCATCGGCACCGAGAGCACAGCCCGATACCCGGCCTCGGCCAAGATATCTCGGAACGGATAATCCAGTTCGGTCAGGATATCGGGAATTTGGGTCGGCTTACCCGTGACGGCGCTGCGTCCGGCCGCACCTTTCCCGAGGGTGATCTGAGCGGCCTGCACGGTTCCCACGAAGTCTTCGGCCGCATTCCAGCTGGCGCTGATACGGAAACTCTTGGCCTCGTGGACGTACTCCTGGATGAAGCCCGCGTCCGCATCGCAGAGCTTGGCAGCCTGCTCGGCAATTTCGTGAAGGACGCGCGCCAGATCCAGGGACGAGCTGACCGCACGGCTCACGTCGCTGAGCGCGCGCACCTCTTCCAGCGATTGCTCCAGTTCCAGCGTTCGCTCCTGAATCTCACGGAACAGGCGAGCGTTCTCGATGGCGATGACGGCCTGGTCGGCAAACGTCTGGAGGATTTCGATCTGCTTGTCGGAGAACGGTTGAGCGTCCTTGCGGCGCACCATGATCGCCCCGAGAGGGACCCCCTCGCGCAGGAGCGGTGCGGCGAGCGTCGCCCGGTGGCCGAACCGTCTCGCGAAGGCCCTCCCTTCCGGAAACTCCGCCTCGTCGGCCTCGGCAAGGTCCCGAACATGGACGGCCTGCCGATCCACCACTGCCCGGCCCGTGACGGAACCGCGATTGACCGCGATCCCGTCGTCGTTGCCGGCCTCGAACTTCGGAATCGGCCCCTTCCCTGCAGCCAGTCGGAGCACCTCGCCCTCCAGGCGGAACAGCACGGCATCTTCCGCGTCGCACAGACGAGCAGCGCTCTCCGCGACAGCATCCAGCACGGGCTGAAGGTGCGTCGGGGAGCTGCTGATGATCCGGAGGATCTCGCTGGTAGCCGTTTGCCGCTCCAGAGCCTCGGTAAGCTCGTGGTTACGCTCTTGGATCTCGTTGAACAGGCGCACGTTCTCGATGGCAATGACGGCCTGGTCGGCAAAGGTTTCGACCAGTTCGACCTGCCGGGCCGTGAACGCCTCCACCTCCTCGCGCCAGAGGACGATCACGCCGATGGGAAGACCTTCGCGAAGCATGGGAACGCCGAGCAGCGTGCGGTAGCCACCCCGTTTCTGGCCTTCGCCATAATCGTATTCCGCGTCCGCCAGCACGTCCAGAATCTGCACCGCTCGACGCTCGAGCGCGGCACGCCCGGTGATGGTGCCCCGGCCAACGCGCATCGGGTGCCCCTCAAGGTAGTCTTTGAGGCTCTGCGGAATATTGCAGACCGCGGCTACGCGGTAGACCTCGCCGTCGAGCCGATTGATTTGCCCCCTCTTGGCACCGCACAGGCGAGCGGCATTTTCGAGCAGGGTGTCGAGGACGGGTTGAAGGTCGAACGTGGAACGACTAATCACTTTCAGCACTTCACCGGTCGCTGTCTGCTGTTCGAGTGTCTCGGTCAGGTCTCGATTTCGCTCCTGTAATTCCGTAAACAGCCTGACATTCTCAAAAGCGATGGCGGCCTGGTCGGCGAAGATTTGGAGCAGGGCGATCTGCTGCTCGGAGAACGGGCGGACCACCATGCGGCGGATCAAGATAGCCCCGAGCGCCGTGCCTTTCCGCAAGAGCGGCACGCCGAGGGTCGTCCGGTTGCCGAACCGCCGCTGATAGGCCCTCCCCTCCGGAAATTCTGCTTCGTCCGCTTCTGCAAGATCGCGAAGATGAACCGGCTGCCGATCCACGATGGCACGGCCGGCTACGGAACCCCGGTTGATGGGGACGGTCTCCTCGCCTCCGACGGGGAAAATTGGGATCGGACCGTGTCCCGCCACCTTGCGGAGCGCACCCGCTTCCACGCGAAAGATCGTAGCGTCCTCGGCGTCGCAGAGCTTCGCAGCCTTCTCCGCAACGGCGTCGAGCACAGGCTGGAGGTCCGCCGGCGAGCTGCTGATGATCCGGAGGATCTCGCTCGTGGCGGTCTGCTGTTCGAGCGCCTCGGTTAGATCCCGTGTGCGCTCCTCGACCTTCTGCTCCAGGTTGGCGTAGGACTCCCGGAGTTGAGAGGTCATGCTGTTAAATTGGTTGGCCAGCGCCTCCACTTCGTCCCCGGTCCGGACCGCAAGCCGGTATCCGAGGTCCCCGGCACCGATTCGGGCTGCCCCGGCTTGAAGGGCCTGGATGGGTGTCACCATTCTTCGGGCGAGCAAAACGCTGGCCAGCACGGAAATCCCGATGCCGACTGCGAGCAAGAGAACCGTCCGATAGATCGACGCGTAGAGCGGCGCAAACGCCTCGGCCAAGGGCTGCTCCACGAACACCAGCCACCCGAGGGGGGCGATGGCAGCGTGGGCGGCGAGGATGTGCTTTCCCTGGAGATCCTGAGCAATCGCGATCTCGGAGGCGCGTCCAGCCGACCGGGTCCTCCCGACGAGAGCGTCGCGCACCTGCGGAAGCGATGAAAGGTTAGTCTTCTGTAAGACGAGGCTGATGTCCGGATGCGCAATCAGGTTGCCCCCGGCGTCCACGACGTACGCGTGCCCCGCCTTCCCGATCTTGATCTGCGAGATCACGTCCCAGATAAACTTCAAGTTCACGTCAGCGACGGTGACGCCTGCGTCTTGTCCGCGGCCGGCCATCGCGATAGTTATATAGGGCTCGGACTCCTTGCGGAAATACACCGGACTGAAGTAAGTCTTCCCGGACCTCGCCTCGACAAAGCGGGGCTCCTTCGAAAAGTCCGTTTGGCTTCCGATCACGTACATCGCTAGCCTGGACACGCGGAGTTGCTCCCGCCCTGCCGCATCCAGGTAGCTGATCTCTGTGATACTCGGGGCCTGGCGGAAGAGCCGGAGGTAGTCGAAGCGCCGCTGGTCAAGTGCGGCGGCCCGCGAAGTAAAGGAGGCGTGCGTTGTCCAGCCGATTTGGTTTTCGATTTCTTTGATGAACTGATCGATTCTCGAGGCCGCTGCGTTGGCCTTTTCACGCTGGACGCTCACGAGGGCCGCCTTGTTCTCCTGGTAGGAAAAGTAGATCTCGACCGCGCCGCTCGTCACCAGCGCCCCGCTGACCAAGAACACGAGAACGATGACGTACTTCCAGAACAGCCGGCTGCGATGCATCAGCGAATCACCTCATCCGCCCGGACAAGGATTGATTGGGGAATCGTCAGACCGAGCGCCTTCGCGGTCTTGAGGTTGATGACCAACTCGAATTGCGTCGGCTGCTCCACGGGGAGATCGGCGGGCTTGGCGCCCTTGAGGATCTTGTCCACGTAGTTAGCTGCCCGACGATAATTCGCCGCGAGGCTTGGACCATAGGCCATGAGGCCGCCCGCATCCACGAACTCGCGGTCCTCATAGATTGCGGGCAGCCGATGTTGCGCAGCAAAGTCCACGATCCGTTGCCGGTGTCCTTCGGTGAAGGGCTCGACCGTCGTCAGGAAGGCGTCAGGGCGCGTCTGGGCCAGGGCGGCGAAAGCATGGTTGAGGTTGGCAGGATCCCTCACCCATTCGACGTGCAGCGTGACCCCTAGCCGGCGAGCCGCCGCCTCGGTCTCTCGCACCCGGTCAGCCATGCCGACGTGACCAGCGTCCCACAGGAGGGCCACACTACTGATCTTCGGTAGGGTCTCCCGGAGGAGTTGTAGCCGTTTCCCGCTCAACTCCGGGGTGATCAGCGACAACCCGGTGACATTGCCGCCCGGGTGGGCGAGGCTCGCGACGAGCCCGGTGCCCACAGGCTCGCTACAGGCGACACAGACGATTGGAATGCTGCCGACGGCCTGCTTTGCCGCGAGGACGGCAGGGTTATTCGTCGCCACCAGGACCGCCACGCGAAGTCGGGCGAGTTCGGCCGCGAGTGCCGGAAGGCGCGCGGCGTCGCCCTCTCCCCAGCGGTACTCCACGACAAGATTCTGCCCTTCGCCATAGCCTAGGTCGCGCAACCCCTGCCGGAATGCGTCGGTGAGGACGGGCGTCGCACCACCTGGCGACAAAAACCCGATCCGGGGAGTCTTCGGGCGTTGCTGCGCGTCGACGGCCAGGGGCGCAGCGGCAACGCTGAGGACAACCGCGATGACGAATATCGCCGTTGCCCCAATCGACAATCGGCAATCGGCAATCGAAAATCCTCTCACCGGATCACCTCGTCCGCCCGGATAAGCACCGACTGCGGAAGCGTCAACCCGAGAGCCTTGGCAGTCTTGAGGTTCACGACCAACTCCAACTTCGCCGGCTGCTCGATAGGAAGATCCATCGCCTTCGTCCCCTTTAGGATCTTGTCCGCGTACGTGGCGGCTTGGCGATAGAGCGAGGCGAGGTCCGCGCCGTAGCTCATGAGTCCTCCCGCTTCAACGAACTCCCGCCACTCGTAGATACCTGGCAGGCGTGTTTTCCTGGCCAGGTTGGCGATCCGATTACGCTGCGCAAACAGCATGGGGTCATTCACCACAAGAAGCGCGTCGACGCGCTCCTTGGTCAGTGCGGCGAAGGCAGTGTCGAGCTCTTTGGGGTCTCGGACCTCCTTGACGTGTAACCGGAGGCCCAACGACCCGGCCGCCTCCTCCAAGTGTCCGCGCGCCGTGCGGTATACGGGGGGGCCCGGATTGGCGAGGACGCCGACACGGGAGGCCCCTGGAAACGCTTCCTTAAGCAGGTCCAGACGCTTCGCGTTTAGTTCGGTCGTCAAGATGTTGACGCCCGTGAGGTTCCCGCCAGGCCGGGAGAGGCTGGAGACAAGTCCAAGCCCTACAGGATCTCCGGTGACAAAGACGATCGGGATCGCGGCCGTCGCATGCTTCGCCGCAAGCGCGGGGGCACCTCCCCCGGTCGAGACAATCACGTCCACCTTGCGGTGGACCAGTTCGGAAGCGAACGCGGCAAGTTGGTCCGACCCCCAGTTGGCCCACCGGTACTCGATAACGACGTTCTGGCCTTCAAGGTAACCCAGGTCGCGCAGGCCTTTCAGAAAGGCTTCGTCGTAGAACGACGGCCCGGGGCGCGGCGACAGATACCCGATCCGCGGGATCTTCGTCGCCTGCTGCGCCTCTGCGGCGAGCGGCGCGGCAATAATATTGAGAGCAAGCGCACCGACGAATATCGCCGTCACCCCAATCGGCAGTCGGCAATCGGCAATCGAAAATCTCCTCACCGGATCACCTCGTCCGCCCGGATGAGGACGGACTGCGGGATCGTCAACCCTAAGGCTTTGGCCGTCTTCAGGTTGATGACCAGCTCGAACTTGGTCGGCTGCTCGATGGGCAGATCCGCAGGCTTTGCACCTTTCAGGACCTTATCCACGAATGACGCTCCGTGTCGGTACATGTCGGGCAGATTGACCCCATAACCCATCAGACCGCCGGCCCTCGTGATTTCCGTCATGCCGCAGATCGCCGGAAGCCGGCTCCGTGCCGCGAGGGCGACGATCCGCTCGCCCTGGGCCAGGAACATCCCGTCCGGGAACACCACGAGCGCCTCGGCGTGCTTCCCGGTCAGCGCCGAAAAAGCGCTCTCGAGTTTTTCAGGGCCTTGCACTCCCACGGCGTGCACTTGCACCTGGAGTGCCTTGGCCGCGGCCTGGACATTCTTCAGGCTTGGACCGTGTATGGGGTTGGCCGGATTCCACAGGACACCAATCCGAGTGGACCCGGGAATGGTTTCCCTAACCAGGTCCACATACTTCGCCCGCAACTCCCGACCCAGGTGCGTCCACCCCGTGATGTTGCCCCCCGGGCGCGCCAAGCTGGCGACGAGCCCGCTCCCGATCGGATCGGCGACACGGCCAATAACAATCGGGATCGTCGTGGTGGCGTGCTTAGCGGCCAGGCTCGCCGGAGTGCTCAAGGCAACGATCACGTCCACGTTGAGGCGGACTAACTCAGCCGCGAGTTGCGGCAATCGTTCATACTTCCCCTCGGCCGAACGCACCTCGATGGCGATGTTCTGGCCCTCGACCCAACCGAGATCGCGAAGCCCCTGCCGAAATGACTCGAAGAGTGGCGCGCCAGGTGCTGCCACTCCGGAATCCAAGTACCCGACCCGGAACACCTTCTGTGGCTGTTGGGCGCCGACGGCAGACGGAGCCCCTGCGATGCCGAGAGTGAGCGCAACGAGGAGCAACGCTGTTGGCCAAGTGCGAATTTCGAAATTCGAACTTCGAAATAGTGTCACCGAATCACCTCGTTCGCACTGATGAACAGCGACTGGGGGGTCGCACAGCGCCTTTTCGGGTCAACGATCCCCCTAAACCCCGTCGCCGTCGGGCTGGAGGCAGCGACCGGGCTCGGTCGGGGCGAAGTACGCTACTCCGGCATGGACTGCATGATCATGTAGTTTCGGACCCTGTCCGACATCGGATACGGGATTACGCCGTGCTCCCCGAACCACTTGTCGTAGAGGACAAAGAACTTCCCGCTGTCGATGAGCTCCATGATCGCGTGGTTCACGAAGTCGCGCCATTTGGAGTCGTTCTCCGGGACCATGCAGGAGTAGGGCTCTCTCGAGAAGTAGCCCCCGACCACCTCGTAGTCTTTGGGATTCTTGGCCTTTGCAGCCAGCCCGGCTAGGAGGATGCCGTCGTTCGCGTAGGCGACGATCCGCCCCTGCTCGAGGGCCAGGAAGACAGCCGCGTTGTCCTGGAAAGTCACCACGTCGGCCTTGGGCTGGGCGGCGCGTGAGGCCTTCTCAGCCGTCGATCCGTTAAGGACCCCCACCCGCTTGCCGGCTACGTCCGCCACGCTCTTGATTCCGCTCCCCTTTTTCACCAGGAGCTGGTCGCCAGTGAAGAAAAAGTTGATGGAGAAGTCGACAATGTCGTCTCGGCCCCGGGTGTAGGTGGTGGACCCACACTCCACGTCGACGGACCGGTTAGCCACTTCTTGGACCCTGGTCGCCGTGTCGACTTCCTTCTTTTCGAGCTTGATGGGCTTGCTTAGTTTCTTCTCCAGGCGAGCTCGGATGGACTCCAGGATGTCGATGGAGAATCCGATCCATTCGTTCTTCTCGTTGATGAAGGCGAAGGGGATGGAACTGCCCCGCGTCCCCGCGGTCAGGACCCTGGTCCGGCCAATCTTCTCCAGGACCGTCTCGGCAAGAACCGACGTGGCCGTGCCGAGCAGCAAGACGCTCGCCACTCCCGCAGCAACGCATCCCTTCATGGGACACTCTCCCTGGCCAGCTCGGTCATAGTCTCCGGTCCCTCGTTGATTGTCTCGGCGCCTGTCTCGGCTCGGCGCCCGCAGGATACCTTCGGTGTGCCGTAACTTGTTCCGGTGGTCTCCCGGAGGATGATGACTCCGCCCCGTGGGTTCACCGGATCACCTCGTCCGCTCGGATGAGGAGGGACTGCGGGATCGTAAACCCAAGGGCTCTCGCGGCCTTCAGGTTGATAACCAGAACAAACTTTGTGGGCTGCTCCACGGGCAAATCGCCCGGCTTCGCCCCTTTCAAGATCTTGTCGACGTAAACGGCCGCTCGTTGGAACATGTCGGTGGTGCTCGACCCGTAGGACATCAGGCCACCCGCATCTACGATCTCTCTGGATGTGTAGACCGCCGGCAGGCGATTCTTCGCCGCAAGATCGGCAATCCGTTCCCGGTGGAGAACGATCAGCCGGTCCGAGAAAGTAGTCAGGGCCTCCGCTCGCTCTCTGGCCATGGCTACGAACGCGCGGTCGAAGTCGTTGGGGCCGTGAATCTCCACGGATTGAAGCGTCATGCCCAGCACTTGGGCCGCCGCCCGCATCTCTTTCCAATCGGATGACCAGAACCGGAAGTTGGCGCTGAACCGCTCGGAATACGCTGGATTCCATAGGACGGCCACCCGCCTCACCCTGGGGGCGGCCTCTTTCAATAGCTCGAGACGTTTGGCCCCGAGTTCCGGGGTGAGCTCGGACAACCCGGTGAGGTTGCCTCCCGGTCGAGCGAGTTTGGAGATAAGGCCCGTAGCGACGAGGTCATCGTTACACGCGGCTACCACGATCGGGATCATGCTGGTTGCCTGATTGGCGGCATTGAGCGGCGCTCCGCAGGCATCGACAACGATGACGTCAACGTTGGCGCGGACGAGCTCAGCCGCAAGGTTTGGAAGCCGCTCGAACTGGCCGTTGGCATACCGAGTCTCCACCATAATATTCTCGCCGTCACGCCAGCCCAACGCACGTATTGCGCGCCTCAATGCCTCAACGTGGGGGTCTGGCTCGGTATAAGACGATAGGATCCCTATTCGGGGGACCTCCGACCGTTGCGCCTGGGCGATCAGCGGCACGACGGCAACGCCAAGAGCGAGCGCGACGACGAATATCGCTGTTGGCCCACTTCGAATTTCGAACTTCGAATTTCGAACTTGCCTCACCGTATCACCTCGTCCGCCCGCTGGAGCAGCGACTGGGGAATCGCAAGACCGAGCGCCCTGGCGGTCTTGAGATTGATGACAAGCGCAAACTTCGTCGGCTGCTCCACCGGAAGGTCGCCCGGCTTGGCACCCTTGAGAATGCGGTCGATGTAACTCGCAATGCGCCGGTAGCCTTCCTGAAGATCGGTACCGTACGCCATCAGACCGCCGTCCCGCGCTTGCTCGGGCCATTCATAGATCGCGGGCAGCCGATGCTTTGCGGCCAACTCGATGATCCGCTTCCGGTCGCGGAAAAAGAACGTACTCCCGGCAACGAAGAGCGCTGAGGGGCGCGTGGCCGCCATCGACGCGAAGGCGCTCTCGTAATCACCGCCTTGCACCTCCGTGATAGTGAGCGTGATGCCTAGCGACTTCGCTGCCCTCTGCGTTTCGTCTACCTGGGCTCGGAGCGAGGCGTTGTCAAAGAGCGCTGCGATGCGTGGGGCGCATGGGACCGATTCCCGGAGCAGTTCCAGTCGTTTGGCCGCTAGCGTGCCGTCCGCGGCGATTAGGGCGCCGGTGACGTTCGTTCCCGGTCGCGCGAGACTCGCCACGAGGCCTTCCGACACCGGATCGAAGAGTCCCCACATGATGATCGGGATCGTCGTGGTCGCGTCTTTGGCGGTTCGGACAGCCGCAGCCCCGACAGCGACTATGACATCGACTCGAGTGTGCACCAAGTCGCGTGCCAACTCGGGAAGCCGTTCTATCTTGCCCTCGGCATATCGTCGCTCTATAAAGAGATTCTCACGCTCAACGTAACCCAGCGCGCGCAGAGCAACCGAGATGCGATCCTCGTCGTCCGCAGAGAGTGGCGCGGTGGGCCGGAGAATTCCCAGGCGGTAGACCCGTCCCCCTTGCTGTCCGTACGAGGAATACGGTGCGGAAATGAGGACAAGGGCGAACGCAACAACGCTCATCGCCGTTAGCCCCATCCGAAATCGGCACGCGGCAATCGAAAACCGTGTCACCGGATCACCTCGTCCGCGGGCGGCAACAGCGACTGCGGGATGGTATGCGCGAACCCCTTATCACACACGGGATCCTCTTGGAACGTATTGGCATCGCGCCCGGCGCGGCGCCTGGGCTCGGCCGTGGTGAAGTTAACTAGTCCGGCATGGACTGCATGATCATGTAGCTTCGGATCTTATCCGACATGGGATAGGGGATTACGCCGTGCTCCCCGAACCATTTGTCGTAGAGCGCAAAAAACTTTCCGCTGTCGATCAGTTCCA